>Ga0316600_10000230_pt1 | contig 31318 bp, 26 predicted proteins | sample OWC_soil_day5_CT_FD_207652 | JGI IMG/M metagenome (GOLD analysis project Ga0316600, IMG submission 207652) | Wetland soil microbial communities from Old Woman Creek delta, Ohio, United States - OWC_soil_day5_CT | ecosystem: Environmental > Terrestrial > Soil > Wetlands | place: USA: Ohio... | reverse complement strand
GGTAAACTGGCCCGACTGGTTTTCACGCCAGACAAGACCGGCATATTTGGCAAGGGCATCTTGGGACTTAAATGCTTCAATGTAACCAATCTCAGCAAGAATACCAGCTGCCATAACAGGTCCAATCTTTGCTACAGATCACTAAAATCTATTGTAGCATCAGGAGTTCCTAAAGAAGTAATTGAAATAAAAAATAAGCTTTGTAAGTTGGCGGATATCTGTTTACAAAACTTATTATACGAGGGAGGAAAGATAATGTCAGAGGAAAGTACAACGAAAAATCTAGGAATACCACTAATTTTAGGTTCTGATTATGTGATGAAGGATAAGATCAATGACTCAATAAAAACCATTGATAATGTTGTTTTACCCCAGAGCCATGCGGACAGCAAAGCTCACTTTGATATGTGGCAACCGAATACCGCTTATAAAAAACAAGACGTAGTTAGAACCCCAACCTGTCCGAGTTGGGGTTTTTACATGTGTACAATTGCTGGTATATCAGCAATTGTAGAACCTCAAGGCTATGGTGAGGGCGATAGTATTATAGATGGTACAGTCACTTGGACATTAAAGTTATTTGGCGGATCAACGTCGATCAAACATAGTGATTTAATAGGTAGAAATTTAGAAAACCAACATGAAATTAAAGCAATTACAGGGCTACAAGATGCATTAGATTTAACAGTAACAAAAGAAAATCTAAAAAAGACCATTGATGATCTAATCGCGGATGCACCAGAAACACTAGATACACTTAAAGAAATAGCCGATGCTTTAGCAGATGATGATAGTGCTATAGCTGCAATCATGGCGACTCTATCCGGCAAAGTGGATAAGATTGAGGGTAGAGGGCTTTCTACGAATGATTATTCTGTCTTGGATAAAGCGAAGATTGATAAAATAACAATTACAGAAGCTATCGATTTGGATAGTCTAAATAAGCGAGCTCATATTCACGATAATAAAAATTCATTAGATAAATATGGTGAAAAAAATAATCAGCCAACTTTTAATGGAAAATCAATTTTAGGTGGGGCACCCAATTGGACTGCAAATACCGAATATGAATCGACCATGCTGGTAGTCCATAATGGAAAACTTTATCGTTGTAGGATAAGCCATATTTCTGATGATAAATTTAAACAAATTTATTGGGAACTGTTAAGTAGTGAAAGTGCTGATTTAAAACAGCTTACAAAATTAAATGTTATCGCACCAGTTTCTTTAGATATTCCCATAAGTTATACCAATAAATTCAGGCTTCCGCCAGTAGAAATTTTGAAATTTAACTCGCAAGGCGGTGAACAAGATCAACTTTTTACAATGTATAACTTCGATAATGCGGATGCAGAGGATTTTATTGTCGATGTGCAAAGTGCAGAGCTATCTGATCAATTTATTTTTGATGGAGTGATGAGAAAAAATACGGAATATAAAATTAAAGTAAATAATTCAGAAAATATGGATGGAAATACGATATGTGAAAGTGACTTTATTGATTTTTCTGGTTATAAAACAATTGAAAACATACAAGGAGGATTTTTATAATGGGAGCACCAGAGAGTAATGGCAGGCTGTGTACAAAATTAAGTGATATGCTAATTGGTGATTATATTCAATGTGAGTATGTAGCGCCGACAGCTAATGTAGCAGGAGATTTTCAAAATTTAGAAGTAAAAAGTACGTTAAACGAGTTACCTACTACGCCGACATCTACCGCTAATGGATATTTTTATTTTATTAAAACTGATAAGGGATTACTTGTTGCTGATAGGCTAGTACAGAGTGCTATTTCTGCGCAATCACTTAATTCTAAAGGATACTTAACTGGAATAAAAACTAATTTAGGATTAATAAGATCTTTATCTAGAGATGAATTCTTAAAATATATTTCTAATTCTGACTTAAACGGGAATATAACAAAAGCTGACGCAAAAGTATGGCATGGAACTAATGTCGCAGTAACATCTTCAGTTGGAGAAATTGCTTATGTTGAAATCAATCAAGATCGAATTGGTTCAACAATGTGTACATCTTTAAATATGAATGGCACAACTTTAAATGGTAGTTATCATTGTTATATTCATATGGTTAGTAGTCAATTAAATTTATATGGAATTCCGATATACGGTAATTTCATAGAAACCACAGATCATCCATCAGGATCAGCACGAAATGCATATACATGTTATAGACCAATATTAGAATATATAGATAATCCAAAATCAACAAGCATTTGGGCTTAATATAAGCGAGGTGAAAAAATATGGCTACAATCACGGCTTTAGAAATTGTAACAGATATTAATGATATACAGCCTAATCAAGCAATATCATGTGAATATACTGCCGCAACATCAGGAGCTTTCGGAACCTTTGTTAATTTAGGAAAAGCAACTAAGGTATTGATTGATGTAACTACAAATCCAATAACTGTAGATGGAGCATTTTACTTCGTATGTGTAGGATATACACCGGATGGGAAAATAAAATTAGTCGCCGATAGAAATATCCAAGCGAATATAGCCTGGGAAGCTTTAAATACAGCAGATTTATGTGCAACGCTTCCTAGTGTAGTATCAATTGATGGTAATTCAACAAATTATTCTATGAGGTTAATCGGATCATCTCTACAAAATGATGGTACTTATAATGGTGAGTATGACTCAATTATCTTAAATTACGATTTAGGAGGAAAAATAAGTAAAGGTGATTCTGAGTTTTGGCATACAAGTGTTCCGTCTTGGACGCTCAATACACCTGCATTTGCAGATGATGCTGGAATTGCAGCGAATGCGGCGCAAAGAATACAACGTGGTGGAACGGCGCCTTCAACCATCGCGAATATCGTATCAAGTACAGCTTCTGCAATTTGTGGGTTCAGACTGGTTTTAATCTATGACCCAACGCCTGATGTATTTACGAGAGGAACACCTGACTGTCCGTTAGAATTAGTGAATGATATCAAAAAAATTAAGCCAGGACAGGCTATTTCATGTGAGTATGTTTCAAACGCCAATACATTTGGTACATTTGCTAACCTTGGAAAAGCTATAAAATCGAATCTTTCAGATTTAGCACCAGAAATGCCAGATGGAACTTTTTATTTTATCTGCGTCGGGTATACGCCAGCAGGAAATTTAAAGCTTATTGCTGATCGTAATATTCAAGGAAAAATAGCGTGGGAAACGTTAAATAATGCGGGTCTTTGCACAAGTAGAGGAGTAAAAATCAATATCGATGCTATGGACGGTATGATGATGCGAATTCCTCATACAATTGCTGATCGACATGTGGATGCAGAAAATCATGGTGAATGGGATGAATTCATTTCTTTCTGTGATTTAGGTGGTGTAGTCACATCGTCGGATAATGACGTTTGGAATTGCCTATCCACGAAATCTTGGACCTTGGCGACACTATCAACTGTGGATGATATAGGAACAGCGGCAGCGCCAAGCTTAAGAATTGCACGAGGGTCTCAGGATAAAAATATAAATCCAGTTACAATGAGCCAAAATAAATATGACAGTAGTTCAGCGAATCAATATGTCGGCTTTAGACCGGTTTTAATATATAATCCAACTTCCGATATATTTACAAGAGGGACACCTGATTGTCCACTAGAATTAGTGAAGGACATTAAAAAAATTCAACTAGGACAAGCAATTTCATGTGAATATGTTTCAACCGCCAATATATTTGGTAAATTTGCTAACCTTGGAAAAGCTGTAAAAGCGAATTTTTCAGATTTAGCACCAGAAGTGCCGGATGGCACTTTTTATTTTATCTGCGTTGGCTATACGCCCGCAGGAGATTTAAAACTCGTTGCAGATCGTAATATTCAAGGAAAGATAGCATGGGAAACGTTAAATAATGTGGGGCTATGTACAAGTTCAGGATTAGAAATCAATATTGATGATATCGATGGTATGACAATGCGAATTCCTCATACCATTGTTGACCGGCATGTGGATGCAGAAAATCACGGTGAATGGGATGAAGTTATTTCTTATAATAACTTAGGTGGTGCCATCATACCCTCTGATAATGATGTTTGGAATTGTCTATCCACGAAATCCTGGACCTTGGCAACCTTATCAACTGTTGATGACATAGGAACGGCAGCATCACCAAGCTTAAGAATTGCACGAGGTTCTCAGGACAAAAATGTAATTACAATGAGTCAAAGTAAATATGACAGTAGTTCAGCTAATGAATATGTCGGTTTTAGACCAGTTTTAGCCGTAAAAAGAGAAAGCCGCTTTTTATACTTAAAAGAAGATCATAGTTGTTACAAAGTTGTAGAGGATGTTTTGAGCAAGGTGAGCGACGACTGGACTACACTTACAGATGTGGAAAAACAAAATCTATTTAAATCTGGTGGAAAAAGTATTGCAAAGGCATCAATCCTTAAACCATTGCAAAAATTTAAAATTCTTGCCTATACAATTGGCAAAGAGGAACGAGCAACATTAAAAATTTCAGCTGTACCATTTGATAAAATACTCTTTCCTAGAGGATTGATCGCTATTGATAGTTTTGAGGGAATTGATCAGGTATCTATAAAGGGAAAATTCTCTGGCAACGGAAAATGTAAAGTGCTCGTTACCACAGATTTGGCGCATTATAAAACATTGAAAGGTGGGATATGGCAAAATATTGACTCAGCCAATATTGCTGCGGTAAAAAGCGATGGGATTGATACACAAACGATCTCGTCCATTACTAGAAGTGAGTGGGATGCATTAACGACGGAAGAAACAGGAATTGGATTTGCCTATTTGCCGATGATTGAAAGTATAAGTGATCAGTGTGAAATAGATGAGCTTATTATGCAAGTTGATATGAAAGGTAGCTGGGATATGGCAATGCCAGGCGCAGATTATACATATGGCTATCCGCGCAATAACGTTTTGCGTGTTAAATTATTAACCAACGGAGATTATAAAATAAATTATAGCGAAGGTGTAATTGAGTTTTAAAAGTCATTACAGAAGCTGTTTTTATAAATCATGCGTGGAGTAACTGTAAAATACCCTATAAAATTTCAGTTGCTATCGAAATAAAGAGTAGCATTAAGGTTATTTAGCAGTAAAAAAACAGCACCTTTAAGGTTTTTTCGTTCGGTTTACTTCCGTTTTTTTAGTTATCGAGGTGTTATGATAGTATCATCAAAAGTTTATAGATAAACCACTTACAAGAGCTGTAGGTGGTTTTAGTTTTTTAGGATTGACTTTAGACTTTTAATATTGGCATCTCAAGGAGGAATGCGGGTGAAGAAAACTCATTTAGTAAAGTGGCTAGTTAAAATATTTAAAACAAAGGAGGTATACCTACTTGAATTTAGATGCTAAACAAAAGCTATTGCTAGCAATTTATATCGAATATCAAAAAGATATCCCCGATATGAATTTAATATCTAATATTACATTAGATATGGATGAGAAGTCCTTTCGGGTTGCTTTAAATAAATTACAGAGCGAAAGTCTAATCTCGGGGACGAAACTTCATTTTATGAGAAATGATCCTTATCCAAATGCAGAAAACACACAGTTTGTTCAGATGACGCGAGAAGGAATTAAATTTGCAGAAGAAAAAATGAAAATTGACAAATTTTTATCTGGTAAAGAGAAACTTGAAATATTGCAAGGGAAATTTAGTGATTTAGGTTGGACAGCATTAAGTGATTCTGTAAATAAGGCTTTAGCTGAAATGTGAAGACGAAGTGATTTATATAAAATATTTGTGAATTCATCCTAAGAGGATTTTGATGTAGTTAATTTTCAAAACCTATAAAGGAGGTGGTGCGTTTGATTGCCATAGCTACCGCAAGAGCTTGCTCTTAGCGGTATTTTTTTACCTATAAAATTTACTAATGAAGAACTAGAAATTTTATAGAATAGCCAATTACATTATATTTTTAAAATTATGGAGGAATAAGTAAATGAATAAGAAAGAAATTTTAGAAAGAAATATTACAAATAACACGGAAAGTTTTAATTTTGATATGCAATTATTTGCCTCTGCACCATCACCAAAGGATTTAATGATTGGTGCTGGTAAGGTGTTTTTTAGATTATGGGACTCTTTGGGAAATCCGCTTGTACGCAGACACATGGGGAATGTTGAAACTTTAAATCTAACCCCAACAATTGAAAAAGTTCAAAAAATGAGTTCGATGAACGCAGCAAAAGAAGTCTATGCAGAAGCAGTGAAATCTATGACTTATAAATTAACCTTAACTTTAGACGAATATAACCCTTATAATCTTGCATTGGCTTTATATGGCGAGGCAGGCGTAGAAACACAAGAAGAGCAATTGGTTACAGATGAACTATATACGGTTAATCTAGGCTCACCTATTTCGGTTCCGTATAAAAATATTACGGATGTTGTGATCCAACCATTGACTGGCTCTCCTGCCAAAGTTGGCGCAGCAAAATCTTTTGCGCAGGTGGGCAATACGTCAGGTACCGCTATTGTAACCTCTGGAGGTCTCTATTCTGGAACAGACTCAACTTCATATTTTATTACGGTTGCTAAAGCGAATTCTACAGCAGGAACGATTACAGATGCAACATTTACTTATAGAAAAGGCAGTAGCATGGAAAGTGCGCCGATTACGATTACCGGTACTGCTCAAACACTTGCTGAAGGTGTGACAGTAGTTTTTGCTGCAGGCACTAGTGGACAAGACCTTGTAGCAGGTGAAATTTATGAAATCAAAGTTACACCAGCAAATAACAAATATGTTCCAGGTGTGGATTACATTCTAGATAAAACACAGCTTAGAGGCGGGATTATTACAATTCCAGATACCTCAAATATTCCAGATGGCCAAAAGGTACGTGTATCCTATAAAGTACCTGAAGCAAAATATCCTAAAATTATGGGTGGAACAGCGAAAAAAATCGAGGGGGATTTATTATTCCTTGGCGATCCTTCTCATGGTCGTCCTTATAATCTAGAAGTTTGGCATGTATCTATCGTTCCTACTGGTGATATTGGTTTAATCACAGAGGAATGGGGCACTTTTACCCTTGAAATGACGGTGCTTTCTGATCGTGAAAATCATCCGGACGAACCGTTCTTTAAATTGATCAATGTAGCATAAAAAGGTTATTTTGATAGGGCCGCCCAATTTGGGCGGTCTCAATTCTATTATTTTGAGTCAAAAATTTAGTACAGTCTAGGTTTAACGTGTCTGCCCTTATGTAAAAATAAAAAAATTTAAGGAGAAATGAAAATGCCCAAAAAAAACAGCTTAGAAATTTTAACGCAAAATGGTGCTGAAATCATAATAAAAGGGGAAACGTTAGAAATAAAAGCTTTTAAATTAGTTGATTTACCTAAATTTACTTTGGCTTTGCAAACGATTATGAGTGATGTATTTGCATTACTTGAACCTGGCAATGGCATTGTTTTTGAAAAAGGAAAAGCTATATCTATTAATCAAGAGGGGTGGGATTTAATAAATCAAGCGATTGAAAAAAATATAGAATCTCTTACGACAATCTTGGCAGCTTATACCAGAAAACCGCGCGAATGGTTTTTAGATGAAAAAGTGGGGATTGATATTGAAGAGGCGATACTCTTAATTTTTGCAATTCTTGAAAATCATTATGATTTTTTTACGAAGCGCTTAGCGCCGATTGTCAACAAAATCAAGGCAAAACAGCCGGAGAAGAAGTAGATTGGCTCGATATTGCTGACGTATTAAAAAATAAGGGATTTTCATTAGATGAAATTTTGGGGATGACGATTGATCAGATCAGTGAATTTTATTCCCGTGCAATATTTGCCAGAATCAATTATATGAATGATGTTCGCATGAGTGTTTGGTCTGAGTCTAAAGAACTAGATAAGTACTATGATCGCATTGCAAGGAGGTGAAATAATTGGCAGAAAATGAAACAAAAGTTGTAATAAGGATAGACAACACGCAGTTTTTAGAAGCACTTCAAGTATGTAGTCAGAAGGTTGAAGAATTTGTGAAAAATACAAATTCTATCAAGCTAAAAAATCCCAATCCGATTCAGATAACAGTTGATGATTCTGCAGCCCAAAATAAAATAAAAACAATTGAAGAATCCTTAAATGTATTGAAACACCAGGAGATTTCTGTTGATGTTGAGAATGAAAGGGCTATTTCTAGCATAAAAGAAGTCAAGGACCTGTTATCATCTAATACTGAACAAAAAATAAGCGTTTCATTGTCTGATCAGGAAGGGTTAAGTTCAGCTAAAGAATTTGCTGATAAGGTTAGAAACTTGACGCAGACAAAAATGTCTTCGCAGTCAGCCTCCGCGGATGCATCTAATACGACAAATCTATTTAATGAGCAAAATCAATCTGGAGCAGAATCTTTTTCGACGAAGCTTTCTAAAATAGGAAGTTTTGCGGTAGGCGTATATTCTAAAGTAAAAATGGTAGGTACTGCGATTAAAGATACGGTTGCCCCTGTTTTGGAATATAGCGCAGCACTGGAACAAAATACAATTGCTTTTGAATCTTTACTTGGTAATACAGAGCTTGCAAAAAAATATCTAGGGGATTTACAAAAAGTCGCGGCAGACACACCGTTTGATCTTCAAGGTGCATCTGAGGCTGGGAAAAAACTTCTGTCATTTGGCTTTAGTGCAAAACAGTCTCTATCCGTACTTAAAACGGTTGGAGATGCCTCTGCGGCACTTAATCTAAAGAATGATGGAATTGAACGTGTAACGCTTGCTATGGGACAAATGAAAGAGCGAGGTACGGTTACCAATGATGATCTTCTTCAATTAACGAAAGAAGGAATTCCTGCATACCAAATCCTTGCAGATAAGTTAGGTTTAAGTGCCGAACAAATGCAGAATATCGGCGCAGCAGGAATCGATGCAGATACAGCAATGAATGCCTTACTCGAAGGGATGAATGATAAGTTCAGTGGTTTAGCAACAAAAATTGCCGATTCAAAGCAAGGGATGCTGTCTACGATTCAAGACAATGCGCTGGCGATCGGTGATTTTATTCTAAGCCCACTCGATAGTGCGCTGACGGATGGATTAGGACGTGTTCGTGATTGGACAAATAATGTTGCTGATGCAATCCGGAGCGGTGACAATCAGGGCGTTCTTGCAGCTCTTTTTCCGGAAGAGATTGTACCGGAAGATTTTGTAGAGAAAATTACTGAAATCGGTGAAGATATTAAGAATATGTATGATGAAGCTAGTGCGCTTGCCGGGCAATTTGGTGATACTGGCAAAAATGCGCTTGATGGAATCATCGATGCAGCACTTGATCTTGTTGACGATTTTATCAATGTATCCAGGGCAATTATACAAGTTGGCAATGATCTTACCTATATTGTAAGAAGTATTGTACCAGAAGGTACAGGAAATTTTTTGACCATGAAATCATCCATTGAATTTGCTGTTAAAGTATTAGCAGGATTTTTTATTTTAAAGCAAATTATTTCTCTTGTGGATAAGACAAAAACAGCATATGCTGCTCTAAGATTAGCAGTTATTGCTACATCGAAGGCATCACAGACTTTGATTCTATCAACGGTTTCAGGTATGGCGTCCGCTGTTAAAAATGTTCGTAGTCTAAGAGGAGCCGTGCTCCTGTTAACAACGGCATTTAAAAATCTTACAAAATCAAATATTCTTTTATTTATCGTTTCAATCGGTGTTGCAGCATTCGGTGATACAATCATGGGCTGGATAGATAAATATCTTGGTAAAAATTCTGACGATAATACGAATGAAACGGATAAGCCAGAAGTTCCTGAGGATAAGCCAGAAACTTCTGAAGATAAACCGCCTGAATCAGAACAACCTCCCGGCGCTCCTACGACGCCTGCTGCTGGTGGCAATGACAGTAAGTATTATCAAGAACAGAAGGGCGATTTAGATGATTACACCAAGATGCTTGAACAGCAGCGGCAGTTAAAGCTTATACAAATAGCGCAAGATAAAGAGAAGCTTGACGAAGATCATAAAGCAGATCCGAATGGTGATGAATATGCTTATTTCGCAAAGGATGCACAGCTTGCAGCTGATAAGGCTGGCATTAATCTTGAAACGGAAAAGTTAATCCGTGAGAAAATTGAAAATACGGACTTCGAGAATAGTCAAGATAAAAAAGATCAACTGAATGCGGCGGACCTTAAAATTAGCAATTTTGCTAATGAGCTTAAGGGTGTAACTAAAGATATGGAAGAGTTAGGTCGAGCTTCTATTGACAGCGGTGCTGCCATATATTCGGCAGCAGAAAAATTTCTTGGCATGGAATACCATATGGGGGGGAGTGGTGACTGGGCAACTGGCACGGATTGTGGGAAACTAACCATGGATGCGTATGCTGGTGCTGGTTTATCACTTTCAAGTCGCACAGCGGATGGACAGCTAGCGCAAATGGAAGATGCGGGAGGTTTCTTTACTGATCGAAAAAAACTTAAACAAGGTGATTTAGTTTTTTATGATACAAAATATATGGACGTATCTAACGATAGGTCTGCACTTGCTAGCAACAATACTGCGTATAAAGCCAATCACGTAGGTGTTTATCAAGGTGATGGCAAGATTCTGCATGCTGGAAGTTCTACTGGTGTAGCTGAAAATATCAATATGGATTTTGCAGAAATAGTGGGTTTTGGTGACTATACAGCAGTTGGTGGTTCGGCAGGTCAGCAAGGGGTAAAAGTAACAAAAGAAAGAGCATCAAAATATGTAGAGTTCATTAAAAGCCTAGTTGCACAAGGTGATAAATTTCTTAAAGAATCCGCCGAAATGACTGGAGATATTTCAACTCAGCAGATCGGTGAACTTCAAAAGGAATATGATAGTACGATTGAAAAATTCAAGAATAACCACATGCCAGAAAAATACATTAAAGCGGCAGAAAATGTAAAAACATTTAAAATTGGACAAGCTGAATTTTCGCAAGCACAAAAAGATATCGAATCCGCTTATGATGCAGCCAGTAGAAAACAAAAACAAGCATTCAATGACGTTGCTTTAGGAACAAAAAGTGAACTTGATGTAGCAAACGAGGCAGCAAGCGACTATAAGAATTCAGTTTCAGATGAACGCATAAAATTAGAAGGAATGCTTAAGGTTGCTAAGGAAAATAAATGGACAGATTTTGCCAATAAAATTAGCGATCTACTTGATAAAATTGATAATAATATCATCAGTTTTTACAATGCATCGCTTGCTGCGCTAGATGAAAAACTGAAAAATAGGCTTGCATTAATTAATTCAGATCCATCGTTGACCAAATTACAGAAGCAAGATTTAACGGATAAAGCTAATCGGGAGTATTTGCAGGGTGCGATTGCAGCAAAAAAACAAAAAAGAAATGAATTGTCAGATAATGAAGATGATGAGAATAAATTACTTGTCCTAAATAATGAAATAGCAGTGCTCGAAAATCAGCTTAATGGATTAGGCTCAACATTGAATCAAGTCCACTATGCCAGCAAACAAGCTTTTGAAGATGGGTTGCTTAATTTTCTTGAAAAAGGGATTTTTGAATGTCAATCACTTGGTGATGCATTTAATAATTTAGCAATTACGGTTCTGCAGTCAATACAAAAAATTTATGCCCAAGCAATGGCTACAGATATTATGAATGCACTTTTTCCCGCAAATTCTAAGAAAAGTAATGATGTAAATTTCTCTTATCAATCACAGTATGGACTTGATTATGGTGGGAGTTCTACGAATTCGGCTTCGCCGTTAAAAGCAGGTTTTTCTTACCTGTCGCAGTATGGGCTTGGACTTTTTGCTGATGGTGGTTCAATGAACAGCGGTCAGGTGGAAGGACCCGGCACAGGAACAAGTGATAGCATATTGGCATATGTAAGTAATCTAAGAAAATTCGTCAGAGTATCAGATGGCGAATGGGTCATGAAGCAAAAGGCTGTTAATCATTATGGTACGAATATTATGAATGCTATAAATCAGGGAATGATACCAAAAAAAATTTTAGATGTTCATGCAAAATATGCGAGTGGTGGGTCGCTAAGAGGAATGATACCATCTACGGGTATGGAAGGCGCGTATGGCTTAACTGCTGATATTGCAAATCATGTTAGTCCTAAGATAGATGTCACCAATCGTTTTGTTGGCGATGGATTTATTAAATCAATAGAGCCTTGGGTGAAGAGTCAGGTGGATGTCGGCTATAAGAGAAATATGGTTGAAAATGCGAAGGTACAAAGCATGTTAATGAAAAAAACATGGTAAAGGTTTACGGTAAAATCCTCTAATGGTATAATTAAACAAAATTGTATTGGAGGATTTTATGTGAAAAAATTATTACTTTGTTTTATTGTATTATGTTTTGTAGGGAATAGCTCGATTTCTTATGCTCATATTAAAAGAAAGGTAGATTCATTTGATAATAGCATACGTTTTGTTTCTTATAATGATATAGATATAATTAATCATATAGGATTAAAAAAAATATATTTTAGTGATGGAGGCATAAAATATAATATCTTTTTAAGTTCGAACGCTAGTGATAAAGATGATATGTATTCTAAAAAGGATGTAGAAATTAAGACGGACGCTGACATATCAAAAGTAAAAGTTGTAGACGCTACTATTACGCGGTTTATATATTCTGCGGATATTATTGATTCTAAAGTAGAATTGTCTCCTGAATTAGTTGAAAAAATAAAAAATGCCAATAAAATAAGTGTGAGATTCTACAAAGAAAATGGTATGGCTAATACAATCAATTTATCTGATAAAGTTGTAGCCGAATGGAAGCAAGTCATCAATACAGAAAAATAAAGGAAGCCTTCTAATATAGTTAGAGGATTCATTCATGTAGTATTGAGGAAAGAATCTCTAATCCTAAAATTGTGCTTACCAATCGCTTTATCGGTGATGGATTTATTAAATCGCTGGAACCTTGGGTAAAGAGTCAGGTGGATGTTGGCTATAAAAGGAACATGGTTGAGAATGCGAAGGTACAAAGCATGCTAATGAAAAAAACACGGTAAAGGTTTACGGCAAAATTCTCTAATGGTATAATTAAACAAAATTGTATTGGAGAATTTGATATGAAAAAATTATTGCTTTGTTTTATTGTATTATGTTTTGTAGGGACTAATTCTGTTTCTTATGCTTATATTAAAAGAAATGTAGATTCGTTTGATGAAAGTGTTTTATTAATGTCGTTTAATCAGCCCAATATTTCTACCGGTATAACATTTTCGAAAAGATGTTTTAAAGAAGGTGAGATTAAATATAATATCTTATTAAGTTCTGATGCTAGTGATAAATATGATATGTATTCTAAAAAAGATGCAGAAATCAAAACGGATGCTGAAATATCAGAAGCAAAAGTTATAAATACGAAGATTAAACGGTTTACATATTCTGCTGATCTCATTTCTTCTGAAGTAGAACTAACACCCGCATTAGTTGAAAAAATAAAAGATGCTAATAAAATAAGCATGAGATTTTATAAAGAAAACGGTATGGCGAATACAATAAATTTATCTGATAACGTCCTAGCTGAATGGAAGCAAGTTATCAATATGGAAAAATAAAATAATGGAAGCCTTCGAATATAATCGGGGGCTTTTTTGCTGTAACGTTGACGGAAAAAATATCCAATGTTATAGTTTATTTGTAAAATATATCATTGGAGGATTAATTTATGAAATGGATTTTGATTTTATTATTGTATTATATGGTGCTGGATATCAGTATATGTAACGTTGGGACAGCTAGCAGCAAAGATGATTTTGTTAGTCGAACAATAGTTGGTTCGCATTCTAAGGGAAACTTTAGTATGAAAATAATTTAGATCAGTGGGAATATTATTTGTAATTGAGTCAGTTTTATTTTAATTTCAAAGCTATTAAATAAGGGATTGTACAGCAGTTAATAAATGAATGAGTGTGATGCTATATCCTAATTGATGGTGTAAAGAAGGGGTTGTATGATGATGCAGCAAATTGCGCAAGCGTTATTAGAGTTATGGAATCTAATCATAGAACAGAAAAATAAATTAGTTGCAGAACTTAGAGAATTTGGAGATCAGTCGAAGCTTCTATCCGAGATAGCTGAGGTAGACCAAGATAAAGATCAGGTAGTTACTCAAATGAAAAATTTATTTGGCAGCATTGATAACACTGTTTTAGTTGCTTATCAAGGATAAGGCAAATCTGCATATTCAGTTTTAGGGACGTGTTTGATGGCGTCCTTTATTATTTGCAGTTTAATATTTAGAATTTAGACAGCTTGATTTTTTCAGCTGTCTTTTCTTATGCCCCCAAAATGAAAGGAGAGTGATCAAATGGCATGTCTAGAATTTGTTGCAAACAATGTCAAAGATTTAGTAAAGCAATCTGTAGAATTTCTTATTGATCCAAATAATTTCGCTCCGGGGATGGCTTGGCAGTTGATATATCCGGCAACTGTACAAGTGTTTGCAAGTGAATCTTACGATTTGCAAAGTGGAATCGGAGGAGAAATTATTTTAAAAGGTGTAGGTGATGGCGAGGATGAGATTTACATTGGCATACAAACGAAAAATAAAGGAGAACAAACCGACATACGGTTTAACGGATACGCTGGGTATGATGCAGGGCTTGAATGGGTTGAGCAGCCCGGTTGCATTTATCATAATACCCTTCCTATTATTCCTCTTGCCGATAATACGAGGATGACGTGTTGGCTCAGTGCGAATTCATCAAGGTTTATTTTAACTGTTCAAATGTCAACACAGTATGAATGTGCCTATATTGGTTTTGTAAAAACTGTTTCGGTAGAAAGACAGTATCCTTATCCGCTTGTTATTGGAGGCAGTGGATACGATGGCGTTGGTTGGAGTTCTACGTCAGATGTGCATAGCACCTTTATTAATCCGGGAGGCTCCGGTGATGATACAACACTTAGAATCAGGCGTCCTGATGGTACTTGGCGGGCGGGACAAAATAAAGGCGGAAGTCCTATAGCTGGAAAGCTTTGTGTATGGCCGCAAAATACCAAACCGACGAATGTGCTTACGGTGCTAGATAATAATCTTACGATAGAAAATGTCATCATGTTTCCAGTGCTTTTATATGAATGTGATCAGCCAGGAATTGTTGGAGAATTTGATGGGATGTATTTTATTGGAAATCGCGAAGACTTATCATCAAAGGATACGCTGATACATGAAGGTAAACCATATAAAGTTTTCAATAATGTTCATCGACGTGACAATGACGAGTATTTTGCATTTGAATGGTTTTGAGGTGATTAAATAATGCCTTGGAAAAAAATTATTTATAATTATAAGGGATCATCCGCTTCATTTTTAGATGATGTACTTGCAGATGTTACTACCTATGTAACCGATCAAAGTATTCATGGGGATGATGCCTGGCAATTGATGAGAAATGAAAGCTGGCCATATGGGACGGTTTTAAAAGTGCCAAATTACCAAGAAAATGAATATGGATATATTGGGCTTATGGCAGATAAAATCCGTGTTGGTAGCTCTTATTGGAATTGGTTAAAACAAGACGATGTTTTAAGAAAAGAATTTGCTTTAAGTAAAAAAGGGCTAGGGCTAGCGGATAATACGGATTTTACAATAAATAATGGTGTAGTTACTCTGTATTCAAAAAATCCTTATGATGTAAAAGTAGGAATAAAAAAATTGCCAAATGGCAAGGAGGAAGAAATATACAGTAAAAATTATAGTTTTACAGCAAGAGATTCCTATACATTTTCTCCGACTCCAGATATTTTTGCTAAAGATGCAAATGTTTTATTCTTTACAATGTTTAAACAGTATCAACCTGAGTTTGACTGGTCAGAGCTTATGGGCAATGAAAGAGCAAGCATTCAGGCAAAAGCATTGAAATATTACAATACTTATAGAGGCCAAACCTATCCATCCTTTCTTGATCCACCACTGTATCCAGGAGTAGGCTGTCCTGCTATTGGTTATAGTCCAGATTATTTTGATTTTTCGAAGAATGAGTGTAGCCAAGATGATAAAGAGAAAGCGATAACTGTATACTTGTATAAAGATAGACATCGTTTAATTATCGTTATCAACTGGCAGGAGCATTGGGATGTAGCCTCTGTAGGATTTTTTGAAGCCTTTGATACGCAAAGTGAATATCCTTTTCCTGCAATGGCTTTAGGTGGGACAAGTGGTGCCCTACCAATAACGGAACTTTGTAGTTATAACGGTACACCGCAGGTGGAGCATGGCTTCCGTTTGGATTACACAGAAAAAAACTGGTCTCTTTCACATGGAATCCCAACTTTTGCATCGACTTGGTGGAATGGTTCAAATACTTTTCTAGATAGCTATATGTATTCTCAGGTGCAGGCAATGCTGCCTAATGGTAACTGGCAATCCTTTGCTAATTTTGGTTTGCAACAAGATGCGTACTACTACCATGATCGCGGGCAATATTATTCTGCGCATAAAGAGCCAGAGCGAATATCTGGTGCAAGGTACTATCTGACACCGAATTTTACTGATTTGAGCACGGTGAAAAATATCTATCCTTCTGGTGTGGCAAATATTGCTTATTTAAATGATGTAGCTACGGAAAATTGCAGTACGTACCAGTTAGAACCATTGTATTTCGTTGCTAATACGGCTGAGAATACCAATCAGAACCTTCTCGGGAAAATTAAAAATATCTATTGGTCTTCGCAGCAAGTGACTAGATATGGTATCCATGAAAAGGATGGTGCGACTTATCTGGTATTGCCGAATGGATGGGTAAATCGAAAATTTCATATAAAAAACTTTTTTTCGGTACTGCAGGGGGAATCGCAATCAAACGAGAGGCAGATTGCTGAAATTGAGCGATTAGATAAACTATCGCGTTGTATGAATTGCGTGATTAAATTAAGCGAATAAGGAAGTGGGAAAATGGCATATACAGTATATGAAAAATTAGGCGGCCCAAATGACGTCTTAGAAAAAATCAGAGATTTTCTTGTCGATAAAGGGTTTACTGTTCTCAATAATTGTACGAGCGATTTGGATATAAACGGCAGTGGGGTAAACGATGGTAATGTTTTAGCGGTAAAAAAGAAGGATATTTACGCTGTTTTTCGCTCAGCAAATGGGAAAGTAATTTTTTCTAATCAGCAAAATTCCAATCAAGCCTATGGAATTGGTTTGACATGTGCAACGAACTATACAGTAAATCCACCGAGCGGCCAATGGTTTGATCAGCCGAATGTTGTTGTTAATACAGCGCAGAGCCCAATTGGTGTAGGTATCCCAGTAAAACAGAGTGAGAACTATCGTCTGTATTGTAACTATGTGGATGATCCTGCAATTATGGTGGTATTATCTTTGGAGCTTGAAAAAGGGATATTTCAGCATTTGGCATTTGGGGAAACACAGAAAGTTGGTACATGGAACGGCGGAACAATTTTTAGCGGTAGTAAAAACTCGTACAATATGTTTCCAACCTCGTGGGACGTAGAGCAGATTGCTGTTGGTTCGAATCATTTATTTGGTATGTCTTCGAATCCTAGTACGTTTTTACGTATTGACGTGGATGCAGCACCACTTCGGCAAAATCCAGTGCTTTGGGCTACAACAGGACCTGCAACTGGTGCTTGTAGTACGGGGAAAATTTTAGGTAGTCCGCTGACAAATCTAGATTCATTGGGGGCTAGCTGGTTTCCGAAGGTACCGCACTATGCTTATCTGCAATCGCAAACTGTATCTGATTATGGCAGAAACGTCAATACGTTAAACTGCATCAGCGTTAATTTACCGATTGCGTTATATATTCAAAGAGATCCAGATTCTTTAATGAATTTTTCTCAGGTAGGTTATGTACCGGCGGTTTATGCGATTTCAATGAGAAATATAGCACCTGCAAGCTGCTACGAAATCAGCTATCCAAAGTCAGGAAATCTGCACCAGGTATTCCCGCATGTAAAGAGAGCTGGTATGTTTGGTTACGACGGAATTTCTATTATGCAGTAGGAGTGATGCGTTATGTCAAACGAAAGAGGCGGCTTCATGGCGAATATGCTTTCGGGTGAATATTTAGATAAATCCTCGAAAAGCATAAGACGCTGTCCGCGGGGAATTGATCTTGTCCGCATGAAAGCATTGGGACATTTAGGTGTAAATTTTCATAAAGAATATTATGGCGATACGATGGCTTGGTTTGAATTGGAATCTATAAGGTTAAAACATGGCAATAGTTCAACTGTAAAATATCCGCAGCTACAGACCGGCTGGACTTACTACTATGATGCAATCGGGAAAGTTTTTACGGTTACTGATGATAAGGGCGTACAAACGTCAGAAAAAATAAATACATTATCGGATATGGGAATTGTTTGGGATATTTTAAGTTCACATCAATTCAAAATCTATTTTTCTGCCAAATTTATGAATGATATTTTTCTTATTGCATGGGTAAAAAAGCGTGGTTATGTTTACGATGATGATGGAAAAATAATTAATTCTGATGATACCATACACAAGGATGATGCAAATATAAATTTAGGCTATTTGTTAGCCTATGTTGATCAATTCTTTAATGAAACACTGCATCACCGATGTGGTAGGATGATGAAAAAGGAATTTAGACAGCCAGAGCCAGAAAATAAGATTATGCAAGTATTATCCGAGCCGGAAAAAGCTGAAATTTTAAGAACGAGCGTACCGGTAAGAAGTGCGACAGGCGATTATTCGGATATGGCGATTAAAGGTCCTGATGTAAAGTTTGTCATGGCAAATAAAAAGCGAAATGCAATCATCGATATGATTTTAGGAGAATTTTTGATGGTTGCATTTTTTGCGTCCATTATGAATATGAGTAAACCCGTTTACGAGCCTTGGATGTTATGGGGACTTTGGAAGTGGCTTGGTAGTGGAAAATCGATTGAATCAATTGAAAAAATCTTTGATTTATCGCCAAGGTGGTGAAAATTTTGAGTGAAAAAATTACAGAACAAATTGAATATTTAACACAGATTCATACGGCATGGGATGGCACGGAGCAAAGAGTAGTTCTCAGAGGAAAGCCGCGTCGGTATGTAAAGTATGAATATGTAGGTGTAAATACCAAACAGAGCCAGTATTTGCGGGCGTTAACCTGTAGTACACAGACACAAGTCTTACAATTCCCGCTTTGGCATGCAAATACAATCTTGGAAAATATGATTTACGATAGGCAAAGCATTGTCGCACTTAAAAAACAAGATATGTGGAATTACCGCGATTGCGCAGGAACGATGCTCTGGACCAATGATGAAGAGGGTGGCGAATATTTTACATTGAAAAATGTAAGCGCAGATGGAATTTTACATTTAGGCAAACAAGTAACACATAATTGGAAAGCCTTTAGTACATTTGTCGTGCCTGTGTTTTGGGGGATATTACAGCAGGAAGATAAATATACAAATCTTACTGCTGAGTTGACGAATATGACAATTAATGTAGAGTTTATCAATCGTGGCTTAAGTATAGACTTGCCGGATGGGGTCAATGAATACAACTATCCGCGCTTATCCTTTGCAGAAAGTAAAAATGCGCTGGATGAGTATCTAGGCAGGGAATTATTTATGATGCCGCCTACCTGGAACGAAGACATTGGCAGCAGCTACAGTCGCAATGCAAACCGATTGGATAATCAATCCGGCGTTATACGGTATGATCTAAAATCAAATGAAACAACAGAAGTACGCAGCATGGAGTATAGTGCAATTAGCTATGAAGAACTTCAGTTTATCCAGCGTTTTTTTTGCCGTTGTAAAGGTCGATTGAAATCATTTTATGCGCCTACTTGGGTTATTGATGTGGAGCTCGTAGAGAGTGTAACATCTGGTAACGTATTAATTGCAAAATTTAATTTGTATTGGAAATATTACATGTCAAGCAAAAGGAGGAAAACTCTTATCGTTTTCTTTCAAGACGGTACCATTGAGATTTTAAAAATCGCAGGCTTCAGCCTTGATGACAGTCAGAAATATGGAAAGATATTTCTAGATATGCCAATTAAAAAGGCGCTTCATAAAAGCGAAATCAAGATGATATCGTTTCTCTGTTTATACAGGTTCAATAGCGATACGTTGACAACCGATTATGAAACGACTGGTATTGCTAATATAAACCTAGAATTCGCGGAGGTAACAGAATAAATGGACAAAGAAGAAAGCAATATCACAGTTTATGAAAAATTAATTGAAGGTGGTCAACCGGTAGAGTTTTATAAATTTACACAAAAAGACATCAATTATTTCTATACGTCAAATCACCAAGATGTGAGTATAACAATTAAAGATGGAGGGCAAGTACGGACGGAAAAATATTTTGCTGATTATATTGAACGGGCAGAAATTCGACCGAATACAAGCGGCAGTACAGCCTCCGATATGCAGATTACTGTATGGAAAGATCATCCGGTTGCGAAGCTTTTTCAGGGGGCTCCCCCAGAAAAAGCTGTCGAGGTTCGAATTTATCGTGCACATGCTGAAAACATCGATAAATATGATGTTGTATTTTATGGTATCATCAGTCAGGCCAATTTTCAGGAATCAAAATGCAATTTAACTGCAAAACTTGAAAACTGGCTTGATAAAGAATTGCCAAATGGAATGTATCAATACTTTTGTAAAAATATGATTTATGATCAAAATTGCCGTTTAAGTAAAGCGGATTGGCAGGTCAATATTTTCGTTGATAAGGTTGAAGAGTTAAAGATTTACTCCGTGCAGTTTGCAAATTATGAAGATGGCTATTTTACCGGAGGTTGCTTATATTATGACGATCAGATTCGGATGATTGATTCGCACAAAGGCAGCATCGTTACGGTAAGATACCCCTTTTTAAGAGATCCGCATAACGATGTAGTTGTAACGCCAGGGTGTGATCATTTATTTTCTGTATGTGCAAAAAAATTTAAAAATATAGAAAATTTCACTGGTTGTCCTTATATGCCGCCAACTGACAGCGAGAAAAATCCAACTGGTAAAGGGGTGTATTGGGTAGATTCATCAGTCATTGAGCGGGATTCAAAAGGCTTTGTCGGAACGATAAAGATATAGGAGTGAGAAAATGGCATTAAATCCATATGCAGGCTGGGGGTTATCTACGCTGGCCTTGTATTTTTTAAATAAAAGCTCAAAATCCCAGAGTGATTCTTCAAGCCTAAAGCCTAGTGATTTAAATGTAACTGAGACCAAAATAGGAACACCAATACCAGTAATTCTAGGGACAAGCCTAATTAAATCGCCATTGACTATTTATTATGGAGATTTTAGAGCAGAAGCTTATACAGAAACCTATGCAGCTCACGCAAATTTTTCGGCTTGGCCAATGGTTTTTTCTTTAATTGCACAATATATAGCTTCCCCTGCAACAACGACTGGTGGAGGAGAAGGAACGGCTAAAACAAAAGATGGACCTGCCCCAGTAACGGTAAAAATAGCTGGTAAAGATATGGCGGTAGGACCTTTGATTAATGCTTTATTTATGTGGCTCTTGTCATGGCTTATCAATGGTCGAAATCTAAAGACGACATTGCAAAAGGGCTTTAAGTATTATCTTGGCTATCAGCAACTTATTTGTTGGTCTGGCGAAAATGTGAAATTAAAGAAAATTTATATGAATGAAGAGCTTATATGGGAAGGCAGTGTAGGAGCAAAAGAACAAAATGGTAGTGCTCTTGTTATACCAATAAACAACGATCAATTATTTGGAGGTCCAGATGAAAATGGAGGATTCGTTGGTGAAATTCATGTATATTTTGGCGGAGCTAATCAAATGCCGGATGCCTGGATGGTAAATCAAATGCAGGCAGATAGTATTCAGCAAGAGCTTCGTGGGTTTACGCCAGCGTATCGTCCCTTTATCTCAGTTGTTATTCCTACTGCGTACGTCGGTAAACAGGCTACGGTGCCAACGATGTGGTATGAGATTGAAAACATACCGGATCATCTTGGATTAGGGAGTATTGATGAAGATGTAAATCCAGCTGAGGCTTTTTATGAAATGCATGTCAATAAAAATTGGGGGATTGCTGAGTCGGAAGAGATTTTAAACCTTGATGCGTTGAAAGAAATCGGCAAAACATTGCAAGAGGAAAAAATAGGAATTACATTACTGCTAACGAGTAAAGTTACAGCAGGGCAGATCATTGATTCGATTTGTGAGCATATCAATGCAGTGAAATTTATTGAGCCTAAAGATGGAAAACTTACCTATCGATTAATTAGAAACGATCTTAATCAATATAAGACAGACGATGTATTGCCCGAGGATCAACAGAATTTAAAGGAGATTTTCTTATTAGATGAAAGTAATATTTCAACCATTTCCTTTTCGCGGCTTGATTGGCGCGAGACTGTATCAGAGATATCGGCAACTTATACCGATAGATCGGCGTTATACGAAACTGGGTCTTTATCTGACATAGATCAGGCAAATGTTGAAATCAATAATGGAATTTTAACGACAAAAACTTATTCTTACCCGTATTTTACAAAAGCCGAAAATGCTTTATGGGCCGCAAAAAGGGAATTAATGCAGCAAGGATATCCGCTAGCTACAGCTTCTGTTGAAGGAAATCGAAACTTGTATATGCTGCGACTTGGGGATATTTGCTGTTTGAATTTTCCGGCATATGGTGTTAAAAATATGCTATTTAGAGTTACTGATGTAAATTTAGGAAATTTTACGGACGGCAAGATTAAAATTGAACTCATGGAAGATATCTTTAGTCTGGCAAAAACGGATTTTAATTTTTCGGATTCTACAGAGTGGAAACCTGAACCTCTTTATCCAACAGGCGTGCAAACTTTTAATTATTTTGAATTACCGTATGAAATTATGCAGATTAAAGATACGTATGTGTTTGCATTTGCTGTGAAACCAGATCTGAAAACACAAGCTTGGATGATATGGCGCAAGCGAGCAAGCGAGAATTTTGAAACGACAAATACCATGAGTAAATGGACAGCAACTGGTCGGCTCATTTACGATTATGATGCATTTAGCAATGCTGAGGACTTGACGGGGATTGAAATCATTGATTTAGGTGGCATTGAAGATTTAAGATTTAGTGCACTTAGTGATTCCGCAACCGATATCGTATCGGCAAGGCGTGGCGGTAAACTCCTAATGATGGGAAATGAGCTTATGGCATGGAGCAATATTACCCAGATGCCAAATGGTAACTGGCGTGTACAGGGAATCATTCGCGGGGTATACGATACTGTGCCCGAAAAACATGGAAATGGAGAAATCATTTACTTTATAGAATCTGGTCATTATGCAAACGTAACGACTGGTGGACCAGTTTGTCATGAAGGAAAAACAGTGGATGAATTTTATAATATTACAACCAGTACAGTAAATGAAAAAGAAGCCTTTGACAATGCTAAGGTGCGACGTCTTACTACAGTTAGGCGCGCGGAACGACCTTCGCCGCCAGGAAAAATTCGTATGAATGCGCATTTGCTCTATGAGCAGGTTAATACAAGTAAATTTGCTGGCGACTTAAGTATTAAATGGTTTGCGCGAAATAAGCAGTTTAGTTTTGGCTGTGTGAGTCAGGATGATGAAAAAGAATACTGGAGCAGTACCGCTTTTACGCCACCAGCTGGATTAGAATATATCGTAAACGTTTATGCAGATGATAAACAGATTAAAGAATATACACTGCCAGATACAGCATCAATATTTGAGTATTCATGGGCGCAAAGGGCTATAGATGGTGGGAGTCTTGCAGGAATTACCGGAGAAACAACAATTGAAATTTATGCAAAATTAAATGATTTGCTATCTTACCAGGCACAGAAACGGACCTTTAGCTGGATTATTCCAACGATGGTTAACGGTGTTGTGGATGAGCAGAGCGCATTGAAATGTATCTCCAATTGGGGTGATACTGCAGAGGTAGTTGTGCCTGAAAACACGGCATCAGATGAGCAGTATATTAAATATGTTAACCTTCCAGTTATACTTTTGGGGCAAAAAGTATTGCAGGCGGCTACTAATACAGTTTTATGCTATGACGATAGTTATATTATTCCGGACGGACGAGCCATGTTAATTAAAAATAATACTGAGCATGATTTTGTTAGTCTGGAAACTGGTTTTGTTTTAAGAACGAAATTTAAAGAACCTAATATGAAAGCAGAGAAATATTTACAATGGGATGGTACGCAGTTCATTGAATTAATATGATGGGAGGAAAGATAATGGCGGAGGAAAGTGTAACAAAAAATCTAGGATTACCGCTGATTTTAGGCTCCGATTATGTGATGCGGGAGAAAATTAACGATTCGATACAAACCATTGATGATGTTGTTTTACCAAAAGCACATGCAGACAGCAAATCGCATTTTGATATGTGGAAACCTAACACAGCCTATAAAAAACAAGATATAGTCAGAAACCTGACTTGTCCGAGTTGGGGCTTTTATATGTGTAGTGTTGGTGGAACATCTGGGACTACTGAACCACAAGGATATGGTGAAGGTGATATAGTCACAGATGGTACGGCAACGTGGGTTTTAAAATTATTCGGTGGGGCAACGTTCATAAAACATCAGGATTTACAAGGTCGCAATTTGGCAAACCAGCACGTGATTGGTGCAATTACTGGACTACAAGAAGCGTTAGATTTAAAAGAAAATACATTAAACAAGGGGCAGGCTGGTGGCTATGCTGAGTTAAATTCAAGTGGTTATGTACCAATGTCTCAATTACCTCCAAATGTTAAAGAAATGCGGGTAGTTAGTAATATAGCTGACCGCAACGTCATCAATGTAACCAAGCTATATGACGGTCTACAAGTTCACGTTGTAGATGCTACTGGAGATACTACTGTTACGGCTGGATGGGCGGAATATATTTATGATGCTACCAATACTACTTGGATTAAAAGAGCTGAAAAGGAAAGCATGGATGTGGTGCTAAAATGGGATAACATCCAAGGGGTTCCTAATGTAGTAGCTGGCTTGTCAGATCATAATGGCAGATTAGATTATAAAGGGATGCCAGTATATGAAGACATAAGAACAGTAGTATTTGTGGGTGGGGAAACCGAAATCATGTATCCGTGGAATGGCACAATACAAAAAATCGCGGTCATTTGTTCTGAGCCACAAACCGCCTCTTTATTGTTTAATGTTGAAATGCAATCAAAAGCAAATTATGTTGCAAAGGCAGATGTATGGTCAGTAGTTGGGGGGAGTGACTTGACATTACCAACAAATACTTCATATCAAGAATATAGTGGCTTGGCTACCAATACGTCCATATCATCTGGCGATGTTATCAGAGCTTCAACCGCTGGAGACGACACTGGTGTTGTTTTCCACGTAACTATAAAAAATAATTAACAAATTTAAGGGGGATTTTTATTATGGCTATACCAACAGATTATATTTTTACTTCGGGAACTTGTGCAAAATCAGCAATATATCAACTTATTATCGACAAATTAACTTCTGCAGGGTGGAGTAATGTGGCGTCTTTAGCTAGTTCTGATTTTGTAGTAATGAAATCAACAGGAAACACTGGAGATAAGAATTTATTATTAAACCTTAGAGACATTAGCTCTACCGCAGTTAACTCTATAGTTACAACTGATTATTGTTGCATGTCCTATAGATTGCAAGACACTTACGTGCCTGGAGCGGCAGGTGTAGCAGGGACATTTGGGAGGACAGCATTAGCGTGGACTAATTTATATATTGCTCCTGTAGCAGCAGTAACCACTACATTAGGCAAAGATACCATTTGCACGTATCATGTGTATGCAGATGCTAGTAAATTGATTTTAGAAATTGAATATCCATCGGCGACGGCTTTAGCACCAACTGTAATTTACATTGGTGAGCCAGATACATTATTCGTGTCAGACAGTGCTTCCAGAGGTATGCTAGTGGCAACTTCAAACAATGGAACAACAGCAGCTTCAGCAATGATTTGCAATACTTCTGATACTATGGGATCAGTTACAGCCCCTTATTCAATTATGTTGTATGCATTAATTCCACCAGGCGACCCAAATGTTGCTGCTAAAAGTTTCGGAGCTACTGCCTATTATGGAAGTGCTACCGAAAGTTTTAGAGGTAAATTAGACGGATTAAAATTCGCATATTATTCTGGTACAAATTTTATCACTGGTGATACAGTTACAATTGGAACATACACATATTATGTGGCAGTCGTAGCGTCTGTTAATATAACATCATTTCCAAGCAGGGCTATTTTACTAAGAATAGCATAAGGAGGTAAATCCTTATGGCAACACGTTTTTACAAACTTGCCAAGTTAATGACAAGTAATACAACCCCATCGTCTTATACAATTGATGGGGTTGCCTATTCATTAACTGTTAATGGTAGCACACGTCAAATGGCTTCTCCTTATTATGCCATGGATGGAAGTGACTCAACTGCATGGTATGATAGTTTTTATAATAGAGGTACATCTTGGTATGTGTTATTTGGTGCTCCATTTTTAGTTTATGACATCACCATCACTTATTACTCGGGAATATCTGTCGGAGTCCAAGCCTATAATGGCACCAGTTGGGTGTACTTAACAACTTTGTCAAGCGGTTCAGCAACAGTTACATTGCACGATATTGGTAAAGGAACTAAATATTATGGTATAAATCTTTATACTGGTGCTAGTACTGGTGTAGATAATTTTTCTATTTCTAATGTAGAATTCACTTTCTGTCTAAATTCTGATGTTCAGACCTTTTTCGGTGTGGATATTGCAGATAGTGAAGACGTTGGAAATATTTCTATAACTGGAAACAGTGGATTAGATATTGAAGATTTAAGCAATGGGCCGATCTCCCTGCTTAATTACAACGGTTTAGATGTGGAAATTGATACAATTAAATCCGGGGGCAGGACGACAAGAAGTTATCAATCCAATGATGACGAAACATTGCAATTGCTTAATGCTAGGCAAAACGGAAAGAATGGGTCTAATTTAGATGATTATTCTTTTGGTCTACGTGCAAGTTCTACTTATGGTGAAGATATTTGTAATTTAAATTTTGGTAATAGAAGAAGAGAAGATTTTGGCATGCCATTGGATGATGAAGTTGCAGGTTTGCGAATAAGAAGTGATTTATGTGTAACATTAGATGATAACCTTGCAGGTGTCCGTACCAGAAACGATTTAGGATTTGCCATTGATGATGAAAGCATTGGTAGAGAAGTAAGAAATGTTATAGGAGTTGGGCTGGATGATTGTATTGTCTCCAGCTCTAATGCCAATAGTAGATACATTCTAACCGTAACTCCGACGCATCAACACAAGAGCATGCCCGTAACAGTCTCACTTACTAGCCGGTCAACAGAAGCTATCTCTGGTAAATATAACTTAACGCTGAATGATTCTGTAATTGTTCAACAGACTTCTAGTGACATAGCAATGAATAATGTTGAGTTTACAATCAATCCTAGTCAATTAACAAAAGGCATTAATAAAGCAAGAATAAAACTGTTTTATCCAAATGGTGAAGAAGAATATTTGGATTTTGAAATAGTAAAAGAAGAAATAAAAAGAACAACCGCTCAAAGACTATTTAGGAATTATGATGGAGGATTCACAGGTGATATTTATGCACCGCCTAAAATATTAATTCCATCGACTTATCCTTGTTGGATGCCCCCGAACAACGCAGTTAGTGGTGTGGTTAAAACCACTGATTACACCAGAATATCATTATTGCATTATACGGGCGTTCAAGGAGTATCGGTGGTTGGTAATAATTTAAATATATTGGTTAGTTTTGATAAAGGAGTGACGTGGAAGTCTTTTATTAGTAATGTTTGGACAACTGTTGATATTTCTAATATCAAGACATATGGTATGGCTGTAGCAACAATAAATGCTATTACGATAGCTCAATGGTCTGATACCTTTGCTCCAATGTCAATTGACTTTGCAATTTGTTTAAATAATGATTTAAATACTGTTACAACCTTAAAATCTTATTCACTTACCCCAACACTTGATGGAACTTGGGAATCATTTTCTGGGCAGCATGTGACGTATATCTCAGATGCAAAATCTAGTACTAGTGGGGATGGAAATTACTTAAATTATAGAACTATATATAGTAGTTTGTATCCAGATGGTTATACTGTTCAACTATCCACTAGGTGGTGGACTAGTCCATATACTACATATACTGTTTCAGACGGAGAGATTATATATTCTATTAACTATTACAAGTCTAGTAATGGAACAGCATCGGTTGCCTATACACATATCGTTAATGGTTATACGCTAAATGCATATCTTAAATCAATTACAGTAAATATGACACCAAGCACATTTACAGGATATGCGCTTATTATTTAAAATAATAATCTTATAAAGAGCCAATGTAGGTTCTATTTTTTGTGCTGAAAGGATGATGAAATGTTAGATTTTTTTATGAATATGTATACATTAACTGAACTTAAAATATTAGCGGTTGCAGGGCTTTTAGGCACAATATTTGCAAAGGCGGTAGGCGGTTTTGATGTTCAAGTAAAAATGCTTATGTTATTTGTAGTTATAGATTATATGACAGGTATGTACGCTGCTTGGCAAACAAAACAATTATCAAGTCAGCTAGGATTTAAAGGTATAGGAAAAAAGGCAACGATTTTCATAGTCGTTGCTTTTTTCTATGGTGCTGATTTATTGTTTAACACAAATACCTTGCGTTACATGGCGATATGTGCTTATGGTGTACTTGAATTGGTTAGTATTGTCGAAAATGCCGATAAAGGTGGCTGGGGTAATTTATTCCCATATTTCGTTAGAGATAAATTGGCTCAAATAAAAGAAGAAAAAAAACTTTAGTTTATGAAAGAGGTCGATGAAAAATGAAAGTTTGTATCAACGCAGGGCATTGCCCCGGACTTGATAGTGGTGCTGTAGGAACATTTTTGCAGGAGGCAGATGTAGTAAAAAATATTGCTGAAATCGTATGTAGGGATTTACAAGCAGTTGGTTACGAAGTTTTATTCGTGCAGGAAAATGAACTTGCAGATATCATTAATGAAAGCAATACATTTTGTGCAGATCTATTTGTATCAATTCATTGCAATGCGGCTTCTAGCACTGAGGCACAAGGAACAGAAACATTTTGTTATAATTCTGGCGGTGCAGGTGAATCGATAGCTTTTGGCATTCAAAATCAGATTGTAAATTCACTTGGTACTGTTGATCGTGGTGTAAAATACAGCACTGAATTGTACGTGATTAAACATACTGATTGCCTAGCAGTTTTGGTCGAAACAGCATTTGTCAGTAATGTTGCTGATGAACAGTTACTTGCAAATCGCCAAGTTGATTTTGCACATGCAATTGCAAGAGGGGTAACTAATTATTTCGCGTAAAAAGTTAAGTCCATATAAATGAAAGCGCTTAAATTGAATCCTAAGATATCGATTTTAAGCGCTTTATTAATTTTAGGAGGTTTTTTGAAATGGATGAAAAAGAATTAGTTGAAAAATCCGTTGAGGAAGCAGCACAAAAAGTACAAATGTTACCAAAACGCATAAAAGTAATTATAGCTATTTTGACTATGTCATTGCTTTTTTTAGGCGGATACCTAATTTGTGAATATTTTTTTGCTAGACCGCAGCTAGAAACATATGAAAGCCAGCAACAAGCCGAAACATCTCAAGGTGTAAAAGAGGCTGCTAATAATGCACATGTTGATATGCTACAAAGTCAGTTAGACGAAACCGCGCAACAAATTCGCGCACTCAAAAATAAAGCACCGGATACTGTAATTCATACTGTTGTACAACAAGTACCTATTATTGTTGAAAAAGAACGTGAAAAGTCTAGTGCCGATTTTGCAATTGTGACTAATCCTAAAAATTCAGACCAGAAAATAGAGTTATCGCAGTACAAAGAAACTGATCCGATTGTACTCAATCAATATAACATACATGCATATAAAAAAATATTGCGGCAGGTTGATTATGCACCTAAAAACGTGGATAATTGGGCACCTGCCGAATTTGGATATTCGGTATCAAGAAAGATATCGAATGATGGCAAATATTTAGGTGTTGCTGTTGATCATAATTTTGACGATGAAAAAACAATTCTTAAACTGAGATATACTTATTAAACTTATTTTAAATTTAATAAGTGCAATCAGAAGAATATCTATATAATTAAAAGTCGATATATAGGTAATATGCAATGAAAATAAGAGTTTCTTGAATATACAAAAACAATAATTTATTTGGAGGACTGTAAAATGGCAACAGTAGGGCAAGTTCTAACCGCTCCGGAAGAAGGATGGAGAAGATTAGACGATAGAGATAAAAATATAAGTTATACAGGACCATGGACAACAGAGGAAGTTTCTGGTGAATATAATACAACTACGACGGTTATACCAGAAGGTGTTTCTGTGGATGTGGTAAACTCTAGCTCAATAAAATTTAACTTTACTGGAACATCAATAAGATTTATTCATTCTAAGCATCCACAATATTCAAAAGCTATTAGTTACAAAATCGATGGTGATTTAGTAGGGACGGCCAATCTGGATAATGATACTGTGGTTAGAGAAATTTTAGGACTTGAAAAAACAGATTTAGTGAATAAAGAACATTTTGCAGAAGTATATTCAGGTGATGGGATACGATTTGATTTTGATTGCCTAGATATAGATTCTACAGGAGAACTTAAACCATATTCACATGGGAAAGTCTTATTAAGAATCATCATGAATGATTCTAGTGAACGAGAGTATTATTTACCTGATTATGAAGCTGATCAATTTATCAAATGGTGTAATCGTATTGTTGATACAGGTAATTCATATTATATTTTTAATAAGGTTGTTGGTTCACAAAATAGCAAAGAGTATTTATTCTTTGAAAAAATCATTAGCTTTGAAGTAATTGAGCTTAAATAATGCTAGAAAAAACAGCGTAACTAGGTACTTGAATTAGTACTTGGTTACGCTATTTTTTATATAACTCCCTTTATCTAATTTGTGATGATAAAGGGGGAAGGTTGAACAGCAATCGCTTAACAAGCGGCTTAGCTTAAAAGCTACCTTTATTTAGTGGTTTGTAAAGATAAAAATCTAGCATGGTCACTTAAAACTGAGTAAAATCAAGCCGGCTATAGAACTTGTATATATACGAGATTGAAAAGTATGTAGTGGATCGAAGTGTTGAAGCTATTGGATTGTCAACACTAAATTAGACAGTTTTTTTAAGGTGTGCAAGTTTGTACTCTAATGGGCTTAAATAGCCTAATTTTGAATGAATTCTTTTTTTGTTAAACCAATTAACGTAATCTGTCAGTTC
>Ga0316600_10000229_pt1 | contig 31403 bp, 42 predicted proteins | sample OWC_soil_day5_CT_FD_207652 | JGI IMG/M metagenome (GOLD analysis project Ga0316600, IMG submission 207652) | Wetland soil microbial communities from Old Woman Creek delta, Ohio, United States - OWC_soil_day5_CT | ecosystem: Environmental > Terrestrial > Soil > Wetlands | place: USA: Ohio... | reverse complement strand
TGCACCTACAATTAAGCCGTCACTACTTCCTTGGGTAGATAGCGGGACTTGTAAGCTGTATCTGGATAGCGTATCCCCTTCTTTATATATTTTAATTGTTGCTATCTTCTGCTTATTTTCGCTGTCACCATTGATCGTTTTTTCTTCACCAATCTTGATTTCATCTTGCCACCCCTCCGCATCTGCTACACTTGTAATAGCTCTTCTTGCATGTGCTCCATTTGCATCAAGATCATCATAATCTAATAGCCGTAGTGTATTGGCATCAATTTCAGCATATTGTTGCGCTTGCAGTGCTGTACGACCCGCTTGCGCCATAGAAAATTGCCCAGAAAATATTGTAAACAAGCTAAGTGAAATCATTGATGTAACAATCATCGCTAAAACAGCTTCTATAAGTATATAGCCTCTTCTTTTTTTCTTTATCAAACCCATATCCGTTATCCTTTCTAAAACAGGCAGTCCGTTATTCCTATAGACTGCCTGTTTTATATAAAATTAAAAACTAATTGGAATACGCTTTCCAGATCCTGTAGAAGTAATAGTTCCTGTATTATCCGCATTTACTACATATTCGTATGCAACGCCCCATAAATCTGTAACGCTTCCACTTGACCAACGAGTATTAGATGTTGGCAAAAACGCCCCGTGTTCAATGCTATCAATAGCATCGGCTGCAGCTATACTTGGATCAGATAAAAGCACCTCCAAATTTGCTGGTGGCTGCCCGTCGATTCTCGTACCTTCATATTGAACTACAGCAGACTGAATCTGCCCTAATTCCAATTTAGTCGCAGAAATTTTCGCTGTTTGGCGTAACGAAAAAATTGTACCTAAAACAATTCCGGCAATAATAATGACAACAATACACCAACCTACTGCATCAAGTTGTAAGCCCAACCCCGGAACTTTAAAGTTCTTTTTTTCTTTACCTTTGATAATGTTTTCTATTGTGCTAATCATCATTTTTTCTCTCCTCTACGATGTTCATTATGAACATCTTTTTATTTTATTTTTATCTCCCAGCAAATCCAATATCTCCTGCAGCAATACCGTTTTCTGCTGAAGATCCGCTTTCTGATTTATCTGGGCCGAGACTATAGACGACAAATTTTGCATCTGTTTTTTTATAATGGTAAACATTGCCCCATGGATCTTCTGGAACTTTTGATATCCATGGACCATATTGTCCTTTCGTTTGTGTAAGCGAAGTCAACGTATCCGGATAAGATCCTGTTTCAAACTTATATTCGCTAACATATCCCCCAAGAGCAGTCGTATCTGCCTCTGCACGAGAAATTCTACTTTTTGTCGTAAAGGGCAATGCATTGCTTACGACTACGGCAGTAAGAATAAGGATAACGATAATACCTGCAACTACATCTAATTGAAACGCTAATCCTTTTTTCCTTTTCATCTAAACACCGCCTATGGAATTTAAGTTCTGCATCATGGTCATTACAGGGAATTCAATAGACGCAAATAGAATAATTAACGCAACATAGCCTGGAATTGTGACGGCAAGCCCGACCTTATCACCCAATAACTTCGATGCAACTAACATATCTTTTCTATAGTTTTCTGATTCTTTAAACATAATAGGCGCAATATCACTAGTAGATAAACCTACACGCAGCATAATATAGAACGATGAATTAATAACATTGTGAACATCTGCTTTTTTTATCGCATCTGCAAGGCTCATCCCTGATTTTTCTACGTAGTTTGCAGCTCTTTTTAAAGTGTTTTTAACAACAATATTATCGGAAGCCATTGCCGTATATTGTAAAGCTCTGGTTGTCCCAATACCAGACTGCACACAAAGAGCAAAAATTTTAGCAAATCTGTACTGAATTTGGTTATACGTAATCACGTTAAAAAAAGGAATTCGTAATTTAAACAGATCCATTTTTTCTGGATATTCTTTTTGAGCATATCTATAAAGAACAATCGCAACAACACCAAGAAAAGCAAAAAACCACCAAAATGTTTGTGCTAAACTTCCAACACCTATGACAAGCTGCGTAACTAAAGGAAGTTCAATATTTGCATCCGACAGAAGTTCCCCCATTTTGGGAATGACGAGAAAAATCCCTAACAGAAAAGCGATAAACATCCCAACTAAAAAAGCTTTTGGTGCCCAAAGAGCTGATTTCACATCCCTTTTTATATCAATTTCCTGTTCAAGGAAAAAGACAATTTCATCTAAAATACCTGCATTTTCACCTGTCGTCTCCCCAACCCGCATCATTTCAATAATAAAGGCTGGGAAAAATGTGGGATGCTTGCTCAGTGCATTTGGAAAAGACAGCCCATTTTTAAGATCACGCGTTAAAATTTCCATGATTTTTTTTAAGGAAACTTTTTTTGTTTCTTCAGCAAAAATAGGTACACTTTCACTGATGGGAATATTCGCTGCATTATATCGCTGTATAACTTTAAAAAAATGATACAAATCACTAAGCGTTGGCTTGTTTGAAGTAAAAAAGGTCATACTAATCCTCCTTTCCTATAACACGAATAATTTCTTTTAGTTCTGTACTTCCACGCCTGACCATATCCACTCCCTTATCCCACATGGACTTAAAATTATGTTTTCTTAATACCTCCTCAACCTGTCGGAAACTTGTTTGATTTAGCAATGCATCGCGAATATCCATATCAAACACTACATATTCAGCTACAGCTATACGCCCTTTAAATCCATATTTACAATCCTTATTTGTACAAGCTTTCCGTGCCTCTAAAGAACCACGTTCACGAATTTTTATGTCCGGTGCTGTTAAAATAGCTAATTCTTCTTTTGAAAGAATAGATTTTTCTGCTTCAGTAAGCACATGTTCTTTTGAACATTCCGGACATAAAACGCCAACCAAACGTTGTGAAATAATCATACGAAGCTCAGATAAAAGAGATGTTTTAGAGACATTGAGATCTAAAAGACGCGTAATTGTTTTAATACAATTGGATGCATGAACTGTTGAAAATACTCTGTGCCCTGTTGTGCTCGCTTCGATCGCAACAACCGCATCCTTTTCATCTCGAATTTCGTTATAAAGGAACATATCCGGATCTAATCGGAGTCCGATCTTTAAAATCTTTGCCCCCGTCAGGCTGATATTTTCTTTTACGGATTCTCGCACCTGCACCTGTGTAAATCGTTCTTCGCGAATTTCAATAGGATCATCAATCGTCATAATATTGAGCGGTTCTCCTGCCATATCCTCAACATGATACATTTGCGCATACAGGCTGGTAGTTTTCCCTGCACCAGTCGGACCGGAATTCACAAACAGTCCGGTTGCTGCTTTATATAACGTTTTTTTAATGACTTCCAAATCGTCTTTTATGTATCCAATATCATCAAGTTTGACGATTTCATGATCCTGTGGCAAAAGACGTAAATTCAATTTTTGCAGTCCATCTGCATTGCCGATAGGTACAGTTGCCATTCGAATATCAACTATGATATCACCATGACGGACATCAAAAGATCCACTATCTGGCATCGTAATTCTTGCTGCATCTGCCTTTCTGGAATTATCCATACTTTTTATGATATTGATAAGATTCATCGCTTCTGATGCTTTAAATCCATACTCTTCTGTAACATCTATCAGATGTCCATTAATACGAAAATGCACATATACTCCATGCAAATATGGCAGCAGATGAATATCGGATGCCTTATCCCGCGCGGCTCTCTGAATTATCTCATTCACTTTCTTCTTGAGAGGTGTAATATCTGCATCAATATCCTGCGTGCCTCCCATATCACTCGTTTGATGATATCCCTGAATCTCATAGTAATGTGATAACGCCAATTTAACATTATCTTCTTTGGCGATCAAAAGCTTTACAGGAATCTTAAGCTGCTCACGAATCTGCTGCGCATTCATTAAAGACTGCTCGGTATCTGTCACCAGAACCAACTGATCCCGATCTAAACAAATCGGAATAATTCGATACCAGCTTGCAGTCTTTTTAGGGACCATTTTTAAAATTTCCACTGGAACTTTAAAATTGCAAAGATCATCTTCAAAATAAAGTCCGGCCCGACGAATTTTTTCGAGATAATAATCTTCGGAAAGATTTTCTGCACCGGGCATCTTACTCACCCACTTTCTTTAAGAGTTCTTTAGGGTCAATTTGGTCAGTCACAATATACGGTGTAATCATGATATACACTTCCCCATAAGTTTTTGAAACATCATGATAACTAAATATTTTCCCAAGAATTGGCAAATCCATAAGACCTGGAATACCGGAAAGATTATCTAATTCGGTAACACTCATTAATCCCCCGATAACAAAAGACTGTCCTGAACGTAAATGCGCTGAAGTTGTTGCATGACGTGAAGAAATCTGCGGAGCTGTAGTTTGTCCACTTGTAATCCATTTTGATATGTTGGATATTTCTGTATCAATCTTCATAGAAATTTCATTCGTATATTGATTGATCACAGGCGTAACTTTAAGAGTTGTACCAACATCCTTATAATCAACACTTATCTGCGTGGATGAAGAAGTAGAAGTTGTTGTAAGAACCGGTACCTTATCTCCGAAATTTACAACACCTTCCTGACCATTCAGCATCATCACCATAGGTCTTGCAACTACCTTGCCTTTTGAAAGCTCCTTACTGGCAGATGCAGATGCAGAAAAAGTAAGTTTTTCCCACACATTTCCTGGAAGATTTTTGGATGTGGAATCATCCGTGCCCGTATGTGAGTATGTTGGAAGTGAGTATTGCATCCCAAGATCCAGAGTACGCCCGTGATTCACTTCAATGAGCTGAGCTACGATCAGACACTGACTAACAGGCTTGTCTATACTTGATATACGCTTTGCAGCTTCTGCTAGCTGATACGGTGTACCTGTAACAGAAACTGTGCCGCTTTCCATATTGGCATAGATATTTTTTTCATCAATGCCAAGGGCTTTCAGTTCATCTTTGATTTTATCCTTATCGGCATAATGAATATCAAATATCCTGGACTGCTTCATAATATCTGATGTACTGATCACGATTGCGTTGTTTTCTTCATCAATCATCCAATTGAAATTAAAGGCGCGACTCAAATAATCCAATGCCTGGGTACATGTGACATTATGCAAAGAAGTATATACCTGCCCCTGCAATTGCCCGTTAACAACAACACCTTTTCCCGCAATCTTTGCAACCGCATAAAGTGTTTGTGCTATCGGTGTTCCCTGCCAATCAAAGTTGTATAACTCTGCTTGTGAATTAATACGATCAGACGATGCAGACTGCTCTGCTATCGCTGAATCTGTCAATTTGGACTCATCTTTCGCAGGAGTAATAGGAACATCCAGCTCAGGCAATTTTTTTGCCGCTGGTGGTGCGCTGTCTTGTGTCGACTTTGACAAATCTGTTGAATCCACAGCACCAATTTTCGCATGATATTCATCCAATATCTTTTTTATGCGCGCTGTAAAAGAATTCGGTTCTTCGTTTGAATCACTCACTACCCTTGCAGTCTCTACGGGTGCAGCATAGCTGTACGTCGAAGCGCCAAGTAATGCACCATTTGTAAGTATGAAGCTCAAAACCCCTGCGTATATGTTTTTTTTCAATTTATTGCTCTCCAAAAATAACAACTCCTTCACTTGTATGAAATGGTATGTCCGTCAGTAAACGCAATGCCATCACCGCCAATCTGTTCAATACGGCCATCCTGATAGGTATCTCCCTCTGAAATAATTTTTCCATCAGCCATAATCGCTATGTTATTGCCGTTAGAACCAGTAAGCACACCCTTTATCTGTGATTGCTGTTGCACAGACTGTGGAGCTGTCGATGCCGGAAGAGTCGGAAATCCAGAAGCAACCATATTATTACTGGATATAAGAGGAAGTTGTACTGATCCGATATTCGGTCTTGTAAAGCTGCCAGGAATTTGCGGCAGACCAGCATTCCCGGAAGCAACTACAGGTGCAGGATTAGAATTGCCTTGCACGGAATTACCTGCTTTAATTTCCGAAAGTTCAATAAAAGGATTTATTTTAGATATATCATTGTCTGTATTATTCATACTAGAAACTACTTTTTTGCTTTGAGATTGTGCTACCGATGGCTTTTGAACTGGCACAGGAGGTGTCGGAGCAATAAAGGTAATATAAACATAAGAAATAATAAACACGCAAAGTGAAATACCAACTACATAAAAAATATAGCGGGCTTTCTTATTTGTCTTTAAATCAATCTGCATACACGAATCCCCCTTATTTAGCGTAAATCTTGTATTGCATTGTCGTCTTAATCTTTCCCTTGTTTGGCTCCATTTTTAAATTATGAATGCTAAGTAAAGCGTCCTTTGCATGAAAGTTATTAAGCAAATGAATTGTAGATTCAAAAGAACCAGCGAATTCAATTTCAAACATGTGGGAATTTTCTTCTTTTTTAGATGAAGTTACTGCCTTAAAGCTGATAACATCTAACTGGTTTGCCTGTAACGCTAACAAAATACTTGTCTGTACATCGTCTATCTGTATCGCTTTAACAGGCCGATAAGTCGCCTGATTTACGATCTTGGTTTTTTCTGTCCATTCATTCAAAAAATTTTGCATAGTAGCAATTTGCAGTTCTGTTTCTTGGGCCTCCTGATAGGATATAGCCAGCTTACTTGTTCCAAAAGATACAGTAAGTAGTAAGGTCAGCAAAATGATTGCATAGAAAATCATATCTTTTTCTTTTAAAAAATTAGGGAAATATGTCACAATATTGTTTAAATTACTCATTGCACTTTCCCCTTTCCAATAGAGATTTCAGCCGTCTTGAAACCGGAAGATGCCTCTGTGTTCATTTTAGTAATTCCCACGCCTGCAAATATGTCATCATTGGAAAGAGCTGCTACATAATCCTGGAAAATAAGTGGATCACTTGAAACAGCGTTAAGACGGATCCATTTTTCATCTGCACTTTTCCCTTGCCCGCTACTGCCTATCATGATTGAACTAAAGCCACAATTGTTGGGTTTGTCCTTTACAATTTGTGTAAAAGCTTCTATAGGATACTCATGCTCCTTTTTTGCCGCCGCAAGAGTTTTAATTTCTGCATCAATATCTTTAATGTCTTTTTGCGCAGCGTCATAATCTGCCTGTAGTTTTGGCGATATGGTAACACTGCTGAAATAAAGAATGCCTGCTATATCCAGAACAGTAAGCACTGAAAGAAACGCAATAGCCAGTTTGCTGTACTTTTTCGCGAGTTTTTTCCATTGCTGAAATTTTGCTCCCATTTGGATATTTTGCGGCAAAACATTGGCCGAACTGATTTGCAGAAATGGCGGCAGCGTCGCATAAAGCTCATCTTCAATTTCGTAGTTTTGTAAAAATGCGCCAATCGGAACCATCCATTCCTGATGATCCTTTGAATCAATATCTGCATTTACGAAAGAAGGAAAAATGTTTGCCTGAACAGATCGCTCTTTAAGTGAATGAATCTCCAATATCTTTTTATCTTCTGTCAATATAACAAATGGAACATTTACATTCATAGAAGAAAAGATTTTTTCAGCAGTATAATCATGGATGGCAAACATAGATTGAATTTCCCGATTGGCAGCTTCAACATCTAAATTAAGCTGTTTTGCTGTTAATGATGGTACATTCATGCTGAATATGCCGCCAATGGGCGAATACGATACCATAGTGGCCTGGTCTTCAAAAATTTCAAGCAAGAAATGTTCCTCCTGCCAGCTGGCACAGCTTCGGATAAAAGCCATACTAGCTGGTTCAATGGAAGAAACGGTGATATTTTCTTCTTTAGCAGCAGCAATCAGACGATTTACAAATTTGCGTTCAATAGCAAAAAACGTCTTTCTTGGCTGCCCGCCGGGTGCTGTCAATAGAGGGAAAGAATAATAAACATCTTCATCTGCTTTATTTGTCTTTGCACGTACAGAATGCATAAATTCTTCTTCTGTAAGAAATTCTGCACAATTTATCATGCAAAATAAACTATCCGGCAGTATAATATGAAATTCTTCATACGTGGTTGAAACGACAGACTTTATTTCATAGAACAGATCAGATAAAGCTAAATTCTCTTCCTCATCCTCCATAAGAAGGGATTCTTCATCGTAAAATTCATCTGTTTGTTTTCTGTAATTATTGGTCTGTTCGGTAAGCGCTGCCCAATAAGACTGTATTTCTGTCGCTGCAGTGATAAACAAAGTCTTATCTTTTTTTAGTTGTCCTTTTACAACCTGTGTCTTATCGGGTCGCAGATATAAGCTGATCAATAGAATTCCCCCCTTTTTTACTCATGCTTCAGCCATTCATCGAGCTTCGCTGCTTTAAGAGCTGCCAAAACAGCATTTGTTGCATTTCGCGCCATGAAATTTTCAGGATGAACCCTGCGTCTTGTTTTCGTAAGATCTCTTATCGCTGAAGAATCAATAGACGTGGTTTTAAAAAAATCAACGGCGACCTTTGTACAACCTTGCTGATAAGCAGAATTCAATTCGGTATTAACAATAGCAGTACGACAAAGATTAAATGCTCCTTCTACGGAAATAACAGCTGTAGCTCCATCAATCATTACATATTTCATGAAATAACCTTCCTTTCTGACAGATGTTCATAATGAACATCTGTTTTACCTACATTACATTTTAAAATTTTAATAAGAATTGCCGACACATCATCATGTTTCGCATTATCAATATTTTCCTTAAACATCAATTCGCTTAAACCGTCGGATGAGAAGACAATTTCATCGATTCCTTCAAGTGAAAGTTCTTTTTCTTCAAAAATTACATTCTCTTCATAACCAATAAGATAATTTTCCATAAGAATTTCATTCATAGCATCACTATTTTCATGACGAATAAAAAAGTTAGGAATACCAGCAGAACAATAATGAAGTACATTTTTTTTGAAGTCAAAAAAGAATAAAATAGCTGCCGTTGGTGTTGTATCATCTCCATGTAATGCAAATAGATCCTCATTTGCATTTTTTAAAATTTCTCCCAGTGATGAAATCGTGCCTAATTGAAAATACTTACAACCTCTCTTTAAAAGTGCACGAATTTCACCCACCTGGGTAAATGAAACAATATCATGTCCGGTACAATCAAACAGCAGGCCATATAGACCTTCTTTGTCCTCTCCATACCAATAATCAATGCCATCTCCGGAAAGTTCAGAGAACGGACTGTAAATGGTATCAACCTTAAATGTTGAGGTTTCCAAATAAGCTGGCAGGAACTCATTCTGTCTCATTTTTGCTCTTTCAAATTCATCGGAGTGATGTGATCGCATATATTGACGATCAAAAAAGGTCCGAATCTGCATGGAAAAGATATCTTTATTTAACTCTGTCGGGAAATAATAATCCGCCTTAGCATTTTGCATGAAGGAAGTCACACCCAAGACATAAATCGTACAATTAAAGCCTCTATCGGTGTCTTTCAAGATTGCTGAAAACGACATCCCACTCATATCTGGCAAATCATTCTCTACAATGACTAACACTGGCAAATATTCATTAAATTTTGCAAAACCTGTAAGACCTGTCGCTGCAGTATAAACTTTTATATCTTCATATTTTTGCAGCGCTTCCTTCACCCAAGAAATGATTTTAAAAGGTTCCTGCATAATAACAAGAACAGAGCTTTTACTATACATTACAAAATCACTCCATTTTTTTTGATAAAAAATCTCGGAACAAGATGTCCAATTTTTGTAGTGAAGCTTTTAGAATCGTATGGTGCTCTTGCACAAAGTGTAATTTCCTGCCCATCGTCATCCATGTAAAGGTAGTCACAAGCCGTAAGCATATACCAAAACCCACGGCTTTTTTCTGTGTCTGCCGTATAATCCCCCCATTCCATATTACATAGTTCCTTATTACTTAGAAGCTTTAAGAGCTCATTACGATAGTGTTCTACATCAAATGGGTGAGTTTTTGCACGAATGGTTGCTGAAATATCATATTCTGTAGTTTTCAGCTTAATTTCAATTTCTGCATTTTGAACACCATTGAGCGCGTATCTCGCAGCATTACATACAGCTTCATTCACAGCAAGAATGAAATGATAGTCTTCATCCTGCAATGCATCAAAAATTTTTTTCTGTAGTTCAGGCAAAACATCCTGATAATAAGCTTCATAACCAACAAAACGATAGTTAAAAATATCCATGATACAATCCTTTCTTCACCAGTGAAATTCCGTTAATAAAGGAATAACTTTAGATTTGATGTTTTCAATTGGTACAGTTCCCGTATACCGTCCATCGAAACTGCGCGGATTATCTGCTACCGGAAGGAATTCGTCTTCTCCAACAACATATGCACCTCTCAGAACAGGCATAGGAAGTTGCTTCCGATCTTCCAGAAAAACCTGTCCTACATATTTGCCATTAGCAAAAAACTGCAGGGTATCTGGATCAATACAATATGTTTCATTTGGCATTGCTCCTATTTTTTTTAAAAACATTTCATCTTCTTTTATCCACTGTCTGGAAACTGCCAGTTTTTTTGTATCCGCCGTAAGTTCATAAACAACATAGTCTCCATCTTGTAAGTTTCGTATCGGTACTTTTAAATAAAGCCCTCTCGGCAGACTGGCCGTTTCATTAAAATAAAACAGTTTAGATTGCACTGTAAACGGGAATTGAATCGTAAATGGACCATAGGTCAAAAACATCAGAAATCCGAAAAATACGCTAGCAATAATGCATCGCTTCTTTTTCGATTTTATAAAAATCTCCATCCTTTTCCCCCTTTTAGTACCACAAATACAGTGTACGAAGAAAATAGCTTTTCAAAATCTTATGTTTTTGCATATTTTATAAAAAAAAATAAGATGTCCATAATGAACATCTTTCTTTAACCCGTCTTACATTTTTGCAAAAAAAAGAGACTGCGTAATAAAACACAGCCTCTTGTCAATCAAATCATGATTCCATATCGATGAAATAACTGTACGGCATCTTTCCGTCTAATACGGCCAGTCAGGTGATATGATTTAATCGTCCCTTCTACACTATCAAATAGAAGTCCATAATTAAACCAATCATCGGTATCATAATATTTTTGTAATAGCTCCAATTCCTCCAATAAAGGTTTTGGCATATTCGCAGGAATCGGTATATCCGGATCAATATACAATTTTCTCACCTCTGTTTATATGATTCTTTCGCTACTATTTTCTTATATATCGGCAATAACACCTTCTCCAAGCGTTCATTCAACATTTTGCGATAAAAAGTTTTTTGTATATCTGAAAGGACAGGCGTAGCAGCTATCAATCGATATATCTGCAGCTTGCACTTCTCAATGCGAGGCACTATTCGTTTTACGGCCAAAGAACAATCTGACACTTCCATTTTTTGAATGAATTGAAACGGATTTATTTTTTTATCATTAAGCGTAAAAATACAAACAACGCCGTTATAGGCTTGCGCTTTTAAAAAAGCTGTATCATGAAGGATCTTATCCATTTTTTCATCATCCCATTTGTTGTTCAGACACCCTCCATTATCATAAACTGGTGCTAATTCTTTTTTTCCATCAAGTCGAACGATCACGCCCCAGTTTCCATTATTACGGTCTGAATTTCCAATATAGGCATCCACCACAAACATATCCCAAAAACGTTCTTTTACACCAGGAGTCCCCTTTAAAAAGGGGTGTTTTTCCATCGTATCTATGATTTCATTCAAATCCGTTCCTACACCATTTGTAACATCTCCATTCTGATCTAAAAATTGCGGTTCATAAGTAGTTTTGATTTCCCTGAATTCATTCAGCCGGTCTCCACGCCGCAAAAAGTCTTTACAGGCTACAACAATTTTTCCGTTACGAGTGCCTAAAAGAGTATCATGTGTAGGTATACCTAGTTTTTGATATATATGTGATCCGAGGTATTCACAGATCGGACTGTTTGAATAACTCAACTGTATATTTTTCATTTCTCGTCCCTTTAAATTCCCAGGAAACTTTAAAATATAATTCTCATCTTCATAACAGATACCCACTTTATTGCCGGATAAGCCACCGTACATTCTGTCATTTTGTTCATACCCGCTAAAATCAATTAATTCCATAATAGTTGTACTCACCTCTGTTTATATGCTTCTTTCGTCGCTATTCTCTTGTCCTTCTCTATCTTTTGAGCCCCGTTTTTTTATTTTTTGTCCTGAAAGTACCAAAGTTTTTTCCCACGTTTTTTCCGTTTCATATTTAAGAAATTTAACTAAAGAATTTAACTCTTCAAATTCATCATATTTTTGCAAGCATTCATAATAAATTTTTTTATCTTCGTTATAAATAATAAGTGGTGGATGATCGTTGGTCATCAGATAATAATTCAATAAAGTTCTCCCAGTTCTGCCATTGCCATCGGCAAAAGGATGAATATATTCAAATTTTGCATGAAAATAGGCAGCTACTTTCAATACGTCAGCATTTTTATATGAATTTACCTCATTTACTTCTAAAATTAATTCAGTCAATTCTTTTTCTACATTTTCTGATGCAGTACCTACTTCGGACAAACCAACCACATAATCATGTTTTTTAAATTCCCCAGGGCGTTCTCCATTTTGAATAAACCTGCGTTCATCATAAGTACCACTCGTAAGAATTTTATGAATTTCTTTAATAAGTTCTACATCCATAGACTTTTTAGTTACAATTTTATCCTTTAAAAATTCATAACATAACTTTTGATTTTGTTGCTCAAATAAAGCGCGTGGATTTCCTGTGTAATTTAAGACTTGTCCATTTTCAAAAATTTCTCTCGTATCATGATAGGTAATTTCTTCATTTTCAATTTTACCGGAATGAAATGCAAATAACACACGAAAATTATCAAGATACTTATCTGTATCACTTATCTTGGAAATTTTATAAGATTTCCACATTTCAACAACAGAATTGTATTTATCCATTTCATCTTACTCCTTTATTTTCCCAATGCTTATATTGTACCAATTTCTGATTTATACTACAACGACAAAACACGATGGTAGCCACATATATTCTTTTCATACAAAGATGTCCATGAACATCCTATTCAATATATTTTTTCACATTATCTTCAAATTGCTTTAAATGTCTGCTGACAGCAGCAACAGAAAGATGACACTTACGGGCCAATTCCGAATAATTATCTGTCGGTGATTGAACTTTCATTGCGATAATTTCATTTCTCAAACTTTCAGATCGCCGAGCTGTACAATCTTCAAGAATACTTAATAGCTGCCGATAGTTTTGTCTTAGTATAATCAACGCATTCAGCCATCGTCTGTTGACGAACTCTATTGCTATTCTATCTGCTTTAAAGTTCTCCTCAAAAAACTCAATTCTTGCATCTATGATATGGAGCATATTAAGAATTTTCACCTTAGAAAAAATATCTTTTTCTGTAAGTGTATAAAACATGAAATTTTTGATTTCGTTTAAAATAGCTTTATTCCATATATTTAGCTGAGCTGCGGAAATATTGAGCTTCATCGATATACTGATAAACGTTTCGTTATGTTTATATTTAAGTTCAATAAAACGTCTCTTTTCATCTGGGAGCTCTTTTAAAACCGTATCAACAATAATTCGATTAATTTCGATTTTCTGCAATCGCAGATACAGCTTCTTTGCATTTTGTGATTCAAAATTTTGAATGCAGAAATCCCTTAACTCTGCTCGTTCCTTTATTATTTCGGGAGTATCTGCATATTTCGTATGTAGGGCTTGTTCTGCAAGATAAATATCTAATTCTGGACGATTTTTATTCAACGATTCGATCTTCCTCTCCGATGTCCATTATGAACATCTTTTCCTGATTGACTTTTAAATATCACGAGACATATTGCTTTTCAAGACATTTGACTGCAATTGCAGAAAAAACTTCATCTGATAAAAAACCCCATATTGTGTAATCAGAACTATTCTGACATGCTGTTTTAAAAAACAGCTCCAGCATATCTCGAAGTATAAAATTGGGAACAGAAATTTCACCTCGAATTTTTGAATGATATACTTCATTGACAAAGATATCCTCAAGCATAGCACTCACTTTGGGATCATCGATCTTTGGATGCTCTCGGTTAAACAGAAGGCGATATTTTATGCAGAATGTCCCCTGAAAAGTAGCTGCTTTTCTCCTAGCTAATTCCGGGCGATCCTCCAGCTCGGAAAGGGCAGAGTTAACCCGTTCCATCTCCTCTTGTTGCAAAAACATTTCTTCCCTTTTTTTATTTTTTTCACGAATTTCCTGCTGCACAGCTCTTTCCTGTTCTGCCACCTCTAGCCGTACATCCACATAATCATCTTTAAGCGCCTGAACGATAAACCCGACCGGATTATCTACACACTTCTGCAAAGATAAAATATATAATTTCTGTCGAACGGTTTCCGCTCCGTAAAAAGATATAAGCTCAACTGCCTTTATCTCCGCCATCCCTATTTTTTTTAATAACTCAACAACAGCATCCTCCTGTTGTTCCACACCTTTTACATTTTCATCAGGCAGAATTGCCTTGTTGTTGTTCTTTGTAGTAATCTTTGTAGTAATCTCTGTTGTATTCTTTGTATTTGTCTCCTCATTTGACGTGAGAGGGGTCACGTTTTTTCGTGGCAGGTCTCCCTTTTTTTCGGGATAGCTGTCACTTTTTTTCGTGAGAGCTATCCCATTTTTACGTGATACCTCCCACGTTTTTTCGTGACCCCTCTCCCTTTTTTTCGGGACAGGGGTCACGAAAGTCATATTTTCTGCATCTTCGGTACTATATTTCACTAAACCGTCAATATCTAAATCTATATGTAAAACATTATTAACAAGCATTCCATTTACACATAATGTACGAAAGACACGTTTTACTATTCCTAACTTTTCTAATCGAATAAAAGCGTCCGTAACCTGCCTTTTAGACAATCCAAACTGATCGGCATAACTGTCATAATTACGTTGCAGAAGATCGGCCTTAAACTTCTTACGATAGCCAATCACCTTGCCCGTTTCCTCATCACGTACCTGAATAGGCCGATACCAGTAAACGATATCAGCCAGAATGTTAATAGCCACTAAATCAGCTTTTCCATTTTCTTTAGTTATAGTTTTAAACCAAAGAGAATGAAGTACATTTCCATTGAAATCTATATTTATTAATCTATCGCAAGTTTCATTTCCAGTAATATTAAACATGATCATTCCCACGCTTTCTTATCAACGTGCTTCATTCTATTCTTTAATAACGGCCATAAGTAAAGCAACCTTCGCTCTACGTACATCCCATTGTGCTGCCAGTTTCTCATTCCCATTTTGCTTTTCCTTCGCCATCATTTTAATTGCCTGCTCCAGCAAGGAACTTAAACTTTCCAAGACCCATGAATTAGCTTCTGCTTGAGCATCATCAAACTGCGGAACAGATTCACTTTTTATAAATAATTTCTGCTGCCCCTCCTGTTCAAGCTGTTCTAGATCAATCTTTTCCTCCTGAAAAAATTTTTCATCGGCAGATGCTGGAATCTCTGAGTTTTCTTCTACTGACTCAGATTCTTGCTCGGACTCAGCTTGCATGAATGGCTCCCTACCACCCGAAATATCTTCAATGTCTCCATTCTTTTCAAACGAAGTATTGACTAATTCCTGTTCTTGCAGAGTATCTACTTCTTCCTGCTCCTGATCTATTTCAAATGCATCTTTTGCTGGAATGTCTTTTACAGCTCCGTTAGCCTCTCCAGCTTTTAATTTAAACATATATTCATCCTGTTCTTCCTGAGACAAGGCTGCTAATTTTGCCGCTGCTGTTTCACTTAATACACCTGTATCAACTGCCAGCCTGGCTTCTGGAATAAGCTTCTCCAGCGATAATAATCGCTGCAAAGAAGATGCTGAAGTATTTAAGAATTCTTCAGCAAAAAATCTACGAAAATCTCCTTTAAGATTCCCCTTATTTCTCTCTTCCTCATAAACTTTACGAGCAATAGGTTCCAGTTGGTGTACTTCTTCCAACTTTTCTGAGACAGTACGCCCCTGTCGTTGTCCAAGATTAGAAAAAATCAGACAGCAGCTCTCTATTTCCTCTGCCGACAAACAGCCTTTAGCCTCAAAGGTTTTAATAATACAAGGTACTTTAGGATTAATCCGTTTTCCTTTTTCAATAAGAAGTGCTACCGCTGCGCGACGGCGATGTCCAGCAATAATTTTGAATTTCCCATTTTCCAGACTTTTAACTTCCAATGGCTCAATATACCCGGAAGTTAAAATCATTGCCGCCAAAGATTCAATTTCTCTTATACCATAAAAATTTCTTTCATTCTGCTCAAGAACCTGAATGTCCAGCTCAGTAATTTGATTTGCATGATCTAAACTGTCCACCATCTTTTGCGTTGTTTGATTCAGATATGATGTAAGACCACCTGTATGCTTTTTCACTCTTCATCGACCTCTTCAACTTCAAATTCTGGAACCAGTCCTGACATTTCCATTACATCATCCGGTGATAATGTTGTGAATTCACTTTCCGCTTCATCTGCTGAATTCGCTTCGAGAATTAAACTGCCACAACATCTGTCCATTTCAAATTGAATTCTAAACTTTTTCATATGATCCATTTCCTCCTCTTAGAATACTTTTACCGCAACAAACTTATTTTTCCGGCATTATGTATTTATTCTCGATGCAATTGAAGATATCTCGTAATACCTGCACTGCTCTTTCTTCCGTTTGATACTTTCCAAGTGTATGCTCAAAGACTTCTTGTGCATTGATTGACCAATAACCATTGACATCTCTCTTTGTCACTCCATCGTGTCGAATTTCAATACATGCAAGCGCATTAATCAGCGTAATCTTTTTTCTATCCTGACTTAAAATCAACATAATTGCGATTCCCCCTAACCTACAAGTTTTTCAACAAATTTAATAAGATCCCGAGCAAAACCACAACCTGGAGAAGTTTCGTATATACTTCTTTTTTCTGTTGTAGTTGCATCAAGACGATCCTGAGTAAAACGTATTTTCTGAGCAAATACCGGAAAATTTTTCTTTAATTCATCTATGTAGATGTATCCATTTTTAGTGGATGCAAACTTATTTAAAAGAACACCACGAATACTTAAGCTCGCATTAAATATTCGTGCTTTTTTAATTTCATCCGCCATTTTATAAACCCCTTGAAGGCTATATGCATCCGGAGTTGTAACAATAATTACATCATCCGTAACAACTAAAGCATTTAAAACCGATATATTCATATCCGGCGGGTTATCAATTATACAAATATCATATTGATCTTGTACTGCTTCCAAAGCCTTTTTGAGAATATCATCCTGCTTGATCATGTCATCTTTCAATACGGCGAGGTTTGCATCTACCAGTCCCATATCTGAGGAGATTACATCTATATTGGGATACCGCGTCTTCTGAATTACCTCTCTGGCAGAAACACCATCCAAAAGAATATTGGTCAAAGTCCCGTCTGAAGATGCATTAAACCAGGCCGATGCATTTCCTTGTTTATCATTATCGATAAACAACACTCTTGCTTCCCAGCTCTCCGCTAAAGCATAAGCCGCATTTGTTGAAATAGTTGTTTTGCCTACACCGCCTTTAAGGTTAATAAAACTAATTGTTTTCATTCTCATCACCCTTTATAGATGTCCATTATGAACATCTTATTTTTGTTGCTCCAGTTTTTCTATTCGCACCAGAATATCTTTAATCAAAGGATTCTCTTCCAGTCCATTATGATCAAAATAAAAAGGCGATACCTGAAATACATCAGCCAATAACTGCCGGCTAGAAAAGGAGGAAGGCACATACCTGCCTTTTTCCCAATCATAAATCGTACTTCTTGCTATTCCCGTCATAGCAGATATGGCTGATATAGAAATATTTCTCTCTAAACGAATTTTCCTTAAGTTCTTTCCAAAGTTACTCATCCGCTTGTCCCTCTCTAAAATACTGCTCAAGAATTTCATTGAAAGACTGCAATGTAAAAAATAATTCCTTTAATTTTTCATCCGGCAGCTCAATAAGCTTTTCTGTTTGCTGAAAATAAAATAATATCTTTGCCATTTCATCCTCACACTGATTATGTAATGGACTTTTAAAAAAATTCTTGGATTGAAGGAAAATTAAATTATGTAATTCTTCTTTTACAAACCCCAGATACGTAATAAACTCCTGAATGGATTGACTCTCAGATTCTCCATATTCAGTAAGCTGCATTTCTACCGAAATCTTTTTTAACTGTACCCTGCTGTATGCGGTAAATTGCTCAATCAAAGTCTGTAAACTCGATATATTACCGTAATCAATCATTTTTTGTAATTTACGACACTGAGTTTCAAGATACTTTAATCGACGCATATCAGTTTCGTAATTCGGCGGTAAGACTTCCTTGATTTTTTCAACCTTTAGAACATTTTTTTGGATAATGATCTTTTCTTGCTTTAATCGTTCATTTTCCCTGCGAAGCGTTTCAATGTCTATATCTATATCCGATTCCTTGTTCTCTTTCAAAAGCACCCTCTCCTTTTGGTTTACGATCTACGCCATTGCAATGGAGTTGGGCTTCTTTTAGAGTCTTCACGTCGTCTTTTTTCTCGTAACAATTTGGCTTGTCCAGTTTTTCTGGCTTCTTTTGAGAGGCAATATTTGAGCTCTGTATCATTAAGCCTGCTAACTCGATAATTTGGATCATTGACAGAATTATTCAGTATCCATCCAACGTTTTCTGATACCTGATCCTGCTTTTCACAAATTTGATTTAAACATTTTTCTCCATATCGTTTCATACGTGAAGAATTAACTGCATTATTTCTACATAAAACATTTGAACATGCTTCAAACATCACCAATCACCTCTATTCAAATTTGTAAGCAATTATGATAAACTGAATTTAGTTTGATTTTTTCTTTGACCTTGTTAGTTGGCGCTGACGAGGTCTTTTTTCTTGTCAGACTTGTAAAATAGCTGATAGCTAAATCCAAATCCATAGTTATGAGTTTTGCCGTTCTGTTATTAACATCCAAGGAATCGACAGTATAATGATTACTAACACCTCCGATCAACTGATAATTACAACATTCCAGTAAAATTTTCATTTGTCTTCCCCTTTCATGTATTAATTAAATGGGCTTGTACAGCATTTATTCAACCCATTCAATGTGGAATGGGCTTATTATTTTACTCATATTTTTTATTTAGCTCTAACTGCTGCTCTCGCGTTAAAGAGTTCCAACACTCCCAACTCGCTTCTTGCACTTTATCGAGTCTTTTTTGTAAATCCTCATTCGTCATTGGTGGCGGTGCAAAAAAATGTATCGTGGTATTACCTAATTTGACCGTTTTATCTGGTTTTCTATTTGGTTTAACCATCGAATCACACTCCTTACTAGAATGTGTATGCGGTTTATCCTTTGGGACTGCCCTAGTTGTTATCATTTATTTCACCTCCTAAGCTGTTTCATTTACCGATTCCAGCAACTTGTACCACTCATCAGGAAAACCAAGCACCCTAGCAATGCGTTTTGCAACCTCTGGAGATGGTCTTCGATTACCGTTTTCAATGAAGTTATAATATGGATATGAAATTCCTGCTCTCTCTGCTGTTTCCATTTGTGAAAGACTTCTATCTTCACGAATTTTTTTTAACCATCTTCTCAACTTTTTCACTTCCGATCTATAAAATGTAGATTACATTCAATATAATATACTTTTTGTAGATTGTCAATGCAAAAATCTACTTTTTATAGATTTCATTGTTTTTATACAATTTGTAGATTAAAATTACTATAAAGAGGTGCTTGTATGGAAAAAATCAACTTTATTTCTAGATTGAAATTAGTGCGTGAAAAATCTGGTCTAACTCAAAAAGAAATTGCTACTAAACTAAATATTCCATATACTAAATACAATCATTATGAAACAGGACGAAATCAGCCAGACTTGGAAACTATTATTCAAATATCTAATTTTTTTGGAATAACCTGTGATTATTTACTCGGTCATGATACCCCAGAGTCAGAAGAAAAAAACTTTTCTCCTGCTCAAGAAAGACTGATCGTAAAAATCAAATCCGCTGACGAAGAAATAATCAGGGAATTAGAACAATTCTTAAATTTTTTGGAGTCTAAAAAAAAAGGTTAATAAACCGTTCTCGGAGTTATATTTATTCCATGCTTTAATTTTCTAAAAATTTGTGATAAACTAGTCTTGATTTTAGAATTTTCTCTGACCTTGTTAGTTGGCGCTGACGAGGTCTTTTCTCATTAAATTAACAGTACTTTTCATTTAACTCTATCTTCTGTTCTCGCGTTAAAGAGTTCCAGCACTCCCAATTCACTTCTTGGATTCTATCAAGCCTTCTTTGCAGCTCCTCCTCATCCATTGGCGGTGGTGCAAAAAAATTAATCGTGGTATTGCCTAATTTTACTGTCTTATCTGGCTTTCTTTGCACTTGTCCCATAACAGCATCACATTCCCTATTAGAATGTGTATGTACTTCAGCCTTTGGGACTGTCCTGATTTGTTCCATTTATTTCACCTCTTTTAAAATTTTTAATTTGTTGTCATAAGTTCACAAACAGTGAACTTATGACAACAAAGAAACCTCTAAATTTACATGAAATCGTTCCTTCAATTTCATTGCCACATTTTTTGATATAGGTCTTTCCCCCTTTTCCAGCATACTGTAATAACTTTTTGATATATTTAACTCTTTTGCCATATCAATAGCTTTCAAATTATAATTCTTACGCGTATCCTTTAAGATGTTCACATTATCTCTCCACTTCTTCATAGTTCACGACTTGTAAACATTTTTTCTTTTAGTATAGTTTACCAGATGTGAACTGTCAACTTTTTTGTAATAAAAAGTTCTAATTTTGTGAACCATTGTTTATAAAGTTCACAATTTGTTGTATATTAAAAACTAATGGAGGTCGATTAAATGAAAGATTCTCTATCTCAGGTATTTGGTCAAAGATTAAAACAGTTACGTGAAAATAAAAATTACACCCAGGAAGAAGTAGGCGATTGGTTTAACATGGGAAAATCTACTGTTTCTCAATGGGAAAATGGCAGAATTCCTCATGCTACAATTCTTGATATCTTAGCCTCTAAATTAGGCGTAACCATTGACTATCTCCTAGGCCGAACAGATTATTTATCTGCACCACAACCTAAAAACAAATTCAATGTAGCAAACAACATTAAAAAAATCCGTTTATCTCAGGAAAACAAGGATTTAAAAACATGTGAAAAAATTGCCGGACTGCTTAGTATCTCTTTGCAGGAGTATTTAGATATAGAAGAAGGTAAAAATATAAATGCCGATCTTCTATCAAAGCTGGCAAATATTTTTAATGTTCCAGAATTTGAACTGCTCGCTAATACTCTAAATGTCAATAACTCTCAGAGTATAGATACTCTCCAGCAACAGATAGCCCAAGTAGAAAATGCTGAATATATAGCTGTTGCATTAGAAGCTAAACAAAAGGGAATTTCAGTTGAGGAACTAGAGAAAATAATTAAAGTGATTGAGCAATATCAAAATAAAAAATGATAGCTTTTTCAGCTATCATCTTTATTTTGAACTTACTTTCTATTTCACTAAATATTTATTTTTTATAATCAACAATTTAAACCTTTCCAGAGATTCAGGATCAACTAAATAAACATTCTCTAATTTAAGCCACATAATTTTAGCGTTAAAATCGACAATTGCATACTTTAATACATATTTTTTCGACATAAAAACCACTCCATTTTCAAATAAATGTCGAAACGCGCTTGACTCATTACCATTATACATACTGCTAATAACCCTTTCAACAAAACGCAAAAAATTGTAAAATAAGACAATATACGACAAATACATTTTCGAAAATAGTACAAATTACTCATATCGGTTTTTTTAATGTTTTTCTAAAAAAATCACTCTTCAAAGTAAGAAAAACTAATTGAAAAATTAATTATTCCGATGAAGAAACAGTTAAAAATCCTTACTTTGTGACACAAACGCATAAAAATTTTATAATCTGAAGACAGCCACTGAATAACTTGGCGCAAGAAAACCTACATCAAAAAAGATGTAGGTTTTCATCATTAATAGGACTTTCGACATATTTTGATATTTTAGGACAAACAAACTACTAAGATACGGAGCAATTGATAATTTATGAATAATTTAGGATGCATTGGATTACTTATTTTATTATTTTTCCCTTTTAGGTTAGTACCAGTTTTAGTGAATAAATATTTAGCTATTTTATATGTAACATTTACACCTATACAATTAAAGGTGATGGGCGTAGGTATCGCTATCTCCTTAGGGATATACTTTTTGCGTCCGGTATACTATATATATTCTGGAAAAGTAAGAGAGAAACGTTACCTTGAACAATTACACCGAGAATTATTAGCCAATGATTCCAAACGTCAAAAAAATCATTATGACAAATCTCGAAATTTCAATCCGCTGCCTCCAATCATAAAAAGAATAGCACTCATTACAAGCGAGAACAGTGCGGGCCATAACGATTTTAAGGAAAGATTATATTGTGGTAATTTTACACTTTTTGATACTAGAATGAATGAAAACTATCCTGACGCTGTTATAAATACTATTATTAGTAATATTAATTTGATAAATAATGATTCATCCCTAGACGTTATTTGTATTACCAGAGGTGGCGGAAACCAACTTGACTGTATATTTAATGATTTGGATTTAGCAGATGCAATTCAAAATTCCAAAACTCCTGTATTACTGGGTGTAGGGCATTCTACTGATATCTCACTCTGCGATGAAGTTTCATCCAGCCCGATAGAATTTGGACAAAAACGATACTTTACAACACCTACGGATCTAGCATATTTTCTAAATGAATATAATCAAAGTCAACTTTTAAGCACAAATAAAAAATTGACAAGTTTAGGATCGGTCAATGATCATATACGGTGGAAACCTATAATTTTTTATGCAGTTATTTTATATGTTTTGTATTTGATTTTCTGGAAACATGTCTTTTGGATATAAGTCATAATCTCTGCCAGCTGCAAGAAAAAAAACAAAAATTACCAACGCATATCACGTTATAGGACAAAAGCACTAGATATCATTATAATAAGGAATCTGTTTAAAACAACCGGCAACGGATTATATAGATAAAAATATTAAAGGATGTGTGTAGTAATGATTACTCTAAAAAACAAAAATACTGGACTCGTAAAAGAATGCCCGACAGGTTATTCTTGGACAACCTTCTTCTTCGGTGTTTTTGTCCCTCTTCTTCGTGGAGATTTAAAATGGGCTGCAATTTTATTTTTCATTAGCTTACTTATAGGTATTCCAACTCTTGGTTTTGGGTCTCTTCTCGTTGGTCCTGTTTTTGCGTACTTTTATAACAAAATTTTTATTAAAGCTATGATTGAAAAAAGATATACATATGCCGACGAAGATACTAAATCTTACCTTATATCAAATGGAATAATTTGTTCTGAACCAGAAATTGAAATTCAAGGAGAAAAAAGCAAAGATTTAACAATTTCTTAATTAATATTTTTAACAACATCCGCCGCCTCTACCATAGAGGCGGCTAAAAACATTTGATTGGGCAATAAAATGTTTTTATATTTCATAAATTCAAAAGATTTGATAAAACCTTCTATGATTTATTGCACTATTCTAATATAATTAGTATTAGCGACATAAAGATGTTCCTACAAGGCGGTCTATTTTATTTTATAGGAAACAAAGCCAGTGATATAAAATATAAATGTAGTTGCGGATTTAAAGGCCATCGCGATATAGTCGGCGCTTTAAACATCATTTCTGTAACTGTGATAGATGGTAAAAGTCTATCAGCCTAGTCAGCTATATGCGCTGGTCTAGAATGGGCTAATGACATAGTCCTTAACTTGGGGTCATACTCCGATGCCAGAAATGGACTTCGGTTTAAGCATCCAAGAATCCCACGGCTTTAGACGTGTGGAGTGTCAATCACTGATAGCTAAGAATAAAATGTATTTGATTCGAACACATTTAATATGCATCTAATATTTAGAGGTGAAACAAACGTATGCAAAAAAAATCTATATCTATAGCATCTTTAGAACCAGCCTGTTTCTACCTCCGCAAATCTCGAGAAGATCAGGAAGCTGAAGAACGTGGCGAGGGCGAAACACTTGCCAAACATAGAAAAGCATTATTTAAACTAGCAAAAGATTATGGTATTAACGTTACTAAAATATTTGAAGAGGTTGCCTCTGGTGAAAGTATTATTCACCGTCCACAAATGCTTGAACTTTTAAAAGAAATCGAAGCAAACACTTGGAAATCTGTACTATGCATGGATATAGATCGTCTAGGGCGCGGTGGCATGCAAGACCAAGGTCTGATATTAGAAACCTTTAAACAAGCCAAGACAAAGATTGTCACCCCACGAAAAATTTACGACCTTACTGATGAATTTGACGAAGAATACACTGAATTCGAAGCGTTTATGGCACGTAAGGAACTAAAAATAATTAACCGTCGTCTACAATCCGGGCGTTTAAGATCAATAGAAGAAGGTAATTACCTTGGCACCTATCCCCCCTATGGCTATTTAATTCAATATGATAATCAACGTGGGCGTAGATACTTGATCAAAAACCCGGAGCAAGAAACACAAACTGAAATAATTTGGCGATTATATCGTTGTGAAAATATGGGGTCTAGTAAAATAGCAAATGAGCTTAATCGACTTGGATATGTTTCTTATACAGGGATAAAATGGACTGGCTCAAGTGTTTTGGCTATACTAAAAAATCCCGTATATGCAGGTGCAATTACTTGGAAAAAGAAAGAAAATAAAAAGTCTACTAATCCTAATAAACGTCGTGAAGTTAAAACCAGACCTATCGAAGAACAAATTTTAATTCCTAATACACACGATCCATATATAACAATGGAAGAATTCAAAGAAGTACAATCCATGTTAAAGAGAAAATACCATCCCCCATATCAACTATTAAACGGCATCACAAATCCGCTTGCAGGCTTAATCAGATGTGATATGTGCGGTTCCAGTATGGTATATCGCCCCTATACCAAACAAGCTGCACATTTAATGTGTTACAACAAACATTGTCCAAATAAAAGCTCACGTTTTGAATATGTTGAACAAAAATTACTTGATGGGTTATTATTGTGGGTGGAAAATTATAAGCAGCTGTGGAATAATAAACCAGAACAAAAAGGGAAGACCATTGTAAATGTTAATGGAAAGATTTTACAAAATCTAAGAAAAAATCTGAAAGAATTTTACATTCAAAAAGATAGCTTGCATGATTTTCTTGAAAAAGGCGTCTATGATATCGAAACATTCTTGGACAGATCGGAAAAGATATCTACAAAAATAAAAGATACTGAACAAGCAATTGATGAAACTGAAAAATTAATAGCAGCAACAACCTACAATGAAAATGTAAAAAATGATATTATACCTAAGGTACAGCATGTACTAGATACTTATTCTAAATTAGATGCAGCAAAGAAGAACCAGCTTTTAAAAACTATTCTCGCTTATGCAACGTATCGTAAAGAAAAAGATCAAAAAAATGATAACTTTACACTGAATATATACCCAATAACACCTCAATAGGTTATAATTAATAAATAACCTTATAAAGCTATTTTTATAACAGATAAAGTGATGATGTTAATTCATTCCCTTCTTTATCAATGCCAATTGGATCATAAAGGCTCACTTCTGAGCGAACACGCCTCGTACTGCGTAGGTGCATCAAAATTTCATTTTCAATACACCTTGCAGCATATGTAGCAAGACGAATCTTTTTATTGGTATCAAATGTATTGATTGCTTTGATTAATCCAATCGTACCAATCGATATTAAATCGTCAATATCTTCACCAGTGTTATCAAACTTTTTCACTATATGTGCTACTAACCGTAAATTTCGTTCAATGAGTACGCTTTTTGCCGATTCATCTCCATCTGCAAGTTTAGCCAAATATACTTGTTCCTCTTTTTCCGATAATGGCAATGGAAATGTATTTTGTGTAATATACGCAACAAACAACATAACACTTTTTCCCATTGCGCCCAGCAATGCTAATAAAATGGACACAGTAACACCTCCGCTCAGTCTGTGCTTTATCATATGGCTAGCCAAGGAATATTGTGCTAAGAAATGATTGGAAATTTATTTTCTGTCGAAAGGAATACAGGCTATGGAAAATTATTTAGGAGATATTATCATATTTTTCTCTATTGTTTTGATGATTGTCTATTCTTCTTGGGATGACATTTTCGCTGATTAAAAATAAAACTGGTAATTGCCAGTTTTATTTTCCACCTACAATTTAAGACTATAAACGAAAATAATGCATAGATTTATCTTACTAAGTCGTAAGATAAATCTATGCATTATCAATTTTGAGGAGTTTTTTATCATTGATTTCATTTATTCCAAGAGTACATAAAAATAGAGGAGACAAAGTCTCCTCAAAGAAATTGAACTAAATAACTCTCCGAGCTCCGATATAACATGAACCCCAATACCCATCATAAAGGTTATCAACTCTCACGCCACTACTCGAGGTAGCGCTGATAAATTTACCATTACCTAGATAAATTCCAGAGTGAGAAGCTCCATAAGTATATGTAGAAAAGAATACCAAGTCACCAGGCTGTAAATTAGATACCGCATAACCGCTTTCAAATTGCTCATCAGCAGCTCGAGGTAACCAAATACCTGCATTGGCATAAACATAACGTACAAACCCAGAGCAGTCAAAGCCACTTGGAGTCGTGCCTCCAAATACATATGGAACACCAATGTATTGGAACGATGTTTGTACAATTCGTCTTGCAACATAAGAACCACCACGACTTACTTCAGGAAGTTCACGACCCATTAATGCGCGATATGTTGCAGCACCGACAAGTCCGTCAGCGTCTAATCCTCTAGATTCTTGGAACGCCTTCACTGCTCTTGCTGTCGCAGAACCAAAATCACCATCGACAGCAACACTATAACCTAAATTAGCTAAGGCACTTTGGAGTTGTGTTACCTCTTCACCTTGATCTCCCATTCTAATTGCAGATGCATTTGCAACGGAAAACCAACTTACCATTAATAAGGATAGTGCTAATACACGTAATGCCTTAATCAAAAGGTCACTCCTCTCTCTTTTTGCCTACGAGGTTAGCTGACGGGTTTGGGTAGTAGAGTCACCCATGATGTATTAGCTTGTATGCCAACAAACAAGTAACATACAAATCAACACAAAATTCACCCCAAGACAATGGTTCCCCCGCTCTTGAGTTAGATTCGGCTTACTTTATACTCAATATTATACTTACGTTCGACAAAACTTTATATTTTCCTGCCAATTCGCACTTCTATTAATCTTTTTATTAATTTTTATTATCAATTGTTGATTTTTTATCTAAAATATTCGGTTCATAGCGGACGAAGTAAAGTGGTCTTTGTTTTACTTCTTCAAAAATACGACCTACATATTCACCAATAATACCAATCCCAATCAACTGTAATCCACCTAAAAACAAAATACTAGCTGAGATTGTTGCCCAGCCAGGTACTGCATCTTCCGTAAATAACTTTATATAAATAACATGAGAAGTAACCCCCATGCTGATAACACCAAAAGCTACTCCCATATAAAAAGCAAATCTAAGTGGTTTTTTCGAGTAAGCAGTAATTCCATCCAAGGCAAAATGCAACATTTTGTTTATAGAAAATTTTGAACTACCAGCAAATCGTTTCGGAGCAACAAATTCTATCTGAATTTGTTTATACCCAATGGCACCAATCATGCCCCGAATAAATCTAGCTCGTTCCTTATAACGGCGAAAACTTTCCACAACAGCTTTATCCATTAAACGAAAATCCGATCCACCAGGCTGAATTTTTACTTTAGACAATGCATTCATTAATTTATAAAACAAGGCTGAAGTTGTGTTTTTTAGCCACGAAACCCCTTCCGTTGTTTTCCGTATTGTTTGAACTACTTCATAGCCTTGTTCCCATTTTTCAACTAAAATCGGTAAAAAAGCTGGTGGATGCTGCATATCGCCATCCATAGTAATAACAGCATCACCGTTAGCATGATCAAGCCCACAAGTCAATGCAATTTGATGGCCAAAATTACGCGCTAAATAAAGAGGCTTTACTCGGCTATCCTTTTTTGCTAGCCGATCTAGAATAAAGATACTCGCATCTTTAGAACCGTCATCAACAAACATTAACTCGAACTCATAAGATAATGGTTCCATAACGATGCAAATTTCTGTATAAAAATGTTCAATATTTGCTTCTTCATTGAACACTGGAACAACAATTGATATTAATTTCATTTTAACCTCCTGCAATTTTAATAGAATATACAATACTGTATATTCTAACAAATAATTCTGAAAAATATTAGTAAGCTAATTAGCTATTTTTTAAAATAAATGCTCAAAATGTAATGATACACTTTGAGCATTTATTTTAATTATTTGTAAATCTTGATAAAAACTCTTTGGTACGTGGATTTTTAGGATGATTAAATAATTCATCTGGCGGCGCATCTTCAGCGATTACGCCATCCGCCATAAATACCACTCGAGTAGAAACATCGCGTGCAAAGGCCATTTCATGTGTAACAATAATCATAGTTAATCCTTCTTGTGCAAGCTCACGCATAACAGCAAGTACTTCGCCAACCATTTGCGGATCTAAAGCTGAGGTTGGTTCGTCAAAAAGTAAAACTTGAGGTTCAATCGCTAACGCCCTAGCAATTGCAATTCTTTGCTTTTGCCCACCAGACAATTGGTTCGGCTTCGCATTGATATATTGCGCCATACCAACTTTATCTAAATATTTCAGTGCATTCTTTCTTGCTATTTCCTTATCTTGCTTTAAAACTTTCACCAGACCTACCATACAGTTTTGCAAAACCGTCATATTATTAAACAAATTAAACTGCTGAAATACCATACCAACTTTTGTTCTATAAAACGTAATTGCCTTATCAGTATCAGTAATTGGCTCACCCATATAAATAATTTGACCCGAAGTAGGCACCTCTAACATGTTAATACAACGAAGCATCGTGGACTTACCTGAGCCAGATGCACCAATGATACTAACAACATCGCCTTTATGAATATTAAAATCAATATCTTTTAATATTTCGCGTTCACCAAAGTATTTTACTAGATGCTTAACCTCTAAAACAGGATTTTCATCTATTTGCAGTGTTTTCTTTTCCATATATTAATTTCTGCCTTTCTTATTCGCTATATCAAAAGGACCACAAGGATCAGCCATTGGATCATATTCCACTAAAGAATAGTTATCAGAGCCATCCATCTTTCTTTCAATCCAACGTAATAATCTAGATACAGTAAATGTCAAAACGAAGTAAATCACACAGGTAATAAAGAATACTTCAAAATATTTATAATAAACCCCAGCAGCTGTTTTTGAAGCAAAATATAATTCCGTTACCGATATTACATTCAATACCGATGTATCTTTAATATTGATAATCAAATTATTTCCAACTTGTGGCATGATATTGCGAAAAGCTTGCGGTAAAACAACATTATACATTGTCTGGAAGTGATTCATTCCAATTGCCTTTGCTGCTTCTGTCTGACCAACATCGATCGAATAAATACCCCCACGGACAGTTTCTGCCATATAGGCCCCCGTATTAATCGATACTACTAAGAAACCAGCAAACATCGCTGACATATCAAGATCAAACATGCTCATAGAACCGTAATAAACAACCATTGCTTGTACAATCATCGGCGTGCCGCGAAACACTTCTATGTAAGCAGATAAAAGAAATTGTACAGTCTTATAAAAATACCTTGTTACCAGACTTGCTCTCGGATTGATCGGTATAGTTTGTACAATACCAACCAATAAACCTATAATACACCCTATAAACGTACCTACTAATGCAAGTAAAAGAGTGACCATTGCACCTTTTGCTAACATGACACCGTATTGGTTTACTAAAAAATAAACCCACTCGAAAAAAGTTACCGGCATATCTGTTGTCATAACATTTTCCACCTTGATATTATATTTTAACTTAAAATAAGGGACGGTCATCCCGTCCCAAAAATTAGCTTTTTACCTAACTTATTTTGATAGAGGTTGCTTTTGGATTGCTTCTTCCATCATCTTATTACGTTCGTCTTCGCTGATGCTACCAAGTTTTTCATTTAATTTTTTCAACAAGTCACTGTTACCTTTTTTCACAGCAATACCCATTTCCACATCTTCCTGAGATGCTTCAAAACCCTTACCATCTTTGAAATCTAACATTACTAAGTTTGGATTAGAAAAAGCCGCTGCCATTGCAGTTGGTTTGTCTAAAACTAAAAGTTGAACTTTACCAGAAGTCAAAGCAACAATCATACCAGGTACATTATCAATTGCAGGTTGAATTTTTGCATCTGGAATTTGTTTAATTAAATCATACCAAATTGTATTAAGCTGAGAAGTTGCCACTGCACCTTGTAAATCAGCTACATTCTTAGCTTTAGCGAAAGGACTATCTTTCTGTGTAAGTGCAACAATAGAAGCATTGTAATAAACTGAAGAGAAGTCAACACTTTCTTTACGTTTGTTCGTAATACTCATCCCTGCAATAACTGCATCTACTTTACCAGTACTAACAGCTGGAGCTAAACCATCCCATTCAATTTTGTGAATTTCAAGGTCATAGCCCATAGATTCTGCAAGTTTTTTTGCCATGATAACATCGTAGCCATAAGCATATTCAGAAGTACCAGCAATTTTCACTGCGCCATTTGCATCTGTTGTTTGTGTCCAGTTAAATGGAGCATAACCACATTCCATACCAACACGAAGTACTTTCTTACTTGCTTCTTTTTTGTCAGAACCACAACCCGCAAGTACAATTAAACTTGCAAACATTGCAAAGCAAAGCACCAACGTAATCATTTTTTTCATTTTTTGCATTTGTCAACAGCCTCTCCTTATTCACTTTGTATTTTATTTCCAAGAAAGACAGCAAAAAGACATCAATCTCCCTTTTAGAAGTTGACATCTTTGTCGACTTAAAAACTTACTTTTCAATATAAAATACAATGAAAATTTATAAATTATTTTCTTTATAGTTCTTTATTATTGTAGCAACTTATTACAAAGCTTGTCAAGAAAATAGTACACATTTATTATGACATAAACCAAAAGAAGCGGTCGATAAAAATCAACCGCTTCTCTTTATGTTAGTCATTTATTACATTGATAAAATGTGAGTAATCAATAAGCCGAGTTTTGTTCCGCTCACGCGGTGATGATCATTTATCTAGATACGTTAGTTACCTAACGATTCAAGCGACACAACCCGGAAGGTTCAG
>Ga0316600_10000228_pt1 | contig 31647 bp, 2 predicted proteins | sample OWC_soil_day5_CT_FD_207652 | JGI IMG/M metagenome (GOLD analysis project Ga0316600, IMG submission 207652) | Wetland soil microbial communities from Old Woman Creek delta, Ohio, United States - OWC_soil_day5_CT | ecosystem: Environmental > Terrestrial > Soil > Wetlands | place: USA: Ohio... | reverse complement strand
TGCGGCGGAATCAGGCAGCAAATGGGGCGGCTTTATTAAAAACATCGATCAGTTCGATCCGCTTTTTTTTCATATTTCGCCGCGTGAAGCAGTGCAGATGGATCCCCAGATCCGTCTGCTGCTGGAAGCAATCTGGGAGACTCTTGAAGATTCGGGGAATACCAGAGAAGGTTTAAAAAAGAACGGTTGTACCGGGCTCTTTGTGGGATGTATCTACCAGCATTACCATCTGCTTAACAGCGCCCGCTGTGCCAACCAGCTTTTTACGGATTCATACTGGTCCCTGGTTAACCGCTGCTCTCACTTTTTTGATTTTCAGGGTCCCAGCGTCGCGGTTGACACGGCATGCTCTTCTTCCATGACAGCCATTCATATGGCCTGTGAAAGCATCAGGCGGGGAGACTGCAGTGCCGCCGTCGCTGGCGGAGTTAATTTGAGCCTGCATCCGCAAAAATATATTGCATTGAAACAATTTCAAATGCTTTCAGGGGAGGAACGCAGCTGTACTTGGGGGAACGGCAATGGCTACATTCCAGGAGAAGGAGTCGCAACGGTGCTATTAAAGCCTCTTGAAACGGCCATCCGGGATCAGGACCATATTTATGGAATTATCAAAGCCAGCTCCATCAACCATGGTGGAACGACAGATGGTTTTACAGTACCCAATGGAAAGGCGCAGCAGGAGTTAATGGAACAGACGATTAAAAAGGCACATGTTCTCCCTGAAACAATAAGCTATATTGAAACTTCTACCGTTGGTCTGCCGGAAGCCGATAAACAAGAATTAGATACCCTGCTTGAGGTTTTCCGGGATAAATCGGAGAAGACTTGTGCGGTGGGATGTGTTAAGGCAAATACAGGGCATTTAGAAGCAGCCTCCGGTATTTCTCAGCTGACCAAAGTACTGCTGCAGTTAAAGCATAAAATCTTAGTACCGGTAATTAATACAGAAGGAGCATACGACAAAATCACAGCAGAGCACTCCCCTTTTTTCTTTGCAGAACAAGCAGAAAAATGGCAGAAAACAGATGCAAATGTTCCGCGCAGGGCAATAATTAACTCATTTGGAGCAGGCGGCGCAAATGCATGCCTGTTAGTTGAAGAATATGAACCAGTATCCGGACGCGGCGGGGGCGGATACAGCACGCCAAAAACCGGTGCACAGGATCGTCAAATGATCGTTATCCTATCGGGACACAGTAAAGAATGTTTAAAGCAGCAGGCCGCCGGATTGTTAAACTTTTTACCTCAATGTACGGATATTGAAGGTCTGGCTTACACATTGCAAATCGGCAGAGAGGCGATGGAATCCCGGCTGGCAATGTTGTGCAGTGATGAACAGGAGCTGAAACGTCATCTTCAGGCTTTTTTAAGTGAGACGGAAGCCAGCGGAGCAGGGTGGTGTACGGGACAGATACCGGAGGAGGATGGAGAACAGCCGGCAGATTCACTGAATCAGTCCGCGGCAATTGCTGTAAGAGAGAAAGACTATATAAAAATCATGGAACTATGGACCGGAGGTGCCAAGGTTGATTGGACTGCTCTCTACACCAGACAACCATATAAGATTTCATTGCCGTCCAGCCCGTTTTGCAGAAAGAGGTACTGGCTGGAAGTGGAGACCAGGGAAAGTCCCCTTGCTGTCCAAAAGTTAGAAGATGTAAGACAAGAACCTGTCGTATCAACAGAGCCGAAGTCTGGTAAATTAGAAGAAATAATTGTAAATACCTTAGCCGATTTACTGGAGGTGGACTCCGGGCAGATATCACACCGGAAAAAGTTTCGGGATTTGGGACTGAACTCTGTTTTAGCAACTGAATTCGCAGAGCATCTTGGTTTAAAACTGGGGATTTACGTCAATCCGGTGGACATTTTCAATTATCCTACGGTGGAAAAGCTGACCGTTCATCTGGCGGGTGAACCAGTTCAGATTGGAAACCAGGAAAATATCAGCCGAGCCTCCGATTCTGTAGAAAAATACTCTGGAAACCATGGTAAGAGTGATGAGTCGGTTGCTGTAATTGGAATGTCATGCTGTTTTCCTGGAGCAGAAAATCTGGAAGAATTCTGGCAAAACCTGATGCAGGGCAGAGACAGCATAACGAAAATACCGGATAACCGCCCCGGCTGGCAGCATGGCAGCGACCAGTCTTTGTATCAGTGGGGCGGATTCCTGGCAGAACCCACTGATTTTGATGCACAATACTTCGGCATTCCTAAATCGGAAGCAGACAAAATGGATCCCCAGCAAAAGTTCTTACTGGAACAGACCAGGCGAGCATTGGATCATGCCGGATATACGGCATTAGATATCTCCGGCAGCAACTGGGGCGTTTTTATCGGTGCAGGCAGCGGCGATTTTAACAGATATCGGCCCAGTCATGAATTAGATGCTTTTACTATGCTTGGAGAAAGTAATGCGGTCACAGCCGGCAGAATCTCTTATTTTTATGATCTGCATGGTCCCTGTCTGACAATTGATACCGCCTGTTCCTCTTCATTGACCGCACTGCACCAGGCTGTCAACAGTATTCATACAGGTGAAAGTACGGCTGCCATTATCGGCGGAGTCTGTATTCTGTCGACTCAGGCTATGCATGTGATGACAGAACATGCGGGGATGCTGTCTGCTGATGGGAAACTGCGTGCTTTTGATCAAAATGCCAATGGTTTTGTGCCAGGTGAAGGAGCAGGAGTAATTATCATTAAATCATTGGAACGGGCGGTGAAAGACGGTGATCATATTTATGGTGTGATAAAAGGAACTGCCGTCAATCAGGATGGACAGACAAATGGTATCACTGCGCCAAACGGTAAGGCACAGTATGATTTGATTTCCGGATTATATCAGCGGCTCGGTTTGGATCCGCAGCAAGTGGGATATATAGAAGCCCATGGAACCGGGACCCGGCTGGGGGATCCGATTGAAATTAATGCACTGGCGGAAGTTTTTCACAGCCAGAGAACAGAAAGAAAAAGTTGTGCAATCGGCTCGGTTAAAACTAATATTGGCCATAGCCTGACGTCAGCGGGTATGGCCGGGCTGATCAAGACAATTCTCTGCATTTACCATAAAAAGCTGGTTCCTTCCCTTCATTTTGAACAACCCAATGAATTTATTAATTTTGCGGATTCGCCTTTCTATGTAAATACCTGCTGCCAGGACTGGAAAACACAGGCAGGTCAGCCAAGAATCGCGGGGGTGAGTTCATTCGGTTTCAGCGGTACCAATGCACATGTGGTGGTAGCAGAGTACGATGGTAAATCAGAAGAAACAACTTTTTTACCGCAGCAGCTTCAGGAAGATAAGGAGGAACAGCTGCTTTCTTATTTAAAGGATACGTTTCAGAAGGTAACTGGATTTGACATGGAGAAGATTGATATTCATGAACCTTTTGATAATCATGGCATCCATTCGTTAGTCAGCAAAGAGATTATCAGCTGTCTGGAAAAGGATTTCGGACCGCTTCCGGCAACGCTGCTGTTTGAACATTTCACATTATCTGACTTAAAGGATTATCTGATCAAACGGTATCAGCCCCAGGTTCCGCAGGCAAGTGATCCTGGCAGGGTGGCGGAGGAGGACGATGATATTGCCGTAATCGGTATGGCAGGAAGGTATCCTCAGGCAGACGACCTGGATGAATTCTGGAACAACTTAAAGAACGGCAGCGATTGTATTGAAGAGATACCGCTTACCCGCTGGGATCATACACGTTATTACGATCCTGATCCAGCCCTTGCCGGGAAAGGAAAAATTTACTCGAAATGGGGAGGATTTATAAATGGAGTGGATCAGTTTGATCCTCTTTTTTTTCGGCTTTCTCACCGTGAAGCAGAACAGATGGACCCCCAGGAACGACTATTTTTAGAGACTGCCTGGGAAGCGCTTGTCAATGCCGGATGCAGCGGACAGCGCTTAAAACAATTAAAACGCCGTGTGGGGGTTTTTGCCGGGGTAACGTCTCATACTTATCAGTACCTGGGTAAAGATACGGCTGATGAAAAGCTGTGGCCCGATTCCTCGGCCTGGTCGGTTGCCAACCGGGTATCTTATCTGATGGATTTCCAAGGCCCCAGCATGCCGGTTGATACGGCCTGTTCCTCTTCCCTGACAGCGGTGCATTTAGCCTGTGAAAGCTTAAAGAAAGGAAGCTGTGATGCAGCTCTGGCAGGAGGTGTAAATTTATACCTGCATCCATCAAAGTTTATTCAGATGTCACAGGCGAGAATTCTTTCTCCGACTGGAAAAACCAGAAGCTTTGGTGCTGGCAGTGACGGCACCGTACCGGGAGAAGGGGTAGGAGTAATCGTGCTCAAACGGTTAAAGGATGCAGTTGAAAATAGGGATCACATCTACGGTGTAATCAAGGGAAGTGCCATCGGACACGGCGGACGGACAGGCGGTTATACCGTTCCCAATCCGGCCGCACAAAGTGATCTGATTGAGCAGGTAATGAAAGAGAGCAGAATTGATCCTGAATCGATCGGATATGTGGAGGCTCATGCGACTGGTACCTCACTGGGTGATCCCATTGAAGTGGCCGGACTTACAAATGCCTATCGCAAATACACGGGTCAGCGGCAGTTTTGTGCCATCGGATCGGTCAAATCAAATATTGGGCACTTGGAAGCGGCAGCCGGAATTGCGGGGGTGACTAAGATATTGCTGCAGTTTCAGCATAAAAAGCTGGTGCCTTCCCTATATGCAGAAGTTGAAAATCCTGATATCAGTTTTTCGCAGACGCCATTTTATGTACAGAAAAAATATCAAAACTGGAATTCTATGAAATCGCCGTTAAGGGCTGCGGCTATTAGTTCTTTTGGTGCCGGTGGATCAAATGCGCATATGATTCTGCAGGAATACCCGGAGCAGCAAAACGCCATGTCTTTGTCAGAGCATCCCAATGTAGTGGTATTGTCTGCAGACAATCAGAATGTATTAAAGCGTTATGCCGGCCGGCTGCTTACTTATTTAACAAAAGAAACGGATCAGAACAGCCGGCAGCAGTTTACCAGCCTGCTGGTAGAAATCATCGGGGAAACCCTTGGTATTGATGAAACACCGGATTATGATGAGGATTTAAGTGAATATGGGCTGGAGTTGGCAGATCTTTCGGAGATAGCAGCTAAAGCAGCGGCAAAATCCGGTGTGGATGTGACACTGGAAATTCTGCTTCGGCAAAAAACGATCAGACAGATTGTGGAAAAGATATTTGGTGATGCCGATGATCAGAAAAGAACATTGACAATAAGTCTTAACTCCCTGGCATATACACTGCAGACCGGCAGGAATGAGTTGTCAGAGAGAATTTCTTTCACTTCAAAAAACATTGATGAAGTTTGCAATAAGTTAAAACAATATTGTGATGGTAAGAAAGAAATCCCCGGATTTTATCAGAGTGATGGGGTGATTCGGCGAATATCCGCTCCTCATGGTTTGAACTATTCACTGGAGAATAACGCTGACTTAGACTGTCTTGCAGCAGAATGGGCAGCAGGTGGAAAAATCCGCTGGGAAGAATTATATGGCCATCATACACCGCCGGTTATTCCACTTCCAGCTTGTCCGTTTGAGCGGGAGCGCTGCTGGATTACTGACGATGAACCACAGGAAACAGCCAGTACAGCAGTTGAACCCCAATTGAAAAGAGGGATTGCGTTTAAAAGTATCTGGCAAAAAGATTTAGCTGAAGTGATGGATGAAACGAAGCTGACCGGGAAAAAAATCGGTTATTTTGGATTTGCTGATGAATCGACACAAAAGCTGTTATCGGCAGACAATGATGTGACATTTATGGATGCCAGGCCGGATGATTTTTTTAGTTGGCTTAAGCAATCGGAAGTTCTGCCTGATTATATTGTAATAAATGCCAGAGCATTTGATTTACCCCAATCGGAAACAGCTATATCGGATATTTTAAATGATAGTTTCTTTATGCTTTTAAAATTAACTAAAATTTTGATGCTGGCCAGAAAAAAACATCAGATAAAAATTATTTATCATTATGAAACGAATTCTGAGATTTCACCGTTCCATGAGGCAGTATCGGGTTTTGCAAAAACTTTGAAGCAAGAACACCCCGATATCGGGTTGATTTCCGTCATCACTGAGCATGAGAAGAATTCTGGTCTGCAGCTTATTCGGGAAATGTGTGCCGACCATGTCTGCGGTGATGAAATTCAATACATAAACGGACAACGATATGTAAAAAAACTAACATTTTATGATTTCGACCAGAATGGTTTGTCCTTTAAAGATCTGAAAGAACAGGGGGTTTATTTAATAACCGGTGGATTAGGCGGACTGGGCCGGATATTTGCTCAGTGGTTTGTGAGTCAAAAACCTCTGCATCTGATTTTATCCGGGCGTGCAGATTTAAGCCAGGAAGATTTAAAGATCCTGGGCACGATGGAGAAAGATTCTGACAGCTCCGTTACCTATATTAAGGCGGATCTGTCATTAAAAGAGCAGGTCTTTGATCTGATCAGGCAGATCCGTGTTAAATTTGGAAAAATCGACGGTATCCTGCATTGCGCGGGCTGCAACCGGGATTCTTATATATTAAAAAAAGATTTTTCTGATGCGGAGGCTGTCTTCGCAGCTAAGATAAACGGAACAATATGGTTAGATCAGGCAACACGGCAGGATGAGCTGGATTTCTTTGTCATGTTTTCATCAACTGCCGGTATCTGGGGTAATCCAGGTCAGAGTGACTACGCATATGCCAATCGCTTTATGGATTCTTTTGCTTATTTGAGAAAAGCCTCAGGGCGCAGCGGCAAAAGTCTTTCTATTCAGTGGCCGTTGTGGAAAGATGGCGGAATGAAAATTTCTGACCGGGAACTTCAGATGGTCCGCAATAAAACCGGAATAGATCCGCTGAACAGTGAAAGCGGAAAAGCATTTTTGGTGCACGCGGTCAGTAACAGAGACTGTAATCTCGGGCTGGTCTGGGGAGATCATGACAAGCTGGAAGACATGCTGAAGACCGAAAACAATCAACCACTCAGCAATACAGATAACGGTCCGATTCTGGAAGCGCCAGAGCCTGATTTGGGACAACTGCAGAACCGGGCAATGAAATACTTAAAAGATATTTTATCAGCGATAACCAAGACTCCGGTGGATCGGCTGAGAGAAGACCTTTCCTTTGAAGATTACGGATTAAATTCGCTGATGATCGTTGAAATGACAGAAAAGATGGCGAAAGTATTTGGAAAAATTCCAGTCACACTCTTATATGAATATGAAAATTTAAAGGTGCTGTCTTTCTATCTGGCAGAAAATTATAGTTCTCAACTGACCGGGCTACTTAATACGGAGGATCAGCCTCAAAAGCAGCAGTTTCTCTCAGGTATGCCTGACCAGGATGGAGAAAACAGCCCGCCCGCCTGCCATAGCATGTCAAAAAAAGAGAAAGAGATCGCTATAATCGGTATAGCCGGGACTTACCCGATGGCAGAGAATCTGGAAGAATTCTGGGATAATCTGGCGGCAGGCAAAGACTGTATCAGCGAAATACCGCGGGACCGGTGGGACAATAATATTTATTTTGATCCCCAAAAAGGAACGGAAGGAAAATATTATAGTAAGTGGGGAGGTTTTATTGACGGAGTCGGAGATTTTGATCCCTCCTTTTTCCAGATCTCACCAAAAGATGCAGAACTCACTGACCCGCAGGAACGGCTGTTTCTTAAAACTGCCTGGCATACCATTGAAAATGCCGGTTATACCAGAAATCAGCTGGCCACTCTGAAAACCGGAGTTTTTGTGGGTGTAAGCTATGGCGAGTATCAGCTGTTAAATGCTGAAAAGTGGTCGGGGAGGATGCAACAGGCAGTCTCCTCATCCTACTCATCCATTGCCAACAGAGTTTCTTACCTGCTTAATTTAACCGGGCCGAGCATTGCCGTCGACACCATGTGTTCCTCTTCGTTAACGGCCATTCATCTGGCCTGCCAGAGCATCCGGTCGGGAGAGTGTGAAGCGGCACTGGCCGGAGGTGTGAATTTAAACCTTCATCCTAATAAATATCTCCAGTTAAGTCAGGGTGAATTTTTATCAACTGATGGCAGATGCCGCAGTTTTGGAGAAGGCGGGGATGGTTATGTTCCTGGAGAAGGAGTGGGGGCAGTGCTGTTAAAACCTCTTGATAAAGCAATCAGGGACAGAGACAACATTTATGGAATTATCAAATCCAGTGCTGTCAATCACGGCGGTAAAACCAATGGTTATACCGTGCCAAATGCAGGAAAGCAGGCGGAAGTAATTGCCCAGGCAGTTGAACGGTCAGGGTGTGAGCCGTCCACCATCAGCTGCATTGAAGCGCATGGGACCGGAACTGCTTTAGGGGATCCCATTGAAATAGCTGGTCTGTTAAAGGCCTTTGGACGAAAAAAAGGAAAGCCGGGGAGCTGTGCCATAGGATCGGTCAAATCCAATATCGGGCATTTGGAGGGGGCTGCCGGAATTGCCGGTTTAACAAAAATATTATTACAGATGAAATATAAAAAACTGGTTCCGTCAATCAATAGTAATCCAGTGAATCAAAAGATTGATTTTGATTCGACCCCCTTTTATCTGCAGCAGACCCTGTCCCCCTGGGAACCGGAATCTGTACCGAGAAGAGCAGGAATCAGTTCATTTGGTGCCGGAGGTTCAAATGCCCATATGATTATAGAGGAATATACTGGCAGCCAGATGCAAGAAAGCAGTGGAACGGGAAACGGAATATTCATTTTATCAGCGAAGAATCCGCAACGGCTGAAGGACTACGCTGCAAATATAATTGCTTATCTCAAAAAGCATCCGGATGTTAATTTTTACGACTTTATCTATACCATGCAAACCGGGAGAGAGGCAATGGATGAACGGCTGGGCTTTGCAGCTGAGACAGTTGCTGATGTCAGAAGGTTGCTATCTTCGTATCTGCAGTCACCGGAGACCTTGCCAGAGGGAATCTGCCGTGGGAACCGAAAAAAGAATAAAGAGAATAAAAATAGTGATTTTAATATCCTGGAAAAAGAGGAAATGATAGAAAAATTAATGATCAGCCATGACTATAAAAAATTGCTGCAATTATGGGCGGAGGGAGCTGAAATCGATTGGAAACAGCTATATCAGAATGAAACTCCCCATAAAATTGAAGCACCGGTTTATCCTTTTCTTAAACAAAAATACTGGCTGGCACCACTCCGGGAAGATATGGATACAAAACCGGCTGACGAACTCACGGATGAGCATCTGATCAGCATCCTTAATCGTCTTGCCAATGAGGAAATCAGTTTAAATCAGGCTAAGCTGTTTATGGAGGAAGAGTATAATGGATAATCAATTAACGCTGTCTGATATTTTAGAAAAAGTAAAAAATAAGGAACTTAGTGCCCGGGATGGGTACCGGCTGATTAAAGCTTCTCCCGGCTGTACGCTGTCTGAAATTGAAGGGGCAAAGCCGGCAGCCAGTTTTAGTTATAACTGGACAGAGACAAAAGATCCGCCGGAAGGCAGGCTTGTTTGGGGAAACGTGCTGGTGATTTCCCAAACAGAAGAACTGGCCGTGAAATTGAGAGAAAGGGGCGGTCAGGATGAAGATAATAACGTTATTTCCGTCACTCCGGGAAGTGGTTTTGAAGAATATGGACCACGTCAATACCGGATTAATTTAAATCAGCAGGAAGATTATAAGCAGTTATTGATCCAGTTACAAAATGATGGTCTGATTCCTGATCTGATAATCCATTCGGCATCGACGGCTGGTTCTGATCAAGAGCTGGAAAGCGGAATTTATTCTGTTTTTATGACGGTACAGGCTTTTTTAACATGCCGCAGAAATGGTGACGTTAATTTTTTATATGTCTATCCTACGGATGGAAAGCCACAGCCTGCCTTCACAGCAGTATCAGCTTTTTTTAAATCACTGCAATTAGAATTTTTAAAATTCAAAGGAAAAACGTTGGGCTGTAAAGAAAATTCCGGAGCGGATTTCTTTGCTGCAGTCTGCCGCGAAAGCGCTGCTGAATTTACCGGGGCAGATACAATCTTATACCAGAATAACAAACGATATGTGAAAAAACTGGCTGAATATGATTTCGCCCATAACATTCAGCCCTCTCTTCTGAAAACTGGCGGAGCTTATCTGATCACTGGAGGAATCGGTTCACTTGGAATGAGTATTGCTGAATTCCTGATTAACAATTATCAGGCTGATATTATCCTGGTATCCCGGTCAGATCCGGGTTCAGAACAGCAGGAGATGATTAAAAAACTTCAGAAAACGGGTCAGACAATCCTCCATCTGAAGACAGATATAACAGGAAAGGCTGCCGTGGAGAATTTGATGAAAAAAGCGATTGACCGCTTAGGCCGGTTAAATGGAATCATACACTGCGCCGGTATTCTGAAAGATTCCCTGTTCCCGGATAAAAGCTTAGAACAATTTAAGCAGGTCATCGGACCGAAAGTAAAAGGGACCATGCTGTTAGATCAGGCGTCTGAAGGTCTGCCGCTGGACTTTATCATGTTTGCTTCTTCATCGACAGCTGTTTTAGGGAACATCGGACAAAGCGATTACGCCTACGCCAATAGCTTTATGGACTTTTATACGGAATATCGTGAAGTTAAATCTTTCAAAGGATTGTGCTGTGGAAAAACCATCTCAGTAAATTGGCCGCTGCTTGCCGGTGGGAGAATGGATGTTGGAAAAGAAACAAAAGCGTTACTTGAGAAGACAGCGGGGATCGTTCCCCTTTCTCGCTCTAAATGTCTCAATGTATTTACAACTGCACTCAGCAGTAATCTGAAACAGTTGGTGGTTTTTGACGGAGACATTGTAAAAATAAAGAAATTAGCAGCAAAAAGGTTTGCCAATCAGGAGGCAGTGACTGTTCCTGATCCAGCCCCTGGCGGGGTGTTACCTGATCTGTCCGAACAAGTGCTTATTAATAAAATGAAAGATCAAATCAGCGATGTCATTCATGACCTGTTAAAAATAGAGAAGAATCAGATCGATTTTTCCGATGATATGCAGGATTATGGTTTTGACTCTGTAACTCAGACCAGGTTTATGAATGAGATCAATGCAGTTTATAATTTTGAATACACTCCGGCGGTATTTTACGAATTGGAGGAACCTACCCTTGAGTGCCTGATTACATATCTGTACAGGGAACAACAAGCTGCAATCGCACGTTATTACCGTTCATCAGCTGATCAAACTACACAAGTCACAAGCCTGCCGCAGCAAAGCACGGTGAAAGATGGAGAAAGTTCGGATCAACGAAGTATGGATGAAGAGAAAATCGCCATTATCGGCATCAGTTGTGTGATGCCTGGATCTGGCAATGCCCAGGAATTCTGGGCGAATCTGATTGAGGATAGAGAGCTGATCAGAAAGATACCTGCAGAGCGCTTAAGAAAAGGTGCTTTCTCTGAACTGGATCCCCAGCTGATTCAGGCTGGTTTTATTGATGATGTGGCCATGTTTGACAATAAGTTCTTCGGAGTTTCACCCAGGGAGGCTAAATATATGGACCCCCAGCAGCGTATTTTGCTGGAGGAGATCTGGCATGCTTTTGAGGATGCAGGGTATGCTGTTCCAAAGTTTTCTGATTCAGATACCGGTGTATTTATTGGTGCCGCCTCTGTAGAATATTTTGAACTGTGGAAAGAAAACCGGAATGAAGTTGATCCTTACGCAGCAACCGGCATGTCCTCTTCTCTGTTAGCCAACCGGATTTCCTATGTGTTCAATTTCCATGGACCCAGTGTAACCGTTGATACCGCCTGTTCCAGCGCATTAACCGCTATCTGTCATGCAGTGGACAATATAAGGGCAAAACGTTGCCGCCTTGCTGTTGCGGGAGGCATTAACCTGCTTCTTTCCTCTTCTTCCTTTCAGGCTTTTGGGGCGGCGGGAATGCTTAATTCGGATGGAAAATGCAAGCCATTTGATGAAAAAGCCAATGGTTATACAAGAGGTGAAGGCTGCGGTGTGGTGATCTTAAAACCGTTGACAGATGCAGTCCGGGATCACGATCACATCTATGGAATTATCGAGGGCACAGCAATGAATCATGGCGGCAGGGCCAATTCACTGACAGCTCCCAATGCACTGGCACAGGCACAGCTTGTGGAACAAGCGTATGAAAACGCGGGTATAGCTCCTTCATCTGTAAGCTATATTGAAACGCATGGAACAGGAACCAGGCTGGGTGATCCGGTGGAGATCAACGGCTTAAAGAAAGCATTTGAAGCCCTTTATAAGAAGAGAAATATGCCGGTTCCAAAACAGCCTGTCTGCGGCATTGGATCTGTGAAAGCCAATATCGGGCATCTGGAAGGCGCTTCCGGGATTGCCGGGCTTATTAAAGTTCTGCTTGCCATGCAGCACAGGCGGCTTCCGGGGCTTAAGCATTATCAGAAGTTAAATCCAATGATTTATCTGAAAGAGACGCCGTTTTATATTGTTGGATCAGAAGCTTCCTGGGATACAGGTGTCAATGATCATGGGGAAGAGCTGCCAAGAGTTGCCGGAGTCAGTTCTTTCGGCTTTGGTGGATCGAATGCTCATCTTGTAATCAGGGAATATAAAAAAAACAGGGAGCCGGAGTTTGTTCTTCCTGCCCAGGCTATTCCTGTTTCGGCAAAGAGTGAAAACAGCTTAATGTGTTATCTGAAAGCGCTGAAAGATTTTTTAAATACTGCCTCTCAGACTCCGGTCAATTTAAATGATCTGGCTTATACATTTCAGACCGGCAGGGAACCAATGCCGGTTCGTGCCGTATTTATTGTCAGGGGGGTAATGGAATTGCCGGCGCTCCTGGAGCAAGTGCTGACCGGTAGTCAGCAATATCATCAGCCGATTAAGAGCAGCTCGGTTCCGGAAGATTCTAAAGCAGAAAAACTGGCGCTGCATTGGCTGGAGGCGGACGCAGTGGACTGGTATATCCTGTATGATGCAAATCGTCCATTTAAAATTTCTCTTCCTGTCTACCCGTTTGAAAAAAAAGAATTCTGGCTTCCATTAAAAGAAAATCAGGTCATACCGGCAAAAGCAGAAGAGCGATGTCAGGATAAAGAGCCGGAAAGGATCCGGCTGCGCCTCCACGAGGCCCCGGACTCTGCAGACTCTTACAAGGCTGCAGCGATTCCAGCCGGAAAAATCAAACCGGCGGAAGTTAGTATGAAAGAACCTGGAATGACGGGAATGATTAAAGAGCTGATATCTGAAATCCTGCATCTGCCTGTTGACGAAATTGACCAGGAAATTCCAATGAATGAGTACGGTCTGGATTCCATTGCTTCGGTAGAACTGGCAAAAAAAATAAGTGGTAAATTAAACACCCAATACAAAGCAGATTTGATTTACGAATATCCTACCGTCAATAAACTGTCAGATTATCTGGTACAGTGCAATGGTTCCGTGCCTGTTCAAAACGTTACAACTGCAGACATCGGGGCTGACGATATTGCTGTGATCGGGATGTCCGGCCGTTTTCCTGGTGCTGAAAATACCGATCAGTTTTGGTCGATGCTGAAAACGGGAGGCGATGGTATTTGTGAAATTCCAAAAGACCGCTGGGATATCCATGAATTTTACGATGATGATCCACAAAAAAACGGCAAAACAAATTGCCGTTGGGGCGGTTTTATCGACGGCATTGACAAATTTGATCCGTTATTCTTCCGGATATCACCTACAGAAGCACAGGTCATTGATCCACAACAGCGGATATTCCTGGAGGAGTGCTACAAGGCGCTGGAAGACGCCGGTTATGCCAAGGATAGGCTAGACGGCAGTAAATGCGGAGTTTATGCCGGTGTGGTTAATTATAATGAATATGGGAAACTGCTTGAAGGAACTGATTATGATGATGATCTGGGACATGCAATGCTGGGTAGTTCCAACGCAATCCTGGCATCGCGTATTTCTTATTTTTTGAATCTGAAGGGGCCTGCCATGGCTATTGATACGGCCTGTTCCTCTTCCCATGTAGCGATCCATCTGGCTTGCAAAGCACTGTTGAATCAGGAGATTGACCTTGCGGTGGCCGGTGGTGTCATGCTACAGATCGGGCCTAAAAGATTCTTGCTGACCAGCAAGTCAGGTGCTTTATCTCCGACCGGAAAATGCCGGACTTTTGACAACCAGGCAGATGGTTATGTGCCTGGAGAAGGAGCCGGAGCGGTTGTTTTAAAAAGACTTGGCAGGGCGGTGGAAGACAGGGATAACATTCTGGGCATTATTAAAGGAAGCTGTGTGAACCAGGACGGTATGACAAATGGAATCACTGCCCCAAGCGCTGCATCACAGCGGGAGCTGGAGCTGGAGCTTTACAGTCAGATCGGGATTAATCCTGAAACCATCTCTTATGTGGAAGCACATGGAACCGGGACCAAACTGGGAGACCCGATTGAGATTCATGCACTTTCTCAGGCATTTGGACAGTACACCAGCCGGAAACAATTTTGTGGGATTGGCTCAGTCAAAACTAATATTGGCCATGGTGCTGCTGCTGCCGGAATCAGTGCAGTTATTAAAGTGCTGCTGTCAATGCGCCATCGGCAGCTTGCGCCTTCTCTCAATTATTACACCCCAAATGAGCATATTGACTTTGAAAACAGTCCGTTCTATGTAAATACCCGGTTAACTGGATGGGAACCAGTCCTTACTGACAAACGAAGAGCGGCTGTCAGCGGGTTTGGGTTAAGCGGAACCAACTGCCATATCATCATGGAAGAACCTCCTGAGCCCCAACAAAATATATATTCACTGCCTTATTGCCTGATTTTGCTGTCTGCGAAAAGTAAATCTGCTCTGGCAGTCAAAATTTCAGATTTAAAACAGTATTTGTTAAATAATTCCGGACTGTCGTTAGCGGATATCAGTTATACCTTATCAGAAGGGCGAAGTCATTTCAATTTTCGTTTTGCAACAGTCGTTGATACCACCACGTCTCTGGTACAGTGCCTGACAGCTGTAAGCAGCGGCCACCCTGAGGAATGGCAATGTTATTTCGGGAGCAATGCAGCTCAGAATGGAACCAGCACCGGCATTAAAACGGAGATCAGTCAACTGATTTCCCGATTGAACGAGTCGCCTGAGGGTGAGCAGGTCAGGGAGATATTTGACCGGCTGGCTCGTCATTATGCTGACGGCGGTGATCTTGATCTGAATATTTTTTTCCGGCAGCACCGCACGAGAACGGTAGAACTGCCTGCTTATCCATTTGACCGGCTGCGGTGCTGGGCGGACAGAATGAATGCCGGGCATGACAGCGATGGGATCAACTGCCATATGGAGAGATCAATGGTTACGGCGGATGAGGCAGAACAGATCTATCAGCTCGTTGTCGATGGCAGTGAATTTTATTTAAGAGAGCATGTTATTGATGGAAATAAAGTATTTCCGGCAGTTGCATTTTTGGAGCTGGCGATCCGGGCAGGGGAACGATTCAGCAGTTCGGAACATTTAAGCATCCAGAATATTGTTTTTGCAGCACCGCTAACCGTTGGATCAGCGCCAGTGACAATACAAATTAAGCTGTGCAGACAACAAACCCGCATAATGTTTCAAATTGCTTCCAATCATGATACTGGCAAACCACAGATTCATTCACAGGGCTATCTGATTGAAGAGGCATCACCAGCTGGGCAGCAAAACCTGGTTCCGGTCAACGTTTCAGAAGTGATCAATAAATGCGGAAAAAAGATAAAGAGAGATCAGATTTATCATCTCTATGGAGATATTGGAGTGGAATACAGCGGGACGTTCTGTTCCCTGAATGAAATTTGCTATAATAAGGATGAAGCCCTTTCCCGGTTCAGCAAAGAGATTTTTCCTTTGGACCCTGAATTTAAATTTCATCCAGTTCTGGTTGACGGCCTGCTGCAAACCACATTGGGAATCGGTCTGGAAGCAAAAGAAGCGCAGCAATGCAATTATCTGCCTTATGTAATTGAGAAAGTAATCAGCTATGGCGATTATAACCAGGCTGTTTACGGTTATGCATTAAAAAATAAAATCGCCAAAAATGATAAAGAACTAATGAAATTTGACATAATGCTGCTGGATAAAGACGGTAACGTTTTGCTGCAGCTTAAAAATCTTTCCGTACGGGCCACTGGGAAAAAAGATGGAACACCACATGAAAATCCGGTGTCAGAGAATAAGTTTAATGACAGTGGTGCGATGAGGTACTATCAATGGACTGAACGGCCGATGCCATTACCACCGGTATCTGATAGCCATGAGATCAGCCAGATTATGTTATTCGATGATGATTCAGATCTGGAAATGCAGATCAGCCGGGATTGTCCGGAAATAGCCTTGCTGCGGAACAAATTGGCAGCAGTTAATTCGGTAGATGAACTAACCGATCGGGCAGATAAATTTTATATCATCTACCGGTGCCCATCGGATTGTTTCAAACCAGACTGTGAAATCCAGCCAGGGGATTTGTTCTATCCGTTGTTTTCTCTTGTAAAGACGCTTGCCAGGCTCCGCCAACCGGCAAATATCCTGTTTTTATATCAGACATCACAATCGGTTACTCAGGCGTTGTGCAGAGCGGCAGGGGCGTTTGCAAAATCTGTTATCAAAGAGCTGCCCGGCATTCAGATTAAAACAATTGAACAGAGCGGTGAAGGCTTAAATTATCCTGGTACAGCGGTACTTTTAGACGAACTCCGCAGCGGCGGAACCGCCCAGATCCGATATAACAGTTCCTGCCGCAATGAAAGGGTGCCGGCAGATTTTAATCCTGTCCAGTCAGTACCGGCAATTCGCCAGGGGTTTAAAGAGTATGGTATTTATCTGATTACCGGAGGAACCGGCGGACTGGGGCTGATTTTTGCAGAATATCTGGTACGTGCCTATCATGCTTTCGTTATTCTGTGTGGAAGAACAGAGCCTGATCAGTTCAGGCGGCAAAAAATCTGTGCGTTTGACCAGCTGCAGAAAAATACCGTATTTATACCCTGTGATTTAAACAGCCAGGAACAGGTTACGAAATTATTGGATCGGATAAAAGCCGAGTATGGAAATCCTGATGGGGTCATTCATGCCGCGGGGATCATTGATGATGGCTATATCATTAATAAAGAAATTGGTTCGGTCAGTACGATCATCAATCCCAAAATAGGGGGAACCATTCATTTAGTCAATGCTTTGAAACAACAGTCTCTTGACTTGTTTATCGGTTTTTCAGCAATAGCGGCAGTAACCGGAAATGCGGGGCAGTGTGATTACGCTTATGGAAACCGTTTTATGGACGAATATCTGACTCTGTTATCCCAGGATAAGGAGTGGCAGAGGCACGTTTTAACAACCATATCAATTAACTGGCCACTTTGGAAAGAGGGTGGAATGAGATTGGATGAGCGGCTTTCCTGTTTACTTGAGCAATCGAAGACAATCCCTTTGGAAAGCGCAGATGGTATTTCAGCCTTGGAGACTATCATAAAAAGCGGCAAAACAAACGTTGCGGTATTTGCCGGAGGGGCAGCTGAGGTAAAGCAGCACGATACCAAACCCCAATCGGAGACAGCAGATACAGATCTCGGTCAGATTGATAAAAAACTGCTTGCAGTAATTGAAGAGCATTTGCAAATCCCCCCGGGTGTTGTAGATTTACACAAAGACTTAAGGGAATATGGGTATGATTCGATTAATCTTACCGTACTGGCAAATTTAATCAACAGAAAGTATGGGTTAGAGATTACCCCGGCGTTATTTTTTGAGGCAGATGAACTCACAGTTCACTCTTTGTCAGAACTGTTAAAAGATTACTTTTGTCCAAGGGGAGTCATTGCAGAAGATATTCCGGTCCGGACGGCCAGTGAGGTTAAGACATTACCAGATGATCCGGGCAATCAGAGCATTGCAATTATCGGAATCAGCGGAAGAATGCCTGGATCGGCTGACTTAGAAGAATTCTGGAACAATTTACAGGCCGGAAACAGTCTGGTTACTGAAATTCCAAAAGACCGCTGGGATTGGCGGGAGTATTATGGAAATCCCTTTGATGAAGATGGGAAAACAGATTGTAAATGGGCGGCGTTTATAAATGATGTAGATACCTTTGATGCAAAATTTTTTAATATATCCCGGCGGGAAGCAGAGCTGATGGACCCGCAGCAAAGAATTATGCTGGAGGTTGTCTGGTCGTTGTTGGAAAATGCAGGCTATCACCCGAATCGGTTTAAAGACCTTAAAACTGGTTTATATCTAGGCATTGCAGGCTCGGATTACAGTCAGTTGGTGAGCCAGTCCAAAGACGGTCTCAAAGCGCAGGCAGCCACTGGTTTATCACATGCGATGACAGCAAACAGAATTTCTTATCTGTTTGATTTTCAAGGACCCTGTGAAGCAATTAATACCTCTTGCTCCAGTTCCCTGGTGGCAGTCCACAATGCAGTCCGGGCGATCCGCTGCGGTGAATGTGAGATGGCAGTGGCGGGCGGAGTCAATGTAATCCTGAGCCCGGTATCACAGATTGGTTTTGGTAAAGTAGGGGTGTTGAGTAAAACCGGTAAGTGCCGGACATTTGACCGTGATGCCGATGGTATTGTCAGGGGCGAAGGGGCCGGGGCAGTTCTTTTAAAGAAGCTTTCCGATGCCCGCCGGGATGGGGATCATATATATGCCGTCATTCGGGAAACCGGAGTTAATCATGGCGGTCATTCATCATCTCTTACCGCACCGAATCCACAGGGGCAGATTAGGCTGCTTACAGAGACTTATCAGAAAGCCGGGATCAATCCTGAAACCATCTCCTATATTGAGTGTCACGGTACGGGAACCAAATTAGGCGATCCGGTTGAGATTAATGCTCTTAAGAAAGCTTTTGATGAGCTGCAGCAACAATGGGGAAAGGAAAACTACACAAGAAAAAGCTGCGGACTAGGATCTGTAAAGACTAATATCGGGCATCTGGAGGCTGCGTCCGGTATTGCCGGTCTGTTGAAAGTCGTACTTGCAATGAAGCATCAGATGATTCCCGGAAATGCCGGATTTAAGCAGCTGAATCCTTATATTAACCTGGATGGAAGTCCTTTCTATATTGCAAAAGGGAGCAGCCGGTGGGAAACCAGTGAGATTCCGCGCAGAGCAGGTATCAGTTCCTTTGGGATGGGAGGTACCAATGCCCATGTCATTCTAGAGGAATACCAGGAGAACGAAGCTGAACCAGCGGTCAAACAGGAAAAGTATCTGATGCTCCTCTCAGCGAAAAATCTGAAAACACTGAAGGGTTACAGCAGCATATTGTGTAGTTATTTAAAGCGTTATGGCAGGGGTGATGCCCGGTTTTTATCAGGTATTTGTTATACATTTGCGGCTGAAAGAGTGCATTTGAACCATCGGCTGGCCATGATTTTCAGCAATATCGACCAGCTGATTGACAGCCTGGAACGATTCACAGAATATGAAGCAGCCTGGACCGATGGCTTTTTATATGGGGAAGTAAAGGAAGGAGAGGGGGTAATAAACGGATCGGAGGACGAGATTAAATTAGAATGGAGTAATAATAATTATAATAAAATTGCCCAATTATGGTGCACCGGAATGAATATTCCCTTCCAGGCGATTTATGGGGATCAGCATCCGGACCGTATTCCAATGCCGGCCTATCCTTTTGAAAAGGACCACTATTGGATTACCGCCTGCGGCTCGGACCATTCGGCCGACCAGACCTTAAATTACGGATCACCAGATTGGCAGCCGGTGGATTTTTCTGATCAGGAAGTATGTACTGATCCATCTGCCGAAGCCATCATTATCTTTTCAGAGGGTTCCAAAGAAGAGGCGGAAGTATTGGAAAGAAAGTTGGGAGGGCGGTGTAAAAAAATAATAGATGCAGCCGGTCTCAGCTCTGTAAACAGTGCCGTCGCAGAGCCTTACCTTAAATCTGCAAAAGAAATTTATCTGATGGGAAATCTGCAGAAACAACAGCAGACCGATGATGCCGAAGTACTGCCTGGCATTGCCGAAAAGGAAGTTTTATTATTTAAACATTTGGTCGATGTGCTGGATAGACTGAAAGTGATATACAGACCAGTAAAATTGATCATTGTGACAGCCGGTACCTGGATTGTTAACCGTCAGGATATCTGTTATCCCGGTTCGGCAGCGGTCTTTGGATTTGCAGGTGTTGTCGGGAGAGAATATCCCCAGGCCGACATCAGGTATTATGATCTTTCATTATCTCAGCCGGGAAGATTTGAACAACAGGATCTGCCCGTTTTATTAAAAGCAGTATCTGTTTCTGCAGGAAGATGGCCAAATCCGGCAGCAGTCAGAGATGGCTGTCTGTATGAACGGAATATTGCTGCATTGCAGCTGACTGAGGCAGAGCCGGTCTGTTTTCGTGAACAAGGTGTGTATCTGATTTTAGGAGGCACAGGTGGGATCGGGTATCAGCTTGCCTTGTATCTTGCCGGGCATTACCATGCAAAACTCGTACTTCTGGGAAGAAGGGGTATATCTCCGGCAATTGAAGAAAAACTGAGGAACATTTCACAAAAAGGCGGTACGGTCAGCTATCTGCAGGTCGATGCATCATCCCAGCAGGATATGGTTCAGGCGGTAAAACAGACAATTACAAAATTCGGCGTAATTCATGGTGCCATTCACTCCGCAGCTGTACTGCGGGATAGAATTATTGCCGGATTAACAGATCAGGATCTGATTGATGTTTTAAAACCTAAGATGCAGGGATCGATTTATTTTGGCAAAGCCTTACAAGCATGCAGACCAGACTTTTTATTGCTCTTTTCTTCGGCAGCTTCTTTCACCGGAAGAGCGGGACGGGCCGCCTACACTGCGGCAAATACGTTCCAGGATGCCTGTGGAGAATATCTGGGGCAGGCGGCAGCTTATCCGGTAAAAATCATTAACTGGGGCAATTGGGAGGGAACCGGGATGGCGGCAGATGAAAAGATCAGCTTATTATTCCGGACAGCCAATACCCAGCCCATTGGTATTGATGAGGGAATGATTGGGCTGGAAAGAATTTTAAAATCGGGGAAACAGCAAATAATTGTAACTGGCGGTACTGCCTTAAATAAAAATGCCGGAGAATCCTTTATAGCGCCTGCTGTGTCTGCGGATGTTCCGGTACCTGATTCAGGATTGATCGAAGAACAGGTAATCACCTGTCTTTGCGATGTACTTAAGCTGACCAAAGATGAAGTGTGTTCATCAGATACTTTTGATGATATGGGGGTGGATTCAGTCCTGGCAATTGAGATTGTCCATAAGCTTAATTCAATGCTGGCCGACACACTGCGAAATACGGATCTGTTCAATTATCCAACCGTGCGGTTATTAACAAATTATCTGAAGGAGAGTATGGCAAAACAATCTTCCGGTCAGTTAAATGACCGAAGCGATTCACAGATGTTAAGCCTTTTTGACGGCCTCAGGTCAGGTGAGATTGATGTGGAGCAGGCTCTTTCAACACTGAACGGCTGGGGTGGCTGAAAAACGATCCGGAGAGGAGAAAAGTTATATAAATGGAACTAGATCAGAAAAAAGTAATTCTTGAACAAATAAAAAACAGGGAGATTACTCCAGAAGAAGGATTAAGCAGGATCAGACAGTTAAAACATTCTGGAATTCCCGAAAGTAGTATTGATATCTGTTCCGGGCAATCAGCTGAAAATGACATTGCAGTAATTGGAATTTCAGGTATTTTTCCCGGATCTGATAATGTTGATGAGTTGTGGGAACATCTACTGGCCGGAGATAGCTTCATAGACCAGGTTCCAGCCCGGAGATGGCGTCTGAACGGAAGTGAAGAGATAAACAGCGGGCAGGGTGGGTTTTTATCGGATATATCAGCTTTTGATGCTGAATTTTTTTCCATCTCGGAGAAAGAAGCAGAAATGATGGATCCCCGGCAGCGGTTGTTTATGGAGGAGGCCTTTAAAGCTCTGGAAGATGCAGGATACACCGAAAGCAAGCTGGACGGAGCAGGATGCGGGATCTTTGTGGGCTGCCAGGAGGGTGACTATTTTAAAAATTATGACGGTACATTAAATCCTTATCTGCCGACGGGGGTAAGCAATTCAATTCTGGCCTCACGAATGGCATATTATCTCAATTTAAAAGGACCGGCAATTGCTGTTGATACTGCATGTTCTTCAGCACTCAGCGCAATCTATATGGCTTATTTAAGCCTTCAGAACAATAGTTGTGAAATTGCACTTGCCGGTGGGGTACAGGTATTATCCACCAAGGCAATGTTTGAAGGCTTAAACAGTCTGGGCATGTTTTCGCCTTCAGGAATCTGCCGTGCCTTTGACAATGCTGCCGACGGCACGGTAATCGGTGAAGCAGTAGGTGTGATTGTTTTAAAAAGGCTGGACAAGGCTGTCTCTGACCGGGATCAGATCTATGGCGTCATAAAAGCAATTGAACTCAATCAGGATGGAAAGACGAACGGGATCACCGCTCCTAACGCTTTGTCACAGAAAGAGCTGGAAATAAAAACGTATCAGAAAGCGAATTTAAACCCGCAGTCTATCACTTATGTAGAAAGTCATGGAACCGGAACAAAGCTGGGTGATCCCATTGAGCTGCAGGCTTTGACAGAGGCTTTTGGGCAATGGACGGACAAGAAAAACTTCTGTGCGATTGGCAGCATTAAGCCCAACATCGGGCATTCAATGCCGGCGGCCGGAATTGCATCCGTCATCAAAGTCCTTTGTGCACTGACTCATAAAAAACTGCCGCCTCTGTTAAATTACCATAGCATCAACTCGAATATCAATTTGGAACAGAGCCCTTTTTATATTTTAACGGAGGCGAAAGACTGGGAGGTGGAATCAGAAATCCGCAGAGCCGCAGTCAGCTCCTTTGGATTCAGCGGAACCAATTGCCATATGATTATTGATGAGTATCCTTCCAAAAACGGAGACAGGCAGGAAGTTTTCCAGGACCAGCTGATTTTTTTATCTGGTAAAACGAAAACAGCCCTGATGAACAGAGCAGTTGATTTGATCCGATGGCTGGAACAAAGGCCGGAGTGCCGTATACAGGACTTATCTTATACTTTATGTGAGCGGAGGAGCCATTTTAAATACCGGTGGTATTGTACTGCCTCCACGATTTCCGAACTGCAGACAGAACTTTCATTATTTATTGAGGGGAGCAAACCGGGAGAAACAAAACTTAAAGCCACTGATAAAAGCCTTGCAGAGCTGTTACGTCAGCTTTCTTCACAATCTGAGCAGACCGCGGACCGGAAGGAGCTTCTTGAAAGTATTGGGGTTCATTATGTCAACGGTGAATCAGGAGAGTGGGGGCTTGTGTTCCAGCAGGATGCCAATACCATTTCATTGCCTCCGTATCCCTTTAGCCGAAAATCATACTGGCACAGCGCTGCACCTGCCAGCGTGACAGATAAAAGCATTTGTGAAATGTCTTACCGGCGTTTGTCAAAGGAAGGCACTGTCCATTTAATCGTATCGTTAACCGGAAAGGAATTCTTTGTCAGGGATCACGTAGTGGATGATTTACATATTCTGCCTGGTGCAGCACAGATTGAAATGGCGAGAGCGGCAGGGGGGCAGCTGGATTTTAACGTATGCAGAATCAGTAATATTGTGTGGCAGCAGCCGATTGTTGCGGAGTCGGAGCTGTTTCTGTCAATCGCTATGGAAGAGGAAGATGGTGGCATCAAATATCGAATTGAAAGTGATTCGGACAATCCTTTGGCAGTTTATTCCCAGGGGTGGCTCTATGGTTCTCATAAGTCCCCTCTGATTCCCGGCAAAGAACAGATAAACATTCACGATATTATTGCCAGAAGCCAGCATAAGTTAACTGGAACGGAATGTTATCAGATAACGAGTAAATATAACTTTAAATATGGCAAAGGATTTCAGCCGATTCAGGAGCTGTATATAAACAGCCGGGAAGTATTGTCCCGCTTAAAGTTACCTGATTGCGTACCAAATGACCTAGGCCGCTTAAAGCTGCATCCAACTTTGATTGATGGAGCATTTCAAACCGCTCTGGGGTTCGCTGACAATGCTGGAAATCATTCGAATGTTCCATTTATTCTGGAAGATGTGGAGATTTACCATTGCCTGACCAAAGAATGTTATGTATATGCACAGCTGCTGTCGGATCAAAATAAGGGAGCAGCGAAATTAAACAAATATAGAATGACCATCACTGACTTAACCGGAAAAATACTGGTTGTTTTAAATAACTTTATTGTAAAGGAACTAAAACAGACAGGATTACCAAAGCATTTTAAGACCGATCAGATACCGGCTGAAAATATGTATCTGGATTCAGTCTGGCTTTCAGCACCGGCAGCAGTACCAGGCGGGACACCTACAGACACATTGTCCCGGTGGCTGACTGCTGCCAAAGAGGTTTCAGGACAAAGCAGTCTGTTCCGGTATAGGAATGAGAATGCACAGTTGTCGGACATTGTTATAAATTTACCTGAACAGAATCAGGAATCATTCTGGAAAGACTTTTTGAACCGGCAAAGTGCAGCAGGCTGGCGGTTGGAGGCTGTCTTGTATGGTTTTACGGTAGAGGGAAATGCACTGGATGCGGTCGGTACAGACAAACAGCTGGATAGTTCTATTTATCCGTTCTTTGATTTAATAAGAACGCTGTCAGGGATGAAGTGGGAGAGTTCTGTTTCAGTCCTGGCTCTGACAAAACAGGCTGGAAATCCTTTATTTGATGCACTGCGGGGATTAGGGGCAGCACTCTCACAGGAGAATAGAAAAATTTTGCTTAAGACGGTCATTTTGGAAGGCAATTCCCAGGAGATAATCAATCAGGTTAAGACGGAATTGATGCAGCATGATGGATTTGCTGTTAAATATCAACAGGATATCAGGAAGATACTGTCATTAAGAAGAGCGGGTCCGTCTAAAAATGAGCATAGAAAAATCAGGAAAAACGGGATTTATATTATTACCGGCGGTACGGGAGGAATTGGAGAAATTTTATCCGAACATCTGGCTTCCCGCTATGGCTGCAAACTGGTCTTGTTTGGGCGGTCACAAAGATCCGCCCGAATCGACCGGCAGTTGGAGAAGATCAGAGCACTGGGCGGGGAGGGGATTTACGTATCCGGAGATGTCTGCAGTCAGGCTGATGTGTCTCAGCTGATTTCTGGCGTACTGCAGAAGTTTGATAAAATTGACGGCCTTTTTCACTGTGCCGGAATTATTAGTGATGATTATTTATATAAGAAACAACCTTCTCAGATTCAACAGATATTAAAACCAAAAATACTGGGAACCCTGGTCTTATATCAGGAATTGTTAAAAACAAAAGCAGACCTTTTCATGATGTTTTCTTCCACTGCCGCGGTTTTCGGTAACGCCGGGCAATGCGATTATGCCTATGGCAATGCATTTATGGACAGTTTTGCTGAGCAGGCTGTGGAAGACGAACAACTGAAAATTATTTCCGTTAACTGGCCCATGTGGGAAGGGGGCGGAATGCAGGCTGACGATGAGTCGGTAAAATTAACAGAAAATCTTTATGGAATGATTCCGATACCGGCACAAAAAGCGCTGGAAGCCTTTGAATATTCAGTAAATATATCAGAGCAGAAAAGGGTGATCCTGACATATGGACGGATTGAAAAAATTGAGCAGATTCTGAATATATATGAGGAAAACGATGAAGGCAGTTTTATTTCTCAAGAAGAGGTAGATGATATGCAGATGGCACAGAAAAATGGGAGTCATGAACGTGTTTTGTTAGAAGATCTGATGAAAATTGCGGGAAAACTGATAAAAGGTACAGAAGGCGATATGAGCCCTGATGACGATATTGAAGAATGTGGCTTTGATTCCATTGCAATTACTGCTTTTTGCAACGAATTAAATCAGCAATTAATGATAAAGCTGACTCCTCTTGCTTTTTTTGAACTTGAGCAGCCAACGATTCGGGCATTGCAGCAATATTTGTTAAAAGAATACAGTGAACCAATTCAGGAATATTATCAGCTCCGGATGGAAGAGGATTATCAGAGCCTCCCCAGCCAGCAAAAACAATCGCTGGTTGCCCCTGTTGCTGAAACTGACCAGAAGGTTAGCAGCACCAGGGATGACATTGCGATTATCGGAATTGCCGGAACCATGCCGCAATCGGATTCTGTCGAGGAATTCTGGAACAATCTGGAGCAGGAAAAAGATCTGATTACAGAAATACCACCGGATCGAAAGAAGACAATGCCTGATCTTAAAGCAGCCGGATATGGCGGATTTATGAAAACGATCGATTCATTTGATGCTGACTTTTTTAATATTTCTCCCCGTGAAGCAAACTATATGGATCCCCAGCAGCGAATCATGCTGGAAATGACCTGGAAAGTCATTGAAGATGCAGGTTACAATCCGAAACAGCTGGCAGGGACAAAAACGGGAGTGTTTATTGCAGTCTCCGGCAGTGATTATTTTGATTTAATGATGAGAAACCAGTTTCAAATGGATGCCTCATCTTCCATGGGAACCCTGACCTCTATTTTTGCCAACCGGATCTCGTTTTTATATGATTTTCATGGTCCCAGTGAATCCATTGACACTGCCTGTTCCAGTTCCCTGGTAGCTCTGCATCATGCTGTGGAAGCAATCCATGCGGGACTTTGCGACACTGCCATTGTCGGAGGTATTAATGTAATCCTGACGGCTACTCTGTTTAACATTTTTGATGCTTCCGGGATGCTTTGTCAGGATGGAACGTGTAAAGCTTTTGATGCGGATGCAGACGGGTATGTCAGAGGGGAGGGGGCCGGAGCGGTATACTTAAAATCGCTGTCCAAAGCCCAATCAGACAAAGATGATATATATGGTGTTATCCGGTCTACCTCAGTAAATCACGGCGGCAGAGCAAAATCTCTGACTTCACCGAATACCAATGCCCAGGCAGACCTTATTTTTGATTCAATTATAAAATCAGGTGTAGATCCTTCGACAATTACTTACATAGAAGCACATGGAACCGGCACTAATTTAGGCGACCCGGTTGAAATAAAAGGCCTGAAAAAAGCATTTCAAAAACTTTACCAGGAAAGCGGAAAAGAATTTAGCGGCAAACCCTGTTGCGGGGTGGGGTCAGTAAAAACTAATATTGGTCATTTAGAAGCAGCATCTGGTATAGCCGGTTTGCTGAAAATAATCTTAAGCATTAAAAATAACAAGCTTCCTGCATCTCTGCATATGAAAAGGCTGAATCCACTAATTGATCTGGAGGACAGCCCTTTTTATATTGTTAATAAAACAATTCCATGGGTAAGGTTAATCGATGAACAGGGGAATGAGATTCCGCGGCGGGCCGGGATCAGCTCCTTTGGATATGGCGGTGCGAATGCCCATGCGGTTATTGAGGAATATGAAATAAAACAGGAGCTGGAGGAAAACCGGAAGCTGCAGTTAATTCTGCTATCTTCCAAGACAAGAGAACAGCTGAGGGAATCCGCTGCGGCTCTCGCCTGTTATATCCGTTCTTGGGATCAACTGGATTTACAGTTTGACCGACTGGCATATACGCTGGCAGCCGGGCGTGAGCATATGAAAGAGCGGTTAGCGGTCATCGCGGCAGATCCAGCGGAACTGCTGCAGAAATTAGAACAGCTTCTTGCCGGCAGTATGGATACGTGGGCTGACCGGCAGACGGAAATGCTGCATACAAAAACCGATGGAAACAGCCTTGTGGAACATGCGAGAAATTATCTGGCAGGAGCAGCACCGGACATACCGGTACTTTATCCCTGCGGCTGTCCGGGCAGAATGCATGCGCCTGGATACTCCTTTAGGAAACAAAGATATTGGTTTGATGACGATCATCGAAACTGTCATGTATTATTGAAACCCACCGATCAGCCTGGGTTAACTGAAATAAACCAGACGAACAACATTACGGTCCCATTTCATGAGAGACAACCGGAGCAGAGGCTGAGTACGGATATAATCAATGAGCTTAAGCAAATGCTGGCTGATGTGTTATACCGGAAAGCGGAAGACATTGATCCGGTTAAGCCCTTTATGGAACAGGGACTGGATTCTATTTTGGGAGTGGAATTTGTAAAGCTCTTAAAAGACCGCTATCAGATTGGCTTAAGAGCCTCCAGTTTATATAATTATCCGTCTCTCCAGGATCTGGCTGCCTATCTTCAAGAGCAGACTTCCAGCAGTATCATTACGAAAAATGAAACTCCGCCTCCAGAGAGAGAATTAAAAACCGTATCACTGATGAAATCCGGGCCGGCCATGAGGATTGAAGCGGAACCTGTGACTCATATCCAACAGTCCGGGTTTGAAGATATTGCTATTATTGGTATCGGAATGCGTTATCCGGAAGCGGATGATATTGATCAGTTCTGGGAAAATTTAATCGCTGGAAAGGATTGTATCACAGAAATCCCCAAAGAACGCTGGGACATCGGAACTTATTACGACCCCAATCTTAACCAGCCTGGAAAATCAATCAGTAAATGGGGTGGATTCATTCGTGATTACGATAAATTTGATCCGCTGTTTTTTAATTTGTCACCCGCTGATGCACAGTTGTTAGACCCTCATCACAGGATTTTCTTACAGGAAGCATGGCATGCATTAGAAGATGCCGGGTATCCGGCATCAAAGTTGAATGCAATGAAATGCGGTGTTTATGCAGGAATTATGAACAGCCGGGATTATCCAGCCAGTATTTTTAATGACTCGTCCATGCTTGCGGCAAGAATTGCTTATTTCTTAAATCTGAAAGGGCCGGCTGTTTCAATAAACACCGCCTGTTCATCCTCTTTAGTGGCTGTTGACCTGGCCTGCAAGGCGCTGCAAAACGATGAAGTGGATATGATGCTGGCCGGAGGCGTGGCTCTTTATATTTCCCAGGAATCTTATCTGGGAATGTCAAAGAGTGGTATGCTGTCCGGTACAGGGAGGTGCAGAACCTTTGATAATCAGGCGGATGGGTTTGTTCCGGGAGAAGGTGCCGGAGTTCTGGTATTGAAACGCCTGGACAAAGCAGTCGCGGATCAGGACCACATCTATGGCGTAATCAAAGGGACCGGAATCAATCAGGATGGAAAGACAAATGGCATTACTGCACCAAGTGCTCAGGCCCAGACTGCACTGGAAAAGGAGGTGTATATAAAATCGGGAATTAATCCGGAAACTATCTCCTATGTGGAGTGTCATGGCACTGGTACCAAACTGGGTGATCCGATCGAGGTAGAAGCATTGGCCGATTCTTTCCGGACATTTACTGATAAAAAATCATTCTGTCGGATTGGATCGGTAAAATCCAATATTGGACATACATCGGCAGCCTCCGGTGTGGCTGGAATCATTAAAGTATTGTTGTCACTAAAAAACAGCCTGCTTCCGCCGTCGCTCCATTTCAACAATTTAAATGAACATATTCAATTGGATGAAAGTCCTTTTACTATAAATAACACACTGACCCAATGGACACACAATGGAACTGGATTAAGGCGGGCGGCAGTAAGCTCTTTTGGCTTCAGCGGAACCAATGCCCACCTTGTGTTAGAAGAAGCTCCGGAACGGGCGGCATCGGACTGCCGGAAAACATTGCCGCTTTATGCCATTACACTTTCGGCGAAATCCCCTGAGTCATTAACAGGGCAGATTCATAAGCTATATAGCTGGCTGAACTATAACAAAGGTAAGTTCTGGATTGGTGACCTGGCTTATACCCTGAATACCAGACGTACCGTTTTCGATTACCGGTTTGCGGTTGTGGCATCCGGGGTAGGGGATCTGACCGAATTGTTAGAAGGGTATCTGTCTGGACGTAAACCGGTTCCAGAGCTGATTTTTACGAAAAAGGGTGACAGCATCCCGAAATATTTATCAAAGCAGACAATCCAGTATATTTTTCAGCGTATCCATCAGATTGAGTCGGATTCCAGTGAATATCGCGAGTTATTGCAGGCGCTGGCGGAATTTTATGTAGCGGGAGCAGAGCTCAACTGGGAAGAACTGTATGGATCGCGGGATTATCAGGTAATTCCTGTTATTACCTATGCTTTTAAGAAAGACCGGTACTGGTATGAACAGCCAGCTGCAGTGGAAAAACCGAATCACTCCGGTTCCCATAGGGATAATCCGTTACAGTTCGGTTTTCAGAAATTAAATGACTGTTGCTGCAGAGTGAATCTGACTGGTCGGGAATTCTTTTTTGAAGACAACATTGTCTATGATAAGCCAATCCTTCCGGGAGTTGCCTATCTTGAAATGATCCGGGCAGCTGCACAGGAAATGTTAAAGTTTTCTGTTGCTGTCATAACCGATGTCTACTGGCTTACGCCAATCCAACCGGATGGAAATTTGATCCGTCTGGAAATAGAATTCTCAGATAATGATAAAACCAGTATGTTTCGTCTGTACACTGTCATCCAGGATGAAGAGAGAATTTTAAATATGAAGGGTAGTATTTTGAAAGAAACGGTACCTGCGTCTGCTGCAATTCAGGATATTGCCGCAATTAAAAAACGCTGCAGCAATCAGACAAGCGGATCGGAATGCTATCAAAGCTTCAGGAAAAGACAATTTTTTGTCGGTCCCAGCATGCAGGCGATGAAGCAAATGTATTATAACGATATGGAAGCGTTGTCAGAGCTCTCACTGCCCTTGTCTGGTTATGAGCTGCAGGCGTTTGGTCTGCATCCTGCGCTTATGGATGCCGCACTGCAGACAATTACCGGTCTGCAGGTGAATTCTAACAGGGATTCCATCGGCCGCCCTTATCTGACGTTTTCACTTGAGCGGCTGGAAATTCTGAAACCATTAGCCGCACAATGCTATGTCCATGCATCTCTAAGTAAAACCGGTGATCTGGATAAACCGATGCGTCACTTTAATATTAATATGATTGATGCTGATGGTAATATATTAGTTCGGCTTATTAATTTCTGTATCAAGCAGCCTATGGAAGAAAACCACTTGAATGCAGATTCACGAAAATCGGTTCAAATAGAAAAAAAATCTGTTAAAGCAGAGGATGTAATACGAATTATATCCAGTCTGTTAAAAATCAGCCAGGATGAAATTGATCCCGATGAAGAACTGCTGAATTATGGATTCACCTCAATAAGCATGATTGGTTTTATTGAAACAGTTAACCGGGAGTTCGGAATTAATACTTCTACAGAGATGTTTTTTGATGAAGATATAGTCAGTATTAATACCATTTACCGGAGTTTAAAGAGACATTTAAAACCGCTGACCGGCGGGGAATCCGTACAGAGCGCAGATTTGATGCTAATTTATCGTAAAGCGGAAGAAGCAATCCTTCAAATGGCCGGAGATTTGCCGATGACCGGTCAAAATGGCTATAATCCTGAGGCTGTTCAAACATTGGTACAGCGGATTGCTTTAAAATATAATATCCAGGTTATTCCCGGTGACATAACCGCAAGTTCTTCATTCTCAGCATTCATTAAAAAATTAGTTCAGGATAATGTTGGTATTTTTTGCAATATGTTAAATGACAGGGAGGTTTAATTAGTGAAGTGGACAGATCAAATGGTTTTTGAAAAAACCGAAACAATTTTAAAAGAGGTAAATCCTCAAAAAGTGCTGGGAGAAGTTACTCCCGATAGTTCTCTGATTCATGACTTCGCGTTCGATTCCAT
>Ga0316600_10000227_pt1 | contig 31761 bp, 42 predicted proteins | sample OWC_soil_day5_CT_FD_207652 | JGI IMG/M metagenome (GOLD analysis project Ga0316600, IMG submission 207652) | Wetland soil microbial communities from Old Woman Creek delta, Ohio, United States - OWC_soil_day5_CT | ecosystem: Environmental > Terrestrial > Soil > Wetlands | place: USA: Ohio... | reverse complement strand
TGAGCAGCTGATTCCCGCCGACCGCGGTCGTGCGCCAGTTGATGATGTCCCACGGATCGTATAGGACAACCGTGGGTCGAATGAGCCCCGCGCGAAGATCCGCAATGCTCGCAGCCCTCTCCCCGACAGATGGGTAGTCCGCCAGCAATCCCGAGCGCCCGTAATCAAGGACGTTCCCGACGGCGCGCTTTGCTTGCTGGAGAAGGGTCACGCCGCTTCCATCGATGTCCTTCTCCAGGATCTTCAGGTTCGAGGGAAGCTCGAGAACTGGGTCCTTTTGAAAGCACTGTCCCACCAGACCCTGGTGCGTCCTCCCAGTCACGTTGTAGAAATTGGCCCGGAGGATATAGCTATCGTACCGAGCTTGATTCTCCTCTGACCGGTCGGCGGCATTCGGTCGTGGGAGATAGGTGTCGGTCTTGGCCTTGACTGCAACCTCGCCAGCGATTGCATCGCGGATAAGATCCCACTGAGGGAGCATCTCCTCAACCTCGGGCCGGATATACGCAACATTCGGTGTGGTCATCGTTCCCCCTTATGACGGGAAGTGGAGGTCAAGCGTCGTCGCCATGACGTTGCCTCCGTGTAGTAACTCCAAACGCATCTCGTCCCACAAGTGGTCCTCGGCATCTGTGTCGATGTCGTCAGGATTCTCCTCATCCCTGGGCAGGGTAGGCAACAGTGCTCGGGCAGCCTTACAGTTCTCGGTGATGTAGCAGGCGGGAGCGTCGCCAGTCCCTACCGCCTCGAAGCGGTCCCGAGCAGCCTGGAACCCCAGCTTGCGCGACCCCGGAGACTTGTCGCAGTCGTCCCACTCAATTCCATCGGCTGCCATGCGAGCCTTGATAGTCTCGGTCCCTGAATCGTTGACAGTGCCAATCTGATTGTCAGCAGGTCCTGGATACACTCGATCCGACAGCCACCCGTTGCGCCGCAGAGCCTCTTCTCGTTCCTTGATCCCGGCCGCGACTAGCTTGGCACTCATCTTGAGACCCTTATTGGTCCCAATCTTCTCGGTTCCATACCACTCGTCGATGCGGATAAGTGTACCTGCCGGAGGACAGAATAGATCCCCGTTGGGCATCGTCGCTGCCTCGCCATTAGCACGGACCCAGAACCCGACCGAGAACGGATGCGTGGACCCCCAGTCAAGTGACCGGGTAGCTGGCCAGCAAGTCGGAACCTGAAAGCGCGGGATGATGATGCGAGATGACCACACGTCGTCGAAAGCTCCGCCGACGACGATGTTCCAATCCCCCATCAACCATGCCTTGCGCTTGACGGGGTCCTTAATCTTCTCGAGCTCCATTATGTATTCGGGGCTCAAGTACCAGTTCTCTTTATACGATCCGAAGATCCAGGTCTGTGTCTTCGTTATCGGCTCGCGCTGTCTAGTCCGTGGATTGAACACGTCCACGGTCGTCCGCATGACTTCGCCCGGGTCCCCGGCATCGATGAATTGAGACTTAACCCAATTGTGTCCGGGGCCGTAGGGGTTCGTGGTGCTAAACACGACCAGAGGAATCTCTGGGAGAAGACGCTCAATCTGTCCGGTCTTGCGGTTCCGCGGGCCGTTTACGTGCGGGAGGAAGGAACTCCGATTGCACGCCATCATGGAGTCATAGAGCTCGCTCGTCGGGTACTTCGTAAGCTCATTCCATCCGATGAAGGGGAACTCGTGACCGTGGTAGTTCCAATAGTCGGTTCCCTTCTTGATGGACCGAAACAGGAGCTCCTCTCCAGTCGGCCAGACCCACTTATAGTCCGACTTGCTGGCCTTGAATTCCGCACCGTCACCGAATTGAGGGAACCACTTCATCGACTTTGCGACGAGGTCATCCAGCATCTTGTACTCGCGGTCGAAGATGACCCCTCGCCAGAACGCCCCATACCCCAGACCAACGAATTGGCGGAAGAACATGAGTTGAGCATCCGTCTTGCCGGGACCCCTCGTTCCGGCCGACAGTATGTGGTTACACCGGCAGGCGGTTGTCAGTGCCTGAGATCCCTTGAGGGGCTCCCATATGACCCGGTCGGATGCCTGCACTCTTTAGCGCCTCGACTTCAGTACCGCCAGAGCAAGGGCACGCTCGTGGTCGTCGCCAGCCTTGATCCGATGATGGTACAGGCGCCGCGACCTTCGCGGGAGCTGGTCGAGAAGAACGCGCCTACGCTTGGCATCGGCCGCAATCGCGCGGCGCTGCTCAGCCGCTTCCTCCACCGTCGACTTCGGAGCGACCAGTCCCGACGCCATGACCACCATTGACTGCGGACACTCTTGATAGCTCTCTTCTTGCATTGTACTCATGCTACCGCTTCCTTTCTGGATTCCTGTCTACCCAAAGGAGTCCGTTCGCTGCCCGCCTCAACGTCGGGTCTTTCCGGACCTCTGCGGCAACGTCTGCCAGGAACTTGCGGTACGGGAAATCATCGGGTGCCTGTTTCACGTTGACCCCCTCGCACGGCTTCTCCATCTTGAGCCCGCATCGCTCGCAGAACTCCTCTCCGATGTCGTTTGTGAGGCGCTTTCCGCTGTGGTCGCAGTTTCGAAGGATCTGGCGGAGCTCCTCGACTCTCTTCTGCCACCCAACCGTAATGTCAGTCCTGTTAGGATCCATACCGAAATCCTATCTGTGTAGCGTTCTTCACGAGCTCAGTACTCACCACACTGCTCTCATCGAAGGATATCTCCCTGGCCTCTCCGTTACGGCCTCGCAGGTGAAGAACTACAAACCGTCCACATCCGTGCTCAAACTGCTCCGCGCGGTTGAACACAGCAACTGATCCGTCGGAGAAGCATACTCGTGCCTTGCTCAGTGACATACGTCCTCCTCATTTGGCTACATCCGCACGAAGCTGTTTCTGAGCCTCGCGAGCAGCTTTCTCCCAGTCATCCATGGATCCGGTAGAGTGGACGACCATGACTCCGCCGAGGAATCGCTGGTCGACCTTGACCGGGGACTTGAAGTCCATAATCTCGGCGAGCAGGTTTGAGGCAGCCACCCGCGCCAGCGCTCGGTTCTTGGGATCGAAGGCGATCCCCTTGACATTGAGCACGAGCTCTGCCCGAGTCAGGAGCTGCTCGTCGGACAGGGCCTCGCGCAGTTCTCGGAACTTCTCCTGAACATAGGGCTCCCACCAGAGCTCGCATCCCTGACGGGCGGCGCTACGCTTTGGAACCCCCGCCGCCAATGCGGCCTCTGTCCTGGTCGCTCCCTGCAACAGGGCCGCGATGTATCGGTCGCGCCGTTGCTGCATATGGGGGCGGAGAGCGGTCTGCCTCTTGGCGAGCTTTCTTTGGGTGGCGCTCGTCTTGGCATACTGGTTCGGATGAGACTCCTTCTCCGGAGGCGGGTCCCTTACGACCCTGAGCCAGGGCGGGGGTTCATTCGTCGGAGGAACGTCGTCCGCGGCCATGGCGCTTCTCCCGAATTCCGAGACGCTTGAGAACAAACTTCTGGAGGATAACGACCGACCCAGACGCTCCCATCCATCCGAAGATGCCTATAACGATTGGCGACCAAGGGTGGTCAATCTTCATCGCCTCGCAGAGATGATGGACCAAGTAGCCAGCGAGCCCAGCGCTGGTCGTCTCCACAATTGCCTGGAGGAAGCGAAGTCGCTTGCCACTCTGTATGGTTCGCATGCAGTACCCCAACAGCCCGGCCGCCCCCGCAAGAACCATGGCTTCGATTTCCTTGTGGTCGACTAGGCCCATTGAACTCCTCTTGGTTTCAGCGTTGCGTTTACAGCTGACCTAGCAATGCGCCAATCGTGGGCGGAGGGCAAGGGACTCTGGGCACCTAGTAGGGACGCGCGTCGTCAGACTCGCCCACGTCCTCAGAAAGGTGGACCAAACCAGGCAGCATCTCCATCCCGGCACGGTCGTCATGTGAGACTGCCGAGGATTCGGCTTCGGCGAGAGCTATCCGCGCGGCCTTCAACTCGCGCAGGAGCTCTGCCACTCTCCTGCCGAGTCTCACATTCAAGGCCCTAGCCTTAGCCAACTTGTCCAGCGGACTCTTATGGAGTCTCACGCATCCGCCGAGCATGAACTGATACCATTCCACTTGACCAATGCCGAAGTAATCACGCACCTTCTCGAGCTGCTCGAAGCGGCGGTCAAGCCGCTCCTTTAGCTCCTCGATTGTAGACTCCAGCTCGGTCGCATGAGCCATGGCGCTCCCGGGTTCAATCTCGCGATCCTCACTCATGGTCAGACTCCTTCCGTAAAGCATGCCGGAGATATAACAACGAGCCTATCACGGATCATCTCTGCAATCTCGCGCATCTGGGGATGCGCTTTGGGGGAAGTGCGGAGACGCAGGAAATGGCGCCACTCTCGGAAGTTGGCGGTCATGCAGATCTCGGACTTGAGACTGTTGGGGAGAACCGAACGAGCGATTTGAGGCGGTACACCTTCTTGACGAAGCCGCTTGTAGGTTTGCTCTGCCATTGCAATACCTTTCAGCCATAACTCGTGTAAGCTCGGCAAGGGCGCTCCGCAAAAGGCATCTTCACAAGGTTCTGCGGTCAAACCTGGCGGTTCTATGAACTGCAACTCACCTCCGAAGCGGTCGTTGCTGTAGTCACAGTAACGCGTGCTCTCCTGGGAGAATGATGCAATCCGATGCCTCACCAGCTCGTGAGTCACGCCGCGGTCGGAGATGATGGAGAAGCCTGCGCTGGCATGCTCTAGCACTGACTCGTGTCCGCTATGAATGAGCTTCCCAATCAGGTCAATGGCGGACGCTCCGTCTTCAGTCACCTTGTGGCTCGACTGGTAGCATACGCGTCCGCAGCGCTCTATAACCCGTTCCGGATCGGGAGTACAGTGGATCAGTTCTACGGACGGCTTGACTATGCGCATGTTGAATTGGGCCTTTCTTGGGACTCCAGTCCTTCGAGCAGAGAGTACACTGCTTCCACATTGAGCCAGCCGAGGCAGTCCACGTCCCACTGCGCCAGATGCATGCTCATGGTCGGGCGCCCTATACCATCCACTACAGGGCGATAACGAGGGAGCTCGTCTAGCTTCTTTCGGATTGCTTCCTTTGTCATGTCGATTCCTCCTGTTATTCTCTTGGAAGACGCGAAGAAACGAACCTAGCATGCACCGAACTCCAGTGCGCTGCCATGGACAGCCTCAGCCCGCGCGGGCGAGCTAGCAAACACGCCTCGCATCGCCCAAAAGCCTTTCCACATTCGGAGCACGTTAGGATCTTTTCTGCGCGCTTCGGTTGTCCTTCGTGTTTGGGATCACTGCAATAGTACATGGTCACATTCTCCGTGATTCTCGATGGCTTAGCAATACGGCTATGAGCACTAGCACTCCTACCCATATTGCGGGGTCTACTGTCATCTGCGGTCAATCTCTCCTAGCGTGGTGAGCTCAATCATCGTTGACCCGCCCTCTAGAATCAAGGCGCCAAGCTAGGACCGATATGCGACGACGTGCCTTGCTCAGCTCGTCCGCATAACGCTCCACCTGTTGTTTGAAGTCCAGCACTTGGGCGTTGGCGGAGTTAAGCTGATTCTCCAGCTCGGCAACTCGCCTGCGCAGCGTTACTTCCCTGGTTTGCTGGATCGCAGGAGAAGGCACATCACGCCGGTAGATTGGTTCCCCGGTAATGGGGTCACGAGAGACCGAGTAGCGAATTTCCTCATCTGGCTCCTTAGGAGGAGGATCCCAGTTCCGGAGGACATGCGCAGGACTCACTACTTCCGCTATCCACAGGTGCCCACAGTGCTCACAGCGATACGAGTAGATTCCCGCTCCCACAACAACAGAGATATTGTGAGTCCCGCACTTCGAGCAAAATTCCGATAACGGAGCGGACTTGACAGCCTCCATCTCGGAGTGGATCTGAGCTACTTCCCTGGTTTGCTGGATCGTGAGACACGGCACGTCCCTCGCCTTCAACTCATCAGCCAAAGATTGAAGCCTCTCCAGCTTGGCTTGCAGTGCTCGCTCCACCTCTTCATCGGATGCCATTGGCAACTCCCTTCTTGAGCTCGTCGACTAGTCGCTCTCGGAGATACAGCATGAACGCTCCGATGGCGATGTCAACGACCACGCGGACGGCGCGTCCCTGGGCTATAGGAAGCTTCCCAATCATGCGGACGCGCCAAGGGACATTGTTCCGCCGATAGAACAGAACCGGAGTCTGGTGAGGCTTCGCCTGCGCCCTGCACTGCTGCCACCACGTGGATAGCTGATAGGTCTCACACCGCTTGACCTCAGGAGCGAGCCAGTCCAGACCGACGATGTCATACCCGCCCCGGTCGGACTGGATCGTGTTTCGTTGGAGCAAGGGGACTTCAAGAGTCCGGTATTGGACGAGCTCTGACTCGGTCGTACTGATGACCTTCCTGTTGTATGCGGTGTAGACCTCGTTGACCACAGCCTGCAGGAGCGCCACAATTTCTCGTTCCCCTCTCTGACCTTTGCTTCGTGCCATTGAACCCATGTTCCGTTCCTCCTGTTGATTCCGTTCGGTTGATACTGTCGATTTCCCTTTCCCTCGATTCCTTCCCCCCTGTCTCCCCTCGGTTCTTATGTGATTACAATTAGTTATCTAATAAAAGGGAAAGGGGAAATGATAATAGACTGTCAGTAGTCTTATAGACCGCTCCATTCCTCGTCTCCCCCTCCCCTTCTGTCTTTTCTACACTTCCCCCCTTTCCCCCCATGTACCTAGTCGAGATTGTTGATGAACCCGTGTGAATTGACACTTTTTCCCCCTTTCCCACGGTCACTCGGATTTCCCTCTGGCATAGAGCTCGCCAGTCAGCCCCATCTCCCTGACCTGGAGTGGTGACAGCTTGACCAGCTGACCTGAGTCGACTGCGTCCTGGATTGCGGCCCTAATTGCGGGGATCGCTCCCCTCCTATCATTGGTGAAGGAGTTGAGCGCTCTCAGTCGTCTCCGGAGATAGGTGTAGGGAACGAGCTTGGCTTGGTTCATAAGAACCTTAGGAACATCGTAAGTCCGCCGCTGGACATTGGTCATGGCCGCGAAGTCCTCTAGCGCCCTTTGGACGTCAAGGTCGTGGTGCGCTGACCCGCTGCCGACGTCGCCAGTCTGGAATCGCGCCAGCACCCCGTTGACCTCGCGCTCAATGAAGGAGATGGCCCACGCCGCTATCGGAGCAGTGACAACCGGGTTGTGGGGCTCGACCCCCACCGCTATCAGCGCCGCGAGCTTCAGCGCCTTCAGGTGAGCTCGGTTCCATAGTTGAGCGTCTACGTCGGACTTGGCGTCATTGATGGCACGGTCGCATCGCCCGTCTAGGGCGTCTAGTAGCGACTGGGCCCTAGCTTCCAACGGAACACTCGCACACTGATTGTTCTGCCCCATGGTGAGAGTGGTCGCGACGAGCTCGGCGAGGCGACGTGTCAGCTCCTCAGATGGAGGGGCCCCGCCGTTGGGGTTGCGTGGAGGGCGCGGGCCGGTGTATTCGACCACGGAGAAGCGCGGGATCAGACCCTCCGCTATGTGGCCAGCATTGAGCCCCTCGAAGAACGCGTCCGGGGTGGACTCGCCGAGGATGGTCACGTTGGGGGCTTGGACTATCTTCGTGTTCTTCTCTTTGTCAGAGTAGACTGACGACCTGAGCAGACTGGTCCACCCGGATTTGGAGTATAGGTCTAGCAGCACCCTCTTGAGCATCACCAGGGCACTGTTGGCGTCTGGGTCGCATAGCTGGCGCAGAGTGTACCCAAACTCCCCTAGGATCGAGACGAAGCATTGGCGCTCGTCCAACACCTTGACCAACGCCTGACCCGAGGCGAAGACTCCAGGGCCAATGAAGGTGTCGGCCATGGGAACGTGCCGCCTGACTGCGGACATGAGACGGTCGATGCCCGCCGCGGCCCCGTCCTTCCCAGCACCGGTCTTCGCCAGGAGTACCAGATACTGATTGAGCCCTGAGCCGCTCACGTTGTAGCATCGCGCGGCCGCGCCGCTCATTAGGGCGATGGCGGCGCACAGTGCGACCTCCGGGACCGGGCGAATGGAGGAGCTGTATATGTACGCCGCCAGCTCGCCGACGAGCCCGGGCGGGAGAGTGAGGTCTACTAGCTTGGCGGAGTTGACCAACGAGAGTTCGGCTAGCGGCGGAACGAACGATACCTCAGAATGCGGGGCCAGAACTCGAGCTGGAGCCCCGCCCCCCGGTTCACCAGCTGCACCTCCCTGGGGTTGTGGCTTCTCCAGCAAACCGGAGATGTCCACATCTTGGGGCTGTCGAGCTCTAATTTTCCGAAGTGCTCGGTCGAGATAACGATTGTCCGCGGTCGCTTTCTCCCGTCGTCCCAGCGCGGACATCCGAAATAGACGCCGTACCTGTTCATTGCTTCGAGTGTAAAACGTGAATATGGATAGGAGGGCAAAGTCTGCCTCTGACTGGCTGGGGTACCCCATCGTCTTCCAGTCGCCGATGCATAGCGCATTAAATTTGTCTCCATTGGAAGCGTTGATTGCGAGCTCGAACACGTCCTCATCAGTCAGAGTATCGCCGACGTCGTCTAGCTCGACTTGCTGAGAAGGGGTCATCTCTCGGGTTAGGATGTCCAACACCGTTTGGGCGTCGACTATGGGGGCTGAGCGCACCACGTTGCCGGTGCAAATCATGTACCTCCCGGTAGAGTACGCCTCGACTGTATCACGGTGGAGCGCGTAGGGGAGGGTCCCTCGCACGACCACGTGATACCCGCGCCCCGATGCCGAGCGCTCTGTATAGCTCGGGATCGCGTCTAGGATGCGTCTATGAATCTCGAGCTGCTCGGGAGTCGCTGGATGCGCTTCCTTGTCATCCAGGTCGATTATGGTGTAGGGATCTGAGGCTGTGAGGACGAACCCCACGAAGGGCGAACCAGTAGAGCATGCCTCGTCGAATGTGCCCCACGTGGAAGGGTCGGTCACGCTGGCAGCGCGCCCCGTGCGGGGTGACACGGGGACCTTATTGACTCCAGCACAAACCCACTGCCTCAGTGCCCGGAGTTCTAGGGGGATATTGTTTCGCATGCGTGCACCTAGCTAGTGTGAGTCGAAGTCCACGTGTGGCCACCAATGAGAGGGAGCCGCGCTAGATGCTCGTACAGGATCTGGATTCTATTGACTGAGGGGTCGCGGATCCCATCTTCTTTGAACCTCTTCAGCCAATAGAAGGGTAGCCTGGTGGCAAGGTGTATGTCGAGAAGCGAGTCCCGCGACTGGCGAAGGAGTTTCAGCGTCTCAACATGGAGGGATCCTCTTTTCACCTCGGCGCTCATTGCACATCATTTGTAGGGCGGTTTGCCCCCGTCGCGCAACCCCTTATTTTGGGTCCAAAATAGTGGGTTAATTCGTTGCCTTGGTGGCGTACAGTCGAGGTATGTCAGAGCTCACTTCAAACGAGAAATTGGTATGGGCCGCAGCCTTCGTCCAGCAACTGGCTCGCGGCAATGCTGGGTCGGCTGTCCAGGCCGCCTATGAGGCGGTCATGGCACTTCGAGGAGCTACTACTCCTAACGGAGAAAGAGAGTGGGGGCCCGCCCGAATGCTCAATTCCATGCGAGGAGAGGAGTTACGTCGGCGGGCGTGCCCTCCCTGGCGATACTGAGGAAGACGAAGGAGATGAGATGACACCAGAACAGAGAGCCGCAGTGGACGAATGGTACAGGGCTAAGGAAGAGGCCGAAAAAGCCAAGAAGATAGTGGAGCGCGAAGTAGAGCTCCGGCGCGCCCTGGGGGCAGTGTTGTTTGGGATCTCGCTAAAGGAGGGGGTCAATCGCATTCCTATCCGCAATGGATGGAATCTGAAGTACACCCACAAGGTGAAGCGCAACATCGACAGTGCGGTTCTATCGACGTTGACCAAACCCCTCGCCGCGGCCGGCGTGTCCGTTGACGAGGTCACGCGAATCAAGATAGAGCTGGATACCACGGCCTATCGCCATCTGACCGAGGAGCAGAGGGCGATACTAGACCAAGCTATCACCTCTACTTATTCCACTCCAACCATCGAGATTCGGTGCGAGCCGAAGGAGAAGAAAGATGCCTAAGGAAGAACTGAAGCTAGACGAGTTTATTCCCTGCATGGGGCCGGGCTGCCCACATGAAGGGTTTGTCATTGACCTGTGCCCACAGTGCGGTGACAAGGTGGTACTGTGCCACTATCATGCGGACCTATGCCTCCACATTCGCGCCCTTCGTTGCCGGAGACACAGCAGTGATTAGGTGGACAACCACCCGCCAAGCCAGCGTCGCCAACGGGGTGAAGATCCTCGGGTATGGTGGCGCTGGGGTAGGAAAGACCTCCCTGTGCGCGACCATGCCCGAACCATCGGTCATACTCTCAGCCGAGGCAGGGATGCTTTCGCTCCGTAGGTTTGACATCGCAGTCGCGGAGATCCACACTCTGTCGGAGCTGTCAGAGGTCTACCGTTGGCTGTCGACCAGTCAGGAGGCCCGCCAGATAGTGTCGGTCAGTCTCGATTCCGTGACTGAGATAGGGGAGACTCTTCTGACCACACTCAAGGCCTCGAATAAGGACCCGCGCAAGGCCTACGGGGAAATGCTCGACCAGATGCTTCCGTGGGTTAGGGCCTTCCGCGACCTGCCTGGCAAGCATGTCTACATGAGCGCCAAGGAAGAATGGGCTAAGGACGAGGCCTCGGGAATCATGCGCTTCCAGCCAATGATGCCGGGGCAGAAGCTCGGGCCCCAGCTCCCCTACCTATTCGACGAGGTCTTCCACGTTGGCGTGGGAAGGGGTCCAGATGGGACCAAATTTCACTATCTCCAGACACAGGCTGACCTTCAGTATGTAGCTAAGGACCGGAGTGGATCTCTGGCCCAGTTTGAACCGATGAATCTGTCACAGGTGATCCAAAAGATAGGAGGCTAAGTATGCAATTCCAATTCGACGCAAGCAAAATAAAGCCCTTCGAGGAGCTCGAAGCAATTCCGGCCGGAGTCTACAACTGCCGCGTCGTCGCGAGCGAGGGCAAGCCCACCAAGAGCAATGACGGGTACTACCTGGAGTTGACTCTGGAGGTCATCGACGGCGCGTATGCCGGGAGGAAGCTGTTTGACCGGATCAACCTGCAGAACGCGAACCCGGTCGCCGCGGAAATCGGGCAGCGCAAGTTGTCTGCCTACTGCCACGCCACGGGAGTGATTCAGTTCCAAGCGACGGAGCAGCTCCACGGGATCCCTCTCAAGGCCAAGGTCAAGGTGCGCACGGACAAGACCGGGCAGTACTCGGACCAGAACGACATCGCGCTGGTGAAGGGGATCAACGAGAGCTTCGGCGGGAGCGCGCAGACTGCAACCATGCCGATTCCGCCGACGGCGGGCGTACCGCAGGGCCCCCCGATTCCTCCGCAGCCGCCGTCCGGAGCTCCCCCGTGGGGCGCCTCGCCACCTCAGGGGTTCGGTTCCGCCGCCGCCCCTCCCGGATACGTACCCCATCCCCCCATGGTCGCCGGCCAGGGCGCCCCTCCCATGAATTTCACCCAGCCCGGGTTCATGCCGCCAGCTCCACCACCGCAGGCCCCGCAGTCGCCGCCGTGGGGAGCTCCCCCCCAGGCCCCGCAGTCGCCTCCGCAGGGATCCGGCCAGTCGCCTCCGTGGGCACGCTAGCCTAGGCGCCCTAAGCCTGCTCCATATGGAGCGAAGTGAGGGGACCGGCGTAGTTCAACTGGAAGGACGCTCCCACGTAGGGTTGAGATGCGGGTTCGAGTCCCGCCGCCGGTTCGATGAATAAACGAGTCTACTACGCTGCCAACTTCGAGCAACAACAACGCATCCGAACCTTATCGCGCTTCCTTCAGCGACACGGGCTAGAGTCTGTCTCTACCTGGCTCACTGTCGGAAAGCGCGCACTGGAGAAGAGGGTTCGCGACCGCGTCCTAGCTGCTGAGGTGGACACTCTAGACGTATTGCGAGCGGACGTTCTGATCCTATTCACGAACGACGGACGAACCTCGCGAGGGGGCAGAGAAACTGAGCTGGGAATAGCTCTGGCCGCCAAGAAAGAAGTGTGGCTAGTAGGGCCTCGCTTGAGCACGTTTCACTATCACCCCTTGATCCGTCGGCGATTCGACTGCATCGCCGAGCTCATGCTCACAGTCCATGGAGTCAGATGCAAGCTCAAATCTCTATCCCATACAATACACTCCAGCGCCTCGACCAACTTCTTACGCGGGATCAGGGAGCAGCATTTCGCGTGCATTCCAAGGAAACCCTTCCTCAGTGTACCGATGCCTACCGCGCGCAAGAAGACCCGAGGAGGCGCCACTTAGGAGCCTCCGTAATCGGAATCGACTGCGCGCGCCTCATTTGGTACAACTTTCGTTGGGCCACGATCCCACAGCATGAAGGGCGTCTTCTCCGTCTGTTCAACCGCGGTCATCTGGAGGAGGGGAGATTCATTGCGCTCCTGAAGATGCTGGGGTTCGAGGTCTGGCAGCATGTCAACGGCGAGCAGATCCGTGTCTCGTCGGTCAATGGCCACTTCGGAGGATCCATGGATTGTGTCCTCCGCGGGCTCGATGAGATGCCTGATACCGCTCTGCTCGGCGAGTTCAAGACCCACGGGGATAAGTCCTTCGTCAAGATGGCCGGTGACAACTGGGACGAGCACTGGCGCAATCCCACAGCAGTCGCCTTCACTGGCGAGGGAGTGAGACATACCAAGTTTGAGCATTATGTCCAAATGCAGTCCTACATGGGACTTGCCAAGCTCCCATCAGCACTGTACCTAGCTGTCAACAAGAACACCGATTCCATATACGCCGAGGTTGTATCCTTCGACCGAGCCATATTTGAGGCGTTCCAAAAGAGAGCTTGGGACATCATATTTGCATCGGATCCACTTCCGAGAATCAAAGAAGACCGAACCTGGTGGAAGTGCAAGATGTGCCCGCTCCACGGAGTATGCTGGGACAAGGTAGTTCCCGAGAAGTCTTGCCGGACCTGTGAGCATGCTCGCCTAGGTCTAGAAGGAAGCTGGATCTGTGTTCGCGGTCTTCCTGTAGGCGCCAAGACTCCCTCTGACCGCGAGCTAAGCGAGGAGGCTCAGAGGGAAGCTTGCTCTCACTACTCGCTCCTCCCGTCCATGAGATGATTACTCCACGCGACTACCAGCTTTACACTGTCGAGCAGCTGTTTCGCTACTTCGAGACGGAGACAGGCAACCCCGTCGTCGCTCAACCCACAGGTACAGGGAAGTCGGTCGAGATCGCCCTATTCATCCGCGAGATCTTCCGACGCTACCGCGGACAGAGAATTCTCAAGCTGACTCACGTCAAGGAACTGATCCAGCAAAACCTCGCCACGCTCCTGGCCGTATGGCCAGAGGCTCCGGCAGGAGTGTATTCCGCCGGACTAAAGCGCCGCGAGACGTTCGCGCCAATCACATTTGCCGGAATAGCCTCAGCCGTCAAGGTCGCTCTCTCGTTCGGCCATATAGACCTGGTAATAGTAGACGAATGCCACCTAGTCTCTCCCAAGGAAGGGACTATGTACCAGACCTTCTTAGACGAGCTTCGAAACATAAACCCAAGGCTCAAGGTGATTGGCTTCACAGCCACACATTATCGCCTGGGCCAGGGACCCCTGACTGAGGACGGAGGTCTGTTCACCGACGTATGTGTGGACATGACCACCTTTGACGCCTTCAACTGGTTCCTAGACGAGGGGTATCTAGTACCACTGATCCCTCGCGCCACCAGTAACGAGTTGGACGTTAGCGCGGTCACTGTCCAGCATGGCGAGTACAATCTGAAGGATCTTCAGACTGCCGTAGACCGTCGAGAAGTAACGGCCGCCGCTCTCCGCGAGGCACTCCAGCTAGCAGCGGGGCGCGAACACTGGCTAGTGTTTGCCTCGGGAATTGAGCACGCCGAACACTGCGCAGAGGAACTGTGCAATATGGGGGTCTCCGCGACCTGCATACACTCGAAGATGGTAGACAAGGATCGGGATGCTAGAATCGCAGCCTTCAAAGAAGGCCGCTTCCGGGTCCTAGTCAACAATGGAATCCTCACGACAGGGTTCGACTTCCCTGCCCTCGACTGCATTGTGGTCCTCCGACCCACCATGTCTCCTGGACTGTGGGTCCAGATGCTGGGGAGAGGCACACGTCCTCTGTACGTCGACGGGTTTGACTTGACCACAGCGTCGGGGCGCCTCGCCGCCATAGCCGCGAGTGTGAAGAGAAACTGCCTAGTCCTCGACTTCGCAGGGAACACCCGACGCCTCGGACCAATCAACGATCCCGTCAAGCCAAAGAAGCGAGGGAAGGGAAGGGGGGCCGCTCCCGTCAAGGTCTGCGAGGCGTGCTTCACCTACTGCCACGCCAGCGTTCGGGTCTGCCCCGTGTGTGGGTTCGTGTTCCCCCTCGTGACTCGATTCGAGGCGAAGGCAGGGACTGACGAGCTCATTCGACGAGACGTCCCGGAGATAGTCAGCTTCTCGGTAGACCACGTGGTCTACACTGAACATAGGAAACGGCAGTATGCGGGGGATAACACCAGCGAGGACTCTAGGCGGTCCAGTCTCAAGGTCAGCTATCACTGCGGGCTCAGGGTCTTCCACGAATGGGTATGCCTAGAGCACGAGCAGTACCCTCTGCACAGGGCGCACGACTGGTGGCGAAAGCACGCTGGGACGAAGCCTCCCGAGTCCGTGGTGGACGCCTTCAAGCGCCTAGACGAGGTTCGCCGTCCTGTCAAGGTCAAAGTGTGGATCAACAAAAAGTTCCCGGAGGTGAGAGACCATGAGTTCAGCTAATAGTCAAGCCGAAAAAGAACGCTCCAACGCCATAGCCCTGGATCTCGCTGAAGTCACCCGAAGAAAGCGAGCTGGATCAAGGGCCAAGCTCGCGCACGAATTCATCCTTTCTGGGGCGTGGCAGTGCTGCCTAAACTGTGTGGAGTGGGAGACAGATGGAACACATTATTTCCAGTGTCGGAAATACAAGGTTCCCCCGCCACCGGAGGTCCTGGTGGCAGGGTGCGAGGAATGGTTCGACGTTAACGCGATCCCCTTCTAGGGATCCCCGCAACACGAGCTTGCGATTGCTCGAGAATCCGGATAGCTGCACACAGACACTGGGAAGCATGCTTGCGTTGTTCCTCAGTAGCGACCAGTCCGCTTTCATAGAGGTAGGCAAGTGTGTCACGCATCTCAGCAATGGTCAGGATGTATTTTGTCGTCATGGATTTACCTCCGGATCAGGATGTAGCGGGTGCCTCGGCAGATGGGGCAAACGCTGGTGTAGGTGTAGGTACTGCGGCCGGTTCCCTTGCAGGTCGGGCAGGTTGTCATGGAGTCCATCCTCGCTCCTTAGCAGCCTTTAGGATGCCAATGTAAGAGCTAGCGCTAGCTGCGGACGACGTGTCCAGATGCGCCATGTCCAGACCAATTAGCTCTCTACTCCTCAGTGTAAAGAGGTTCTTTACTGCCTCGCGATACAGTGCACTAAGGTACTCCCTCTGTCGAGGAGTTATTGAACCTCGGCGCTCGCTGAGTTTTCGTTCGGTCATCATGTCTGGAAACTACTGCAATCTCTGGCCCAACTTTGGTTCTACCGTAAGTCCGCGAAATCAGTATGACGCGCCACTGGGGGTGCGTCCGCTGAGTCGCGCTTTTGGGTCCTCGCGGACGCAGGTGCGAAGGAGCGGACGCACTTTTTGCCTCCTATCGGACGCACCCTCGATCCCGCGTCATAGAGATTCCGCGGACTTAGACCGCTTGCCAAGTTGGGCCGAGACTTGCAGTAGCCCCAAACATCCCCGGAAGAAACCCAAACGAAGGAAGACCCATCATGTCAAAGAAGACCAGCAGCAAGACCGAGAAGCCCGCGACCACGAAGTCCGCCCGCTCCAAGACCATTGCTGAGAGCGCCAAGAAGCTTGCCAAGAAGCTTGCCGCCAAGAGCGACGCGCAGGCGACCAAAGCTGACCTCAAGAAGACCCTGGGACGTGACAGCGCGAACCCTCTCCCCGCCGTAGTCCCGGCCGCGCTCACCCTCCCCTCCCCGGACGCTGACATGACGAAGGTTATGGCATCGGCGGTCGACGGGCTCGCCGCGCAAGCCGCCATCGCCTCTTCCGTCGCTGCCTCCCCCTCGACCCCAGCTGTCAAGGATGTGGTCAAGAAGTCGACAGCCGAAAGTCCTACCAAGCTGGTCTGGGAAATCGCTGACCAGATGCGGATGATGAATCCCCACGTGCGCCGTCGCGACGTCGTCAATGCGTGCATCGCCGCCGGGATCGCCACGCACACCGCGCGTACCCAGTACCAGCGATGGTTCACTGCACAGAAGGGCGCCACGAAGTAGCTCATCGGGCCCCGCTGGGGCCCCTCGAAAGTGGCTCGATTCTTGATAGACATCGAGCCACTTTCAAGGGAGAATAGAGACTATGAAGACCGACAAAGATCCCTCTGAGATGAAGAGGACTCAACCTCTTCCACGCATCCCGGATCCGTCACTCCCGCGAACCCCCGCCCCTCGTCGCATCGATGAGTCTAATGCTGACCCGCACTGGCTTGCTGCCATGGAAGCGTTGCACCGTCAATTCTGCGAAAGGAACGACCGATGAAGACCGCTATGTTCGCCATCGCCCTTCTTGCCCTCGCCGCCTGCGATCCCTACCCGATGACCACAGAGGGGCCCGATGCCTGCGCCACAGTGTCGCTTCCGACCGGGGACCGGGTATGTGTCGAGGACTGTGCCCAGTGGGGCATGAGCGCCAATGGAGACAGGTTCTGCCTGTCTACCGAGCCCGATCCTTGCCCCGGGCCCTGGGGATGCGCGGAGAAGTAACGTGGCATCCTACATCATGGTCTCCAGTGACATCAACTTCGGATGCGTCGAGCTCGGATTCTTGCCTAGGCGCGAGGGAGAAGACGGAGACGACGAAGACGCGCGGTATCGCCAGTATCTCCGTGCTAGGGGGTACTCCCACGTCAAGATACTGAGATCAGGGCGCGTAATCGTCGGAAAAGACGCTCCGCCTCGCTCTGATACGTGTGTCCAGTGCGGGGCACCCTCGTGTAAGGGAGACGACCTCTGCGAACGACACCGCCGGCTAGCCGATGCGGCTCTAGCAAGGGTGGTGGCCAGTGCCGGGCGTCGGTAAAATCTATCTGGACCGCGTCGCCCTTGTGTTCACTGTGCGTCCTGGTCCCAATACACTCCGAGGTTCTGTTCATACGAACCGCACCTATGCGGCTCTTACGCTAGAGCAGTTGTGCCGGCTGTATTGGAACACTACAGGGCTAGAATTGAGGCCGCACGACTACAACTCTGCCATCCAAGCATGTCGCTCGCTAGTAAGGGGGATCCCATGCGCGTCCTAGTTCCCGAGAACATGTTGACCGAGATCCGAGAGCTTCTTCCACAATCTATTGATGTCGTCTGTCGTTCCCCCGACGATGTTCCACTACCATCCACTTTCGGGGGTTCAATTGGAGACCCTCTCGCTTATCGTAGACCTCACACCGTTACCAAAGGAGACACCATGAGCAAGAAGAAGACCGCCGCCACCTCCACCACATCCGCCGCGGAGGCCCCTGCCCCTGCCCCTGCCCCTGCCCCTGCCCCTGCCCCTGCCCCGCCACCGCCGCTAGCGAAGGCCAACACGAGGAACGGGGTAACCCGTCCCAAGGACGGAACGACCACGGGGCGTGTCTGGGCCTCCGCCGACGCCATCTCGATCCAGATGAAACGCCCCGCCACCCGTGGCGAGGTCATGGCGGCCTGCTCCGGTGAGCAGCTCCCCACCGAGCAGCGGATCAACACCAGCACCGTCGCCACACAGTACGGCAAGTGGCGTCGGTACTACGGTCTGACCCGCGAACCGAAGGCGGCCCCTGCGGCGGCCCCCGCGACAACGAGCCCCGCCCAGGCCCCCGCCCAGGCCCCCGCCCCGCCGCCCCCCGCCCCGCCGACCACCGACGAGGATGGCGAGGTTGAGGAGGAGAGCGGCACCGACGACGAGTAGCTTCTCGGCACGAGGGGGTGGGGCCAATGGGTCGGCCCCACCCCCTAACCTTCTCGACCCTTTGGAGCTGAAATGTTCCTCGTCAAGTCCATATTTCATACTCTTCAAGGTGAGGGACCCTTTGTAGGGCGTCCCGCGGTCTTCATCCGATTCGGTTCGTGCAACCTTGCTTGCCCACAGTGCGATACCGACTTCAAGTCCGGAGCCCAGCCAATCTCCCTAAGAGACCTGGTCAGAACAGTTATTCCTACGGCCAGGACAAGCCGCCGTCGATACTCCATGGTTGTTCTTACTGGCGGAGAGCCATTTCAGCAGCCGGAGCTAGGGAACCTGGTCGACTCCCTTTGCTTTGCAGAGGGACTAGACGTCCAGATAGAGACCAACGGGACCCTATTTCTCCCGCTCCACTTTGGGATGTCGAACCTACACGTAGTGTGCTCCCCCAAGGCGCCGAAGATTCATCCAAAACTGGAGCCCTACGTGACCGCCTACAAGTACCTGATCTCGGCAGGAGAAGTGGCTCCCGATGGTCTCCCGACCACGTGCTTCGGAGGGATGCCAGGCACTCCAGCTCGCCCTCAGAACGGGAAGGCAGAAGTGTACCTTCAGCCTGTCGACACCGGGGACCACATCCGCAATCAATCGAACCTAGCCGCGGCCCTAGCCTCTTGTTTTCGTCATGGATACAGGCTCTGCCTGCAACTGCACAAGATACTCGGATTGGAGTGAACAATGGCAACAGTACTCGTGATCCTATCTGGTGGACAAGACTCTACTACCTGTCTGTATCACGCCAAGCATGCCGGACACACCGTCCATGCTGTGACCTTCGACTATGCGCAGCGTCACAGTCGCGAGATCGATGCCGCCCGCAAGGTGGCGGCCCTTGCTAAGATTGCTTCTCACGAAGTCGTCAAACTGGGGCCGATCCTCCTCAGCACGTCGCCCCTCGTCTCGACCAACAAACTCGAGCAGTACTCAGACCACAGGTCCCTTCCCGGAGGAGTGGAGAAGACCTTCGTCCCTCTCCGGAATCAGCTATTTCTCACCATTGCCGCCAATCGCGCCGTCGCTCTGAAGGCGACGCAACTATGGATCGGCGTCAGCCAGGAGGACTTCGGCGGGTATCCGGACTGCCGTCAGTCCTTCATCACCTCACTGGAAGAAGCCATCAATCTCGGAACATGGGGGCAAGAGCCCAATCACCTCCGGATCGTTACGCCGCTCATGGACAGGTCCAAGAAACAGACCGTGGAGCTGGCCCTCACCCTTCCCGGCTGCTATGGGGCTCTGGCGTGGTCTCATACCGGATACGACGGTGCGTTCCCACCGACGGGGCACGACCACGCCACGCTCCTTCGAGCCAAGGGGTTCGAGGAAGCAAACGTTCCTGACCCGCTGATCCTTCGCGCCGTCACCCGAGGCTTGATGAACCGCCCGTCGACTAGGAACTACTCCCCAGACCTTGTCCGTTCCTTCTCCCAGAGGCTCGTCACCGAAAAGGGACTCGGCTAATGGTCTCCGTGACTCGATACCACGACTTCAGTTGTGGTCATACTGTCACCGGGCACGAAGGCGGCTGTCGCCATCTCCACGGTCACAATTATCGAATCCACTTCACCTGTCAGGCACCGAATCTCGATGCACTGGGAAGAGTCGTCGACTTCTCGGTCCTGAAGACCGCGCTCTGCGAATGGATTGAGCACTACTGGGACCACCGCTTTCTGGTGTGGGAGAACGACGTGCGGGCCAGCGCTTTGTGCGCGGTCGATCCATTCGTGGTAAAGGTTCCCTTCAATCCGACGGCGGAGAACATGGCGGAGTTTCTCGTCGAGCGAGTAGGCCCCAATCGACTGGCCGGAACTCCAATAGTTCTGGTCGAGGTCCGAATAGAGGAGACGCGCAAGTGTTCGGCGACCTACAGGAGGGCACCATGAACAAAAGGTTGATCCTTGCCGACGAGCTCGACACCTTGATCCAGAAATTGGCGGCAACGATAGGGGGAGGAGAGCGCAGGAATCCTGTCCACGTATACGGGGTCCCAAGAGGAGGAGTTCCCGTCGCCATGGCAGTATGCCAGTTTGCGAAGGGCTACATGACCATGGTCGACAGTCCCGACCAAGCCGACGTCATTGTGGACGACCTGGTCGATTCCGGAGCTACCCGCAGTCGCTATGCCGACCGGTTCCCGGGAAAGAGGTTCGAGCCTCTGCTAGACAAGTCCGACAAGACCTCTCCCTATCACGGACAATGGATCATATTCCCTTGGGAATCTGACCCAGTAGGAAGCGCCGTGGATGTGTTCACTCGCCTCCTCCAATTCATCGGAGAGAATCCCGAGCGCGAGGGACTCCGTGACACTCCAGCGAGAGCAGTCCGAGCATGGGAAGAATGGACCAGCGGCTACGGAAAGAGCCCGCGAGACGTCGTCAAGTCCTTCGGAGACGGAGCGGAGAACGTCGACGAGCAGGTCGTCCTATCAGAGATTCCATTCTTCTCCCACTGCGAGCACCACTTGGCCCCGTTCTTCGGGACCGTGGCCGTAGGGTATCTCCCGGACCGGAGGATTATCGGGCTCAGTAAGGTCTGTCGGATCGTAGACGTATTCGCGCACAGGCTCCAGGTTCAGGAGCGACTGACTGTCCAGATTGCCGAGGCACTGGAGGAGCTGCTGGGAGCGCGAGGCGTCGCTGTGGTCATCGAAGCTCGCCACTTTTGCATGGAGTCGCGAGGAGTATGTAAGCCCGGGGTGACCACCCGCACCAGCGCAGTCAGGGGGCGACATGTCGACCCCACGGTTCGAGGGGAATTCCTTCGGCTAGCTGGGCTATGAAGCTGTACCTGGCGGGTCTGTACACCTCGCGCTTTCACAAGGGCGGCCAACTATACGCGCAACTGACCGAGCGAGAAAAGATAGCTCGCGACAGTGTTCGGCACATTCTCGAGAGCTATCACTACATACAGAACCAGCGTTTAGTTGACCACATTCGGGAAGACCGCGAGCGTGTGTTCCTCGACTCCGGGGCGTTCTCAGCCTTCACTAGCGGAGTGGAGATAGACCTCCCTGGATACTGCGACTTCATCAAGAGAAACCATGACATCATAGAGGTTGATGATGGGATCCTATTAGCGTCAGTTCTCGACGGAATCGGAGACCCGCTGAAGACCTGGCAGAACCAGCAAGCCATGGAGCAGCTAGGGGTCCGTCCTCTTCCTTGCTTCCACTACGGCGAAGACGAGCGCTACCTAGAGTGGTACATAGCGCGATACCCCTACATCACCTTGGGGGGCATGGTCCTGTGGCTTGACCGACTATGGGAGCGATACCTGATAGACGGATCAGGGCGCCCGCGACTGAAGGTCCATGGCTTCGGCTTGACGAAGATTGAACCAATAAAGCGCTACCCGTGGTACTCCGTAGACTCCTCGACCTGGGTCCAGGCATCGGCATTCGGTGCCATAGTGACCCCTCGATTCGGAGACCCATTCCGTCTGTACGTCTCCAGTACCAGTCCTGCTCGTCGCATCGACGGGCAGCACATAGACACTCTTCTGCCCGGGCAACGAGATGCCTTGATTGCGGATCTGGTTGCTCTCGGATTCGACCCAAAGCGTCTCCAGGACTTCTATCTGGCGCGATGGGCCTACAACTGCGGCGCCTTCGTAGCTCTCAATGACCTAGTTATCAACAGTAAGCCTCCGGTCTTCACTAACGTCCAAATGTCCCTGTTTTAGGAGGTCGTCATGACCCTGCTGGATTCGCTCCATTTCGTCAAGGGAGCCGTTGCCAAGAAGGACTTCAATCCTGCTCTCAACCACTACTGCATTGACGGGGGCCGGGTTCGGAGCTTTAACGGAGGGATAGCACTTAGCTCTCCAATTGCGTTGGACATCTCCGCTCGTCCGAAGGCTGACATGTTCGGAAAGGCCATCGAGGCTATCCACGAGAGGTGTCAGGGAGAAAGCGAGGTCCCGCAGCTGAGTCTAGCGGAAGATGGATCTCTCTCAATTCGGAGTGGCTCGTTTAGCGTCTTCGTCGAGTGTCTGAAGGACGACTCCTTCCCTAAGGTCTACCCAGAGGGACGGGATGTCTCACTATCGCCGGGTCTGATGTCAACGATTCAGATCCTGGCTCCGTTCATGGCAGAGGACGCTAGTCGCCCTTGGGCGAGAGGAATCTTGTTCCGAGGGGCCAGCGCATACGCCACCAACAATGTGTGCCTCGTGGAGAAGTGGCTCGGATACAACTTCCCAGCCGAGATTGTTCTATCGACTGCCGCCGTCAATGAGCTCCTGCGAATAGGAGAAGACCCCTATCGACTCCAGGTCAGCGAGGCTTCTGTGACCTTCCACTTCGAGGGGGAGCGCTGGCTCAGGGCGCAGAATCACCCTACTAGTTGGCCTGACGTATCTCCTATTCTCGACCGCGAATCGAATCCGCGAGCATTTCCCGATGCGTTCTTCTCGGCTGTCGACGACCTGGAGCCCTTCGTCAATCCTCTCGGGCAGATATTCTTCCGCGACAACTTGCTGACCACAGATGCTAGCCCATCGAGGGGCGCGTCCGTCGCAGTCGAGGGAGTATCATCGGGGGGATGCTTTCACGTAGACCAGCTTTCTCTTCTCAGAAGGGTAGCCACTGTCGCGGACTTCTCGCTGTATCCGGCTCCTTGCCTGTTCTTTGGTGACAATCTTCGCGGAGCCATAGTCGGAATCAACACTTGAGCCGATTCGATTCCATAGGAATGTTCTGGCAGGATGTCGCCGTCGCCAGCGGACGGCGTAACGTCGCCAGAGTCATGCCGCCAATCCCTGAGACGGGGTGGCGCCCTCCTACCTACTTCCCCAATCTAGCAGCGGCCAAGGTTCTGTCGATTGACGTCGAGGTCAAAGATACTGAGCTCAATGACTTCGGTCCGGGGTGGGCACGAGGGAAGTCTAGCATCTGTGGAATTGCCGTAGGGACAGACGACGGGGCGCGATGGTACTTCCCCATGCGACACGAAGTCGAGCCAGAGTACAATCTAGACCCTGACCACGTGCTAGCCTGGGCCCGCGACAACCTGACCCGCCCCTATCAGCCGAAGACCGGGGCTAACCTGATATACGACGTCGGAACACTTAGGGCTGAGGGCGTGTATGTGCAGGGCGAGCTGGTAGATGTCCAATTCGCCGAGGCGCTGTTAGACGAGCAGTCAGAGGTCAACCTAGACGAGCTGGGGCTCAAGTACCTCGGTATAGGTAAGGCAAAGAACCTCCTCTATGACTGGTGCCATCGCTACTATGGCGGGAGCGAGAAGGACCAGCGCATGAACATATACCGCGCTCCGCCTAGACTGGTGGGCCCCTACGCGGAAGGAGACGTGGATCTCCCTATGCGCGTGGTCAAGAAACAGTACCCTCTCCTCGCTAGTCAGGGGCTCGTGGATCTGTTTCGCGTAGAGTGCGAGCTCATCCCGCTGCTCGTCGACATGCGGTTTGCCGGAGTATCTGTCAACGTTGCTCGGGCCGAGCAACTTCAGCAGCAACTAATCCGCGAGGCATTGGAGCAGAAAGCTAAGCTCCGCCACATGGTCGGATTCGACGTCGACGTCAACTCCAGCGACAGTTTGGCCCGAATGTTCGACAAGCTGGGACTGTCCTACGGCATGACGGCCCCTTCCAAGAATTTCCCGAAGGGTCGTCCTAGCTTCACTAAGGACTTCCTAAAGGTTCAGAAGCACCCCGCGGCGGCAGTAATCAACGAGATCCGAAAGCTCGACAAGCTCAGGATCACCTTCCTTGAGTCTTACATCCTAAACTCTCACGTCAACGGGAAGGTCCACTGTTCTTTTCACCCTTTGCGAGCCGACGACAATGGGACAAGGAGCGGACGCCTTAGTTCTAGTGACCCGAATCTCCAAAACATCCCAATTAGGGACGACATCTGGGGACCCCTAATCAGGTCGCTATTCATTCCAGATTCAGGTCATCCCTACTGGCGCAAATACGACTATAGCCAGATTGAGTACCGGATGTTGGTCCACTTCGCAGTCGGCCCGGGCTCAGACGAAGCCCGCTATCGCTACATAAGCGATCCGAGCACTGACTATCACGAGTGGGCGCTAGAGATGGTCGCTCCTCAGGCTGGATGGGACATCTCAACTCCTGAGGGGCACAAGAAGTGGCGCCGTCCAATAAAGAACCTGAACTTCGGATTGATATTCGGGCAAGGCGAGGAGCATACAGCGGAGGTTCTGTTCATGAACCTGGCAGAAGCCCGAAAGCTATTCGCTGCCTACCACAAGGGAGTTCCATTCGCTAAGCCTACCATGAAAGCGACCATGCGGGAGGCGGAGCTCCTCGGCTTCATAACCACAGTTCTCGGTCGCCGAAGTAGATTTGACCTGTGGGAGTCCGCTGATTACGGAACTCCGTCAACCCCTCTCCCCTATGAGCAGGCGATCCGACACTATGGCAGAATCAAGCGCGCCAAGACCTATCGCGCCCTCAATCGCAGGCTACAGGGATCAGCTGCCGACCTGCTGAAGGTCGCCATGTGGAAATGCTACAAGGCTGGGATCTTCGCCGCGACGGGAGTCCCTAGACTTACTGTCCATGATGAGCTCGACTTCAGCGACCCAGGGACCTGCAATGAGGCCTTTCGGGAGATGAAACACGTCATGGAAACGGCGATTCCGCTGAGAATTCCCGTCATAGCCGAATGTGACCGGGGCGATGATTGGGGCAATGCTACGGCATTTACTGAGGCGGCGTAGCCTCGCCTTTTCCCCATGTCTTTACGGCAGGGAAGACCGACATCACACATCCTCCCGCGACTAGGTCACAGATCCTCTGTGCATCCGGAAGAAGGGAGCCGACGACTCCCGCAACTAGGGCCATAGCGAGCATCGAGAGCGTTTTCCAGTCAGGCATGCAAACCTCCAAGTAAGTTGTGCTCGCAGCGAACACCTCCGCTGCGAGCACAAAGGTATTGCTACGACACCAGGGGCGGCATCAGGACGATGCGGTCAATGGCCGGGATGAAACCCGTGCCCAGAACGACGGTCCCCAACACCGCTGTTCCCTTGTCCGCGAGGTTCTGATACGCTGCCTCCATTTCCACAGCGGCAGCGTCATACGCGGTTTGCGCCGCTGCCAGAGCCGTGCGAGATGCGTTGTACGCGTCGGTAGCTGAAACGACGCGGGTGATGGCTTGACTGTGCGCTGTGAGCGCTGGTCCCGTTGCTGGATTTGCTGGCATGAGATTGTCTCCTTTGTTCAGTGCACCGGTTGAACTATGCCCTCCGTAGCTTCCCGGTATGAGCTACGTGGCGCATGCTTAGAATACGACATTGTTCGGTTGGATGGTGTGACCTCGTCTAACTAAGTCTTGTAGGTACGTAGAGGACCTAGCGACATCCGCGATACGTAAGTCTTGCATTACAAACGCGGTATTAGAAGTACCTGAGGGTCTCATCCCTATCGACCACTCTCCATGTGATCCATACGGTATTGAGAACTCACTTTGGTCTGAGCTCCGGGCGACTTCAATGGCGTTGATATAGTAAATCAAGGCTACGCCATCCCAAGACACCGCTATGTGCACCCATTCTCCAATAGGGATCATACCGAGAGCAGGAAGTGCAGGCTGGTTAGTGGATACATAGGTGGAAGGTCCGGTACTCTTGAGAATGTGAGCACCTGTAGCGGCTACCGTGAAAGAGTAGTATGGGTCACTGTACGTGTTGCCGGTATTGTAGTTCTTGAACACGAAGTAAGTGTTGCCACTGGTAGGACCGAGCAACATCAGCCAAAAGTGCACTGTGAAGGCCTGGTACTCCCACTTGCTCGTAGCGCTCCTGATTTGGCAAGATGTATTAGAATAGACCCCCGTGCTAGCCCGTAGACCTGCTGTCTTAGCTACACACTGAGCACTAGTCGAGTACGTTGTCAGGTCTCCAGCACTATCCCCAGAATTGACCCACGTTGTAGATCCAGCAGCTTCGTCGAAATAGAACACCGCCTCGTCGTGGTTATCCAGTGCAACCCTTGACGCCACTATTGATAGAGAGCCAGTTGACAGATGGAGTATTGGAGCTAGGCCTACTCTAACTGACGTGGCAGTCGCCGTAGCAGTTGTGGTTGACGTACCGGTCCCTGTAACGGTCGTATACTCCCAGTATCCATGCCCCGACGCTACACTGAGTGTAGGATCAGCCCAGTCGCCGTTGTCAGCATATAGCGATCCTGTAGGTGGATCAGGAAGAGTTTTCACTAGTCCGGGATGGCCGGTTGTTGGCATAGCATCCGACTGTTCACCCGTAGAAAAGTCCATATGATATGCGCCGATACGCGCCCATCCCTCCTCTGTCAAGACCTTCGTCTGTCCCATGGTGTGAGCATATTGAGGGCAAAATCCTGGAGCCGAGTCACTGAATAGGTTGTCCTCGCTGTCCGGGATCATGATGACATCGGCATTGGTGACATACGTTGGATAGTACAGAAAGTGAAGGTCGTCTGTCTCTAAGGTAGCCGCTCCGGTATAGCGAAACTGAACTCGCATCCCACCGTATAGGTCTCCTCTTGTCACGTAGAAAGAAGATCCTTCCTTGAACTCTGCAATCTCGTCCAAGTCTCCAGCTCTCTGCATTTGGAACTTGTGTGTAGCGTCCCCAGGTTCCAGAACAGTATAAATCCCGTTCTGAGGTCTTCCGGAGCTCGCGTAGTTTTCATTCTCAGCAGCCAAAACCCCTATTCGGTCGTAGACCTGAACTGTGATCCCCGCCTCTACATACGTGGTTCCGGTCACAGCTCCAACCACGTTCCGCTCATATATTCCATTTCCTAGATAGTCGAAAGTTCCCAGCATCATTTGGAGCCCGGGAGCAAACACATACTCCACCGGTTGGAGAGCAGGAGACTGCATGCTGACCTTGACTGACTGATTGGGAGGAGATCCCGCAGTCGAGACATACAGACCGTCTCCCCCTGTAATCTTCTGGTTAAGCCAGTTGATCCCGTCCCCTTCCGCTACTGCCACCTTCCCGCCTCCTCCGATCTCAGTCAGGGTATGAGTGTGCGTCGACGGAGCTGCTCCGACGATGTCAGTAACAGCGTGAGTATGAGTCCATGTAGAAGTTCCGCCCGTCGCGGTGAGGGTCATGGTGACCGTCCCGTTTCCCGTCAAGGTGAATGTCGCCACATTCGAGGTCCCGTCATTGATGACCACAACGTGGTCAGGGTGCAGGTCGGGGCGCAACTTCTTGGGGAAGGTGCACGTCACCTCCGCGTATCCGCAGAGCGCAGCTACATCTCCCGCGAACATTGCTCCGAAGATAAGGAAGCACAAAACTCCAGTGACGACGGCGACTACTCGGTTGCTGATTCTCATCCTATGGATCCTCCAGGAAGTAGGCTGAAGGAATTGTCAGCCTTTCGGTACTGTACACCCAGTCGGGTCCGGTCGCAGTAGATCTCGAGATCACCGTATTCATTTCCTGCATTGTCGGTGCTCGCCAACCACAGACTGGCCGCCTCAACTGGAAGTCCAGCGCTCTGATGTTTGAGCTTTATGGGATTCTCGTTAGTCCCACCATTGATAGTCAGCCACAGGACGAATCCGTCTTTAGCTCCCTGAAGAATGATTCCCTTTATCTCGTCTCCAGCAGAAAGGTCCACTTCAGCAGTCTCGGCTCCTTCGGGAATGATTATGACCCCACTGGCCATCCCGGTTCTGGATGCTTGCATATGATGAGCTCGGAGAGCGGTCTTTACGGGCTCAAACGGGACAGTTACCGCGGTCCCATTGTTCGGTCCGTGAAAGAATGTGATCGTGATGGGAGTAGGTGAGTCTGAGTGAAGCGTCGGAATGAATATCACCTCTTCATCCTCTGAGATGAGATATCGAGGCATGTCAGCCTTCCACGACTTCGCCTCAAACTCAGTAGAGGTTAAGTTAGGTCCCACAGACTCAAACAGCAATCCGGTCGAACGCCACACCTTCATCCCCAATTGGGCAGAGTACCCCGCTAATAGCCCTGTGACCTTGACCCCCTCAAACTCAAAGATCCACGGTCCGGCTGGGATAGTCTTGACCGCGGGACTTCCATCTAGCATCGGGAAGGCTTCGAAGTCAGCACCCGTAGCATACCTAGACTCCTCGATAGTCTCCAAAGAAATAGGCTCTGTGGTCAGCTGATCCTGGTCTACAGCAACGCGCGCAGTGTTCCAAGTATGTTCGGCGCTATAAGACCAGTCCTGCTCAGTCTCGTTTAAGACGACGGCAGGACTCTCCAGAGTTAGAAATCCAGTGCCCCACTGATTCCCAGTCTGGAGTTGGACCGTCATCCCTTGTTTGAAAGCACCACTCTCCGCGAACCCGGGATGTCTTCGGAACCGGGCGTAAGTGTTGACCCATACCCACACTCCCTCCTGCTCCTGATCCTCCTCATAGTGACCACCGAGATCTTCTATGATCCACCAACCACAGTATTTGGCCCGGTTGTTTGTCAATTCCGGAGCCCAAGCAAAGATGGTCCTCCCAATCATTGAGGACGTGTAGTGCCCTGTCATGTCTAGGTCAACTCCGTCGAAGGCGTTCGAGGTCAGTGGGCCTAGCGACGTTGCTTGTAGGACCTGGCCATCTTCTAGCTCCTCAAATCCGGCAAACATGAACCACTCCCCACATCCCTCATATCCGGTGTACACACAGACAGCCTGGCCAAAGTTGTTTGGGTCGTAGGTCCGTTTCAGGTAGTATTTGGTCGCTGAAGTCGACCCCGGAAGAGGTCCGAGCTCTATTGGCGGGAATCCGACTGCCGCGGGAACGGCAACAACCCTGCTCGGAGTGTGGAAAGCGTCTTCTGTTACAGACAGGACCACTTCCCCATTTACCCCGTCTCCTCGATCCAGTTGATTGACCCTGAAGACCGAGTTGATGTCCAAGGGAGACCATACGAGCTTGAACGCCTGCCCGGGATGGAGCTTCGCCGCTTTCCTGTTGGCGTGGATTCGCATGGACCACGTAGGGGTGCACAGTACGCGGAGATCCCGCATCGCCAACTTGGTGGCGGTGATATGGTCTGCCACCCAGGGATATTCTCTCTTGTCGAGATTGACCGCCCCCCTTGTCCGGAGAAGTCCTGTCTCCTGAACCGTTGTGGATCCCGAATTGGCCTTTCCCTCGGGAGCCTTTGAGTAGGTCACGGTCACGGTGTTGATTAGCTCGCTAATTAGGCGCCGAGAGGCATCTGTCACTGTGCGGACATCGTCTTCTCCGAGAACAGTGAGATTTCCTTCCACATAGTCGTTCCTAATCAGCTTGAGAACAATCTTCCCTGTAAACGGATCTTCATAGAGTACTCCGCTGATATGTCGAAGAACCTCATCTATGAGCTCGCGAACGCTTCCTTGCTTGCTCCAAAGAAAAGACAACCCCAGGTGCTCGTTATACAGCGTATCCGCGGCAGCGCGGAAGGCTCCATCGTCTAGCTTAGCCTCAGGCAGTCGACGCCCGAATCCGCTGGTATCAGTAAGGGCCTCGTATATGATATGCGCTCCGTTCATGGTGACCACAGCGCATGGGTCGTCGACATTCGGTCCGACTTGAATCCCGGCATAGATGCGTTTCATCTCGCCTCCACCCGTATCTTGGACTCGATAGGCAATCACGTTGGGTCCGTCGGAGTTAATTAGCGCGGCGGGGATGGTGGCCCGAGAGTTGAAGCGCCAGAATTCAGGGTCTTTGTCTGACTCGATTCGGGAGCAGTCAAGCTCTGTCCCGTTGAACCATAACCGAGCCTCATCATCGTGCCACAGCCTAACCCCCATATCCTGCGTTGGAAGCGAACCGAGGTCATATCGAACCCACAGTTTAGTCCCGGATGCAACGAGGAGATTAGGCCAGGTTCCGCTGCACCCTGTCCCCCCATTCACGCACGTCCCTACACGAGGAGTCCGATATGTTGTTCCGATGATTCCGGTATCAGATACCTCGTTCCCAGCACCGCCGCTGTTTATAGGAGCATTACCGAACCCTCCAGGACCAGTATCCCACTCTGAATCGTCAAACGACACTCCGGAGAAATCAGTGGCGTCCACAACGCTCTGGAGACGATACTTCCATGTGTCGGTTCTGTTACGCCCCATGACTATCCGAGCTTTCGAGGGGTACCACTGCTCAGACAACCCACCATTTCGAGTCATTATTCGCGAGGCGCGAAAGCCCATTGGACGAAGCTGCGGGGCGTTGCCGAGGTACGCGTTCTCAAAGACCACATGGCACAGTCCGTGATACTGTGGTCCCTTGGATCCCAGCTTCATCAATCCGGTCAAAGGATGAGCAGCTGATCCATCGTCGGGAGTCGTTCGCGCTCTCCCGAATTTGACAAGGAACGTAGCGATGACCCCATCTGCGTTTCCGCCCGTAAAGAAGTGAGTCACGGAAGCGGTCTTAGATTCGCCCCCGCTGACCTGCGCATCCCATATCACCTTGTCGCCGACTAACAATGCCTTAATTGAGTCTACGTACCCATGGCACAATCCGAAGGCTATGGAAGCGTAGTATTTCTGAGGATTTCCAGAGAAATTCTTGTCTTCGATCCTCTTGGTGTTGCCAAAATAGATGATGTTCGGATTGTCAATCTGGCGCTCACCGAATAGCACAGGAACCGCTATTCCCTCGTTTGCTTGAGGAACGTCCTCTCCCCACTCCTGGGGGGTGAACCTCTTCCTGTTGGAGGCGTAGTACTGGTAGATTAGGGTTGCGGCGACAAGTCCGAGTAGTACCCAGTTCATTAGTCACTCCAAAATAGGAAGGATTGCAGCCATTGGATTCTGCGCAGGGATTCCCATCTCCCCTCCGTAGCATCCGGCGTTGTTGTAGCGATCTCGGCACATTGTGAAGGAGTGGTCGCACCCCGGCGTAAGAATGACTGGTGCCCCTCCCGGAGTCCCAGCTATGGCAGATGGTAAGGTCCGAATGGGCCACATAAGGGTCAGCGTCGCACCAGAATGAGTCAGAATCATACGCTCGCTCCCGTCGGGAGCTCGAAGCGTTCCCCAAGTAAGGTCGTCCATCTCGGCGGCGTCCGGAACGGTGACGGCAGATCCCGCGCAGGCGGTAGCTAGAGCCTCGACCTCCAGCGCCTCTGTGTCCACATTGCAACGTCCTACAGTTCCAAAACCGTATGGGCAGGTTCTAGAGTAGGGAATCTGCAGCCCTTGCTGGTGTATCGTCGACAGGAGCGACTCACAACTAAGCTCCATCACATTCCCGTCGACGGGGGTAGCGGCGACTACCCCTGACCAGTAGGTCACAACCTCTTGATCCGGATCCGAATAGTGCGTCCGAAAGATGGTCACGGTCGTCTCTGAATCCGTAACGACTCCAAGAAACGACATAGCCAAGGCGCAGGTTCGCGGGATCTTTATCGTGATTGCCGCTCGTGGATCATCCTGCGAGGCTACAAATTTCCCTGGGAGGATGGCCAATGGGCTCCACAGCGAACCAGACCGGGAGATGTCTTCAGAGATTGAGCAGAACCGCCAGGTAGTAGCTCCCTGTATGAACTCATAGAGCAGGACGGGGGTCCCGTCCTGTGCTGACTCTTCATAGTCAAGGTAGCTCACTGTTGGACCTCCACGACTGGGACGACTATCCTAGCTGCCCTCCCGTAACGATGAACCAGCTCAATCCTGTCCGATTTGAACCGCGACAAGGTCAGGCGACTGACCCCCACGATTGATGCCACTGGAATAGCAGGCAACGTCTCCGCTAG
>Ga0316600_10000226_pt1 | contig 31830 bp, 34 predicted proteins | sample OWC_soil_day5_CT_FD_207652 | JGI IMG/M metagenome (GOLD analysis project Ga0316600, IMG submission 207652) | Wetland soil microbial communities from Old Woman Creek delta, Ohio, United States - OWC_soil_day5_CT | ecosystem: Environmental > Terrestrial > Soil > Wetlands | place: USA: Ohio... | reverse complement strand
TTACCATTGCTTGCAGTATCTAAAACCATAAAATCTGGTTCCTGCAGAAACAAGTCAGATAACAATCTTCGCATAAAGGCAGAATCATCAGCAATAATAATTTTAATCATAGTTTCACCCCATATGTATTAACGTTTTCTTTGGAGTAAATCCCTTTGTCTCTTAAAGATAAACTTAATCAATTTAGTTCTCATAACTTCTGATAAGTCAACAAATTTTGTACCACTCCAGAAAATTTTTTCAGGTCCTTTTACCTCAATACTTCTAACAACCTCACAATAGGTTTGCAACGCTCCAACATCGGGAATTTCAGCATCAACATAAACTTTTGTTCCTGGAGGGACAAACTCTTTCATCACCAATTGAATTCCACCACCACTAACATCGCGAATGGAACAAGGAATTGGTGGTAATAAATTATGTTCAGCATCTTCAACCTGTACCTTTAGTGGCAACATAGTCTCAACTCGAACAAATTCTCTAAGCTGAATCCTTTCAATTTCCTTTGGCATCGCCAAAACCCAGACTGGAATTGGTTTTGCTCTTTTATCAATATAAACAGATCTAAATTGGTAGGAACTCTGATCTAGAACTAATCTAACATTAATTACGCTGCCTGTCATCGGTATGATAGGATAGCCTTTCACCATGGGCAGTGCTAGAATTAGATTTTTAGAATCAAAATCTTCAATCCTACTTGTATATTTATTATCTTCTGTATCAGTTAAAATACTTACTTCCACAGGTTGCCCAACTTTTAGAATTTCCCCAGATGCAATTTTTGGATTATTCATCATCCTTTATCACTCCCAACACAGAAAATTAACATCACCTTAAAAAAGACATAAACTTACTCACAAAACCTTTTAAACCTTTCGTTTGTCTCTCTACTTCGCCACTCATAATATTCTTTGCAATCGTCTTAATTCCTTTTACAGAAATTGTATTAGGATACATTAATATGAGTGGCACTTGTGCTTTTACTGCACGAACTAAATTTCGATCTTCATAAATCTCACCAAAACTAACTACTGTCAAATTCAAGAATTTTGCAGCTGTTTTACTTAATTTCGAAAACACAGAAGAAACTTCTCCTGCTTCATAAACACGATTAACAATCAATTTAACTGTATCACAGCTTGGATAATTAGAATAAGCTTTCATCATTGCATAAGCATCCGTCATTGCTGTTGGTTCTGGTGTCGTTACTAAAATAACCTCATCAGCAGCTCTAAGAAAATTCAAAACATTATTTCCTATCCCTGCACCAGTGTCCAGTAAAATAAAATCGGCAATCCCTTCACACATATTGAGCTTTCTCATCACTTTATCAAAATCACTATATCCTAAATTTGCTAATTGTTCAATTCCTGAGCCACCTGATAAATACTTAACACCGCAAGGACCATTCACAATGATATCTTCCATGTTAATTTCAGCTTCTAATAAGCTAAGTAAATTATGTTTCGACGAAGTGCCCAGAATAATATCAACATTTGCCATCCCCAAATCAGCATCAATAATCAGTACGCGTTGACCTTGCATCGACAATGCAAGTGCCAAATTGACCGTAATATTGGTTTTTCCAACACCGCCCTTACCGCTACTAATTGCTATTATTCGCGCTTTATGTTCAATATTCCTATTAGAATAATTATTTTCTACAAATTGTTGATTTTGGATAACAGCTTGTTTATCATTTACTAATTTTCTCAATCGTTCTGCTTGATCCACATCCATCATAACACTTACCTCAATAACAATTTCGCCAATTCTTTTGAATCCGCTACAACAATATCATCGGGAACACTCTGCCCATTTGTAATATAAGATAATGTAATCGGATATTGGTATACTAAGTTTATAATAGCACCAACCGTACTAGTTTCATCAACTTTCGTAAATAAAACCTTATCAGGTTCACAAAGAGAAAATTTTCTAAGAATATCGACGGCATCTTTGTATTTTGTTGTCGCACTAAGCACTAAATGTTTTTCAATATCAGGTACCACCGATAATAAACATCTCAGTTCTTCTAACTGAAATTCATTATGTTGACTCCGTCCAGCGGTATCAATTAAAATCAATTGTTTATCACGATGCTTATCAATCGCAAGTTTTAACTCATTCGGCGAATACACGATTTCAAGCGGTACCCCGATAATATCAGAATATGTTTTTAATTGCTCTACTGCAGAAATACGATACGTGTCTGCTGTAATAAGTGCAACACTACAAGCCTTATCTAACACAAAATTAGCTGCTATCTTTGCGATTGTTGTAGTTTTACCTACCCCAGTAGCACCGATTAATGCAACAATTTTAGTTTGCTCTATCCCAATATCAATACCACGCGCTGGTCTCATTGCTTGCTCAAAATAATCAGCTAAAAAATCTATTGTTTCTGGCAAATCTTTATTTTTCAAAACAGCTTCATCCAATATATTTGTGACAATTTCCTCGGCAATTTTACTATCCACTTCATTTTCCGTCAAAGCCTCAAATAAAGACATAGTTTCAACTTTATTCTGCGGAACAGCATTGATTACCTGTTCCAATATTTTTTTCATACTATCCAATTCTTGTTGAAGTTTTAATATCTTATCATCTTTTTCTGTTGAGTTTTCCTCCTCCTTCATTATTTTTCTTTGAGCAATATTTTCTACTTCTTGCTTAACATCATTCTTATTTTGAGCATTTTCATTTACCTCATTCTTAGTTTCATTAGTATCTAATATAGAACTAGCTGGTATCTTACTACCAGCATTTTGATATTGTTTTACTATATTTTGCGGAACCATTGACTCTTGTATAATAGGTGTTAAATTCGGCGTTGAATTTGCTAAAGGCTTGTCTTCTACGGCTGCCGTTACTTCAATCATCTCTTTTCCCATATACCCCAAGATACCGCCTTTATGAAAACGTCTTGTATGCAAAATAACTGCATCAATCCCCAATTGACTTTTTACTTGACTCATCGCTTCCTGCATAGAACTAGCTGTAAACACTTTAACTTTCATTTAGATTTTCACCACCCCTAAAACCTGTATTTCAATCTCTGGTTGAACCTCTACATGAGATAATACAATAACGCCCGGAATTGACCGTTCAATCAGCTTACGAAAATATAAACGAACAGCTGGGCTTGTAAGAACAATAGGTTGATAGCCTAAATTGGTCAATTTAGGTAATTCAACATTCAAACTGTTAACTAATCGTTGCATATTATTGGGTTCTAATGTTACATACGAGCCATGATCATTCCGTTGCACTGCAGAAGATATAATATTTTCAGTAGCAGGGTCTAATGTTACTGCTGGTAAAATATTATTTTGGACATTTTGTTTGGTTATCTGCCTAGATAAAGCATGCCTAACATATTCCGTCAATATTTCTGTATCTTTTGTCAATTTAGCGTAATCAGCTAACACCTCTAAAATAGTAACCATATCACGAATGGAAATACGTTCTTTCAGCAAATTAGCCAATACTTTTTGAATATCACCAATTGACATTAAATCAGGCAACAGCTCTTCAATAAGAGAGGAATTGTTTTTCTTAATACTATCTACTAAATTTTGAGTTTCTTGACGCCCCAAAATTTCTGCAGCATGGGATTTAATAACCTCCGTAATATGCGTTGCGAGAACAGATACAGCATCAACAACAGTATACCCATTGAGCTCTGCTTGCTCTCTCTCTGCTTCTGGAATCCAAAGAGCAGGTAGACCAAAAGCTGGTTCAACAGTATCAATACCTGTAATTTCTTCAAATACCGTCCCAGAATTCATGGCCAAATAATGATCAAGTAATAATTCGCCCTTTGCTATCTCAATTCCTTTTAATTTGACACTATACGCATTTGGCTTAATTTGTATATTATCACGAATTCGAATCGTTGGTACAACAAGCCCCATTTCAAGGGCACATTGACGCCGAATCATAACAATACGTTCAAGTAAATCTCCACCTTGTCCTGTGTCTACCAACGGAATCAAACTGTAGCCAATTTCAAGTTCCATTGGATCAACTTGTAAAAGCGAAATAATATTTTCTGGTTTTCTAATTTCTTCTTTTTCTTTTTCCTCTTGCTTAACCATACTATTTTCCACTGACTCCGTAGCATTTTTCCTTAAATTATATGCAATAATAAATGTAATTAAAGATAAGGCTATAAATGGACTTCCTGGCAATCCTGGTATAACTGCAAGCATGAATAAAACACCTGAAGCAATAAAAAACACTCGAGGATTATTAAATAATTGCGTCGTTAAATCCTGACCCAAGTTATTATCAGAAGCTGCTCTTGTAACTATAATACCAGTTGCTGTTGAAACTAATAACGCCGGTATTTGGTTTACTAATCCTTCCCCAACTGTTAATAACGTATAGGTCGATAACGCATGCGTTATATCTAAATTTCGTTGTACCATCCCAATAACAAAGCCACCGATGATATTGATCATGATAATGATAATTGCAGCAATCGCATCCCCTTTTACGAACTTACTTGCACCATCCATAGCACCATAAAAATCAGCCTCATTTTGTATTTTCATCCGTCTTGTCCGTGCTTCGACATCGGAAATTGCCCCTGAATTCAAATCTGCATCAATACTCATTTGCTTTCCTGGCATTGCATCCAAAGTAAACCGCGCTGCAACTTCAGCAACACGTTCCGAACCTTTAGTGATAACAATAAAATTAATAATAACTAAGATAACGAATACGATAAAGCCGACAACTGCATTACCACCAACAACAAAGTTACCAAAAGACATAATAACCTCACCAGCATATCCTTGCAGTAAAATTAATCGAGTTGACGATACATTAAGCGCCAATCGAAATAAGGTAGTTACTAATAACAAAGATGGAAACACTGAAAAATCAAGTGGTTCAACATTATAAATTGCCACCATAATAATTACTAACGCTAACGTAATATTAACACATAATAATAAATCCAATAAAAATGTAGGAAGCGGAATAATCATCATAATAACAATTGTGATAATCGCAAGTGCTACAATAATATCACTATATTTTTTTATAAATCCCATAGAAGATGTTTGTGTCGCCAAAATTTTTCGCCCCCCACCATGTGCTGTTTATTACGACAATTTCTTTTTTAACCGATAAACATATGCTAGAACTTCTGCAACAGATTTATAAAGTTCTTGCGGTACGACATCACCAATCTCGGCAGTAGCATACAAAGCCCGCGCCAGCGGTTTATTTTCAACGATAACAACCCTAGCTTCTTTTGCAATGGTCTTGATCCTCTGCGCGATCAAATCGCGACCTTTCGCAACAACAACTGGTGCCATCATTCCTTTTTCATATTTTAATGCAACAGCAAAATGCGTTGGGTTTGTAACGATCACATCAGCCTTAGGTACTTCTTGCATCATACGTTGCATCGCTATTGCCCTTTGCCTCTGCTTAATTTTTGCTTTAATCTGCGGATTACCATCAGCCTGCTTTGCTTCTTCTTTCACGTCCTGCTTACTCATTTTTAAACTTTCAGCATGTTGCCACTTCTGATAAAGATAGTCAATCGCCGCAAGTACCAATAATACTTCACATATTTGAAACGCCAAGCTAAAAATCAACGAAGATACGGTATGTAAAGCTACAAAAACATCTGCATAAATTAGTTTTGGCAATTGAGCCATTTCTTGTTTTAAAAAATGAATAACAAAATATCCAATGATAATAATTTTAAAAATTGATTTCATCAGCTCAACCAAAGAACGTTTCGAAAACATACGTTCCAACCCTGCCATAGGATCAAGTTTACTAAGTTTTGGCATAATTGGTTCCAATGTAAAATTGATACCAACTTGAAATAAATTTACAATCAAGCCACAAAGCATAATCGAAAGCATAATTGGCAAAGCTGTTTTCGCCAGCACTTTTAGAACATCAATAAAAATATTCATCACTATTTCCGATGTGATAGTTTCTGGTAAATTAGAAAAAACAAACATCATATAACTAGCTATTTGTTCATAAATATAGCCACCAAAAATTTCAAGTGAAAAAAAAGCCATTAATAAAATAAAAGTAGAATTTATCTCCTGACTTTTTCCTACTTGCCCTTTACTTTTTGCATCCGCTTTCTTTTTTGATGTTGCTTCTTCTGTTTTTTCACCATTAAATAACTGTAAATCAAAGTAAAATCCAACTTTGTTTGCTTGCTTGTTTTCAGATCTATGCCATAGCGCGCAATATAATAAAAATATTTCCATACATTTCATTAAACACCACTTCCAAAAACAAGATATAAAACGGTAAAGCAAATGCTAATACAAATAAACCAACGAAAATTTTTGCAGGAATACCTACAACAAAAATATTCATTTGTGGCATTGTTCTTGCTAAAATTCCCAGTGCTACATCTGTCAAAATAATCGCCACTATTACTGGCAAACTTATTTTTATGGCAATCGTAAATGTTGCCGCAACCATATCAACAACTAACTTTGTAATACTGATTGAAAATGGATTGCCTAAAACCGGTATCAAACGAAAACTATCAAATAAACCCGTTAACAATAAGTGATGACTATTCGTTACAAGAAAAATAATGATTGCTAAATTATATTTAAAACTACCAATCAATGGTATTTGTTGTCCAGTTGTCGGATCTAGTACATTGACCATGGCAAAACCAACTTGCATATCTAACATTTGTCCCGCCATTCGAATGGCAGAAAAAGCTAACGAAGCAATAAATCCAATAATCCAACCAATAAAAAGTTCTGTACAAACGACAACAATATAACCAATTAACGAATCTGGAATAATCGCTCCTGCTTTTAATTCTATAATTGGAAATAATACTAACGAAATTGCGACAGCTGCACTTGCTCTAATGACAGCTGGAATATTAGCACTTCCCAAAAAGGGCGATATAATGAAAATACCACTAATTCTCGTTAGTACTAATAAATATAAACCAAATTGATTTTGTAACACATTCAATATATCCAATTTTATCCACCTTATTAACCAATAAATCCAGGCAATCCCATAAAGATATTTCTCACATAATCAGTTAGTAGTCTAAGCATCCACGGACCAAAGATTACAATAGCTAGAAAAACGGCAATTATTTTAGGAATAAAAGCTAACGTCTGTTCTTGAATTTGAGTCGTTGCCTGAAAGATACTAACTAAAATTCCCACTAACAAGCCTAATCCTAACATCGGTGCTGATACCAGCATAACCATCATTAGAGCTTCTTGTCCCAATTGGATTACTACATCATTAGACACATTATCAGCTCCTATTTAAAAGTACTTATCAATGACTGAATTAATAAATGCCACCCATCTACCATAACAAATAATAATATCTTAAAAGGCAATGATATCATTGTTGGTGGCAGCATCATCATCCCCATCGACATTAATGTACTCGCTACAATCATATCAATTACAATAAATGGGATGTAGATCATAAAGCCAATTTGAAATGCTGTCTTCAATTCGCTAATGACAAAAGCTGGTATTAAAGTAAAAGTTGATACCTCATTTTGCGAATCAGGTCTAGGAGCCTGAGAAAGATTTACAAATAAAGCTAAATCTGATTCGCGTGTTTGTTTAAACATAAATTCTCGTATCGGATTTACAACTTCCGTAAGTGCCTCTTCTTGTGTAATCTTACCCGCCAAATAAGGTTGTAACCCATTGTCATTTGATTGTGTAAGATAAGGCGACATAATAAAAAATGTCAAAAATAAAGATAACCCAACAACCACTTGATTTGGTGGCATACTTTGTGTTCCCATTGCATTACGCAAAAAAGACAAAACAACCAGTATTCGAACAAAAGATGTAGTCATTATCAATATCGAAGGTGCAATTGATAAAATAGTCAATACACCTAAGACTTGTAAACTAACAGCTACATCTTGTGGATTATCTGCGGAACTAACCCCAATATTAATATTCGGAATTAACGGCGCAGCAGAAACGCCAGTTGGTACTACGAATAGCATAAGCAGTATTACTAACAAAACAACATGTTGTTGTTTAAACACCTACTCTACCTCTTCTCTATTTACGATCTTTATTGATATTTAAAATATTGGGAACTTTGCGTGCCATCTTCTCTAAAGACAGTAATTGATCTTCAAACATATGATTAAAACTTTCACTATGAAAATTAAAATCTGCCTGATTACGAAGCTTACCAATTTCTAATTCATCAGTAATCTTATTTAGTAAAGTAATATTATGATCAGTTACACCAATTAGAAATACCTCACCAGCTATTTCAATAACATAGATCGCTTGATTTGCACCTAATTGTAAACTTTCTAATATCTTACTCGACTTCCCCAAATTCACAGTTCCAAATTTTTTTCCTAAAAAGCGTGAGGCAAAATAGGCGAGTCCAATTACAAAGGCAAACACCATTACCAAGCTAATGAGATATGCAACTGTAGACAACCATGATGACTGTGCTGGCTGCGTATTCGTAGTATCTTGATAATTAGAAAGATAACCACCACTTTGACTAGCTGCCTCTTGCGTAGCCTGTACCAAAGATACAGGAACTACACAAAAAACAAATACTACGAAAAACAACATGACTAGCACTCTTTTATTCTTGCCTAGCATAACTTAACCTACAGCTTTACGTACAGCTTCTAACACACGATCTGGTTGAAAAGGCTTTACAATAAAGTCTCTTGCCCCAGCTTGAATTGCTTCAATAACCATTGCTTGTTGTCCCATTGCACTACACATAATAATTTTTGCATTTGCATCAATTTTTTTAATTTCTTTTACTGCACTAATACCATCCATTTCCGGCATTGTGATATCCATTGTAGTTAAATCTGGTTTCAAGTCTTGCCATTTTTCTATGGCTTTTAAACCATTTTCAGCTTCACCAACAATTTCATAACCATTCTTACTCAAAATATCTTTTACCATCATTCTCATGAATGCCGCATCATCAACAACTAAAACTCTTATCGCCATGAAACATCTCTCCTTAAATGTAAATTATTTTTATTTAGATTTTTCTCATCAATATCTATATTAATATAAATTACTGAATATTTCTAGCTCTTTCCATAGGACTTACGATATCTGTTATTCTTACACCAAAATTTTCATCAATAACAACGACTTCACCTTTGGCTAAGAGCTTACCATTTACCAATATATCAACTGGCTCACCAGCTAATTTATCCAACTCTATAATAGAGCCTGTTGCTAAATCCAAAATATCTTTAATTAATTTTTTGGTTCTACCTAATTCCACAGTAACTTGTAACGGTACATCCATAATTAATCCAAGATTTGTATCCGAGACAGCGATTCCGCCTGCAGTCAATGGTGCAAATTGTACCGGTTGCACTGGTACGCCTGGAGCCACTCGTGCAGTTTGTGGAGCAGGTGTTGTTGCATAATACATTGGTTGTTGCTCTGGCATTGCCATCTGAGGTGTTTGAGCTGCCATGACAGGTTGTGGTGGCGCTGGTGGCGCACTAACTGGCGGAGCTACCGCTGGTTCAGGCGTCGCTGGTGACATTAAGCCATCAACCATTTCTTTAGCAATTTTAATCGGTAGTATTTGCATAATTTCACTGTCAATTAAGCCTTCAACTTCCATGCGAAATGCAACTTTAACAATTTCTTCATCATTACCAACCAGTTGACTTACCGGCTCTGAAGTAGCCAAATCCACTAAATTTACTTTAGGTGGCGAAATATCAATTTTCTTACTAAACATCGTAGACAAGGAAGTAGATACTGATCCCATCATTTGATTCATGGCCTCACCAACAGCACTCATATAAAGTTCATTTAACTCTGTTGGCGGATTTATCCCCTCTCCCCCCATCATAAGATCGGCAATAATCAAAGCATCTTGTTCCTTAATTGCAAGAATGTTATTGCCATCAATGCCTACTGTATAACCAACTTCAACTACTAAATATGGCAATGGATAATGATCTTTAATTGAACCTAAAGTGTCAACTGAAACCCGGGGAGTCGTAATATCAACGCGACGTCCAAGAAGAACTGACAAAGTAGTAGCTGCACTTCCCATAGAGATATTACCAATCTCACCAAGTGCATCTCGTTCCATTTCAGTTATAGTTCCCACCTCTAAGTTAACAGATCCTGCTGCTTCTGTGGATGGTTGTGAAGTTTCATCCGCATTTCCTTGAAGCAATGCATTTATTTCATCTTGTGAAAGAAAACCATCATTCATCGTTATCATCCCCTTCTGTATTCACTCTAGATATTTGTACTGCAACATTTTTTCCTGAAACACCAGGTCGGCACCAAAACTTAGGCTTTGTACCCACAATCAAGTTTAACTCACTACCAACCTTTGTTTCAAATTGCAATACATCCCCTACCACTAAGTTCAAGAATTCATGAATACTTACATCAATCGTTCCTAACTCCACAGACATGGGAACATATGTTTTTTTTATTTTACGTTGTAAAATTTCAATTTGTTCTGGATTATCTTCCTTAACTACAGAAGCCGCTACCCAAAATGTAGTCGTTAACTTAGCCATAATTGGTTCAAGAACTAAGTATGGGATACAAACATTCATTAATCCCTCTACTTCACCAACCTTAACCTGCAATGTGATAATGACAACCATATCACTAGGAGGCACAATTTGCGTAAATTGCGGATTCGTTTCAATAGCCTCTAAATGCGGAGTTATTTGAACTACATTCTGCCATGCTTCTTTGAAATTTTCCAAAGCTTTATTCATAATCTTACGAACAATCACTTCTTCAATATCAGTCAATGCTCTAATTTTACTTAAAGCTTCTCCTGCTCCGCCAAACAAACGATCAATAATCGCAAAGGTAATGTTCGGATTCATTTCAAAAATAACATTTCCTTTTAACGGGGACATATCCAAAATGCCAATAACACTTGGATTAGATAACGACCGAACAAATTCTTCATAAGTCAACTGCTCAACTGATGCAACATTTACATTAATCATCGTTCTAAGATGTGTTGATAGATAAGTATTTAAAAGTCGGGCAAAATTCTCATGTAACATATACAAGGTACGAATTTGGTCCTTAGAAAACTTATCAGGACGTTTAAAATCATAAATTTTTACTTTCTTTTGCTTTTCTTCAACCTTCATTTCTTCAGCTGAAACGACACCTGTAGATAATGCTGATAATAATTGATCAATCTCTGACTGTGATAACACATCCGCTGACAATATTTCTCCTCCTTCCGCCTCTAATATGTCAAAATACGTATTTAAAAATTACATTACTGCAAAACAAAATTAGTAATATAGACCTCATATACAGTATTTTCACCAAGAACTTTATTTACTTCTTCTTTTATTTGAGTTTTTAATTCTTCTTGCTTATTGGGATCAAAATTTTCAATTTTTTGTGCTCTAAGTAATTTTAGTACAGCATCTAAAATTTTGGTTTCTGTCGCAGAAGGTATTTTTCCATCTTTGCTTGAACTTTTGACAGGATCCAACTCTAAAACCACACCAATTTTAAGAAAACGACCACTTTTTACACCGCCAACATTGACAATCACACCTTCTTTGGCATCACCTAATTTAACAAATATCCCCGGTTCTCTCGTAGGTGCTTTACCAACAGAATCTGTCATAACTTTTGTAGCAATAAAATATGACATTCCCCCTGCCAAGATGAGCCCTACCACAATTAAACCAACAATCATTAGCATCGGACTTTTTTTCTTTATTTCTTCTTCAGCCAATCTCATCCACCCCCACACTATAAAGGACATCTAATTTCAAATTCTGTCCGCATAAATAAAATATAAATTAAAATGTTATTAACCTAAAATAATAAGCTAATTTCATTGGACATTCAACATTATTACCGGAAATTACTACTGCTATATAAAGCACGTTTATAAGTCATCACTCGTCTAACAACCTCTTCCATCTTTTCTTCTATAATATACTTCTTACCATTGGTAAGTGTAACTACTGTATCCGGCGTCTGCTCAATTGTTTCGATTATTTCTGCATTTAAAATAAATTCTCCACGTTCATCTGAATTAAATTTTGTCACCTTAATCATAATAAATACGCCTCCTGTATTTTAGGAAAAATGGGGGGAATCCCTTCCCCCACACTACCTGCTATTTAACGTTTTAATCCCACTAATGTTTCTAACATTTCATCAGACGTAGTAATAATCTTCGAATTCGCTTGGAAACCACGTTGGGTAATAATCATATCACTAAATTGGTCTGATAAGCTAACATTTGACATTTCTAAACTAGATGGAGTTAAAGATCCAGCACCGCCACTACCAGCTGTACTAATTTGAGCTTCACCAGAGTTGTTTGATGAACTATATAAACTCGTACCAGATTTCGTTAACCCACCTGGATTGTTAAATGTAGCCAAAGCAACTTGTGCCAAATCTTGTTTCAAACCATTGCTAAAAGTACCAACAATTGTACCCGTGCTATCAATACTTACACTACTAAGACTGCCAGCTGCATTCCCATTTTTATCAACCGTAACCGTAGTATCGCCAGAGTATTGTGTTAAAGCACTAAAGTCTAATGCAATTGTTGTAGCAGCAGCGCCACCCGAAGGAGTAAAAACAATATCCGAAACAGTGCTAGATGAGTATTTACCCGAAGTGTCAAAAGTAATGGTTCCAGTCCCTCCCGTCATAGTTCCACCATCTGTAGAGGTTGCTGTAAAAGTCCATTGATTTGCAGTTGTTGACTTTGTAAATGTGCCTGTAATTGTATGCTTCACGCCTTCACTATCGTAAGCAGCAAAGGATGTGGTCGCAGTAGTTCCACTAGTTGTTAAAGTGTATGTAGTACCGTCATATGAAACAGATTTTGTTGTATCCGAAGTAAGCGTAGCAGAATTTCCTGAAGTCAAGTTGCTCACAGTCGTATAATCAGTAGCAGCACTGCCAGTGCTTGAACTAGATAAGCCTAAAGCAGTTAGTAGGCTAGATAGAGAAGTATATGTAGCAGTTGTGTCTCCATCGGCCGATAAATTTTTTGTAAAAGTTGCTGCTGTAGTGGCAGTTGCAGCCATTGTTTGACCTACCGGCACTGAAATATCTGTAACTTCGCCAGTTGAACTTATTGTACCAGTTGAATCTGCCATCCAACCTTGTACTTTTAAACCGCCGCTATTCACGTAGTTGCCAGACGCATCAAAGGAAAATGCACCATTACGAGTATAATAGGTATTATCTCCATCACCTAAGAGAAAATAACCATTTCCAGAAATACAAAGATCCGTATTGTACCCTGTCGATTGCACACTACCATCTGATGTATCTGTATCAATACTAGCAACTCCTACCCCAAGACCAATTTGTTTTGCGTTGGTTCCACCACTAGTTCCCTGTGCGGAAGACGCATTCGTAATTGTTTGGCTTAAAATATCTTGGAAAGTTACCCGACTACCTTTAAATCCAGTTGTATTTACGTTAGCAATATTATTACCGATAACATCCATACGAGTTTGATGATTTTTCAATCCGGATACACCGGAAAATAATGAACGCATCATAAGAAAATCGACCTCCATTTTTTCTGTGCAGTGCGTTGTATCTATCAATCAACAACGCTTAAGCTTCCCTAAGGTCCAGCTTATATAATTACCGCACTATCAATATTTGTAAATATATTATCTTTCGCACTATTGCCATCCATGGCTGTAATAACCGTTTTATTCGTAATACTAACCACCAATGCTACATCCTTCATATACACCAAAGATTCTTTTGCACCTTTTTGCGCAATTTTCTCCACTGCATCATTTAGCTTCATTAAATCGTCATTACTAAAATCTAAATTGCGACTCTGTATACGATCCAGCGCATGCTGCGAAAATTTCACTCCAGCAATTTCTTCATTCAATAAAGTTGCAAAACTATTTTTCGCATTGGTTTTATTAACTGATGATAGGTTAGTGTTCGCTAGCTTTCCACGATTATCAATCGGTATCAATGGCTGTGCTTGATAATAAATCATATTATCAGCCACATAGCAAACCTCCCTGCATAACCATTTTTATTAGACTGTTGTTGTACTGGTCGAAGACACCGTACCGACAAGCGTTATAGCTGAAATATCAACAACATCATTATTATCCACCACAACATAAGGCTTTCCATCGGTAATTTTTACTGATGTAACTTGACCATTCTGCACTGTATTATTAGAATCTGTCCAAGTTACTTCCTTACCAATAAAATTACTTGCTTGAGCGACAAGTAAAGACGTACTAATCGTACTAGTAGTATCACTCAACGTTGTTGCCGTAGTATTTAAATTAGTCATTTGTTCTAAGGCTGAGAACTGTGCCAATTGTGCAACATATTCGCTATTATCTTGTGGATCTAGAGGATCTTGGTATTGCATTTGTGTTGTAAGTAGTTGTAAAAATTCTTCTTTTCCTAATGCATCATTAGAGCTTGTAGAAGTCGTTGAAGCAACTGTCGAAGCAACTACACCATTGATTGTATTTAGAGATGTACCATCTGCCATTATGAATTCCCCCTTTAAATTCTATAATCAACACCGTCCTCAGTGCTATCACTTGAGGTTAAACCATTAATTTTATCAACTTCATCCTCAAAATCAGCTAAATCGATTTTTTGATTTTTAAACCGATTACTTTGACCTTGCTGACCTGATTGGCTTTGACTATCAGACAAGAACTGACCAAGTCCACCATACACACCAACCGTATCTACTTTAATACCTTGACTAGTCAAGTCTTGTTTTAACTGAGCCATCGTTGTTTCCAACAAGCCTCTTACTTGACTATTATCACTGTGGAAAGATGCACTTACGGTACCATTTTCGACTGTAACCTTTAGCGTTAATTCGCCCAAGTGTTCTGGTTTTAATTTAATGACCATTTGTGTATCTTCTGTACCTTTTATCAAATGTGCTTGCTCAACAATTTGTCCCGGAATATCATATTCAGCTAAGGGTTGGGATGTGGCAGTTGATGTAACTGTCTCTGCACTGATATTTTTGTCTAACTGACTTGCCGCTAGCGTTACAAATTGACCAAATTGATTGGTATTTGTCTGCTCTGCTTTATTACTTACTACTTCAACCGTTGCAATTTGCGACTTAGCTGGTTTTTCTGCTATAGATAACGTATCGGTAAATACTGAATCAGTATTTACTTTATTATTATCATTCACATTCTCTGTGATGTTAGTCGTCGTGGCACTCCCATTCACTAATATGGCATTAGCATTTTCTGTAGTATTTACATTGGTTACTTTAACATTAACTGTGTTATCTTTTGATTTTTCAGCAACCTTATTTGTACCATTTGCTTTCGTCACTGGTTTCTCTAAATTACTATTAACAGTTTGTAAAACCGGAGTCTCTGCAACTATGCTAGCAACCTGCTCCCCTTTATTTTCAGAATCTCTAAGTGCCTGTATTTGAGCAAAATCGCTATTAACTGCCTTTAATTGTAATGCATCGGTTGCTTTTGTTGCATCGGCTGATAATTGAGTTTGTGATAAATCTGAAACCAAGTTTGTTGTTGCCGAAACCAATGTATTGTTTGCTTTTATCCCCATAGTACCATTACTATCTTTTAGAGTTTTAGCTGTTACTCCAGAGTCTACCTGTTGAAGAAGTTGATTTACTAGTTTATTGTCTTGCATCTCAGTTTGCATCATACCAGCAAAATTCTTTTCTTCACCTTGGGATATAAGAGCAGTAATCGTATCATTTGTATTTGTGGTAACGGCTTCACTCACCGTTGGCACTTGCATTGAACTAATCGTAACAAAAGCCGCAACATTACTTAAACCAGCCATATTATCCAGCAAATTAACACTACTATTATCTGTTGGACTCTCTGCTGGTAAATCAGCTTTCGTATTAGCATCAGCTAAAACATCTGTGAAGTTTTTACCTGATTTTTTATCACTACTATTAGAATTTTTCGTTGTAGCTTTTGAACTACCAGATGTTACTGAAGTCTGAGCATTTGTAGTATTTGTTTCAGGCTGAGCACTAGCTAAATTTATCATCATATTCATTTTCTCACCTCCTTTTATTAAATTATTTATCATGACATAACAGTTAACCAACTACCTAACTTGCGTCACTGGCGGTTTTCCATTATACATAATCCTTGTTAGCCTTGCACTTTTTGAAGTATCAAAAAGCGGTAAAATTTTAGAAACTTGATCTTCTTCCATTTTACTCAATATAGCAATCACCATATCATCATCTAATGCGTCTAAAATTGGCATTGCTTTATCTGGTTTCATCGCACCATATAAGCGAGCTAATTTTGATACACGTTTTTTTTCTTCGGCTTGTCTAAGCTTTAATTGTTTATCAATTTCTGCTTTATCCAATACAATTGGTTTAGAAGCATCTGCTTTTTTTTCTTCTTCAGTTAATTTTGAAGAAGTATCTGTTTTATCTTGAGCTTGTGTCTGTGCTTTTGGATCGGGAAGAACAATCGGGTCGTCAGGTTTTTCCGTATCACCCTGTTCTTTGTTTTCATCCTTAGTAGTAAGTGGCTTATCAAAATATTGACCAATAATCGGATATTTATATAACTCTAGTTTATCATTAATTTGACTCACATCAAAAACCCTCAAATAAACTCCTAAGAAAAAACCACCAATGATAAAGACCAATATAAAAAACACAATAGCACCTATCTTTAAAATCCGAAGAAAAATCGAAGATTTTTCTTCTTCCTCTTCTTCGGCCTCATCTTCTACTTGATCGAACTCTTCTACCACTACTTTTTTATTCACTTTTTCTTGTTCTATCTTATTCGCCGCCATCTCACACCTACCTTCTGGGATACTTCTTATCAGCTGTATAAGTCAAGAACTTTTTTTACATAGTTTTGAGTTTCAGCATATGGTGGAACCCCATTATAGTTTTTTACTGCTTGTGGGCCTGCATTATAAGCGGCTACAGCTTTCGATACATCACCATCAAAGGTATTTAATAACTGTTTAATATACTTCACTCCACCTTCAATATTATCACGTGGATCGTAAATATTAGTAACACCAAGTGAACTAGCCGTATCAGGCATAAGCTGCATAACGCCTACAGCGCCTGCATCTGACACTGCGTTTGGCGTATAATTTGACTCTGTTTGCGCAACCGCACTTACAAGTTTTGGATCTACACCATATTTATGTGCTGATTGATTAATCAAAGACTTAATATCAGTTGGAGCATTCGTAGCAATATTTTTGCTTGCTACGCCCCCATTTGCTTTGGAAACATTTTGACTAGGTTGAGCACTTATAGCTCCATCCATATAAGATTCAAACTTAAGATTACTAGCTTTATTCGAAGAAAATCGATCCTCAATATTACTAATTCTCTGTAAAACCTGACTAATTCCTTCCATCATCTAGCTTCACCTTGCCATCCGTGTATATATTTGTAAACCAATTTCATCAAGTTCCTTCTGTTCTTCAAACAACTGTTCTTTCTGAAATTCTTCAAAACGCTTATCGCGTAATTGTTCAATCGTTTTCAACTTACACATTGCTGCTTGTAAAAATCCTAATTTTTCTTTTCTTTTTACTTCAGCCTCTATAATTGTCTGTTGTTGCCTTTGAATTTGATTTCGCATACGATCAAAATAACTGCCATAACTCGTTAATTTTTCAATAGTAACTCTTTGATTGGCTATATTGTAATAGTTTTGCATTTCCTGGGAAAGTTCATTTCCATAGTCAATCAACAACTGTTGCTGGTGCAATAGAAAATTAGACGCTGCTGCAAAATCAATTTCGGCTTGTTCTTTCTTTATTTGTGAAACCTTAAGCACTGTAGCCAAACGAAATCTAAACTTTTTCAATCAAATCACTTCCCAGCGCGTTTAATTTTTAAGAAGACAAACTAACCAAACGTTTTATTGTTTCATCTAAAGTATCAACTTCATAAACATCTTGTTTTAAAAAACTTTTAATCGGTTCAATTTGAGTAATTGCTTGATCAATATTGGCATTTGATCCTTCTACATAAGCACCAATATTAATTAAGTCTTCCGCTTCACGATACACCGCCATGGATGACCGTAATTTTTGTGCAGCCTCATAATGATTTTTTTCAACAATTTCAAGCATTACCCTACTTACACTATTTAGTAGATCAATTGCTGGATAATGATTTTGTGCGGCTATGTTTCTTGAAAGTACAATGTGACCATCTAAGATACTTCTAACCGCATCGGCAATCGGTTCATTCATATCATCACCATCCACCAGCACCGTATAAATACCAGTGATGGATCCTACAGCATTGGTTCCAGCTCGTTCTAACAGTCTTGGTAACATCGCAAAAACAGAAGGAGTATAACCACGTGTTGCTGGAGGTTCACCAACAGTCAAACCTACTTCACGTTGTGCCATCGCAAAACGTGTTACTGAGTCCATCATCAATACAACATTCATCCCTTGATCGCGAAAATACTCTGCAATCGCAGTTGCCGTCATAGCACCTTTGATGCGAACAAGTGCAGGTTGATCAGACGTCGCAACAACTACTACTGATCGTTTTAAGCCTTCTTCACCTAAATCGCGTTCAATAAATTCTCTAACTTCACGACCACGTTCTCCAATGAGTGCAATGACACTAATATCAGCTTCCGTATTACGAGCAATCATGCCAAGCAAAGTACTCTTACCAACACCACTACCCGCCATAATACCAATACGTTGTCCACACCCCATAGTAATAGCACCATCAATCGCCCTTACCCCAACAGGTAATATTTTCTTGATCCTTGGTCTAGATAATGGATGAGGTGGCATCGCATTCAACGGGTATTCCTGTTCTGTAAATAGTGAACCTTTGCCATCAATAGGATTTCCTAACCCATCCAAAATACGACCTAACAATTGTTTGCCAACATGAACTCGTAAAGTTTTTTGCGCTGATATAACCTCACATCCAGGTCCAATCCCCAGCATTTCGCCGATTGGCATAAGCAGTACATGTCCTTGACGAAAACCTACAACTTCAGCAGGAATTGGCTCGACATTATTTAGTCTAGAGCAAACATAGCATAGCTCACCAAGGCTAACATTAGGACCTCGTGACTCAATTACCAGCCCAATAACTTGCGTTATTTTGCCATTCATCTTAATCGATTCACAGGAATTTATTGCATTCATATATTTACTGATGTCAATATCCATAATTTACACAACTTCCTGAATTGCTTTTTTCACTGCTTCCAATTGCGTGCTTAACCTCGCATCAACATTACCATTTGCACTTTCAACAATACAGTTTCCATTGGTCAACGTTTGATCTGAAGAAATAGTAAGTTGATTATCACTATCAAGCATAGTTTGAAACTCTTTTTTTGCCATCAAAACAAGTTCGTAGTCATCAGGAGAAACCTTAACAATAATATCATGTTGATCACGAACTTTTTCTAAGGCAGTTTTTACTAAAGGTAAAATAATATGTGGTATATCAATCACATGCTGTGGTATCACTTTATCAGCAATCGCCATAGCGATTTCAACAATCTTACTTTCTGCTTTTAAAACACTATCTTTTATTTCATTTTCAGCTAATAAAACTGTACGCTCAGCTTTTTCATTGGCCTCTTTAATAAGACTTTCCATCTCATCTTTTGCAGCTTTATAGCCATTATCATGTCCCTCGCCATAACCAGCTTCTTTTGCTTCATCTTTAACGACAATTTTAATTCGTTCTGCTTCTTCCTTGGCTTGTACAACGATTTGTTCAGCTTGCTTCTGTGCATCGGCAATAATAATATTGCGTTGCATTTCAGCATCTTCAACCATTTTTGCCGCTTTACGCTTTTCTTCTTCCAACATCACAGTATAAGCAGCAGCAACGGCAATATCCCCACGACTAAATTCTACTTCATCTTGTCTTCGCCCAACAAAATCCATTACTGGGTTTTCTAAAATTTTAGGACTGCCTTGCAATATAGCTCCCTTTATTACCCTAGACAACCATTTCGTCCCCTTTACCACGAGATACTATGATTTCACCAGACTCTTCAAGTCGCCTAATTACGTTAACAACTTTCTGTTGTGATTCTTCTACATCGCGAATTTTAACAGGTCCCATATATTCAATTTCTTCTTTTAACATATCAGCTGCACGTTTAGACATATTCTTATATACTTTTTCACCAACTTCAGTTGCTGTAGCTTTGAGCGCAAGAGCCAAATCTTTTTGGTCAATTTCACGCAATACCAATTGAAGCGAACGGTCATCAAGCATAACAATATCTTCAAATACAAACATAAGACGTTTGATTTCTTCTGCAAGCTCTGGATTTTCCACTTCTAAATTTTCGATAATCGTACGTTCTGTTGTTCGATCCACACGATTAAGAACTTCAACGATAGAACTAACCCCACCAGCAGCAGTAAAGTCTTGCGTAACAAGAGAGGAAAGTTTTCTTTCCAAAACGCGTTCAACATCACGTAAAATATCCGGAGTTGTTCTATCCATAGTCGCGATTCTCTTCGCTACTTCGACTTGCCGATCAGGCGGCAATGCTGAAATGATTGCCGCTGATTGGTCGGGCGATAAATAAGCCATAATTAAAGCAATTGTTTGTGGATGCTCACTTTGAATAAAATTCAACAACTGAGCTGGATCTGTTTTTCGAGCAAAGTCAAACGGACGAATTTGTAAACTCGAAGTAAGACGATTGATAATGTTAACCGCTTCTTCTGACCCCAATGCTTTTTCTAATACCTCGCGGGCATACTCCAAACCACCGGTAGAAATATATTCTTTTGCCATTGCCATTTGATAAAATTCACTAATGACTTGGTTTTTTTGTTCTTGTGTTACTTGGCGCTGATTTGCTATTTCCAAGGTGAGCTTTTCAATTTCATCTCCATGCAAATGTTTAAAAAGCTGCGCCGAAACTTCTGGACCAAGCGCTATGAATAAAATTGCGGCCTTTTGTTTATTTGTTAACTCATTAGATTCGTACATGCATTCACCTACAATACACTTATTATTACTCGTCTGCCAACCAAGTTCTTACTAGTTGTGCAATCTCTTCTGGACGTGTTCTAATCAATTCTTCCAATGCTTGTCTTTCCGTCATACGAGTTTGTTGTTCTGGCGACATTTCATCAATATTTTCAACCGTAGCTGCTTGTTCTGCTAACCTTGCTGCTTTTTCTGCTCGTAACGCTTCCATAGCAGTTCTTTCTTCAGCTTCTTTCGCAAGACGAGTTTTACGACGACGGATATAGATAAATGCAATAATCATTACAACTATCAATACAGCTAACGCCACTTTCATCCAGAACATTTGATTTTCTTGATCAATACGCTGTTGTTCCTCTTTTGCTTGTCTATCTGCTAACTCAGTACTAAACGGCACTGCTTCCACGGAAATTGTATCTCCACGACCAGTATCTAAACCAATCGCTGATGATACTGACCTAGAAATGCTACTTTGCTGTGTTTGCGTCATTTGTTCATCAACTAAAACTGCAACTGTCAATCTCTTAATTGAGCCAGGTGCTGCCACAACTTTTTCTTTTGTTTCATTTATCTCGTAATTTTTGGTAGATTCTTTTTTATCATATTGCGACTGTGTGTTATTTGTAGCTACATAGCCTGGAATATTAGAAGTTGTTCCAGCTGGGCCTCCTGGAGTTCCTGATGTTCCATTGTAACTTTCAGTACTATCTTGCGAACTACGAATGATACCAGAATCATCAACAACAGGTGTAAATACTTGTTTATCAGTCGTACGTTGATCAAAAGTCAATTCCACATTCACTCTTGCAACTGCTTTTCCTGTACCCAAAACTTGATCTAAAAAAGCTTGCAAGTCTTTTTGTAAACGATCTTGGATTTTTTTCGTCATATCCAACTGAGTCATTGTTGCATTTCCTAAAGATTTTTCATCTTCTTCTGGATCATTTAATATTTTACCCAAACTGTCAACAATTGTGATATTGGCAGCCTGTAATCCTTGTACACTATGTGCAGCTAGATTGACAATACCTTTTATATGTTGTTTTGACAACTGTTGATTCGGCTTCAATTTTAACATAATCGAAGCCGTTGCCGGTTTTTCATTTTTCTTATATAAGCTATCTTCTGGCAATACAATATGTACTCTGGCTTTTTCAACTTCTTCAAGCTGTTCAATCGTCCGAGTCAATTCACCTTGCAAAGCCTGTAAATAATTCACTTTATTTTGAAATTCGGTAACACCAAGTTTACTATCATCAAAGATTTCAAAACCTTTTTGACCACGTGGCAAACCTTGGGTAGCAAGTTCTAAACGAGCATTATGTACATCTTTTGCTTGTACTAGAATTGCGGTTCCGTGAGCTGTTTCTTGCGGTTCATAAGATATTTTCATTTCTTTGAGTTTTGCTGCAACTTCGCCTGCATCTTTAGCTTCCATCCCCGTAAATAGCGGGACCATATCAGGTTTACTTCCCCACCAATAACTCCAACCTAAAATTGTTATCATCAATAGCATAGCACTGCCGATAATTGTATATTTTTGCCTTTTACTGAGTTTTTTCCAAACTTGCAGGGACTGCTCCTTCCAGTCGGCCATCGTCTCATCCTTTCGCCACTCAAAAGTATATTACTTCACATTACACTTGCATACGCATAACTTCTTGATATGCATCTAAAACCTTATTACGCACCTGCATAGTCAGTTGTAAAGCAATATTTGCTTTTTCAGTTGCTACAACCACTTGGGAGATGTCTTTTACTTTACCTGCAGCCATATCAATACTAGCTTGTTGTCCTTTTAGTTGAAGATCATTCACATTATTTAATGCTTCATTAAAGTACTCACTAAAATTTTTCTTTTCAATTGTTTGATTTTGACCAATATTAGTAGTCGCACTACTAATTACTGGTGTCAATTTTAATGCTTCCACCTGCATCCAACACACACCTCACTATTTTCCAATGTCAAGAGCCTTCATTGCCATGCTTTTTGCTGCATTCACAGCAGTTACATTAGCCTCATACGCTCTTGAGGCAGTAATCATATCTACCATTTCAGAAACTATATTTAAATTTGGCATTTCTACATATCCATCTTTATTTGCATCTGGATGATTCGGGTCATAAATTGTACGCCCCGGCGTATTATCAGTTGTAATCCCTACAACCCTTACACCTTCACCAGTCTGCATCTCTTTAGATAAAGTTTGTGAAAATGGGGATGTATCCCCTGTCCGGGGTTCAAAAACAACAACTCGACGACGATAGGCCCCGCCTTCTGCTGTACGTGTTGTATTCGCATTCGCAATGTTGTTTGAGATAACATCCATACGTAATCGTTCAGCCGTCAAACCAGATGCAGCTGCATCTATCGCACCAAACATACTCATAAACGGTTCCTCCTTTATAACAGATATATATAAATTTTATTGCTTTATAAAAACGATTTTTATTTTTGTCCTGCAATTACTGATTTAATACTTGTGAAATAATCGCTAATCTGTCGAACAGCCGCATTGTAATAGATATTATTTTTCGCCAACCCTGCCATTTCAGAATCAATATCAACATTATTACCATCGGTGCGCATCGTTGTATTACTGATCAGATTAATTTTCGGATTAACCACACCCTGTTCGTCATTAGGCATCGGAAAATGTTTTTCTTGTGTGCGTGTCATTGCTAATTTTTTACCAGTCGGAGTCAACTGTTCAGCTAATAGACTTTCAAACACAACTTCACTCTTTTTAAAACCAGGCGTATTAACATTTGCAATGTTATTACTAATAACACTATTTCTCATATTAGAAGCATTTAATGCCTGGCTTAGTACATTCACCAATGGCGACTGGGTAATCTTTTCTATCATATTTTCCCCTCCATAAATCACCAAAATTTATTTTTTTAATTTTCAAGAATAATTAGCGTAAATAAACATCACTAGTTTTATCTTTCTACACTTTTCCGCAAAATTCCTTTAAAAAATCCAATGAACTCCTTTATTTTTACTGTAAACAGAACAATTAGGAGTATCGTCCTAATTGTTCTGTTTACAGTAAAAATAATTATCTTTGTAAATTATATCACAGAACTATTAATTTACATATCTCTTTCAAGGAATGTATGTAAAAATGAGTATTTATATCTACTATTTTGTAGACAATCAAAAAAAAATGTCGCAAACGCGACATTAAAAAATTTTACCTTTTTAATTTATGAACCTCTTCTAATAAGTGTTCATTTAAAACCTTAATGTAAGTGCCCTTCATCCCAAGCGATTTTGATTCTATAACACCTGCACTTTCAAACTTTCTCAATGCATTGACAATAACCGATCTTGTAATTCCAACACGATCTGCAATTTTACTAGCAACAAGCAAACCTTCATTACCGTCCAACTCACCTAAAATATTGATTGCAGCCTCAACTTCAGAATAAGACAGTGTCGCCAAAGCGATTTGTACGGTAGCTTTCTTACGCGCCTCAATTTCAATTTTTTGACTATGATCCCGCAATATCTCCATCCCAACGACAGTTGCACCATATTCAGCTAAAATTAAATCTTCATCTGTAAACTCTTCATCAAATTTGGCCACAATTAATGTTCCTATTCGTTCACCAACACCATAAATTGGCACTATTGTGGTAATTTTATTACTAAACATACACTCCGTGTCTTGGCTAAAAGCACACATGCCACTTTTTAGTTTTAGATTTGGAGAAGTCTCATCAATTTTAAGTAACCAATTCACATAATGCCGTGGAAATTCACCTTGCATAACCACTTTATCAACCATAAGCTCACATTCAAAGTCATCAATAAATGCATGCCCGAAAACTTCACCTGTTTTATTTACAATATATACATTAGCACTTATAACATTACTCAAAACACGTGAAATACCATCATACTCTACACTTTCGGATTTTTGCAATAATTTATTTATCTTTCTTGTTCTTTCTAATAATAGACTAGCCATAACAGACCTCCCCTTCAATCTATCCATTTATTCTATTTTTACAGTATCGTGGTAATATATTAATATATTACCACGATACTATAAATAATTATAGATACTTACATAATATTCTTTACATTTTATAAGATAAAACGACTTAGATCTTGATTTACTACAATATGAGCCAATTTTGAATCGACATATTCTCTATTGATTGCAATATTTTTTTCTTTCATATCAGGTGCTTCAAAAGCTAAATCTTCTAACAACTTTTCTAGAATAGTATGCAATCGTCTAGCACCGATATTTTCAGTTTGATCATTGACATTACAAGCAATTTCAGCAAGTTCATCAATAGCGTCCTCAGTAAATTCTATATGCACACCTTCAGTTTCTAATAAACATACATATTGTTTAATCAGAGCATTTGCAGGTTCCGTTAGAATTTGTTTAAAATCAGCTTTTGATAAATTCGTCAATTCTACACGAATTGGAAAACGCCCTTGCAATTCTGGAATCAAATCTGATGGTTTTGATTTATGAAAAGCTCCAGCCGCAATGAATAAAATATGATCTGTTTTGATCGGACCATATTTAGTCACAACCGTAGAACCTTCCACGATTGGCAGGATATCTCGTTGTACACCTTCCCTAGAAACATCCGGACCAGAAGAATTACCACTGCCAGCAACTTTATCAATTTCATCTAGAAAAATGATACCATTTTCTTCAGCAATTTTCATTGCAGTTGTGATGACTTCATCCATATCAACAAGTTTTTGCGCTTCTTCTTGTGTAAAGATCTTTCTGGCATTTGCTACAGTTACTTTACGTTTCTTTTGTTTTTTAGGCATGAGACTCCCTAACATATCTTGAATGTTATTGCCCATTTCCTCTATCCCTGAACCAGAAAACATCCCAATCATTGGCGCCGCTGTATCTTCTACACTAATTTCAATGAGCTCATCTTCCATTTCACCTGCTACTAGACGTTTTCTACACCATTCTTTACCCGCTTGATATTTAGGTTCTTCATCTACCTGATTATTATTCGTCGCATCATTACTATTGCTACTATTGTTGTTAAATAACACTTCAAATGGATTGCGGTTATTTTCTTTCTTTTGTGTTGGTATAAAACATTCAACAATTCTTTCATTGGCAAGTTCTAAGGCTTTATCATTCACTTCAAGCATTTTTTCTTTTTTCAACATGCGAATTGAAGTTTCAACTAAATCTCGCACCATAGATTCTACATCACGACCAACATAACCAACTTCCGTAAATTTAGTTGCTTCTACTTTTACAAAAGGTGCATTTACGAGCTTTGCAAGGCGTCTAGCAATTTCCGTTTTACCAACACCTGTAGAACCAATCATTAAAATATTTTTGGGAATTATTTCATCTTTTAATACATCAGTTAATTGTTTACTTCGCCAACGATTCCGAAGTGCAACAGCAACAGACTTTTTAGCTTGCGCTTGCCCAACAATGTATTTATCTAGCTCACTTACTATCTCTTTCGGTGTTTGTTCTTTCAATTCCACCCCTCCTAATCTAGCTCTTCTACGGTGATATGATGATTGGTAAATACACAGATATCTGCTGCAATTTCCAATGCTTCTTTCACGATTTCAGGTGCTGATAAGTCAGAATGTCTTACCATTCCACGAGCAGCTGCCAATGCATATGCACCACCAGAACCAATTGCAGTTACACCATCATCTGGCTCAATCACTTCGCCATTACCAGATAAAATAAGCATTTTTTCGCTGTCCATGACAAGTAGCAATGCCTCTAATTTTCTAAGCACACGATCCGTACGCCATTCTTTGGCAAGTTCTACAGCTGCACGCATTAAGTTTCCATTAAACTCTTCTAGTTTAGTTTCAAATTTACCAAACAAGGTAAATGCATCCGCAACGGACCCAGCAAACCCTGCCAGAATTTTACCATGATATAAGCGCCTAACTTTTTTAGCATTATGCTTCATTACCGTATTTCCACCAAATGTAACTTGACCATCCCCAGCAATTGCTGTTTTCCCTTTGTGCTTTACCGCCACGATTGTGGTAGCATGAAACATAGTAGCACCTCCCCATGCACGATTTTATATATTATGTTTAAAACTTTCTAAACTCACTAATGCACGTTCTGCAATTGTACGATTTTTTAATTTCTTATCTTTTATTCTTTCCTCAAGTGGGGGCAACAGACCGAAATTTACATTCATCGGTTGAAATTTTTTTGCATCTGCATTCGTAATATATTGACATATCGCACCGTGTGCTGTATCGGCAGGATATATGACAGGCTCTTGACCACTCGTTATTTTCGCTGCATTTATCCCTGCAACTAGACCAGAAGCCGCTGATTCAATATAACCTTCTACCCCTGTCATTTGCCCTGCAAATAATATCTTTGGATTTTTTTGCATTTGCAAAGTAGGTTTTAGTACCGTTGGTGAATTAATAAAAGTATTACGGTGCATAACACCATAACGAACAAACTCCGCTGTATCGAGCCCTGGGATAAGACCGAACACCCTCTTTTGTTCTGGCCATTTTAAATGTGTTTGAAAACCTACAATATTGTAAAGGCTTGCCGCATAATTGTCTTGACGCAGTTGCACAACGGCATATGGCTTTTCACCAGTAACCGGGTGTTCAAGCCCAACTGGTTTTAAAGGTCCATACCTTAATGTATCTACGCCACGGCTTGCCATTTCTTCCACAGGCATACACCCTTCAAAGAAAATTGCTTTTTCGAAGTCTTTCGTTGCTGTTTTCTCTGCATTCACAAGTTCATTCCAAAACATTAGATATTCTTCTTTATTCATTGGACAGTTAATATAGTCATCATCACCTTTACCATAACGTGATGCTTTATACGCTTTATCCATATTTAAAGATTCTTTGACGACAATCGGCGCCGCCGCATCATAGAAATATAAATATTCTTGGCCTGTTAACTTTGCAATTTCTCGAGAAAATAACGGTGAAGTCAAGGGGCCGCTTGCTATAATAATAACATCATCCGTTTGCAGAATCTCTGTCACTTCTTCATTTATGATCTGAATTAATGGATGATTTTTGATTTTTTTTGTAACATATTCACTGAAACCTTGACGATCTACCGCAAGGGCACCTCCAGCAGGAACTTTTGTCGCATCAGCAGCTTCCATAATAAGTGAATCCATCTGACGCATTTCTTCTTTCATTAATCCTACTGCATTTTCAAGACCAGCGCCACGAAGAGAATTACTACATACGAGTTCCGCAAAGTTTTCACTATGATGCGCTGGTGTTGATACTTTAGGGCGCATTTCATATAAATCTACGTTGATACCTTTTTGAGCGATTTGCCACGCAGCTTCACTACCTGCAAGACCTGCTCCAATAACAATTACTTTAGCCACTAATTTTCCTCCGTTTTTTTCGTACTAGTTTTCTTTTTTACCGCTGTTTTCCGCTTTGGCTTGACAACTGTTTTTTTCATTTGCGTTACTGCTTTTGTCGCTTTAGTTATGCTATCATTGTTTTCACTATTTTCAACTTTTGTTTCTGCCTTTTTCTTTAACTTATCTAATTCTTTATTAATTGGGTTATCTTTTCTCGTTTCACAGACTTCATTGCTACAATAAAGAAGAAACCGACCATTTTTATAGTTATGCTTTAACATTGCTGCACCGCAAGTTGGGCAAGTTTCTTTCATGGGCATATCCCAAGTAACAAAATCACATTCTGGATAGTTTTTACAACCATAGAAATTCTTACCGCGTTTCGTGCGACGCTCAACGATATTACCACCGCACTTCACACAGAGCGCTCCAGTATCCTTTAATAGCGCTTTTGTATTTCTGCATTCAGGAAAGCCCGGACATGCTAAAAATTTGCCATACCGCCCTTGTTTTACTACCATCAGCTTACCACAGTGTTCACAGGGAACATCAGAAACTTCTACAGGAAGCTCCACATGCCCGATTTCCTCTTCGGCATGTTCCAGAGTTTTAGCGAATGGTTCATAAAATTGTTTTAATAGCTCATTTTTCTCAATTTTACCTTCGGCGATTTCATCCAATTTATTTTCAAGACTTGCAGAAAATTCCGCATCAACAATATCTTTAAAATATTCTTTGAGCATGTCAACGACAACAAAGCCCAATTCTGTTGGTTCAAAATTTTTCTCTACCCTGACCACATAGCCTCTACCTAAAATCGTTTCAATAATTGGCGAATATGTACTTGGACGACCAATTCCCTTTTCTTCAAGAATTTTAACAAGGGAAGCTTCATTATATCTTGGTGGTGGCTCAGTGAAATGTTGTTTTGGCAAGACTTTTTGCAAGTTTATCACTTGATCAACCGCAAGCTCTGGTAAACTTACATCTTTCTCGGTTTCTTTTTTGTCTTTTCCTTCAATATATATAGCAGTAAAGCCAGCGAATTTTAATTGTGAGCCGGTTGCTTTGATTCCATATTTTCCTGCTTGAATCGCAATGGTTAATGTATCATAAATCGCCGCTGACATTTGACTCGCAACAAAACGTTCCCAAATAAGCGTATAAAGTTTTAATTGATCTTTAGATAAACTCGTTGCTATACTATCCGGCGTAAATAAAACACTGGTTGGTCGAATCGCTTCATGCGCATCTTGCGATTTTTTCGTTGAATATACAGGTGATTTTTCTGGTAAGTAACTACTGCCAAATTTTTCGTTAACGTAATCAATTGCCTCTTTCTGTGCAATTTCAGATACCCGAGTCGAATCTGTACGCATATAAGTAATTAAACCAACTGGGCCTTTTTTGCCCAATTCCAAGCCTTCATATAATTGTTGGGCAAGCATCATCGTTTTACGAGAAGTAAAACCCAATTTACGTGAAGCATCTTGTTGTAAGCTACTCGTGATGAACGGTGGTGCTGCTTTACGTTGGCGTTGACGTTTTTTCACTTCATTTACGACAAAAGATTGTTTTTCTAGATCTTCCCGTACCTTTTCTGCTTCTGCTTCATTGCTAATCGAAAACTTATTGCCATTAATCGTCACTAATTCTGCATCAAATATTACTGATTTTGGTTTTTCTCTAAGTTTTACTCCAACTGACCAATATTCTTCTGACACAAAGCTTTGCACTTCTTTTTCCCGATCGCAGATTAATTTTACGGTTACTGATTGCACCCGCCCTGCACTTAGTCCTTTACGAACCTTCCGCCATAAAAGTGGGCTTAATTTATACCCTACAATTCGATCTAACATACGACGTGCTTGTTGCGCATCGACACGATCCAAATTAATCGGACGCGGTTTTTTCACCGCTTCTTGTATCGCTGGCTTGGTAATCTCGTTGAATACGATTCTACAAGATTCGTACTCATCCACATTTAGTATATGTGCTAAATGCCAAGCAATTGCTTCCCCTTCACGATCCGGGTCAGATGCGAGATAAACTTTATCTGCATTTTTCGCTGCTGTCTTTAACGATTTAATAATATCGCCTTTACCGCGGATATTAATATATTTCGGTGTAAAATCATTTTCAAGATCTACTCCAAATTGACTCTTAGGCAGATCGCGTAAATGCCCCATAGAAGCTTTTACGGTATAATTTTTACCTAAATATTTTTCTATTGTTTTGGCTTTTGCCGGTGATTCCACAACAACTAGCGTTTTACTCACAAAACGTCCTCCTTAATAGCACGAACATAGCAATGCGGGCTATGTTCAAGCAATAAGCCACGCAATTCCATTTGTAATAATATAAAAGTGATATTCGAAACATCACTTCGTGTTTTTAATATTATTTCATCTATAGTCATAGGTTCATTATATGTTAATAAATCATAAATAGATTTTTCTTCTTTTGATAAAACAATTGCATTATTTTTTTCAGATGCTGCATACGTCAGATTATATTCTTCTAATATATCATGCACTGATTCAACTAGCTTAGCACCTTGTTTTATTAATTTATGACAGCCTCTACTGGCCGATGAAAATACACTTCCCGGTACAGCAAAAACATCTCTCCCCTCGCTTAGGGCAAATTCAGCCGTAATCAGCGAACCACTTTTGAGCGCGGCTTCAACAACCACAGTTCCATCAGCTACTCCACTTATAATCCGATTGCGGGCTGGAAAAAACTTTGGATTTGGCCTAGTGCCCGGCGCATACTCGGAAAGAATGAGCCCGCATTCAGCAATTTGATCTAATAGTTTACGATTCTCAGGTGGGTAACTAACATTAACGCCACAGCCTAATACGGCTACCGTTGCCCCAACTTCTAAAGCGCCTTGATGTGCGGCTGTATCAATACCAATCGCCGCGCCACTGATTACACTCATCTTAGATTTTGTTAACTCACGGCCTAACATCTTGGCAATATTTCTACCATAATTGGAGGCTTTTCGTGCCCCAACAATTGCAATACTTCGATTATAAAACTTCATGTCACCGCGATAAAAAAGTAACATTGGGGGATTAAAAATATTTTTTAGTCCCTTTGGATACAGTTCATCTTGATAACTGCATAAATAAATTTTTTGCCTTTCCCATGAACTTGCTACTTTATCTATGTCTATTGATTTTTGTCTCAACTCAGTTAATTTAACACAACTAGCCTTGCCAAGGCAACCACTAAAGCGTATTTCTTTGTCGCTTGCGTACCAAGCGCATTCAGCACTACCAAAATAGTCCACCAATTTACGTAAATGCGCACTACCGATTCCCGGCACCATTTGCAACACAGCCAAAAATATTTTGTCCACTTGCCAACACCACCTAGTAAAATCTCTGTGATCTAAATGAAGCTTCAAATTATGGGTAATTATAACACATCACCGTTTTATATTACAAT
>Ga0316600_10000224_pt1 | contig 32044 bp, 27 predicted proteins | sample OWC_soil_day5_CT_FD_207652 | JGI IMG/M metagenome (GOLD analysis project Ga0316600, IMG submission 207652) | Wetland soil microbial communities from Old Woman Creek delta, Ohio, United States - OWC_soil_day5_CT | ecosystem: Environmental > Terrestrial > Soil > Wetlands | place: USA: Ohio... | reverse complement strand
GGCGATCACCGCGTCGGCGACGAGGCCCGACTCGATCGCCTCGCCGAGCGCCTCCTCGAAGCGCGCCTGGTCGCGCGCGGGGTCGCCGCCCGCGCCCTCGATCAGCACGTAGTAGGCGTAGTCCTGGCAGATCGGCGCGGCGCCCTTCGCGGGCGGTGTCGTCACCAGGCGATAGAACTCGTTCCACATCACCTCGAAGGCCGACAGCGCGCCGCCGAGCGCGCCGTCCATGTGCTTGAGCAGCCGCGTCACGTCGGCGAAACCCGCGCAGGCGACGAGCGCGGTCTGCGTGCTGCGAGGCGCCTCGCGCAGGCGCAGCACGAGGCGCGTGACGACCCCGAGCGTGCCCTCGGAGCCGATGAACAGCTGCTTCAGGTCGTACGCTGCGTTGTTCTTGATCATGCGGTTCATCGAGGAAATGACCGTGCCGTCGGCCAGCACGGCCTCGAGACCGAGCACCGAGTCGCGCGTCATGCCGTAGCGGATCACGCCGTTGCCCCCGGCGTTGGTGGCGACGGTGGCGCCGATGTGCGCCGAGCCGCGCGCGCCGAAGTCCACCGGGTAGAGCAGGCCGTGCTTCTCGGCTTCCTGCTGCACCGTCTCGAGCGGCACGCCGGCTTCGAGGGTCATCGTGCGGTTGACGGGGTCCACTGACTCGATGCGGTGCATGCGCTCGAGCGACAGCCCGATCTCGTCCGGACCCGCGACGCATCCGCGCACCAGCCCGGTGAGCCCGCCCATCGGCACGACCGGCTGGCCGGCGGCGTGGCAGGCCGCCAGCACGCGCGATACCTGTTCCGTGCTCGCCGGCCGCACGATCGCGAGCGCCTGGCAGGGGCTGTGATCGGCCCAGCTCACGGAACGCGCACGGACGTCGTCGCCCGTGAGGACGCCGTCGGCGCCCAGGATGTCGGTCAGCACGCGAATGTCCATGTCGTCTCCCTTGCCGGCCTGCGCCGGCTCAGCCCGAGTTCTTCTCGAGGTCGGCGATGAACCGGTTCGCCTCGGCGATGGCCCTCTCGAGTTCGGCCACCAGCTGGTTCACCTGCGCATCCACCTTGATGACCTCGCCCTTGAGGCCGGCGACGGCCCGTGCGTTGAGGTTGTGCTTGAGGAGCAGCACCTGGTCGCGCAGCGGCTGCAGGGCGGGCTCGAGCTTCGACTCGGCACGCTTCATGGCGCCGATCATCTCGGCGTAGCGGGCGCGCGTCTGGCGGAGCTGCTGCTCGCTCTGCGCCCGCAGTCGCGCGTTCGAATACTGGCCGAGCTCGTCCTGCCATTCGTCGAACAGCGCCTCCGCCACGCCCTCGACGTCGCGGATGTGCTTGCGGACGGACTCCGCGGCCGATTCGCTGTCCTCGAGCTGCGCCGCCAGGCGCTTGTACTGGGCCTCGAGGTCGCCGCCCTGGTAGCTCACCACCTTGCCGAACTCGGTGAGTGCGGCGGTGATCTCCTGCTTGGCTTCTTCCTGGGAGTCGCGGGCCGACACCACCCGGCTCGCGAGGATGTCGCGCTTGGCGAAGCCCACGCTCTCCATGGCCGAGTAATAGGCGGTCTCGCAGCCGCCGAGCAGCACGGCGGTGGCGAGCAGGGCGAGCGACAGTCGTCGGGTCATGGGCAGTCTCCGGGCGGGCACTAGCTCAGAGCGTGCGGCGGGAGCTCGGGCAGCGTCAGGCTCGCGACGGCGGCCTCGAACGCGAGGCACAGTGCGTCGACCTGTGCAGCGGACGTGGCCGGCGAGACCAGCATCATGTTGTGGAAGGGCGCGATCAGGCAGCCGCGATTGAGGAGCGCGAGGTGGATCGCCTGCTCGAGCGCAGGCGCGTGCGCCGCCTCGGCCTCGCTGCCGTTGCGCAGCGGCCCGGGCGCGCAGACGAACTCGACGCGGGCGCCGACGCGCACGACATGCCAGGGCAGGCCATAGGTCTGCACGATTGCCGTGAGTCCCGCGGCCAGACGCCCGGCGAGTGCGTCCATGTGCGCGTAGGCCTCGTCCGTCATCACCTGCTCGAGCGTGGCGCGCATCGCCGCGAGGGATAATGCGTTGGCCGAGAGCGTGGTGCCCATGCCGGAATGGCCCGGCGGTGTCGCCGCCCGCACCTCATCGAGGCGCCGCGCGACCTCGTCGGTGAAGCCCCACACGCTCGCCGGCACGCCGCCGGCGATCGGCTTGCCGACCACGAAGAGGTCCGGCTCGAGGCCGTGCGCGCGCGTGTAGCCGCCCGGACCCGTGGATATCGTGTGCGTCTCGTCGATCAGCAGCAGGGCGCCGGCCTCGCGCGTGAGGCGCCGCAGTCCAGCGTGGAAGCACGGCTCGGGCAGCACCATGCAGGAATTGGTCATGACGGGCTCGGCGATCACGCAGGCCACGTCGCCCTGCGCGAGCGCCGCCTCGAGCGCCGGCAAGTCGTTGAACTCGACGACGCGCGCGAGCTGCGTGAGGTCGGCGGCCTGGCCCAGCAGTCCCGGCCGGTGCACGGCGTGGCCGCCCACGAGCCGCACGAAGGTCTCGTCCACCGTGCCGTGGTAGCAGCCGTTGAACACCAGGATCCGCGGACGCCCCGTGACGGCGCGCGCCACGCGCAGCGCGAAACGGTTGGCGTCGGTGGCCGTCGTGGCGACCTGCCACTGCGGCAGCCCGAAGCGCTCGGCGAGCAGTCGCCCGACCGCGATCGTGTCCTCGGTGGGCAACATGCAGGTGAGGCCGCGGGTCGCCTGGCGCGCGACCGCCTCGGCCACGGGTGCGGGCGAGTGGCCGAACATCGCGCCCGTGTCGCCGAGGCAGAAATCCGCGTAGTCGTTGCCGTCCATGTCCGTGAGCAAGGTGCCCCGGGCCTCGCGGACCACGAAGGGGTAGGGCATGGACCAGTCGCGCATCCAGTGCATGGGCACGCCCTGGTAGAAGCCCGCGATGCCGTGGCCGGCGAGCTGCATCGAACGCGGGTGCAGCGTCGCGTAGCTCGCGCACTCTGCCTCGAAGATCTCGCGGATGCGCTGCAGGGGAAGGCCGCCGACGATGTCCGGGTTCACGAGTGGGCTCTGCAGGGTCCGGGGTGACCGCCGCGATTGTAGAGCGACGGACAGCCCGCGGCCCGGCTTCGGTGGATGTCCGTGTGGCGGCCGCCCGGTGGGGCCGTCACAATCGACGTCCCGCCAGGCCATCGGCCCAGGAGTCCGCTGCATGTCCCACGAAATGAACGGCGCCCGCTCGCTGGTGCAGACGCTGGTGAACTGCGGCGTCGAGGTCTGCTTCTCCAACCCTGGCACCTCCGAGATGCACTTCGTGGCCGCGCTCGACTCGGTGAGCGGCATGCACCCGGTGCTGTGCCTGTTCGAGGGCGTGGCCACCGGCGCTGCCGACGGCTATGGGCGCATCGCCGGCAAGCCCGCAGCCACGCTGCTGCACCTCGGGCCCGGGCTCGCCAACGGCCTCGCCAACCTGCACAACGCCCGGCGCGCGGCCACGCCGATCGTCAACATCGTGGGCGATCACGCCACCTACCACCTGCAGTACGACGCGCTGCTCACCTCGGACATCGTGGGCTTCGCGCGTCCGGTCTCGGCCTGGATCTGCGAGTCGAAGAGCGCGACCACGGTGGCGGGCGACGCCGCGCGGGCCGTTCAGGCGGCGCGCGCCGCGCCGGGCGGCATCGCGACGCTGATCCTGCCTGCCGACACCGCCTGGAACCCGGCGACGCGCGCCGCCGGGCCGCTGCCGGATCCCGGCGCGGCCCCGGTCAGCGCCGAGGCCGTCGAGCAGACGGCGCGGTTGCTCATGAACGGCAAGAAGTCGGCGATGCTACTGCGCGGCACCGCGCTGCGCGGGGCGGGCCTCGAGGCGGCTGGGCGGATCCAGGCGAAGACCGGCGTGCGGCTGCTGTGCGACACCTTTGCGCCACACGCCGAGCTCGGCGCGGGCCGCGTGCCCGTCGAGCGGATCCCGTACTTCGCCGAGCAGATCGTTGCCACGCTGCAGGGGCTCGAGCAGATCGTGCTCGTGGGCAGCAAGCCGCCGGTGTCGTTCTTCGCCTATCCCGGCAAGCCGAGCTGGTGCGCACCGGAGTCCTGCCAGTTCAGTCACCTCGCGCTGCCCCACGAGGATGGCGCGGCGGCTCTCGCGGCGCTGGCGGATGCGGTGGGTGCCTCGGGCCTCGAGCCGGCATGCACGCCGCTCGCGCTGCCCGACCTGCCCTCGGGCGCGCTCAACGCCGCGACCGCCGCGCAGGTGATCGCGCACCTCACGCCCGAGGATGCCATCGTCGCCGACGAGTCGGCGACCGCCGGCCTGCCGCTGCTCATGTTCCTCGCGCGCGCCCGGCCGCACACCCACCTGCCGCTCACCGGCGGTTCGATCGGTCAGGGTCTGCCGCTCGCCGTGGGCGCGGCCATCGCGGCCCCGGGCCGCAAGGTCGTCTGCCCCCACGGCGACGGCGGCGCGGCCTACACGGTGCAGGCCCTGTGGACCATGGCCCGCGAAAAGCTCGACGTCACGACGGTGATCTTCGCCAACCGCTCCTACGCCATCCTCAACATCGAGCTGCAGCGGGTCGGCGCGATCGGCGCGGGCGCCAAGGCCATGTCCATGCTCGACCTGCACAATCCGGAGATGAACTGGACGCAGATCGCCGAGGGCTTCGGCGTGGAGGCGAGCCGTGCGACGACCTGCGCGGAGTTCGCGGCCCAGTACGCCTCGGCGATGCAGCAGCGCGGGCCGCGGCTGATCGAGGTGATGATCTAGGGTCCGACCCGCCCTCCGGAGGGCGGTTGACGCTCTCCGATCGCCCGTGGATACTGCGGCGCACGATGAATCCGCGCGTTGCAAGCACCCTCGATCGCCGCTGGCGGTGGCGCCACTCCTAGGAGTGGGCCCGGGCACGCGCGTCTCTACGCCAAGACTCTTGGGACCCATCTCCGCGAACCGACCGGGGATGGGTTTTGTGTTGCGCGTCCCCGGATCCTCCCGACAGAGGAACCGTCAGTGACGACCAGCCAGTTCGACATCTCGGCCGACCTCGACACCCCGGTGTCGGCCTACCTCAAGTTGAAGCCCTTCCGGCCGCGCTTCCTGCTCGAGAGCGTGGAGGGCGGCGAGCGCCTCGCGCGTTATTCCTTCATCGGCTTCGGCGACTGCCTCGAATTCCGGCTCGACGCGTCCGGGCTGGTGCTGGGGAGCGAGCGCCTGCCCCGGCCGGCCGACCAAGCCGAGCTGCTCGGCGCACTGCGGCGCGCGCTCGCGGCGGCGCCGCACCCGGAGGCCGCAGGCAACGGCTTTCCGCTGCACGGCGGGCTCGTGGGCGTGGCGAGCTACGACCTCGTGCGCTACTTCGAGCGCCTGCCCTCGCACGCGCGCGTGGACGACGACTCCCCGCAGGCGCACTACGTCGCGCCACGGTCGCTGCTGGTGTTCGACCACCTGACGCGCCGCGCCGCGCTGCTGCACGCAGGCTCGGAGCACGAGCGGCAATCGCTCCGGCGCGAGGTGATCCGTGCGCTGCGCGGCGGGCTGCCGGGGCCCGCCTGGGCCGCGAGCTTCAGCGCGCCCCAGGCGAGCCTGTCGGAGGACGAGTTCATCGAGCGCGTGACCCGCACCCAGCAGCACATCGCCGCGGGCGACGTGTACCAGCTCGTGCTGTCGGTGCGCTTCGCCGGCCGCTGCGACCTCGACCCCTTCGAGACGTACCGGGCCCTGCGACTGCTGAACCCGTCCCCCTACATGTACTACTGCGAGCTCGGCGACCGCGTGGTGGTGGGCTCCTCGCCCGAGGCGCTGGTGAAGCTCAACGGCCGGCACGCCCAGATGCGGCCGATCGCCGGCACGCGCCCGCGCGGCGCCGATACGGTCCGGGACGACGCGCTTTCAGCCGAGCTGCTCGCCGACCCGAAGGAGAACGCCGAGCACGTCATGCTGGTGGACCTCGCGCGCAACGACCTCGGCCGCGTGGCGACCGCGGGCTCGGTGCACGTGCATCCCTTCCGCTCCGTCGAGCGTTACAGCCACGTCATGCACATCGTGAGCGGCGTGAACGGCACCCTGGCCCCGGGGCGGGACGCCTTCGACCTGTTCGCGGCGGCCTTCCCGGCCGGCACGCTGGTGGGCGCGCCCAAGGTGCGCGCCATGGAGATCATCGACGAGCTCGAGCCGGTGCGCCGCGGCTTCTACGGCGGCACGGTCGGCTACTTCGGGCACGGTGGGGACATGGACCAGGCGATCACGATCCGCACGATGGTGTTCCACGGCGACAGCTACAGCTTCCAGGCCGGCGCCGGCATCGTCGCGGACAGCGTGCCGGCGAGCGAGTACCGAGAGGTGCTCGCCAAGAGCGCGGTGCTGCGCCGCGCGCTCGAGTTGGCGCGGGAGGGCCTCTGATGGACACGCCGCGCCTGCTGCTCGTCGACAACTACGACAGCTTCACCTACAACCTCGTGCAGGCTTTTCTCGTGCTCGGCGCCGACGTGCTCGTCCACCGCAACGACGCGATCACCGTCGAGGAAGCGAAGCGCCTCGCGCCCACGCACCTGTGCATCTCGCCGGGACCCGGCACGCCGAGCGACGCCGGTGTCTCCATGGACATGATCCGCGCCTTCGCAGGCGAGATCCCCGTGCTCGGCGTGTGCCTCGGCCACCAGTCCATCGTCGAGGTGTTCGGCGGCGAGGTGGTGCGGGCGGGCCGGCTGATGCACGGCAAGGTCTCGCCGGTGCATCACGACGGCCGCGGCATCCTCGCCGGCATGCCCCAGCCCTTCGAGGCGGGGCGCTACCACTCGCTGATCGCGCGGCCGGAGTCGCTGCCCGCGCTGCTCGAGGTGAGCGCGCGCACCACCGAGGGCGAGATCATGGGCGTGCGGCATCGCGAGCTCGTGGTCGAGGGGGTGCAGTTCCACCCCGAGAGCGTCCTGACGCCGGAGGGCCCGATGCTGCTCGGCAACTTCCTCAAGTTGGCCGGCGGCCGCCGGGCCGCCCGAGGCTGAGGCCATGATCGAACTGCGCGACATCCTCGAGCGACTGCTGCAGCGACGCGACCTCACCGAAGCCGAGGCGGCCTCATTGCTGGTCGCGCTCACCGATGCGTCGGTGGCGCCCGCGATGTCGGGCGCGCTGCTCGCGGCGCTGCGCGGCAAGGGCATCACGGCGGACGAGGTGCGGGGATTCGCCAGCGCAATGCGCGGGCTCGCCCGCCGGCCGGAACTCCCGCCCGGTCCGCCTGCGGTGGACGTGGTCGGCACGGGCGGCGACGCCTCGGGCAGCTTCAATCTTTCCACCGGCGCGGCGCTGCTCGTGGCCGCGATGGGCGTGCGCGTCGTCAAGCACGGCAACCGCTCGGTCTCGAGCCGCTCGGGCAGCGCGGACCTGCTCGAGGCGCTCGGGTTGCCGCTGCCGCTCGATGAGCGCGCCGCGGGTGAGTGCCTCGCGGCCACCGGCTTCACGTTCCTGTTCGCGCCGCACTACCACCCGGCGATGAAGGAAGTGGCGCCGGTGCGACGCGCGCTCGGCGTGCGTACGGTGTTCAACCTGCTCGGACCGCTCACCAATCCGGCCGAGCCGCCGTTCAGCCTGATCGGGGCCTACAGCGCCGAGGCCGCGCGGCTCATGGCGGACACACTCTCGGGCATGCCGATCCAGCGCGTGTTCGTGATCCACGGCGAGCCCGGCTGGGACGAGGCGACGCCCGTGGGTCCCTTCGAGCTCTACGACGTGCAGCCCGGTCGCGTGACCCGCGAAGTGCGGGACCCGCTCGACCTTGGCCTCCAGCGCTGCACGGCCGCGGACCTCGCCGGCGGCGATGCGGACCGCAACGCCGCGGGCCTGCGCGCGGTGTTCGAGGGCCGCGACCAGGGACCGCACTGCGACGCCATCGTGCTGAACGCTGCCCTCGCGCTCGAAGTGACGGGCGCCGTGCCGTCGGCGGGCGCGGGGGTGGTGGCTGCGCTCCACGCACTCCGCTGCGGCGACGCCGCGCGGCTGCTCGAGCGGCTGGCGGCATTCGGCCGTCACCCGCGCGAAGACTGAGCCGGGATCGTTCCGTGGGCCTGCTCTCCGACATGCACCGCTCGAGCCTGCAGCGCGTCGCCGAGGCGCGCGAGCGCGTGCCGGTGGCGGCGTTGCGTGCCGCGGTGCTCGGCACGCCGGTGCCGCCGCGGCTGCGGCTCGCGCGGCACGGCTTCGACCTGATCGCCGAGCTCAAGCTGCGCTCGCCCGCGCTCGGCGACCTGTCCGCCGCGACGCTCGACCCGGTGCGCCGGCTCGAGGCCTACGCCGAGGGCGGCGCCGCGGTCTGCTCCATACTCACCGAGCCCGATCGCTTCGACGGCAGCCTCGATCACCTCCAGGTCGCGGCCGAGACCCTGCAGTCCTTCGGCGTGCCGGCCATGCGCAAGGACTTCCTCGTCGATCCATACCAGGTGCTCGAGGCGCGTGCCTGGGGCGCCTCGGGCGTGCTGCTGATCGTGCGGCTGGTGTCGCGCGAGCGCCTGGTCGAGCTGCTCGACACTGCGGCGGCGCTCGGGCTGTTCGTGCTGCTGGAGGCCTTCGATGCCGACGATCTCGCGGTCGCCGCGGGCCTCGCCCGCGAGCGTATCGGCCGCGACGAGCAGGTGCTGATGGGCCTCAACTGTCGCGATCTCCAGACGCTCGCCATCGACTTCGACCGCTTCGCCAGGCTGCGCGGGCACCTGCCGCCCGAGTGGCCGGCGGTCGCCGAGAGCGGCGTGCAGACCGCGGCCGATGCGGCCCGCGTTGCGGCGCTGGGCTATCGGCTCGCGCTGGTCGGTACCTGCTTGATGCGACGTCACGACGCGGCGCAGGCCGTGCGCGAGCTGCTGGAGGCGGGCCGCCGGGCCCGGCCGTAGCCCGCGATGGCATCGCTGTGGATCAAGATCTGCGGGCTGCGCAGCACCGCTGCGATCCAGGCCGCGGCTGAGGCGGGCGCCGACGCAGTCGGCTTCGTGTTCCACGCGCCCTCGCCGCGCCACCTCGAGCCTGCCGAGGCGCGCGCGCTGCAGGCGGCCGTGCCGCAGGGCCTCGAACGCGTCGCCGTGTTCCTGCATCCGTCGCAGTCGCTGGTGGACGCCGTCCTCGAGGCGATCGCGCCGGACTGGGTGCAGACGGATGCCGAGGATCTCGCAGGTTTGCGCCTGCCGCCCGGCCAGCGTGTGCTGCCGGTGCTGCGCGGCGGCGGCCGGCGGCCCGTGCCGTTGCCCGCGCGCTGCCTGTACGAGAGCGGCCGCAGCGGCGCAGGCGAGCGCGCCGACTGGCCGGCCGCGGCGGCGCTGGCGTGCAGGACGCAGCTCGTGCTCGCCGGAGGGCTCGATCCCCAGAGCGTGGCCGAGGCCGTGCGCACCGTGCGTCCGTTCGGCGTGGACGTAAGCTCCGGCGTCGAACGAGAGCGCGGCGTGAAGGACGCCACGCTCGTCCGTGAGTTCATCCGCGCCGCCCGTGAGGCGGCCGAGGTCCCGTTATCCGAGGAGAGTCGCTGATGCGAACCTTGTCCCTGCAGATCGATCGCGAGGCGCTGCTTGCCGAGACGCTGCGCGGCGCGTTCCCGGATGCGCGCGGCCGCTACGGGCCCTTCGGCGGACGCTACGTGCCCGAGACGCTCGTCCCCGCGCTCGACCGGCTGAAGGAGGGCGTGCGCGTCCACCTGGGTGAAGCGGGCTTCCGCGCCGAGTTCGAATCCGAGCTGCGCACCTGGGTGGGCCGGCCGACGCCGCTGACGCACGCGCGCGAGCTGTCGCGGCGCTGGGGCGCCGACGTGTGGCTCAAGCGCGAGGATCTCGCCCACACGGGCGCGCACAAGATCAACAACGCCCTCGGCCAGGGGCTGCTCGCGAAGCGCCTCGGCGCGAAGCGCATCGTCGCCGAGACCGGCGCGGGGCAGCACGGCGTGGCCTCGGCCGCGGCCTGTGCCCGGCTCGGCCTGCCCTGCGTCGTGTACATGGGCGCGGTGGACATGGAACGCCAGGCGCCCAACGTCGGGCGCATGAAGCTGCTCGGCGCCGAGGTCGTGCCCGTCACCGGCGGCGACCAGACGCTGCGCGCCGCCATCGACGAGGCGCTGCGCGACTGGGTGTCGGATCCGGACGGCACCTACTACCTGCTCGGCTCCGCCGTCGGGCCGCATCCGTATCCGTACCTCGTGCGCGAGTTCCAGTCGGTGATCGGCCTCGAGGCGCGCGCGCAGATGCTCGAGCAGTCGGGTGCGCTGCCCGACGCAGTGGTTGCCTGCGTCGGCGGCGGCTCGAATGCGATCGGGCTGTTCCACCCGTTCGTGCGCGACACCGGCGTGAAGCTGCTCGGCCTCGAGGCGGGCGGCACCGGCAGCGGGCTCGGCCAGAACGCGGCCTCGCTCGCCTACGGCACACCCGGCGTGCTGCAAGGCTGCTACTCGCTGCTGCTGCAGGACGAGCACGGCCAGATCCAGGAGACGCACTCCGTGTCGGCAGGACTCGACTACCCGGGTGTCGGACCCGAGCACGCGCTGCTCGCGAGCATCGGGCGCGTCGCGTACGAGGCGGCCGGCGACGACGAATCGCTCGAGGCGCTCGCCGAGTGCTGCCGTGCCGAGGGCATCCTGCCCGCGATCGAGAGCGCGCACGCCTTCGCGGGCGCGAAGCGCTACGCGCAGGCGAACCCGGGCAGCCGCATCCTGATCGGGCTTTCGGGCCGCGGCGACAAGGACATGCCGACGCTGCAGCGCACGCTGCTGAAGGGGACGCTGTGATGAATGCACCCCGCGACACCATCAGCCGCGCCATCCGCGACGCCGCGGCGCAGGGCCGCCCGGCCGTGGTCGGCTTCATGACGGCCGGCTTCCCCGATCGGGCCGGCTTCCGTGACCGGCTCGCGGCAATCGCCTCGACTGCCGACGTCGTGGAGATCGGCATCCCGTTCACCGATCCGATGGCCGACGGCATGACCATCCAGCGTGCGAGCCAGGTGGCGCTCGCCGGCGGATTCACCCTGCCCTGGCTGCTCGAGGAACTCGCTGCGATGCAGCCCCGGCCGCAGGCACCTCTCCTGCTGATGAGCTACCTCAACCCACTGCTCGCTTACGGTCTCGATCGCCTGCCGGCGGCCGCCGCGCGCGCCGGCGTCGCGGGTTTCATCATCCCCGACCTGCCTTACGAGGAGAGCGCCGGGATGCGCGTCGCGCTCGCGACGCAAGGCCTCGCGCTGGTGCAGATGGTCACGCCCGTGACGCCGCCGGAGCGGCTCAGGATGCTGTGCGAGGCGAGCGCGGGATTCGTGTACGCCGTCACCATGACGGGCACGACCGGCAGGAGTGTCGCCGTGCCGGACGAGGTACTGGCCTACATGGATCGCGTGCGTGCCGTGTCGCCGGTGCCGGTGTGCGCGGGCTTCGGCATCCGCAGCCGCGAGCAGGTCGAGCGCATGCAGGGGCACGTGGACGGCGTGGTGGTGGGATCGGCGCTCGTGGAGGTGCTCGAGCGCGGCGAGGATCCGGCGGCGTTCCTGCGCGGGCTGCGTCCGGCGGCTGCGCCGGCCGGCTGAGGTCAGGACGTCGCGAGCGTGGCCTTGAGGCGGTCGATGACCAGCGCACGCATGTTGTGCAGCGGGTTCTTCTCCCACGTGAAGCACGGCGGCTCGCGGCGAAGCATGGCCCATCGCTGGGTCTCGAGCACCTGGTTGAGGTACCCGAGGCTGCGCTCGATGGCTTCCAAGTAGGGGTTGCGGCCGTCGAACAGGATCTCGAAGTAGCGGTAGGCGCCGCCGAACTCGCCGTCGAGCCGCGTGCGCATGGTCTCGGCGAAGAACTCCGGAGTCTGCCGCAGCACGTCGAGGCCCGAGCCGTAGTTCACCTTGAGTCCGGTGCCGTTGCGCGAGACGGCCACGCCGCCGAGCACGAACTCGGGGTAAAGCCGGTCGCGGACCTTCTCCAGGTAACAGCGGTCGGCCATCTGCGCCATCATGTCCGCGGTGCCGAGAAGGTGGCCAACCTTGCGATCGCGTGGATCGTCGAGGCGGATCTGGTCGAAGCTGAGCTCGTAGCCCGTGAAGTGCACGATCTGCGTCGCCACCGGTACCCAGGCTGCCAGTCCGATCGTCGGCAGGTAGCGCGCGAGGAACTGCGCGCTGCGGCCGACGTGCGTGAGCGTGAACTCGGCGCCGTTGCGGTGCTGGTGATCGTCGCTCTGGCGGATGTAGCCCGAGTCGTGGAACAGCGCGACCACCAGCCCGAGCAGGGCGCGCTCGGCGCCGAACTGCTGCTCGGGTGCGTGCGAGCGCTCGTAGCCCACCAGCAGCCGCGCCATCGCGAGCGTGTCGTCGAGCGAGTGCTGCACGTCGTGGTAGACGGTGTCGCAGCCGAGGTAACCGGGATACTGGCCGTTGAAGAGCCGCTCGAAGTCCTCGAACGCCGTGCCGAGCCGCTCGAGCGGTCCGCTCGGCCAGCTCCGCGAGTAGAGTTCCTCGACGGCGCGGCGCACCGCGGCCACCGAACTCACCTGCACGGTATTGGTGACGTCGTAGTCGCTGCGCCGGTACTGCATGGCGTTATTGTTTTCGTCTGCGCGACGACCCGCGCGTTTCGCCGGAGTGTAGTGCAAGCAGGCAGGTCACCAGAGTAAAGAAATCCGACATTTGCCCTTCGACACGCCGGCCGGATCTCTATATGTCAAATCGGGCGAGCACCGGAGCGTGGTCCGAGGGCCGTTCTAGACGCCTCGGGGACTTGTCGATGTGACACGCGTCGCACTTCGGAGCGAGCGCGCTGCTCGCGAGGATCAGGTCGATACGCAGGCCCGCGTTGCGACGGAATGCCATCATCCGGTAGTCCCACCACGAATAGGATTTCGCGGGCTGCTCGAAGCGCCGGAAGCAGTCCTCGAAGCCCGTCGCGATCAGCGCGCGCAGCGCCGCCCGCTCCGACTCGCTCACGTGCACCGAACCTTCCCAGGCCTTGGGGTCGTGCACGTCGCGATCCTCGGGCGCGATGTTGAAGTCCCCGAGGATCACCACCTGCGGATTGCGCGCGAGCTCGGCCGCGGCGTACGCGCGCAGCGCGTCGAACCAGCGCAGCTTGTACTCGTACTTGTCGGAGCCGACCGACTGGCCGTTCGGCACGTACACGTCGATCACGCGCACGCCGCCCACGGTCGCAGCGATCACGCGGCGCTGCTCGTCCTCGAAGCCCGGGATGCCGGCCACCACGTCCTCGAGCGCGGTCTTCGCGAGCAGCGCCACGCCGTTGTAGGTGCGCTGCCCGCTGAAGGCGACCTCGAGTCCGAGCGACTCGAGTTCCGCTCGCGGGAAATCGGGATCCGGCAGCTTGGTTTCCTGCAACGCGATCACGTCCACCGGATTCGCGGCGAGCCAGTCCACGAGGTGCGGCAGTCGAACCCGCAGCGAGTTGACGTTCCAGGTGGCGAGCTGCATGGCGCGTCAGGCCGCGAGGCCCATCTGCCGCAGCAGCGGCCCGATCTCGGGCTTGCGACCGCGGAACTCGACGAATGCCTCCATCGCGTCGCGGCTGCCGCCGCGCTCGAGGATCGCGGCGAGGAATCGCCGCGCCGTGCCCTGGTCGAACACGCCGTGCTCCTCGAACGCACCGAACGCATCGGCGGAGAGCACCTCGGCCCACTTGTAGCTGTAGTAGCCGGCCGCGTATCCGCCGGAGAACACGTGCTGGAAGCTGTGCGGGAAGCGGTTGAACTCGGGCGGACGCACCACGCTCACCGCCTCGCGCACCTCGGCCAGCGTCTCCGCGATTCGTGGGGCACCCGGCGCGTAGCCGGCGTGCAGCTTGAAATCGAATAGCGCGAACTCGAGCTGGCGCACCGTCTGCATGCCGGCCTGGAACGTGCGGCTCGCCTGCAGGCGGGCGAGCATGTCGTGCGGCAGCGCCTCGCCGGTCTCGACGTGTGCCGAGACGAGCGGCAGCACCTCGTCGCGCCAGGCGAAGTTCTCCATGAACTGGCTCGGCAGCTCGACCGCGTCCCAGGGCACGCCGTTGATGCCTGCCACGCTCGGCACGTCCACGCGCGTGAGCAGGTGGTGCAGGCCGTGGCCGAACTCGTGGAACAGCGTCAGCACCTCGTAGTGCGTGAGCAGCGACGGACGGTCGCCGGAGGGCGGGCTGAAGTTGCAGACGAGGTAGGCGATCGGCAGCGCGCTCGCGCCGGCGAGCCGGAGGCGGCCCACGCACTCGTCCATCCAGGCGCCGCCGCGCTTCTTCGGCCGCGCATAGAGATCCAGGAAGAAGCCGCCGCGGGGCGTGTCGTCGCGGTCGAGCACGTCGAAGAACCGCACGTCGGGGTGGTAGGTCTCGACGGCAGGGTTGGCGACGATGCGCACGCCGTACAGCCGGTGCACGACGGTGAACAGGCCGGCCAGCGCGCGCGGCAGCGGGAAGTACGGCCGCAGCGCTTCCTCGGACACCTGCAGCCGTTCCTTGCGCAGCCGCTCGGAGTAGAACCCGACGTCCCAGGAGGCGAGCGTCCGCCCCGCGAACCGCTCGAGTTCGGCGAACTCGCGCTCTGCCGCCGGCCGGCTGACGCGGGCGAGCTCCTGCAGGAACTCGATCACCTCCGCCGGGTCGCGCGCCATCTTGGTCGCGAGCGAGTACTCGGCGAAGTTCGCGAAGCCGACGAGGTTCGCGGCCTCGTGGCGCAGGGCGAGGATCTCGGCCATCAGCGGACCGTTGTCCCACTGGCCGGCGTGCGGCCCGCGGTCGGAGGCGCGCGTCACCCAGGCCTCGTAGAACTCGCGGCGCAGCGGCTCGCTCACGGCGTGCGAGAGCACGGCCTGGTAGGTCGGCGCGTCGAGCGACAGGAGCCAGCCGTCCTTGCCGGCGGCGATGGCCGCCGCGCGGGCGCGATCGAGCGCGTTGGCGGGTAACCCCTCGATCTCGGCCTCGTCGGTCACGTGCCGCGACCAGGCGTGGGTCGCGTCGAGCACGTTCTCGTCGAACTTCGCCTGGGTGGTGGCGAGCCGCTCCATGACCGCGCCGAAGCGCTGCTTGCGCTCGGGCGGCAGCGACACGCCGGCGAGGCGGAAGTCGCGCAGCGCGTTCTCGACGACCTTGCGCTGCTCGATCCCGAGCGAGGCGCCCTCGCGATCCGCGACCCGCTGGTAGGCAGCGCACAGCCGCTCGTTCTGGCCGAGCTCGGTGTGGTAGGCGGTGAGCAGCGGCAGGCAGGCGTTGTAGGCGGCGCGCAGCGCCTCGCTGTTCATGACGCCGTTCAGGTGGCTCACGGGCGACCAGGCGCGCGCGAGGCGGTGGTGCAGGTGCTCGATCGGCACGACCAGCGTGTCCCAGGCGTCGGCCCCCGCGTCGAGCAGGGCGGCGATCGCGGCGCGGTTGGCGTCCAGCTGCTCGCGCAGCGCGGGCTCGATCCTAGTGGGCTCGATGGCGCTGAAGGCGGGAAGGGAATCGTCGGAGAGCAGGGGCTGGGTCATCGCGCGCGTCCATGGCGGCAGGGGGCGCCATTCTAGGCCCAGCCGAACACCCCCTGCAGCAGCCAGGCGAGCGCGTAGACGGCCGCGGCAAAGCCGGCGAAGGCCGCCAGCGCACGCCGGCGATAGCGCTTCGCGAGCGCCTTCTCCTGCAACGTCGCGATCAGGAACAGTCGGCCGCCATCCGGTCGCCCGAGGACGTGCAGCGCCGGCTGCGGGGGCTGGTCGAGGTGGCGCTGCGTGACCGTGTGGCGCGCTTCCTCGCGGGCGCGTTCCCATTCCTCGAGGCTCACCCGGCCGTCACGATCGCTGTCGAAGCGGGCGGCGAGCGCCGCCGCATCCTGCTTCCACTCGCCGAGCAGCGCGCCCACCTCGGCCGTGAGGTCGCGCCGCCCGGCCGCGGAGTGGGTCCGGAACTGGCCGAGTGCATATACCTGCTCGTGCTCGTAGATGCGCTCCTCGAAGTACCGGTACCCGGCGCCGCCAAGACGATTGCCCAGGCCGGGCGCCTGCGTCGGCCAGGGAGCATCGCCGTACCACGTGGTGCGCTCGGCGGTGAGCACCTCGGCCCCGCCGGGCTGCACGATGCACTCGCCCGTGCCGTCGTCGAGCAGGAAGGGTTGCTCCGAGCGCCCGGAATTCACGGTTCGCCAGGTGGTGCGGCGCTTGCCGGGCGGTCCGCTGCTGGTGCGCTTCTGGATGCGGTAATGCCACCACACGCAGGGGCGGTGCGTGAGCGGCGCGAGGTTGCGGGCGCCGTCGAGCGGGCGGCAGCGACCGGCCACCTCGACGTAGCCCTGCGCGGCCGAACGGACGCGGGAGGTCGGCGTGTCCTCGATCATCCGCGCGATGTGCAGCCAGCGGAACGCGAACCAGCCGCCCCCGCCCACCGCGGCTCCCAGCGCCAGGAGCCAGAACCAGAGGTCCGACGGGTCAGCCAAACAGTTTCCCGAGGTCCACGTCGCGCTTCTGCTCCTCGGTGAACTCGAGCAGCGCCGACGGCTTGAACTCGAACATCCGCGCCACGATCAGGTCCGGGAAGGTCTGGATGCGGATGTTGTTGAGATTCACTGCTTCGTTGTAGAGCTCGCGGCGGTCGGCGATCGTGTTCTCGAGCTCGCTGATGCGGGTGCGCAGGTGCTGGAACCCCTGATCGGCCTTGAGATCGGGGTAGTTCTCCGCCACGGCGAACAGCCGCCCGAGCCCTTCGCGCAGCTGCTGCTCGGCCGCGCCAAGCGCGGTTACATCGCCGCTGCCCTGCGCCCGGAACACCGCCGCGCGCGCCTGCATCACCCGCTCGAGGGTTTCCTGCTCGTAGGCCATGTAGCGCTTGCAGGCCTCCACGAGCTTCGGCAGCTCGTCGTGCCGCTGCGTGAGCAGCACGTCGATGTTCGACCAGGCCTTGCGCACGTTCTCGCGCAGCGCGACCAGCCCGTTGTAGATCCGCACGACGTAGAGGGCCGCCACGACGAGCAGCGCCAGGAACAGCAGGGTTACGACGATCATGGCAGGCGTCCTCCGGGGCGGGGTCGTGAGCTTGCCGCCTGCGGGGCGGCAGCGTCTAGACTACGCGTTTCGTTTTAAGGCACCTGCGAGGCCCCCGCCATGTCCGCCCGACCTTACCGCGGCATCCACCCGAAGCTCGCGCCGGGCGCGTACATCGACCCGTCGGCGGTGGTGATCGGCGACGTCGAGCTCGGCGCCGACGCGTCGATCTGGCCGATGGCGGTGGTGCGGGGTGACGTGAATTACATCCGCCTCGGCGCGCGCAGCAACGTGCAGGACGGCAGCGTGCTGCACGTCACCCGGCCGTACCCGGGCAGCGACGCCGGCTGGCCGCTCCTCATCGGCGACGACGTCGTGATCGCCCACAACGTCACGGTGCACGGCTGCACGATCGGCAACCGGGTGCTGGTCGGCATCGGTGCGGTGGTGCTCGACGGCGCGGTAGTCGAGGACGACGTCATGATCGGCGCCGGCAGCGTGGTCACGCCCGGCAAGCGGCTCGCCTCGGGCGGGCTCTACCTCGGCAACCCGGCGCGCCGCGCGCGCGAGCTGACCGCGGTCGAGGTCGCCCGCATCCCCGTGATGGCGGGCTTCTACGTCGATCTCAAGCGGGATTACGAGCAGCCGTAGCGGCGCGCACCCGCAGCACCTCGAGCACCGGCGCGGTGTCGGGCCGCACGCCGCGCCACAGCTGAAAAGCCTCCGCGGCCTGCTCGACGAGCATCCCCCAGCCCTGCTCGGCCCGGCGCGCGCCGAGGCGCTTCGCCCAGGTGACGAACGGCGTGTCGCCCACGCCGTAGGCCATGTCGTAGCAGGTGGTCCGGTAGTCCACGACGTCGATGGGGATCAGCGGCACCTCGCCGCGCAGGCTCGCCGAGGTGGCGTTGACGACGAGGTCGAAGGGCCGGTGCTCGATCTGGGAGAACTCGCAGCCCCGCACTTCCCCGAGCTCGGCGAACTCCTTCGCCAGCAGCTGGGCCCGTGCGCTGGAACGGTTGGCGATCACCAGCACCTCGGGCGCGAGGGACATGAGCGGCTCGATCGCGCCGCGTGCCGCACCGCCGGCGCCGAGCAGCAGGATGCGCGGTGACCGGAACGTCACCTTGAGGTTGCGCGTCAGGTCGACGAGCAGGCCCGCACCGTCGGTGTTGTCCCCGAGCAGCCCCTCGTCGCGGCGCACTACCGTGTTGACTGCGTCGGCGCGCTGCGCCCGCGGCGTCAGCTCGTTGACGAGCTCGGCGGCGGCCTGTTTGTGCGGCAGGGTGACGTTGATCCCGAAGCCCCCGCTGCTGAAGAAATCGAGCACGTCGCTGCGGAAGCGCTCGGGCGGCGACTCGACGAGGCGATAGGCCATGTCCTGCGAGGTCTGCCGTGCGAACATGCCGTGGATGAACGGCGACCAGCTGTGCTGGACCGGGTAGCCGAACAGGGCGTAGGCGTCAGTCATCCGCAAGCCACTGCGCCGCGCGCTTCGCGAAATACGTGAGGATGCCGTCGGCGCCGGCGCGCTTGATCGAGGTGAGCGATTCGAGCACCACGGCGCGCTCGTCGAGCCAGCCGTGGCCCGCCGCGGCCATCAGCATCGCGTACTCGCCGCTCACCTGGTACACGTAGGTGGGTGCGCCGAACCGATCCTTCACGCGGCGGACGATGTCGAGATAGGGCATCCCGGGCTTGATCATCACCATGTCGGCGCCCTCGTCGAGGTCGAGCTGCACTTCTCGCAACGCCTCGTCGGAATTGGCCGGGTCCATCTGGTAGTTGTACTTGTTGCCCTTGCCGAGGTTCCCGGCCGAGCCCACCGCGTCGCGGAACGGGCCGTAGAAGCTCGAGGCGTACTTGGCGGAGTAGGCCAGGATCCGCGTGTGGATGTGGCCGGCGTCCTCGAGCGCATCGCGGACGGCGCCGATGCGGCCGTCCATCATGTCCGAAGGGGCCACGACGTCGGCGCCCGCCGCGGCGTGCGACAGCGCCTGCTTCACCAGCGCCTCGACCGTCACATCGTTCATCACGTAGCCGGTCTCGTCGATGATGCCGTCCTGGCCGTGGGTCGTGAACGGGTCGAGCGCCACGTCGGTGATGACGCCGAGGCCGGGGATGGCCTTCTTCAAGGCGCGCACGGCGCGCTGCGCGAGGCCGTCGGGATTCCAGGCCTCGCGGCCGTCCAGGGACTTCGCCTCCGGGGCCGTCACGGGGAACAGCGCCATGGCTGGCACGCCGAGGCGCGCCACGGCCTCCGCCTCGCGCACCAGCTCGTCCACGGTGAGTCGCTCGACGCCCGGCATGGACGGCACGGCCACGCGCTGGCCGGAGCCTTCCATGACGAACACGGGGTAGATGAAGTCGGCCGGCGTGAGCACCGTTTCGCGCATCAGGCGGCGCGAGAACTCGTCGCGGCGCATACGGCGCATGCGCACGCGGGGAAACTGGTGCGGGTTCTGGTGATGGCTCATCCTGAACTCCAGTCGCGACAGGGGCCGGTTTGCGCCGGCGCGGGTCCGCGGGCTATGGTTTGGGCCGGCCGGAGCCTGATGGCCGCCAGCGCCGGCGACGCCCGCCAGAGCGCAATAACTTCGCTCAACAGTCGGTCTTTATACATGAACGCGCCGTTGGCCGGAAAGGACGGGGAGGTCGCCTTCGCTCGGCTCTGCGAGGAATTGCGGCCCGACCTGTACCGCTTCGCCTTCTGGCTGGCGCGCGACCGGGCGGTAGCGGAGGACGTCGTGCAGGAAGCCTTGCTGAGGGCGTGGCGGTCGCGGGACAGCCTCGGGGCCGCCGGGGCGGTCAAACCGTGGCTGCTGACCATCGTCCGCCGCGAGCACGCGCGGCTCTACGAGCGCAAGCGGCACGACACGGTGTCGGTCGACGAGCTGGTGCAGAGCGAGTCCGCCGAGCTGGCGGCCGCTGCCGACCAGGAAACGATGGACGTGCGTCGCGCCATCCTCGCCCTGGAGGACGACTATCGCGAGCCGCTGGTGCTGCAGGTGCTGATGGGCCTCTCGACTCAGGAAATCGCCGACCAGCTCGGCCTCACGCAGGCGGCCGTCCTGACCCGCCTGTTCCGTGCCCGGCAGAAGCTGCGTCGGGCGCTCGGGGCGGCGGCCGATGGGGAAAGCGAATGACCATGGACTGCCTGCAGTTCCGCCGCATCGCCGGCGCCGATCCGCGGCAGCTCGACGCCGCGGCCCGTTCCCACGCGCAGGCCTGCCCGCGCTGCGCTGAGCACCTGCGGCAGCTGCGCGCGCTCGACGCGCGAATCCTCGCGGCGCTCGAGGTGCCGGTGCCCGCGCCAGGTGTCGTCGCGGTCAGGCCGGCCGCTCCGGTTGCGGGCCTCGATCGCCGCCGCTGGCTCGCGCTCGCGGCCAGCATCGTCGGCGGTGTCCTGGTCGGCACGCTGCTCTGGGTCGGTAGCCCACGGAACTCGCTCGCCCGGGACCTCATCGAGCACCTCGGCCACGAACCCGAGGCACTGGTCGTCACCGAGCGAGCGGAGGACGAGAGGGTGCTCGGTAAGGTGCTCGAGCGGGGCGGCATCCGCCTTCGTCCGGAGATCGGCACGGTCTCCTACGCTAATACCTGCGTATTGCGCGGCCGCCGCGTGCCGCACCTCGTCGTACAGACGGGCGACGGGCCGGTGACGGTCATGGTGCTGCGTCACGAGCGGCCGGCGCGACCTGTCCGCTTCGATGAGGGCGGACATTCGGGCCAGATCGTCCCCGTGGGCCCCGGCAGCGTCGCCGTGATCGGTGATGCCGGGACGGATCTCGCGCAGGTGACGGCCGCGGTGACGGCGGCGGTGGAGTGGCTGTGAAGCCGCCCGTCCGTTGCGCGTGGTCCTACGCGGGCATGACCGATGCCTACGTCCGCTACCACGACGAGGAGTGGGGCGTGCCGGTGCACGACGACCGCAGGCAGTTCGAGTTCCTGGTGCTCGAGGGGGCTCAGGCGGGCCTGAGCTGGTCCACGATCCTGAACAAGCGCGAAGGCTATCGCGAAGCCTTCGCGGACTTCGACGTCGAGCGCGTGGCGCGCTTCGACAAGCGGCGGGTCGAGAAGCTGATGCTGTTCCCCGGCATCGTACGCAACCGGCTCAAGATCGAGTCCACGATCGGCAACGCCAAGGCGGTGCTCGAGCTTCAGGACGAGCTCGGCAGCCTGGACGCCTACCTGTGGTCCTTCGTCGGCGGCCGTCCGATCGTCAACCGCTGGACGGACATGAAGCAGGTGCCGGCCACGAGCCCCGAGTCCGATGCGCTCAGCAAGGCCCTGAAGAAACGCGGCTTCAAGTTCGTCGGCTCGACCATCGTGTACGCCCACATGCAGGCGACCGGGATGGTCAACGACCACGTGATCAGCTGCTTTCGCTACAAGGCCTGCAAGCAACTGAAGTAGCGGGGCGCGACGACGGGGCTCCGTCGGATCGCGTCGGCCTTAGTCATTACTGTCGATTCGCCGTTGAATCCCGTGTTGCGGCCCTTTGGGCGGATAAGTACGATCAGTCAGTATTACGAATACTCGATCGATAGGAATATCGTATGACAGCCATTGTCACCGTCTCGCCGAAGTTCCAGGTTGTGATCCCCCTCGCGATCCGCGAAGCACTGGGCATCCGGCCGGGACAGAAGATCCAGGCGATCCAGTACCAGGATCGCATCGAGCTGATTCCGGTGCGGCCGATCCGCAAGGCTCGCGGGATGCTCAGGGGCATCGACACGTCGGTGCCTCGCGACGATGACCGCGTGTGAACGTCGTCGACTCCTCCGGCTGGCTCGAATATCTCGCCGATGGGCCAAACGCCGCATTCTTCGCGCCAGCCATCGAGCGCAGCGCCGACCTTCTGGTGCCGACTCTATCTATCTTCGAGGTCTTCAATCGTGTGTTGGTGCAGCGCGAAGAATCGCAGGCCTTGCAGTCGATCGCGCTGATGCACCAGGGACACGTCATCGATCTCACGGCGTCGCTGGCGCTCGATGCCGCCCGGCTGTCGCGCAGCGCCAGGCTGCCGATGGCCGACAGCATCATGTTGGCCACGGCGCGCGCGCATGGCGCGACACTGTGGACCCAGGACTCGGACTTCGAGGGCCTGCCGGACGTGCGCTTCCAGCAGGCGCGGCCGGGGTAGGCCTCGAGGGGCGATCTACTCCGGCACCAGCCACTGCACGCTCGTCGAACCCGTGGCCTCCGGCGACAGCAGCCGGTGCAGCTGGGGCAGCAATTCCTTCAGCTGCTGGTCGAGCTGCCATGGCGGGTTGACGATCACGAGACCGGCGCCGGCCATGCCCACCTGCGCGTCGGGCGGCAGCACGCCGAGCTGTACGTCGAGCACCCGGCGGATGCCGGAGCCCTCGAGGCCGCGGTGAAAGCGCAGCGGCCCGGCGCGGTCAGTGACGGGGTACCAGATGCAGTACATGCCCGTGGGCCAGCGCTCGTGCGCAAGCTCGAGGCCGGCGAGCACGCGGTCGAACTCGAGATCGGACTCGTACGGCGGGTCGATCAGCACCAGCCCGCGCTTCTCGCGCGGCGGCAGCTGCGCCTTGAGCGCGGCATAGCCGTCGCCCTCGACCACGGACACCTGCCGCTGCCGGCCAAGGGCCGCCTCGAGAGCGGCGGCTTCCTTCGGCAGCGTTTCCATGAGCACCATCCGGTCGTCCGGGCGCCGCAGACGCGCCACGATCAGGGGCGAGCCGGGGTAGGCGGTGATGGCGCTGTGACCTTTGCCGGCGGACTCGCGCACCAGCGCGACGTAGGCGGCCACCGCGGGCGGCAGCGAGGCCGCACGCGCCTCCAGCAGCCGGCCGATGCCCTCCTTGTACTCGCCGCTGCGCTGCGCCTGCGCCTCGCTCAGGTCGTAGCGGCCGCGCCCGGCGTGGGTGTCGAGGTAGAAGAACGGCGCGGGCTTCTTCTTCAGGTGCTCGACGAGCATGATCAGCACGACGTGCTTGAGCACGTCCGCGAAATTGCCGGCGTGGTAGGCGTGGCGGTAGTTCATGACGGGAAGGTTACTGCACGGGGAGGGACGGCACATGAGACGAGCGCGTTCTGCGGTGGGCGCGGGCCTCGCGATGCTGCTGGCGGCGTGCGCCGTGAATTCCGAGCCCGGCGAGACTTCCGCCGGTTCCGGCCAGGAGAGACCCGTGATGCCGACACTCGAGACCCTGACCGAGTCGGTACTGGATGACGCTGCGAAGCGGACCGGTCTCGGCCGGACCTCGCTCGTGGTCGAGAGCGCCGCGGCGGTGACCTGGGCGGACGGCTCGCTCGGCTGCCCGGAGCCCGGCATGAACTACACGATGGCGCTGGTGCCAGGCTACCGGATCATCGTCCGGGCAGGTGAGCAGCGACTCGATTACCACGCGAGCCGGCGCGGCTACTTCGTGCTGTGCCCGGCCGGGCGGTCGGCGGACCCGATCGGGGACGCCGCGATCTGAACTCATGGCGGGGTCGGATCGGTGTCCGGTCGCCCAATCAGTTCCCCAAAGAAAGACGCCCCGGGGATTGCTCCCCGGGGCGTCGGTTAGGACGAAGTCCTCTCAGGTCGGACCGATTACGGATCGACCCGGACGATCGTCGGGCTGGGCATGCCGGCGGCACCACCGTACGCCACCGAACCCAGGTACTTCGTACCGGCGGTCAGGCCGCTGAAGGTCAGGTTGATCGTGCCGGTCGCACCGGTCGTCGCACTGGCCGGCGCCGAGACCGCCATGTTGCCGGCATCCGCACTGCCCAGCAGCCAGGTGTGCAGCTTGAACGGGCTCGTGCCCGCGACACCCCAGCCCTGCACCACGACCGTGTAGTCGCCGGCGGCCGGGTTCAGCAGGTTGACCTCCTCCGCCGAGGTGCCCGAGCCGCTCGTCCCGACCAGCCCACCTGTCGAGTTGAAGACGCACAGGTCGATGTCGGCGCCCGGGCTGACATCCGCGTCGAAGAGCGAGAACCGCGCGTAGGTGGTGCCGGCCGCAATCGCGACCGGGATCAGCTGTGCGTTCGGGCTCGTCAGCGAGCAGGTGCTGTCCGTCGGGTCGTCCGCCACGACTCCGTCCGTCGTGGCGGCGGGAACCAGGCCGCGGGCCGTGGCCGTGAACGGTCCGGTGTACCCGAAGATCAGCGGATAGGAGATGACTCCGCCGCTGGACGCGACCGACGCCGGTGCGCTGAGGGCCACCGGACGCACCACGATCGGGCTGCGCACGGTGTAGCCGCCGCCGGTCCAGTACAGCTGGCCGCCCGTGTAGGCGTTGAGCGCGGCCGTCGTACGGAGGAAGGCGACCTCGAACGACTTGGTCTCGCCCGGGGCCAGCGTCAGGCTCGTCGGTGTAACACTGACGGTGAAGCCGCCCATGCCCGTTACGCTGGAATTCACCGTCAGCGGCGCACCGCTGACATTGGTGAGTCGCCGCGTGACCGTCTGCACGCCCGCCAGGTCGCCGATCGCGATCGACGGCGAGTTGAAGTCACTGGCATCCCTGGAGTAGCCCGCGCTCCACAGCGCGTTGCAGGTCGCGTCGAGGCCCTGAGGCTGCGTGGCGCAGATGAACGCCAGCCAGTCGTTCCAGCCCGAGTCATAGACGAGGCCCGGATCGAGCGCGCTGTTGGGCTGCACGTGCCCCGCGCCCTGGCGGAAGATCAGCACCGGGTTGGTGTTCGGAGCGGGGGTGCCGCCATCGAGCACGTCGTAGCCCGTCGTCATGAGCGCCGACTTGATCGCCATGGGCGACCAGTTCGGGTATTCCTCCTTCATCAGCGCGGCGAGACCCGCGACGTGCGGGCTCGACATCGAGGTGCCGCTGTACAGGTCGAACGACCGGCCACCGTTGCCGGGAGGTGCAACGGCCGCGAGGATGTCCTGGCCCGGCGCAATCAGGTCGGGCTTGAGCAAGTCGCCGCCGCCTGCGCGCAGCGGACCACGCGAGGAGAACGACGCCGTGAACGGCGCCGGCTCGGTGTAGACGATCGTCGCCTCGTTGATCGTCGCGGTCGCGCCCGGCATCGCGGCATAGGCTTTCACGGCCGGCCGGTCGAGGTGCGAGATGTGCACAGTGGGAACGAAATGGAAGTCGGCGTTCAGCGAGCTGGCTGCGACGTTCGCCATCACCATGCCGACACCGCCCGCCATCTGCACGGCCAAGCTCTTGTCCACGCGGGCGATCACGCCGCGGTCGCAGTAGACGATCTTACCCGTGACGACGGCCGGGTCCAGCGTGCCCGGGTAGCACAGGGCTACTTCACTGGGGTTTGCGCCAGCAAGGCCGGCAGCGGTGGAATCGACGAACGGGGCCGGACCGACCGCGGTGGCGACCGACGCGCCAGGGTAGGTCACGCCGTTGCCGAGCGTCACCGAACCAGCGCCGTTGCGGTTGTGCGTGCCCGCGGCCACCGTGGTCAGCCACGGGCCGGGGTGCGCCACCGTCGAGCTCGTCGGGCCGCTGTTGCCCGCCGAGGCCGCGACGAACACGCCCGCGTCCGCCGCGAACAGGAAGGCGATCTCCACTGCGTCGCGGAAGTTGGTGCTGCTGCCGCTGATCGAGAAATTGATCACGTCCACGCCGTCGGCGACGGCCTGGTCGATCGCTGCGACGCTGTCGCTGCTGAAGCAGGAGCCGCTGGCGCCGGTTTCCCAGCAGACCTTGTAGGCTGCGATGCGGGCGCGCGGCGCGATGCCGCTGATCGTTCCGAACACCGCCGCCGGGCCCGTGGTCGGCACGCTCTCATTGCCGCCGGCGGTGCTGGCGGTGTGCGTGCCGTGGCCGCCCAAGTCCCGCGGCGAGTTGTATTCCCACGGCAGCTGCGCGTCGATGCCCGCGTTGCCGCCCCAGGCCGCGTTGTAGTAGCGCGCGCCGATCAGTTTCTGGTTGCAGTGCGAGGCGTTGAACTCCTCGCCCGGGACGCAGCGCCCGTTCCAGCCCGGGATCTGCTGGTACGAGAGCTTGCCGTCCTTGGTGGCATTGCCATTCGTGCCGGTGCGGTCGGAGAAGCTCAGGCTCTCCGGCCAGATGCCGCCGTCGACGATGCCGATGATGACGCCCTCGCCCTTGGTCTTGGACCACGCGCCGCCCGGCGCGGTGAGGCCGAGGAAGTCGGGCGTCGAGGAGGTGTCAAGGCTGCGGGCCTCGTCCTTGGTGACGGCCACGACGCCCGGCATCTGCTCGAGCTTCGCAACCTGCTCGGCGGTGAGCTCGGCGGCGAAGCCGTTGAACACGTAGCCGTAGCTGTGCAGCTTCCTTCCGCCGCCGACCTTCGCGAGCACCTCGCTCTGGCGCGACTCGAGGAAGGCCATGTAGTTGATCACCGCCGGGCTGTTCGGGTCGATCTTCTGACCCCGGCGTGGCTTGGTGGCCTGCAGCCCCTTGATGCCGCCGGCATAGGCCGTCACCGGCTTCTCGGCGAGCTGCACGATCCAGGCGTTGTTGGTGATCTTGTCCTTCGCGACCGCCCTGGCTGCTGGGGCAGCGGGTGCGGCAACGAGGGTCGTTGGGACCGACAGAGCTGCGAGGGCCGAGATCGTGGCCGTCGACAGCAATGTCAGCAGTGGCTTTTTGCGCATATCTTCTCCTGCAGAGCACGTGTGGCGATGTCATGCCGGCAGGCCCGGAGCGACGGACAGCCGCCGCGGCGTCACCGCGGTGTCCGTTCGTGCGCTCTACGTGGGATCCGCCCGACTCGTGGTTGCGGTTGCAACCCGGATCGATGTTTTCTCCCCGGCAACCCAGCCCTCTTGTTCGGTTTCGATCAAGAGCTGTGGCTTTGCGGCCCCGCCTCGCAGCGGGTGTGCCCTTCAATGCATGCCAGGGGGCCGACCGTACGCGGGTTGTGTGGCGACAACAAGGGCTTTGGAACATAAGCGGGATTTGACATAAGCCCAGGGCGCGGGGACGTCGGTCGGCGGGCGCGCGGAAGCGATTGCGGTTGCGCGGCGATGAGGCGTCACGCTCTTAAAAGAAAACCCCTCCCCGGCAAGGCCGGGGAGGGGTTGCAGGGGTGGGGTCGCTCAGCGACCCACCAATCCGTTACGTCTTACGGTGCGAGGAACAGCAGAGCTTCCGTGTCCTTGGTCGCGCCGCCGCGGGCGCCGGGGCCACGATCCCCGTTGGTGATGAGCATCAGTCCGAGCTCGGGCGAGTTGCCCGGGAACGCACCGAAGTCGTACACCGAGAGACCTGCTGGGTCATAGGTGTTGCCGGCCACGTCGCTGGGTACGCCGTAGAAGCGCTCACCCAGCGGAGTGACGGTGAGACCCTCGACCAGGTCGCTCGGACCTCCGAAGTAGAAGTCCTGGGCGAACACGTCCATGTCGACATTGGTGGCCAACAGGTCGGCCCCGCTCATGCCGATCTGCTCGGCACAAACGAGCAGCACCGTGTTGCCGGTGTTGGTCGAGTGCTCGGCAAAGAAGAACGCACTCGCGCTGCCGGTGGAAAGGTTGACCGCCCATGCCACCTGCCGACCGTCCGCGATCGTGGTGAGGCCCGAGGCGTCGCGGTTCAGCACCACGTAGTCGTCGATGCCGTCCCGGTTCGTGTCGAGGTAGACCTGGTGGCTGACCGGCAGCAGGTGCTGCTGGCGCTCCCAGGTGTTGATCGAGAACGCCCACAGGAACGACGCATTCCCCGAGCAGAAGCCCGCCGGCACCGGGAAGGTGTTGATGCCCACCGCCCGGATGTCCGGCGTCGGCGACTGCTCGCCGCGGCCACCCACCGCCAGCCGCGGACTCGTCGCCAGCAGCGCGTACGCATCGTTCTGCGCCGTGCCCGCGCCGGTGTTGTCGAGGCCGATCACCTGCGGGAACGAACCCGGGACGAGTGCCGTCGTGTCCGGCGTCACCCGAGCCGCCTTGCGCGGCAGGACGTGCCACGCGAGGTGAATCGGGTGCTTGCTGTCGTCGAGCACGAGGTAGCCGTCGTACTCATTGGTGGTCAGCGTCGCCGGATCGGCGCCAAGGTTGCCCGAGTTCATGAAATTCCCGCGCAGCATCGAGCCGTTGATGGTGATGCTGACGTCGAACAGCGTGTCGCTGCCGCGACCCGGGCCGACCGAGACGGTGGACGGGGCGCTGACGCTGACGGCGCCGTTGGCTTCGTCGTTCGCGAAGCGGAAGCTCGGGGTCACGGTGTAGCTGATGCGCTTGTTGCTGTAGTTGCGCACCCTGACCGTGCGGGTGATCGTCACCACTTCGTCGGCGACGTCCACGAACCCGAAGCTGAGCGCACCCTGCGGCACGGCGTTGTCCCAGGCCGCCGCCGGCGCCTTAACTGCCCGGTCAACCCGGACCTCGCCACCGCCGATGCGCGAGATCGGAGCCAGTTCGCCGGTGAGCGGGTTGTTGACGACGGCGGTGAAGCCGTTGTTCATCAGCCGGGCCTTCACCTCGACCGGGGTCAGCCCGTGGCCGATCGCCTTGCCGCTGGCGGTGCCCTTGGCCGTGGCCTTCGTGCCACCGGTCGCCTCGAGCAGCAGCGCAGCCGAGCCGGCCACCATCGGGGCTGCACCCGACGTGCCGCCGAACGGCCCGGTGCCCGTGCCTGAGCCGGCAATGGCCGACACCGAGGCGCCCGGCGCGCCGATTTCCGGCTTGATCAGGTGCGTGTCCTCGTGCTGCGGACCGCGCGAGGAACTGCCCACCATGGTTCCTGCGAGCGGGATGCCGAACGCCGGATCGAAGCGGACGACGGTATTCGGGAGGCCGGACTTGAGCCGCGCGGACACGGCCTGGCTCACCATGTAGCCAGGCACGTTTGGCGTGCCGCCGCCGAAGCCACCCTCAAACGGATCCCCGGGAGCAACGAGGCCGATGATGCCCGCGAGGCCGCCGCCGGCCGCGATGTTCGAGATCTTGATGCTGAAGCCGCAGGCGCCTCGGTCGACCAGCACGATCTTGCCGGCGAGGGATCCGGGTGCGAACGCGTTACAGCCCAGCAGGTTGCCGCCGGCGCCGTTGCCGAACTGCACGGGAGCCTCGATCACGCCTGCCAGAGGCGCCGACCACGGCTGAAACACCGCCGGGAACGTGCCCACGATGCTGGCCGGTGCCGTGATCTGCATCAGCGGCTGGAACGCGCTCGGTACCGCAGTCTGCGCGACCGACAGCGCGGTGTTGGCCGCCGCGGGCGTCCCATTGATGAACGGCTTGTCGCCGCCGTTGCCCGCCGACGCGACCGTCAGCACGCCGAGCCTGGTCGCGTTGTCCACGGCCGCGGCCAGGTCGTCGTCGAACGGCTGCCCGTAGTTCGAGCCGAGGGACATGTTGATGATGTCCACCCGGTCGTTGAGCCGGCCGTCGCCGTTGGGGTTGACCGAGTACTCCATGCCCTGGATCAGCGCGATGCCCGAGCAGCTGGAACTCACCGAGGAGCAGACCTTGACGGCGTAGAGGGACGCGCCGGGCGCGACGCCCTTCTTGCCCGCGATGATGTCGGCCACGTGCGTGCCGTGACCGCCGCCCGGACCATCGTCGATCGGGTCGGGATCCGGCATCTCAACGTCGTTCGGCCAGACGCTACCAGTGAAGTCATAGCCGCCGACCACCTTGCGGGTGGGGAAGGTGCCGCGCTCGATGACCGTCGGATCGTTGCCGGCGAAATCGGCGGGATCGCCCGAGCCGCCGAGATCGGCGTGCGTGTAGTCGACGCCGCTGTCGAGCACCGCGACCTTGATGCCCTTGCCGGTGTAGCCCTTCGCCTGCACCGCGGAGGCACCGATGTAGGGCACGGTCTCCGAAAGGTCGAGCTGGTAATTGCCGACGGGGGCGATGCGCATCACCGCGCGGTCATTGGCGAGCCGCGGCAGGACCGAGGCGTCAACTTCCACGAACACCGCGTTCAGGACCAGCTGCGTGCTGGCCACCACGCGCGCCTTGGGGTCGAGCCTGTAAACCCGGTCGAGCAGGTCGGCCTGCTCGTTGCGCAGGTTGATCCTTGCCTGGGCCGCCTCGCTGCCCGCGAGGCCCTGCTCGATGACCGAGGGATTGCGCAGGCGGATGATCACCCGGCTCTCGCCCTTCGCCGCACGCAGGCTCTCATCGAGACGCGCGACCTCAAACCCGCTGGCCTGCGCCGGCGCCTTGAGCTTGAGCGACGAGACCGATGATGGAAGTTGACGTTGGAGGCTGCGGTCCGGTGCTGGACTGCCGCCGGCGTAGCCCGACGCCAGTACGAGCGCCATGGCGCCCGCGAGTGACGCGAGTGGTCTGCTTTTCATGTTGAGGCTCCCCTCCGAGTGATGTTCCGATCGTCCGTGTCGGACGGGGAGTCAACGCGGCGCGTGGCCTGGCAAGGCCAGGCGCGCTGCATCTCGTCCCAACGGGGAGGTCGACTCTGCCATCCCGAAATTCGAGACGGTCACGTGCCCACCATTACCGGCGGCCCAGCCCTCTTGTCCTGATATTTGGCAAGAGCTGTGGCTTTGCGACCCCGCCTCGCGACGAGTGTGCCCTTCGACCGACGCCGAGGGGCTGACGGTACTTCAGGTCGCAGACCGAAGGCAACCCCGAAAATTTCCTGCGGCTACAAGAATTTACATAACGTCGCGGCAGTGAGAGCCGAGGAACCGGAATGAAAAAGGGCCCTCCCTTGCGGGAAGGCCCCGAGTATCGAGCCGGATCGACTACGGCCGGTCGATCACGAACATCGGCGAGGTCCACGTCTCCCAGTGGGCCGGGTTCGCGGAGTCACCCAGCGCCTTGAGGACGGAGATCCTCGCGTAGTAGGTGCCGTCCGGCAGTGTGTAGGTCTTGTTGCCGGCGAAGGTCGTGCCGTCGAACGGGTAGGCGAAGAAACTCGTCGACGTGCTGTTACGACCCACGTAGTCCTCGTTGTACGCCCGGTGCCAGGACTTGCCGTTCTGGGCGAACAGCTCGACGCGGAACAGGCGGGCCTGGTGGTCGAGGTGCACGAGGAAGTAGGGGATGTCGGTCCCCTGCATCGTGAATGTCCAGTCGGTCGGGCCGGTCAGCTGGTAGTACGAGCCCTCGTAGAGCAGGGCGACCCAGGGCATGGGCGCGCTGGGGACCGGGCCCGCGGTCAGCACCTGGATGCCCTGATAGTCGCCGACGAAGCCTGCGAACGGCACGCGATACACCTGCCCGCCCTCCTCTGGCGTCAGCACGATGTAGCCGCCGTACTGCCCGAAGGTCGGGCCAGTCGCCGGCGTGATGGTCGCGTCCACGTACGCCGTGCCGCCGGCCGGGACCGTCACGCTCGCTGCGCCGAAGGCCACCGATGCATTGCTCGTGGAAAACGACGGCACGATCACGCCGCCGGTCGACAGCGCGTTGACGTACGAGAGGTCGTAGGTCACGGGCATCATGCCGTTGTTCTCGATCTTCAGCGTCTCGGTGTACGGTCCCGCCTCGCCTTCGCCTGCCGAGATCTTGCCGGGCTCGATCTTCGTGGTCGCGAGGATCGCGTCGTCGATGTCGAGCATGCCTGCGCCCTGGCGATGGACGTTGTCGAGGAAGCCGAGGCCCGGGTTGCCGAACCAGTTCTTCGGGTCGGCGCTGTTCTGCAGGATCGTGCGCACGATCTGCGAGTTGGTCTTCGGCTTCGCCTGCAGCAGCAGGGCCGCAGCGCCCGCCACGTGCGGGGAGGCCATCGACGTGCCGCTGAGTGTCGCGTAGCCGCCCTGCTCGAGCGGGTAAGTCGAGTAGATCGACCCGCCCGGGGCTCCGATGTCGGGCTTGAGCGCGAGGTCCGGCGACAGGCCGTAGGAGCTGAAGCTCGAGATCAGGCCGCCGGTCGGATTCGGGAAGGAGTCCTTCTGGTCCGTCCAGGTCATGCCGATCGGAGGAGTCTGGGCGCGGATGTAGTTGCCGTCCTCCAGCGAGATGCCGACCACCGGACCGACGCCCGGCAGCGGGCTGCCCAGCGTGCCGTTGAGGACACCCGGCGCGTTGTTCGAGATCAGCACGGCGATCGCGCCGGCGTTGGTCGCGTTCACCGCCTTGATGGCGAACGAGCACGTGCCGCGCGCCGCGAGCGCCACCTTGCCGGCGAGCGAACCCGCAGGTAGCGCGCTGCAGGCGAGACCCGCGTCGGCCACTTCCTCGGAACCCGAGGTGGGCGGCGCCACGGAGAACGACATCGTGATGTAGCCGACCTTCCGGCCGTTCACCGTGAGGTAAGGCAGGTACAGGCT
>Ga0316600_10000223_pt1 | contig 32258 bp, 36 predicted proteins | sample OWC_soil_day5_CT_FD_207652 | JGI IMG/M metagenome (GOLD analysis project Ga0316600, IMG submission 207652) | Wetland soil microbial communities from Old Woman Creek delta, Ohio, United States - OWC_soil_day5_CT | ecosystem: Environmental > Terrestrial > Soil > Wetlands | place: USA: Ohio... | reverse complement strand
AGAACGCCCAAATACTGTACCTGCTGCACATCAACCATCTTAAAGGCCGCCGGATAGATGCCTACCTTTCGATGCAGACTCTGGGCAATACCAAAATAAATGGTGCTGTTAATCGTTCGAGACAAAGACACACCTTCCAGCCAGGAACGGGTATTCTTTACGGTATCAATGGCTTTCTTTAAACGGACATAAGTATCGGCGTTAATCATTTCCCCGCCAATTTTGACTACTCGGAAATAATACGGCTCGCCGCCGTAGTCAAACCACTCCTGCACGACGGCGTTATCCAAAATGGTGGAAACAACCTGTTTCACGGCATAAGGCGTTCCCTTATGTCGGTGCATATCGATGGACGTTTGTACCAATTTGCGCTTTTGAGCGATTGTTAATTCCGCATCGTAAAAATCCACATGATACTGCCAGGCTAAGAGGTCAACGACATCCTCATCCAACTCGTCCAGTCTAGCCAATAAAATGCATTCTGCAATCGCACTGCTTACCGCTTGCAATTGAGGACTGACGGCCGCACTTAGCGCCTTTACCTGGCTATCGCCGTTTAGGATAAGAGACACTACATCCAGCCATGTCACATCAAAGATGGTTTTACTCATTCGGTGCCTCCATAAATAATATTAACGGTACTGTCTTTAGCCACTTGGTAAGACTCAATCGCCTGATATACGGGCGATGTTACCGCCACCCGGCTGGCTCCTGCTTTAACCATGAGATACACCAGCCGCGATGGATCAATGCCTCTTCCCAGCGCCGTCTTTTGCCATGTCTGATACGAACTGACCGCACTTTCCACTGCCGTCTGAATACTTGAGGCCGTTGTGGCGCTGTCTGCGTCAATCCAGTACTCAACATCAATGTCATAAGAAATCTGCTCCGGCGCAGCGACCTGTACCTGATCGGTTAATGGTCGTACCTTGGAATCATTGCAAACTTCCAGTACGCTGGCTAAAAGTTCCTCGCCTGGGATTTCTCCATCATCCAAGAGTGGGCAAATGGTCACCACACCAGCACTGGGTGAATAGACCACAACGTCAGCAATGGTGCTGGACGCCGTTTTTGCCCAATACTCGTAAGCACCAGTTGGACCAGCCACTGAAAACGATTCGGGCGCCAGTTGAATCCGCTCCCGGTAAGAATCATTGTCTTCCTTGTCCGTACCGTCAGCACTGACTGTAAGATTTGTCACAGAAGCTACATAGGTCACCGGATCAACCAACGTTGTTAGTGTGCCAACGGCGTAATCGTTACCACTGGTCCCACTGGTAGTGCACTCGGCCGTCACATCCACATAGGTTGATCCCACTGTTACAGTCGCTTGGGTAGTTGTAGCGAAATACACGCCATCGCCAGCCGTCACCCGCTTACCAGCAGCAATGATGACAGCTGAAGTGCGCGCTTTGGAAAGGGAAAACCGTATAGTAGTTTGTGCCGCCGTTGCCGCTGTTCGATCACACCCCACTAGATTGCCAATATGGTCTAAATAATCGTCGGTGGCATAATAGAGCAGATTTTGCTTAGCTGCCGCATCAATATAGGAACATTGACCAACCAAAATCGGTACTAAAGCCTGTAGCAGCAGCTTACGCGGATCAGCGTCAGCTAATGTCACGCCGCTGGTCTCTTCATACTGGTCGATAAGCTCCGTTTCAATTGTGGTTGAATCTTTTTCGGCAAAGGTTATCTCTGTTAAATCAGCCATCGGTTATCCTCACTTTCACGGTTGGTTTTAATAGTCCGCTTACACCATCAGCATCACCGGTAAACGACACGCTCACCACCTCAACCCTTGATTCATCACTAATCAATTTATTCGTGCGGACTTGATTAATCGTCTCATTGCAAAGATTTATATAATTGATTAGGTATTGCTCAATGGCTTGGTTTAATTTGTTTGACATTACTTCTCCCTCACAATTACCAGTAGTGGTAATTTTATCTTCAGCTAACATTTCCTCACCTCCTTACTAACTTACTAATTGAGCACTGTATTATTGCATCTAGGAATTTTTTACCTTTTGTCGAATTATATCGTTGTGTGTTCAGTAGAGAAGGGAGTGCTTATTGAAAGACTTAGAAAAATGTGATTTGAAAACGCTTCTCTACCCATCAGGCCATCCTATTGACTTAACTCAGGTAGCTCATGATCTGGCTATTGCTAAAACCACCAGAGAAATTACTCCTGACGATGAAGAAACAGATATTTACTATCGCTATTACAACAACTTCGCTGAATTCGAAATGCTTTTTAAAATTCTAGAGACAAAGAAAGCAATTGAAGTGCCTATTCTTAAAGAATAAATCCTTAATTTAGGATTCTACTGAACACACAATTGTTTTTCGTGCTTTTTCCTGTGCTAGGTCTACAGGAGCAGTTACCCGCCCAGATGTAATACTTAAAGTCAAAATAGCTTCTTCAACTGTAGCGCCTTCTTCTGCTAATAAATTTATTATCTTGGGTACTATTAATTTTGCTTTTTGAGTCATGAGAATTCGTTCCTCAAGTTTGCTCATCCCCTCACCTCCTTAACTAGCCTTGTATAGGACTAATATAATTCCTAAAAAGCCTACCACTTGTACTATTAAAACAGGTTCCAATTAACCACCTCACTTTTAACATAACCTTAGAATTAAGCTGCTGGCTTTGGATCGCTGTCCTCTCGGTGTATTTTATGCGCCCAATTGGTTAAAAAAATTTCTTCTACACTTTTGTTTAATCGCTGAGCTATTACAAATGCAATAACAACATCTACTGTCTTATTGCGGCCACACTCAATATTTCTATATGTTTCTAAGGAAATATTAATATCTTTACGTAATTCTTCAACTAAATCATTTTGATTTTGGTAACCAGCTTCTAATCTCGCAATCTGTAATTTAGTTCTCCGCTTTTCCAATTTGCCACCTCCTTACGGTGTATTTTATACACCCTATATATCGCATTATACAGCGCGTTTTTTACGCTGTCAATATCATTTTTACGCCTAAATGCATTTTTTACGTTATTTGTTTTATAATTGTTGTAGAAATAACACTGAGAAGAGTGGTGTAATATGGCGACATTTCAAATACGTTTCAATATTCTTTTTGAAGAGAAAAATTTGTCTCAAGAAGAGTTTGGAAAACTATTTAACGCTTCCAAAAGTCAGATTTTCAACTGGAGAACTGGTCGTGGTGAACCAGATATAGAAATGCTAAAAAACATTGCCAGGACTTGCAATGTTTCCGTTGAGTGGCTCACTGGTAATAGTGACTTTCGTAAACCTATCAATACAATCGCGGCGCACCGTACTGACGATCCTTCAAGCGAACTCCCCGAAGATGCTCGTAAATCGTTAGAAGACTTTAAAAGGTTTTTATATGAAAAACATGGATTGAAATACTAATCTTACAAATAGATGAGGCAGGAGACGTCATATGGAACAAATGCTAACGTTAGCCATGCAAGAAGGCATTCTTATTTGTGATTTTCCTTTGGTTTATCCCCTATTAGGAATCTATTTATGTAATCAGAATACCACCCCAGTTATTGGCCTTATGATTCAACTGCCGAAAAAAGATGCATTATGGCAGAAGAGCTAGGTCACCATTTCACCACAGTCGGTGTATGTATTAATAATAAAGAATTCTATCACCGTAGTTCCTTGAACTCTGTTTCAAAGATAGAGTTTAAAGCTATGCGCTGGGCAGTAAATTACCTCATGCCAGAGGACGACTTATTAGATGTAATCGGGAGTGGGTTGTACGAACCATGGGAATTAGCAGAACACTTCAATGTTACTGAAGAGTTTGCTAAATTTAGATTGCGATTATTTGGAGCAAAAGAAATTAAAAGCACAGTATCATTCAATTACAAAATGAATGTACTGTGATTATTTTATAGAACTTTGCCGAACATAAGTTCTTTTACTTAAGGAGGGTAGAAAATGTCAACAATACAATCTATTTTCTTTTTTATTTCTATGCTCTTTTCAATAATAGTATCAACTTCAATTGGAACAAAACTTAATTTATCAAATTTTTATTTTTGGGGATCTGTTTTTACGAGTATTATTATAGGGTATTTCTCTTCTTTTTTTCTTATGAAAGTATGGGATAAGATAATGTTTAAAATAAACTCATTGGGGGTGCTTTTAATGTTAAGGTATATAGCTTTAATATTAAATATGGGATTTTTATTATATGCAATTACGGATATTCTGGGAAGTAGATACCACTCATTTGATCCTATTGAACTACTAATAATATCAACACTAATTCTTAATATTATTGTTTTGATAAGAGGGAAAAATGATATATTCTTTATTAGCAAAATATTGGAACGGCGTAAAATTCAAGAAGAAATAAAAATATTAGAAATGAAAAAAAGGCTCTTTGAATTGCAGCAAGAAAAACTTTGATGCTCCTTAGGAGGTCAACCATTGGCTACCAATAAAAAAACCGATAAACCTAAACGCCGTAATAATCAAGGCAGCGTTTACTACGATGAAGCCACTAAAAAATATAGAGCAGCCCTCACTATGGAGGATGGTAAACGTACTAGTAAACGCTTTGAAACGGAACCTGAGGCAGAAGATTGGGTAGCTTTAAAACGTGCTGAAATGGGACTAGGTACTTTTATTGCACCATCGGGGGTAAAGCTAGGTTCTTATATGGCTGAGTGGTTAGAGACTCACATTGAGCCTGATGTGAGGCAGCGAACCATGGATCGGTACATATCGTTAATTGCTCACATGAAGACGTTGACGGATAAGCCCATTCAGGATATTACAGCAACTATGCTGAAAAAACTATATAACGGTATAAAAGTAAAACGGATTCACAAAGATCCAAAAACCAATGAAAAGGTTGTTCAAATGGTTCCTGCTAGCGGAGAAACTAAGAAGAAGGTCCATAATCTTCTTAACGCTTGCTTAGAACAGGCAAGGATTGACCGAATCATTCAAACCAATCCCGCTAAAGATGTTGCAGCACCTAAAGTAACCCGGGAAGAAGTAGAGATATTCACCGAGGATGAAATCAAGGTTATCCTAGCCACTGCAAAGACCATGCGTAATCTTTCTGATTACCCGGAGCATCAATGGTATCCTGCTGTATATATGGCTGTTATTACTGGCGTTCGAATGAGTGAGCTTTTCGGGCTGCGTTGGATGGACGTGCAAGGTAATACTATTTTCATCCGCCAAGGATTGCATATGACAGAAGCGGGTGAATTTATTTTCGAAGAGCCGAAGAGTGTCGCAGGTAAAAGAAAAATATCTTTACCCCCTGAATATATCCCTATATTAACCGAGCATAAGACAAGAGCCGAGAGGAAGAATCCTGACGCCTTCATTGCTGAATCCCTTGTATTTACCTCCTTAGAGGGAACACCTGTAAATCCTCAAAACTGGCAACGCTTCTGGCGCAAATTATTGCACCAGGCAGGTGTAGAGCATAAGAAATTTCACGCCCTGCGACATACCCATGCTACAAAATTATTAGCTGCCAGAATGCCGCTCATGGACGTAAGCCGCAGGCTTGGACACTCTAAGCCATCACACACCTTAGATTTATATGGACATGCTATGCCAGGGCAAGACGATGTAATCGCAAATTCAATCGGAGATATCTATAATCTAGCAGATAAAAAGAAAAAACCCGCCCTTAGATTAGGTAGAAAATTAAAGAGAAAAATAACAAAAGACGGACTTCCAAAATAGGAAATCCGTCTTATTTTAAACCGATTTTAGTACTCGTTGCGCCACCGTTGCACCATGTTGACCACTGTACAGGATTGCACCACACGCTAAAACCCGCTATTTTACTGGAGCGGGTGAAGGGATTCGAACCCTCGACCCACGGCTTGGGAAGCCGGTACTCTACCACTGAGCTACACCCGCGCACTATATAAAAAGATTGAGGTACTGATAGAGCCTTCTTTTGCTCTGTTATGACTGCTTAGTATCCCAACGCTAATTATTATACCATATGCGTACAATAATAGCAATGAGTGGCGATAAATTCCTATTTACATCACATGAAGTGCGTTTCTATTTATTTAGGTTAAACCTTAAACTTAACAATTTCCAATTGCAGTTTTTCAGCTAATTGTGATAATGCGTCACTGGCAATAGCAATTTCTTCAATGGATGCGGTTTGTTCCTCTGTGGAGGCAGATACCGTCTGCGTCTTGCTCGCAGTTTTATCGCTAACCCCGTCCAGTACTTCCATGGATGATGCCACCTGCTTTGCTCCTTCTGCTATATCGTGAATTGCAGCGACGGTTCTTTGAATCTCATCAGTTACGTGGTTTACTAATGTAGCAATTTCACCAAAAGTATCTCCTGTTGCATTAATATTTTCCGTTCCTTGCTTAACCGCCAATGTACCTTCATCCATCGCATGTACCGCTTTTTCAGTGTCTTGCTGAATTTCACTAATTAATTGTCTGATTTGCTCTGAGGCAGTTTCAGATTGCTCCGCTAATTTTCTTACCTCCTCTGCTACTACAGCGAAACCTTTACCATGCTCACCGGCCCGTGCAGCTTCAATAGCAGCATTTAGAGCAAGCAGGTTGGTTTGATTCGCAATATTGGCTATCGTACTTACAATTTGTCCTATTTCCTTAGACCTGTCTCCCAATTTATCAACAAGCCCCGCTGAATTTATAACAGTTCTCTCAATATCATTCATCTGACCGATCGTAGCTTTGATGGATATCACACCTTCCTGTGCTGCCTTAGCGGTCTGCTCAGATCGTTCCGCTGCCAATTTGGTATTATGAACAGCCTGCTGCACGCTCTGGGACATGTTCTCAACAATTTCTACTACATGATTAGTTGTACTATATTGTTGATCCGCTGCGGCTGCAACCTCGGTAAGGACAGCTGCAATTTGATTCGCCACCTCCGAAGATTGGCTGGCACTTGCAGTCAGTTCTTCTGATGATGCCGATACTTGTTCTGTCGTTAATGCAACTTGGCGAATAAGCTGGGCTAAGTTTTGCGTCATATCATTTACCGTGCCTGCTAACTCTCCTAGTTCATCCTTACTACTGACTTGAATCCTCTGGGTCAAATCCCCGCCGCTATTGGCAATTTCCCTTATTTTTTCTATGATATTCTGCAGAGGAGCTACGATTGTTTTTCGTGAAAATAAATATGCAAATACTAATGATATAAACATGAGAAGCACATTGATCATAATAATGCCATTTATCTCACCGGCAATGGCTTTTTCTACATCGTCTATATAGACTCCCGAGCAAATAATCCATCCCCAAGGCTGAAACAATTTCACGTAACCTCGTTTCATAGAAGCCTCAGTTTCATTTGGCTTGGGAAACCAAAAGCTACTGTAATAGCCCGAGTCCTTGTGCTGCAATGCTCCTTCTATATAATTCTTAACCATATAATTGCCCTTTGCATCCTGGGTGTTACTCCTATTTTGTCCTACCGTTTCAGGCTTAGTGGCATGCATCAGATTAATATACTGATCATTATCAATCCAGAAATAACCATCACTGCCGTAGCGCATTTTACTGATCACTTCTTTTGCTCTCTCTTGCGCTTCTTGATCTGCCATCACACCGGACTTAGAAAGGGTGTAATAATATTCTACGGTGGAATGTGCTATTTCTACATTATTTTTTATTTGAATGTCCTTTTGCAAATAAATGTTTTCTTTTGTTTTAGGAATGATATAAAAGCAACTTATGAGAACAAATAATATTGTGGGTATTACACTTAATAACATTAATTTTTTGCTTAATTTCATGCTATGATTCCTCTCCCATCGACTTCAAAAATATCTAGTTCATCAATCCACGAAGTAACTTTATTTTTTCCGGTTATTTTACTTTGGTACATGGCACGATCCGCCTGCTGTAACAGTTCAAAAACTGTATCACCATCTTCTGGAAAACAAGATATGCCAGCACTAAAGGTAATATGATTTTCGCTGTTGCCTCTTCCTATAAAGGTACTTTTCTCAACGCTTTTTCGTATTTTATTAGCAAATGCTACGGCCTTTTTTTTATTGGTATGTGGGGCTAGTATTACAAATTCTTCTCCGCCAAACCGTCCTACGGAATCTGATTTTCTACAACTTTTCTTTAAGATTTGTGCAAAATCACACAAAAGCTTATCACCTAGAAGATGCCCATGAGTATCATTAAACATTTTAAAATTATCGATATCAATAAAAATTACACTCATCGCGCTAGAATATCTTTTTGACAATAATAATGTTTTCTCGAGTACTGAGTTTAAAGCATTCTTATTATAAATTTGTGTTAGATAATCATACATCGCCTGTTGCTGTAGTGAATTAACTAATTTAACAATCTTTATGGCTTCACTAGCTTGTAAACCAAACATATTCAAAAGAAATACTTCTTGTTCTGTAAAGGGCTCTACCTTTTTTCTCATGACAGTGATAGCTCCAGTACTGCTTTCCTTCCCCTTTAATGGTACACATACTATGGATCGTATCCCTTCCTTATTAGCAAGTCCACTAGTATTCCATTCTATCGCTTGAGATATATCGCTATGTATATAAGGCTTACTTTCCGATACGACACAGCCAATTACCCCCTCCTCAAGACGAATCGGGGGTTCATTGATATAGCTTTTTGAAAGTCCATAACTTTTCACAATTGTAAGGTGTCCGCTTACAAGATTAAAATCTCTAATTACAACTGCATCAGCTCTTGTGATAGTTAGAGCTGTTTTGGCAATATACTCCCATATATCATCCACTCCATCGTAGCTCGTTAGGCGTTGTGAAATGAAAAATATTTTTTCCAGAATCTCCTCACTAGGTAAGGTAGAAAGCATCTCTTACACCCCTAAATCCCTATACTTCTTTGCTATTAACCAGCCTGACGAATGGGTATGGCTACGATGCGAAGAAAGCGAAAATCCCCATAGCATCAAGTTTTCTTTGTATCTGGAATATCATTAATAACTAACTGTTCTTTATTAATTGCTTTAATATCTTGGAGAATCTCAAAAATATCGCAAATTAGTTCATCTAATTCCTTTCCAATATCACCAATTTCCAAATTCTCCTCTTCTTTCATAAAAAATCCCCCTCAATATAAAAAAACCGACAGGTACATCAAATAAACATGATGCAACCTGGCAGTCATAGAACAATTGTATCGTTAGACCCAAGGCTTTGCGTCCCTGCCTTTCGGCAGGTTTGCTTATAATTCTAATGTATAGCTGTTCATGTCATTTTGCGATGTATGCAAGTTTTTCTGATGGAAATATTTGACGAAAAATTAGAATTACACTACTATTGGCTACTCTATAAGTATAGTCTAGTAGTAAGGGATATTCTATTATCCCCATAAGCTAAATTTCCAATAAAAAAATATCTTATCGTTATCCCTATAAGATATTTTAGTTATGGATTTAATTTGCTTTAATAACTTGATTTACAAGATGCAATTTCAGCGCTACTCCAAGGGCGAGTCTTGTCTCAAAAGAATCAAGGGATACTCCTAATATTTTTTCAATACGCTGCTTGCGAAAAATAACTGTTTTGGGGTGCAGAAACATTTTTTCCGCAGTCTTTTTTAAATTGGAGTGCTGCAATATCTCCTCTAAGGTGGTTACAAGGTTGGTCCCCTTTTCTTCGTCATAACGAATAAGAGTACCAATTTGCTCTATAACAAATTCCTTTGCACCTTCATTACCAATATTTTTAACTAAAAGCTGTAAAATCCCTAAGTCTTTATAATGAAAAATACCATCTTCCTTGCCTTGACATTGTGCCGCCACGGTGGCGCTCCATCCTTGCCAGTAAGTCTTCCTAACACTATTTAAGCCTGTTTGTACATTACTAATTCCAAGCACGAGTTTTAGTTGAGGGTCATATTGATAAATCTTCTCTAGTAAAGCATGAGCAAACATCATACTGCTTTCCACTGTTGCGTGTTCAGCGTTCCCCCCTTGATATAAAACGCCTATATCATTTCTGCAATTCCATACGATGCAGCCTTTCTCATTCCCCAACACTTCAATAATATTATTCTGTTCTTTTTCCCTGCCAATAAAGTTCTTGCTAACTAATAAACAACAAATTAAGGGACGAGAAAAATCCAATCCTAGCGTATGCATATAATCTTTTATTCTTTCATCTACGATGGTAGTTCCCATTACGATATCATTTAAGAAATCACTTCTGCGTCTAAGTTCATAGGCTAAATGAAGCATTTTCTCGGTTTTTCGTTGAACTGTAATATCATGTAAGGTACCTAAGGTACCAGAGATATTCCCATATTGATCCTTTGTAAGTCGAGCATATACCTCGATCCAGCGAAATTCACCATTTTTAGTAGAATAACGAATTTCATACCGACTATATGACCGTTTCTCTTCGATGATGGATTGGAACTGTTTATAATGGAATTCCTGATCATCTGCATACACATAATTCAAAAAAAATTTTCCGATACTTTCCTCTATCGTAAAACCTGTAATTTTTGTCCATATAGGACTTAAGAAAGTCCAGCATCCTGCTTTATTTGTTTGAAATATGACACCTTTTACATTATCAATAATTGCTTTATGCTTCTTCTCTAAATACAGCAGCTTACTTTCTAGGCTATCAATATATCTTACTAATTCTGTGTTGCTCAAATTATATTGTTTTCCTGCCTCTTTATCAAAGGATCTTTCTTTTAATTGATTTTCTTTTTCAAAAATAGAAGCATTCTGAGAGATTACCGTTTGATAAAAATAGGGGAATAGTACACTCTTTCCGATACCTAACTCACGTATGATTTTTTCATAGTTATGATGTAAAATAGCCGCTTCACGTTTGAATTCTTCAGTAAGAACCTTTTTTACATTTCCCAAAGATATGTCCCTCCCCGTTGTGATACTCTATTCCCTTGAGTTAGCAACCATTCCTGTCTCTCCAGCCCTACAAGTATTTTAACTGTATTTCGCCAATCTCCCGTTCTTATCCTAAGGTAAGAACCAGTCATCCTTAGATGCAATTTTCCTACATCATTATGGATTAAATTACAAAATATCTCATATTAATAATAGTATACTATCCTGCCTTACTTTTCTATAGTTCCCTTATTAAGGTTTCTCTCTCTTTTGTTAATTTAGGCTCGCAAAAAAACTCTGCCCCTATAGGCAGAGTTTTTTAGTAGTACCTGATTTCGTTATACCTTAAACTTCTTTACAATCTCCATCATTTCCGTTGCTAACTGAGCTAATTTGGCTGCATTCGTATCTATCTCATGCATACCGGCCGTCTGCTCTTCAGCCGAAGCTGCGACGACTTCAGAACTTGCTGAGGTGGCATGAGCAACTGTCGTAATATTTTCTACACTGGCCACGACTGTCTGGATACCCAGGGAAGTCTCATGCATTGAAGCTGCCACATGTTCAATCTCATTTTTTACCATATCCATTTTCTCTATAATTACATCAAAACCTTTTTGCGTTGCAATGGTAGAACTTTTTCCCTTGTCAACTTCCTGATTTGCTTTCTTTACAGTAGAAACGGCAAAGTTAATATCACTTCCCATATTATCAATAATCTTAGCAATCTCATCCGTTGCGCTAGCACTTTGTTCCGCCAGCTTTCGTACTTCTTCAGCCACAACGGCAAAACCACGGCCAGCTTCCCCTGCACGCGCCGCCTCGATAGCAGCATTTAATGCTAAAAGATTGGTTTGGGCGGCAATACTGTTAATTAAATCTACAATTCCCTTTATCTTTACCGATCCTTGATCCAAATTTGTAGTAACTGTCGTAATCTGATTCATGGAAGAGGTAATCGACTCATTTTGCGTAACCGTTTGTGCCAGCAGCTCCATTGCCTTCGCGGCTTCTACTACGGCATTTTGAGCATTGTTATTGGCTTCCGCGGTACTAGCATTAATTTCTTCTGAGCTTGCTGAGATTTCTTCCATCGTAGCAGAAATATTACTAATATTATCTGCATTCTGAGAAGATCCAGCAGCAATGTTGGTTACACTTTCGGCTACGGTTTCTACTGCTTTTAATTGTTCACTCACGGAATCACTTAATTCGATGCTCGTCGAGCTTAGTACCTGGCTGCTGTTGGTAAGCTGGGAAACGAAACCTTTAAGAGATTTCTTCATCTCAATGACGATATATCCCATATCACCAATTTCATCATTACGCGTAGGATAAACGTCTTTCCCTGTAAGATTCAGATTTCCTACCTCAGCTAATTCGCTATTGATATTTTTAAGGCGACTCGCCAAGTTTCTACTGTACCAGACAGCCATACAGACCACGATACAGGCTATAACAATACTATAAATAAGAGTATTCCTACCAGTAGATGTTGCATCCTGCAGTACAGCATCTGCTCTTTCACTTATGTATTTTTGTTGTCGTACATCTAACTTACGAAATTGGTCATCAATATCTTTTACTAAATTTCGTCCTTGGGTTGTGAGCTGCGTTAAATTCGGAGCATTTGCCTTCTTTGCAGCAATAACTTTATCACCTAATACTACATAATCATTTACTAATTTCGCCAGCAGGATTCCATCCTCTTTTGTTTCAGCCATCTTGGAAGTATCACTATATTCTTTGGCCAATTCACTACTCTTCTTAATTTTCTCACGATATCCTTGTTCATAAACTGCACCATCAGGGTAAAAGAGAAAACCTCTCATATCAAGTAATGCTCCCGTAAATTCTAAGTGACCTGTTTTTACAAGGTTAGCGCTTACTACATTGTGCTTTACCAACTCCTCGGTGGTCTGACCGCTTGATATAAGCTTATACACCGTAAAACCCAATACAGATACTAATAAAAATATAACGAGAATGAACATACAGGTAAGTTGTAATACGATTGGCAGCCTTTTCTTTTCCATTTCTCTTCCTCCATTTAGACAAAAGTTCGAAAACTCTCTCTATTCTCTCTTTTCTAAATTTATCTATACTAATATATTCTATGTAAAATTACATAATCCTCCAAATATTACATGAATTGTTCATAAGATTTTATTCTAATTTGTCAGATTCCATTAGAATAAATAAGAAAACCTCACGTTTTATCAACGTGAGGTTAGTTTACAATTGGTGGGCGATGACAGGATCGAACTGCCGACATCCTGCTTGTAAGGCAGGCGCTCTCCCAGCTGAGCTAATCGCCCGAATTGGTGACCCGTGGGGGAATCGAACCCCCGTTATCGCCGTGAAAGGGCGGTGTCTTGACCGCTTGACCAACGGGCCGTAAATGGTGGCTCACCCGCGGCTCGAACGCGGGACACCCTGATTAAAAGTCAGGTGCTCTACCAACTGAGCTAGTGAACCAGAAATGGTGCCTCAAGACAGAATCGAACTGTCGACACGAGGATTTTCAGTCCTCTGCTCTACCGACTGAGCTATCGAGGCATAATGGCGACCCAGATCGGATTTGAACCGACGACCTCCGCCGTGACAGGGCGGCATTCTAACCGCTAAACTACTGGGCCATGTTTTGTTGTAAGAGGTAATGGTGGGCGATGACAGGATCGAACTGCCGACATCCTGCTTGTAAGGCAGGCGCTCTCCCAGCTGAGCTAATCGCCCGTGTTGGTGACCCGTGGGGGAATCGAACCCCCGTTATCGCCGTGAAAGGGCGGTGTCTTGACCGCTTGACCAACGGGCCGTAAAATGGTGACCCACCCGCGGCTCGAACGCGGGACACCCTGATTAAAAGTCAGGTGCTCTACCAACTGAGCTAGTGGATCATCTCGCTCTCACAAGATATGATTATATAGGATTATTCGATTACTGTCAACTTCTTTTTATTGTTAATTTCATCTGTTACGTCAACTAGATCCTATTTTCGACAAACTATTATTCTATTTTTTGTACTGCATAATCTGGCGTATTTCCTAAACAGAACTTTCTTTGTTTTTCAATAAAGTCTTCCACGGCATTATATCCCGATTTATTGAGTCGGTAATTCATTGCTGCCACTTCAATAATATTAGATAAATTCCGTCCAGGACGTACAGGAATGGTTTTACAAGGTAGTCCGACTCCTAAAATCTCATGATGCTCTTCATCAAGACCTAGACGATCATAAGCCTTGGTTTGATCCCACTCTTCTAACTGAATGACAAGATGAATTTTTTGATTTGGCCTAACTGCACCAATACCAAACAATGCCTTAACATTTAAAATACCAAGTCCTCTAACTTCCATCACATGACGCAATACTTCTGGCGCCGTACCGGTCAATACATTCTCTTCCGTACGGGTGACCTCTACGGCATCATCTGCCACCAGACGGTGTCCCCTCTTAATCAGATCCAGTGCAGTTTCACTCTTTCCAATTCCACTTTCTCCAATAATTAAAGTTCCTACACCATGCACATCTACTAGAACAGCATGAAGAGTCGTACTTGGCGCGAGTTTATGCTCTAGATAATTAGTTAGCTGAGCAATAAAACGAGTCGTAGCTAAACGGGTACGAAAAACTGGCAATTGACGGTTTGCCGCCAATTGCAGCCAACGTTCAGGGAGTATGATGTTGCGAGTGATAACTAAACAGGGAAAATGCAGATTAATAAATGACAGCCACCGCTCAGTTGCCAAATTTTCGCTTAAGGTTTCTAAAAATGCCGATTCTGCTGTGCCAATTACTTGAATGCGCTGTTCATCAAAATGCTGCAAATAACCAGCTAAAGCCAGTCCCGGACGATTGATATCAGACACTTCTACTGGAACGTTAAGATTACAATTTTTATCCACGACTGTAAGACAAAAAGAATCAACAATTTCTCTTAACAACAAGGCTGCCATTTATATCACCTACATGCTAATTATTCCCTTGCCATTTTATCCAAAAATCTCATGCATTACAATGGTCTGATCACGACCAGGACCAACCGATACAATGCCAAGCTTAATGTCGGCAACTTCACTTAAACGTTCCAAATAAAGACGTGCGTTCAAAGGCAGATCAGCATAGTTACGAACACCAGTGGTATCACTTTGCCAGCCTGGCAGTTCTTCATAGATAGGTTCTACTTCTGCTAATGCTTTTAAACTGGCAGGAAACTCTTCCAACAACTTACCTTTATATTTATAACCAACACATAACTTCACTGCTTTTAACTCATCTAGAATATCCAAGCGAGTGATTGCCATATAATCAATACCACTTAATCTGCCAGCATACCCTACTACGCTGGCATCGAGCCAACCACAACGGCGAGGGCGACCAGTAACAGTACCATACTCCTGGCCTCTATCTCTAATGTGATCACCAACTTCATCAAATAATTCTGTAGGGAATGGGCCTTCTCCTACACGGGTCGTATAGGCTTTAACAACGCCAATCACTTTGTCAATTTTAGTAGGTCCAATACCTGCACCTACGCACACTCCACCAGCAATAGGGTTGGATGAAGTAACATATGGATAGGTTCCATGATCCAAATCCAATAAGGTTGCTTGAGCACCTTCAAATAGCACTTTCTCGCCATTTTTTATTGATTTATTTAAAGCTGCCGATGTATCGCAAACATAAGCACGTAATTCATCTGCATAGCCTAAATATTCTTTTCTCACGGTTTCATAGTCAAAGCCTTCTAGACCATAAACAGCTTTTAGCAAATGATTTTTAGCCTCTAGGTTTCGCTTGAGTTTATCTGAGAACTCTTCCTCATCCAATAAGTCTACGATACGAATTCCACATCTAGAGTTTTTATCCATATAGCATGGACCAATGCCTCTTTTAGTCGTACCAATCTTATGATCACCACGATAGGTTTCTTCTGCTTCATCCAATAAACGATGATATGGCATAATAACATGAGCCCGGTTAGAAATTTTTAAACCTGAGGTATCAATTCCCTGACTCTGCATTCCTTTAATTTCCTTAAGTATTACGCCTGGATCAACTACCACACCATTACCAACAACGCAAGTCTTACCTTTATATAAAATTCCTGATGGCAATAGCTGCAATTTAAATTGTTTACCCTCTACTACCACAGTATGACCTGCGTTATTACCACCTTGGTATCGAGCAACAACATCTGCTTTTTCTGCCAAATAATCTACGATCTTTCCTTTTCCTTCATCGCCCCACTGAGTTCCCATTACTACTACTGCTGGCATAATATTCACCCTTCCCATCTTTTTAAAATACTTTTGCCAAAAGTTCTTTTCTCTCTTTTTAACTTCTGGTATCATTTTACTTTAGAATCTATTTTCTACTTATAAACCAAACCTAATGTGCCTAACCAGTTATCCACAAACTGTGGATAACTTTGTTAATAAGTTGTTTATAATTAGGCATGCTTATTTTATCCCTAGACCATAAAATTCACTCACCATCTGAGTACTCACTCAATTTTTATTTAAAGTCTAGATTTTTTCCCTCATATAGCATAGCACTTAGCACTAAAAGTGTCAATGTATTTTCGAATGTTTTTCATCTTTGTCCATCCATTGTTCGGATTTTCTTGCAAAAATTCTATTTATTTTTAATAGAATTACTGATTTTTCCGCAAAACATCATAAAAATAGAGGAGATATCATCTACCTCCTCTATCCTGGCAATTTCGACAAATCACTAAACTTCGTAAATTGTTTGTGGAAGAATAATTGAACGGTGTCAACTGGACCATTACGATGTTTGGCAATAATAACTTCCGTAATATTTTTCTGCTCACTATCAGGATTGTAATAGTCATCCCGATAGAGAAAAGCCACAATATCCGCATCCTGTTCTAATGATCCTGATTCTCTGAGATCGCTCAGCATCGGTTTCTTTACCTGCCTGGACTCTACACTACGACTAAGCTGAGACAAGGCAATAACAGGGACATTGATTTCTCTGGCCAAAGCCTTTAGAGAACGGGAGATTTCTGAAATCTCCTGCTGACGATTCTCGCTCCCTTTCCCCTTTCCACTGCCTTGCATAAGCTGCAGATAGTCAATAATAATTAAGCTCAAGTTATGCTCTATCTTTAAGCGTCTTGCCTTTGAGCGCATTTCCATTACGGTAATACCTGCGGTATCATCGATAAAAATAGGTGCTGCGGACAATCTGTCTGCCCCGCTGACAAGTTTCGTCCAATCTTTAGCTTCCAACTCACCAATTCGCAATCGCTGAGAATCAATGGCGGATTCTGCACACAACATACGTTGAACCAACTGCTCTTTGGACATTTCCAGACTGAAGAATGCCACTGCCTTTTTCTCGGCAATTCCAATATGCTGGGCAATATTCAGTACAAAAGCAGTTTTACCCATACTAGGACGAGCTGCAATCAGAATCAAATCAGAGGGCTGCAGACCTGAAGTCAGCTTATCTAAATCTTTAAATCCAGTGGAAAGGCCAGTGATACTGCCTTTTGAAGCATATAGCTGTTCAATTTTATTAAATGCATCAAAGATAATACTCTTAATGGGAGTAAATTCTCCCCCCATTTTTCGGCTGGATACAGATAGTATCATTTTTTCAGCGCTATCTAAAATAGTAGCTACTTCTTCACTACCTTCATACCCCATGCCAGCAATATTGGTAGCTGCGTTAATCAATTGACGCAACAGCGCTTTTTCTTCTACGATTCTTGCATGATACAATACATTAGCAGCAGTCGGTACACTATTCGCCAGGGAGGTTACATAAGCAATCCCGCCCGCTGCTTCCAGTTTGTCTTCTTTGCGCAGAAACTCAATAACAGTAACCATATCCACTGCATCATTTTTATTAAAAAGTTCCAGCATAGCATTATATATTAAGCGATGAGCTTCGCGATAACAATCTTCCGGCCGCAATAACTCAGCAACCTTAGAAATTGCCTCCCGCTCAATCAGCATGGCCCCAAGTACTGCCTGCTCAGCTTCCATATTTTGTGGTGGTATTCTATCTAACAATCAACTTGCCTCCTCCCCATCTTGCTATGCACTTTTTTGCTCTGTATCAGACAATAGAATGGCTAGTGCTTCTTCTACGTTATCTACAGGGCAGATTTCTAAGCCCAAATGCCCTTGGGGAATATCCTTTTCATTTTCTTTCGGAATAATCATAGTCGTAATACCTGCCTGTTTGGCACCATACGCTTTCTCAAAGACACCACCGACAGCCTTCACTTTACCCTGAATGGAAATTTCACCTGTCACTGCAACATCCTGGCGAATAGGACGCTCGGTAATAGCGGAAATAATTGCCGCCAAAATGCCCGTCCCAGCTGAAGGACCATCAATGCGTCCGCCGCCAATAATATTGATGTGAATGTCATAGTTGCCTAAATCTTCACCTGTTATCTTTCTGACTACAGCCGCAGCATTAAAGACCGAATCTTTTGCCATACTGCCCGCTGTATCATTAAAGCGCATACGTCCCTTACCCTTTTCTCCTGCTGCAAAGGATACAGCTTCAATCTCTAATACAGAACCAAGATAACCAGCCACACCCAGACCAAATACTTTACCAACTTCACCAATATTAGCCGCCTTAAGATTTACAAAAGGAGTTAGACGGCTAACCTGTACTACTTTATATACATCCTCATGAGTAATGACTACCTTTTCCTGATCATTGGACCGATATAAAGCGATACCAAAGGCATCTGATAAGATATTGACAGCCTTACGGCCTTCAATGGTATATTCACTAATCAAAGCAGCTACATCAGATTCTAAAGCTACACCTAATTTGACTGCCGCATTATAAACAATTTCTTCTATATGCTTTGGCGTCAAAGGCTCAAAGTAAATTTCAGCACAGCGCGATCGTATCGCAGGATTAATTTCCGAAGCATCTCTTGTTGTCGCACCAATCAGAATAAAATCAGCGGGCGCACCATCTTCAAAAAGCTTTTTAATGTACTTGGGAACATTCGGATCAGAAGGATCATAATAGGCGGATTCAAAAGATACCCGCTTGTCTTCTAGTACCTTTAGCAGCTTATTTTGCAGCATTGCATCCATTTCACCAATTTCATCAATAAATAAAATACCACCATGAGCATCTGTAGCTAAGCCTGGTTTCGGTTCTGGTACACCCGTCTCAGCTAAATCTCGCCGCGCTCCTTGGTAAATAGGATCATGAACGGAACCCAAAAGAGGGTTGGTCATCCCTCGGGAATCCCACCGTAATGTGGTTCCATCCACCTCGATAAAAGGAGCCTCTTGTGCAAAGGGCGTAAATTTAAGAGCCTTTGCCGCTTCTAATACTAAACGGGCAGCCGTTGTTTTACCAACCCCCGGCGGACCATAAAGAATCAGATGCTGAGGATAGGGTGATGCCAATTTAGAACGAAGAGCTTCTACAGCTCTTTCTTGCCCCACAATTTCCCCTAATGTTTCTGGACGAGTGATCTCCATAGCTGACCTAGTCAGTTTTTTCTGCTCTAACACTTCCAGCATGGCATATTTTTTTAAAGTTTGGGGATTCTCAACATTGTTTTCTTCCTCTTTGAGAACCTGCATCTTTATTTCTCTTACATATTCTTGATGGCGTTCTTCCATCTTATCATTAATCTTCTTTTCTAACCGATCTTCCAGGGACCGACGAGCCATTAAACTAGCTATCTCTTCTTCAATCGCAACTAAAATTTCCGGTACCTCTTGCAATGTAGGTATTTTTTCCATTGTTGGATCTTCAAATACCAGCTTTTGCAAGGCCAATACTCGCTCTCCTGTATTTTCAGAATTCATTAAAGATAAGGCATCCAGTTTTACAGCTTTTAGCACCACTTTATCTGGACCAAAAATACCTGCATACATTTCATATAATGCTGTTGTTTGATGCTTCAGCTGTTCATTGACCCTTGCCCTACTAGGCAACGGTCGTCTAGGAATAAATTTGTTAAAAAAGTTTTTCATATAATAGTCCTTTCTATAATCCCCAGTTAGGGGACAGCAAAAGCATACATCACCAATGCTCTTGCTATTTAGCAATAATGTGTACCTGTATCTTAGCACTAATTTCAGGGTGGAGTTTAATGGATACAGGGTATGTACCTAACGCTTTGATCGCATCTTTTAAATCAATTTTGCGTTTGTCCATTTCGATTTTATGTTGAGCATAAAGAGCATCGGCAATATCCTTACTCGCAACAGAGCCAAATAATTTGCCGCCTTCGCCCATTTTCACACCAATGGTTACTTCTACTTTGGACATTTGCGCTGCTAACAGATTGGCTTCATCCAGTGCTCTTTGCTGCTTACGCTCTTCCGATGCCTTTTGTTGACTTGCCTGATTGACATTAGAAGCAGTCGCAGGAATCGCTAATTTCTGCGCTAATAAATAATTGCGCGCGTAGCCTTCTGAAACCTCTATAATATCGCCTTTTTTGCCTAATTTTTTAACCTCTTGCTGTAGAATTACTTTCATTTTCTGCACTCTCCTCTATATATTTTGCGCTTAGTTCTATCACTTGGCGCTTCACTTCTTCCATAGTGCCTTTTTTAACCTGAGCACCAGCTACCGTCTGATGTCCGCCTCCACCTAGCTCTTCCATGATAACTTGTACGTTGAAAGCTCCGTTGGATCGTGCGCTGACACCAATGCCGCCATCTTCAAGAAAGAACAATACAAAGCTGATTTGTACTCCTTCTACTCCTAGCAGCATATCAGCAACTTGCGCTGCTACAATTTGTGCATTTTTTATATTATCGGGACAACCTGCTACGACTACGCCACCAGGTAACATGATTGCCTGATTCAAAATTTCAGCCCGTGACTTAACCGTTTCAAAGTCTAAGCGAAACATTTGACGAACTAAAGCAGGATCAGCTCCAGAACGCCTTAAATAGGCTGCAGCATCAAAGGTACGCACTCCACTTTGTACCGAAAACTGCTTCGTATCGACAACAATGCCAGCATACAAGGCCGTCGCATCCATTTTATTAAACTCTAGGTAATCATCAAAGTACATTAAAAGCTCTGTAACCAATTCGCACGTAGAAGACGCTGACGGCTCAAGATACACTAGTAATGGATTTGCAATGAATTTCTCCGAGCGGCGATGGTGATCAATAACAACCACTCGATCGACTTTACTTAATAACTCTGGTGCTGCAGATAATTCTGGATGATGGACATCCACTACAAACAGTAAGGTTTGGGGAGTAATCAGCGGCATCGCCTGAGCTGACGTGATAAATAAATCTTGATATTCTTCATAATCGGCCAAGATCTCCTGCAGCTTGCTTAATGAAACCCCTGGCTGGCTAACGACAATGTGAAATTCTTTTCCTAAATGGCGAGCCATAATACCCACGCCTATAGCAGCACCTAAACTGTCAAAATCCTCATTGGTATGACCCATGACCAGAACCATATCCGCATCATCAATAATTTCCCGCAATGCCTGGGCTACAATCCGTGCCTTAACTCTTGTATTTTTTTCTACAGCTTTAGCTTTACCTCCATAAAATTGGAGTTTACCTCCTACATGAACAGCCACCTGATCACCGCCTCGGCCTAATGCCAAATCCAGACCGGCTTGGGCTCGTTCTCCCAATATAGCTACAGAATTTTCATCAGCTGCTACTCCCATACTCAGGGTAACGGGAATTTTATTGCCAATATGAATGGCACGTACCCGATCAAGAATGTCAAATTTTTCCTGCAGGCATTTATTTAAGTTCTGACGGTTAAACACCGCAAGATACATGTCATCTGCATATTTTTTTAATACAGCCTCATTCTCTGCCACCCACTCTGCTAGAAGCTTATTGACTTCTGCGACTACAGACGTTCGCTGACCTTCACTTAATCCTTGCAATACATCATCATAATTATCAATTTGGATGTAAGCCATAACCGGTACCGAATTTACACATTCAGCTCTCACTTTTTCACTGGCTGTAATATCATTAATATAAGCAATTGTTAACTCTTCATGATCCATTTTATGAATTACGGGTTCATGAATCACATCATAATATTTATCCTCTGTCGAAAATACTTCCCGACCAGATTTTCCCCATACCTTATCCAAGGGGAATTCAGGACAAATATCCATAATCGACTGTCCTAGCTCAACTTCATCACCAAACCAGTCGATAAGAACATCATTATGCCAAAATAATTTTCCCTCTTTGTCAATGATCATCATAACCAAAGGCAAACTTTTTAACGCATAGGATGCTCCTTCTTCAATGCAGTTACTCATCGTATATAAGTAGCTATCCAACGCCTTTTGCCGCTCTTTGTGGCGTTCGCGCCCATATAAATACAAAGAACATAACAAAATTGCACCTAATACTGCTACATAGGGATTATAAAAAACAATTACCACTAATAAAGCTGTGGCAACAGCAAGATAAATTCTTGTATCAAACCAAAAAGACGGACCTTGCGGCATAAACAACTCCTCCTTGAAGGCTAGTCTCACACATCCAGTTTTTAATCTTTGGATTGAGGCCCTCGCAAACGTCGATAATCCATAACCATATCAATTGCACCTGCAACTATCAAGATCTGCGCAAAAAAACCATTTGTCAATATCAAGAACAGTATAAGTCCTTTAATCATTTTTGACAAATTGTATTTATCGGCAAAGTAGTTAAATAACGCCAAACCTTGCACTAAAATGAGGGTACTCGTGATTACTTGAAGATTCATGCCAACCTGAGTCAACAAGCTAATTTCCCTGCTATTACCCCAATAGATCATGACTAAGGATAATGCAAAAAGGTATACAATGTGATACGGCAAGGACCATTCTTTAAATGCTGGAAAGTTAGGAACATTATGCCCCAGCTTTCTTAATACAGTTTTGGCAATCAGAAAATTTAGCCACGTATCAAGTACCGATGCCATAATAAAACCTGCCGGTAAAATAACCTTCATTAATTCAATCATGGACTTCATAGACTCAGACATCTTAGCCAGTTCCTGCTCCCCCATGCCAAAATCCCGGTATACTTCAATGGCCTGCGCTACAGCATTACTCATTACGTCACTTTGCATAGTAAGAGGATTCACCCCGAGTACCAAGGCACTAATCGCCAATAACGCAGCTTTAGAAACCAAGGAAGCAGCCGTTCCCCACAACATGGTTTTACCTGCACTAAAATTCATACGAAAGGCATAGCCTAACACAATGCCAATTAAACCAAATCCAACAACCACACTAAGAGAATGCAGCGGATGCATTAACATGGCGATCATGACACCAGAAACTACCGTTGCCATAATGCTCCACTTATAGCCATGACGAACACCTAATAAAATAATGGGCACGGGCCACATTAAATTAACAAAAGGTCCAATCAGAGGAAGATAAGCACTAATCAAGGCAAATAGTATGGCAATCCCTGATAATATTCCACCCTCTACCATAGGCCTGAGCCGTGTCTGTCTCATTCATTCACCCCTTTTGGCGGAGATGACGCCGGTACTCACTAGAGTCACCAAACCATTTCTCCACTTCTCGTTCTTTTTTTATATCTTGTTCTACTTGCATTAAAACCGACTTATCTAATGATTCAAAGCTAATCCCTAGTCGTCTTCCTAAAATATAGCAAGAAACGACTACGGCAGCCAATCCTTCACCAATCGCCTGTTCACTATTCTTTGCCATGGCTTGGTATAGTTGACCAATATGGGTGATCAACTCCGCCTTTAGCCACTCTATCAAACGCATTTTGCGTAAAATATCCGACTCATTCGAAAACAAAACAGCCACTCCCCCCCTTTTTACTATATCTGATATAGTATTCGCAAATCAATAGTCTGTTTCCTGCTTTATCATAAAGTATATCCCAGATAAGAAGATACGATGACCCATTCTTAGCAGAATAAAACAAAAGAGAGGTTAAGTAACCTCTCTTTTGTTTTATTCTGCTGTGAATGGCAACAATGCAACAATACGTGCACGCTTAATCGCCAAAGTAACACTACGTTGATGTTTTGCGCAGTTACCAGAAATACGGCGAGGCAATATTTTGCCGCGTTCCGTAGTGTAACGACGGATTTTACCAACTTCTTTATAATCGATCGTTTCTACTTTATCCACGCAGAAACTGCAAATCTTTTTCTTAGGTTTTCTTCCTCTTTCACGTTTCACCGATAATACCTCCCTTTAAAATGGAATCTCTTCTTCAGGGAAGACCTCTGTACCAAAGGAGCTGACATCATATCCGGATGATTTTGCAGGACTAGCAGCAGTACTGCCACCGCTTACAGCTTGCTTCGTATCCAAAAATTCAATATTTTGGGCTACTACATCAGCTGCACGCCGTTTTTGTCCATCTTTCTCATAATCACGAATTTGCAAACGTCCTTCAACTAGTACACGACGACCCTTGGTAAGATTGTTGCCACAAACTTCGGCCAGCTTATCCCATACTACTACAGGAATAAAATCAGCTCGCTTATTCTCACCATAACCGGTATCAACTGCTACACTGAAAGATGCTACTGCCTTACCAGTCTGTGTATATCGAACTTCCGGATCACGAGTCAAACGACCGACTATTATAACCTTATTCATGGTTTAATTCCCCCTGGTCTATTCGTCTACTTTAATAATCATAAACTTCAAAATATCTTCAGTAATCTTCATTATACGATCAAGCTCAAGAATCGTCGCTGGTACAGCTGTAAAGGTAGTCAGGCAGTAAAAACCTTCAGTAAAGTCTTTTACTATATAAGCCAAACGCTTTTTGCCCCAACGGTCAATTTTTTCTACTTGACCACCGTTGTTATTAATCAGGTTTTCAAATTTGGTAATTACCGCATTTGTCGCTTCTTCTTCCAACGGTTTAACAATAAACATGACTTCGTACTTTCTCACGAAATCACCTCCTCCTGTGGACTAATGGCTCCCTTGTGGGAGCAGGGAAGGTTTGTAAACATTTATAAACATTTTCTCAAACCTCTCTAGGCTACCCTAGACTGACATATTATATCACTAATAGTAATGCAAATGCAACTATATATGTTGAAAGAAATATTATACATTAAATCTAAAGTACGTAACATCCCCATCCTGCATAACGTACTCTTTACCTTCCAAACGAACCAATCCCTTTTCACGAGCCGCATTGGAGCTGCCTGTCAGCACAAGATCATTATAGGAGACAATTTCTGCACGAATAAAACCACGTTCAATATCAGAGTGAATCTTGCCTCCGGCCTGAGGTGCTTTTGTCCCTTTTTTTATCGTCCAGGCACGCACTTCCTGCTCACCAGCCGTTAAGAAAGTCACTAAGCCTAAAAGCTTGTATGAAGCCTTAATCAGCTTATCTAATCCGGATTCTGACAATCCAAGTTCCGCTAAAAATTCCTTAGCATCCTCCGCTGGCAGTTCTGCGATCTCTGACTCAACTTTGGCCGACACTGCAATCACTTCTGCCCCCTCTTCTACGGCGTACTTTTTCACAATTTTAACATACTCATTATCTTCTGCATTGGCTACTTCTTCTTCGCTGACATTGGCAATGAATAATACTGGTTTTAACGTCATCAAGTTTAGATCCCCAACGAGTCCGGCTTCATCCTCTGTCATATCTACGCGCCGTGCAGGCAATGCTTGCTCTAAAAGGTCTTTAATTTTTACCAGTACCGCCATTTCATTCGGTGCTTTCTTATCACCAGTTTTAATGAGCTTCTGTACCCGCTCCATACGCTTCTCCAATGTGTCTAAATCAGCTAAGCATAGTTCGGTATTAATGATCTCAATATCCCGCAAAGGATTCAATGCTCCTTCAACGTGAGTGATATTTTCATCTTCAAAACAGCGTACCACTTGAGCGACAGCATCTACTTGGCGAATATGAGCTAAAAACTTATTGCCTAAGCCTTCTCCTTTAGACGCACCTTTCACCAATCCAGCAATATCAACAAAACGCATTGCTGTCGGGATACAGCGTTTTGTTTTATACATTTCCACCAAATGCGGTAAGCGCTCATCCGGAACATCTACTACACCCACATTCGGTTCTATCGTGCAAAAAGGATAATTAGCAGCCTCTGCACCTGCTTTTGTAATCGCATTAAACAATGTACTTTTACCTACATTCGGTAAACCAACAATACCCACTTCTAAATTTGTGCTCATTCATCTATTCCACCTTACTTACAATTTCTTTTTAGCATGTCTTATTGTAGATGATTCTTCCCCTATTTTCAAGCAGGCACTTTACTCTTCTCCATGTTCACGGCGATAAGCAATGGCATTCTTCAATCTTGCCGTACCTAATAACAACATAATAGAGCCGATAATGACACCCACTGTTAGATTGATTTTATTACCAAAATCCGTTCCCATCGCAATGAGTACAATCCCCGTTACCAAGGTCATGCCTCCTACAATAAACTGATACTTCACGTTTATTCCTCCTCTTGCGTGCTTTTGTGCTTTACGATTTCTTTTACGCCTTTCTCAAATTTTACACGTGGCACCAGGACAAAACGACCACATCCTTGGCATTTTAAACCAAAATCGATTCCTGTCCGCGTAATTTCCCACAAAGCAGTTCCACAAGGATGGTTCTTCTTCATTCTCACAACATCACCAATTTGATAACGTACCATCATCTAACCACCTTCTTACCTTCTACTATTATCCATCACAGGATGGGGAATATTCGCTTCATTAAATAAACGCTTTACTGCGTAACGAAGGGCATTTTCCACTTTGCCTTGCTGTAAAGGTACAGTCTGCGCCACAATACGCACCATTAGCATCTGAGCTCCAAGGTCTACTACACCTAACACTTTTGGTCCCTCTAAGACCTCTTCCAGCTCCTTGCCTACACAAATACAAGCCTCTTCTAATAATAGAAGTACCTTATCCAAATCAGCCTCATAAGCAACAGGTATATTGACTACAGCTTGCATATGGCCTCTTGTATAATTACTAATCCTAGATATTGCACCATGGGGAATAATGTGCAGCACACCATTACCATCCCGCAGTTTTGTGACCCGCAGACCAATGTCTTCCACAGTACCTGCCATATCACCGCTGACAATGTAATCTCCGACGGCAAATTGATTTTCCAATACAATGAAGAAACCCGTTACAAAATCGCGGATTAAACTCTGCGATCCTACACCAAGAGCCAATCCTATAATACCAGCTCCGGCCACAAGAGAGGTGGTATCAATATGGAATTCTTGCAGCACCATGAGGATTGTAATAAAATAAATAAAATACCGAATAATGCTTTGCAGCATTCCCCCCAGTGTTCTAGCACGTCTTTCGTCAAAAGAAAAAGCACTAATGCCAACTTTAGGGATAAACATTTTATTCACCATGAGGGAAAATAGACGCAATATAAGCATTGATCCTAACAAAATAGCTAAAAGACGCACTATTTTATTACCGGCTGCTAATAAAAATTCCGGCGTGAGCAACATGGCCATAGTTCAGTTCCTTTCACAATCATCATTTTACTTTTCATTGTTTCCAGCTTTCTATAATTGCATATATATTATACATTATTATGAAAAAATCCTTCTACTTAAGTCTTTCTTAATAAAGAAGAGCAAATGCACTGCCTCTGGCATATAATGTTGCACCAACGCTAAAGTGAGGCGACTATCATGTCAGATACCAATCAAAATCCTCAACCTATTATTGACCTGATATTGGCTGATATAAACGCAGTTATTCCTAATCTTTCTTCTTTAGTAGCTTCATATCGCCTGCTTGTGGGTGCCTCTGAAGAAATTCATCGTACACCAGAAATTTGTCCTGATGTCTTCGAGCGGGCAGTAAGGCGTGCTGATAACGCTGGAACATTGATCGATATCTTCCTTGAATTACTCTGCTGCAAAGTAGCTTTTAGCAGCGATTTTTTAAAGATTTCTTGTGCGCCAGTGGATTTATTTCGGTTATTAGCCAATAAGTCCTCTACAACAGATGTTCCTTTTCACACAGCCGAGCAGGTCGTTGAGATGGAGGCTTTGCGGCGTCTCCTGGATTGCTGCCATCATCGAGGCTCCTGCCTCCCAGACAAGGAAGTCCTCTGCCCCAAACCTGAAGGAGCTCCTGAACCACCCTCCCCACAAGCGCCGTCGTCAAACTCAGATATCGAAGAAGTAGAAGCTGTCGCCCTACAACAATTAATCAATACATTTGGTGCACGAACCAATGAAGCAGTATCCCCGGAAACTCCATCTGCTTCCTCAGCAAATCCTGCCCCTTCAGAAATCAAAGAGGCCTCTGTTGATAGTGGCAGCTCGGAAAATTTCGCCGATGAACGTGAAAGTCGTGTCCGCTGCAAACATTTATATACGTTTCATAATAAAAAAAGTAATTCAAAGGAAATTGACAAAAAAAAATAAGCAAGAATCCCAAATGATTCTTGCTTATTTTTCTATTCATCAAGAGGACATGCCCCTAGTTCTTCGAGATGATCACATGGCTCTAGATGGATGACGACATCACAAGAACCAAGCTTTTGCTTTATTTCAGCTTCGATCTGATCACAGATATCATGAGCCTTATTCAAATGCATATCTTTGTATAAAATAAGATGCATATCAATTAAACGCCAACTGCCGGAACGCCGAGTGCGGAGCTGATGAAAGGAAATGACCTCTTTGTGACTCTTAATGATGTCAATGATCATCTGTTCTTCATGTGCCGGCAAACTAATATCCGTTAACTCATATAGACTCTTCTTTGTCATGCCATAGCCAGCTTTAAACACAATACCAGCTACAATGATTGCAATCACAGGATCAAGCCAGGCAAGACCAGTTACATGAATAATCACCAATCCTACCAACACCCCAACAGAAGTCCAGATATCCGCCCGCAGATGCAAACCATCTGCCTCTAAGGCATGAGAACCAGTCTGTTTAGCCACCTTAAATAATCTTTCTGATACCCAGTAATTAATAGCAATTGAAATGATCATAAGAGCAATACCATATTCTAAAAAACCTGGAACCGTAGCCGAATTCATTTTACTCCCGGCTTCATATACAATCCATACTGCTGCCCCGATAATCAATATCGCTTCGATAGCACCTGATAAATTTTCAAATTTACCATGACCATAGGCATGATTGTCATCAGGAGGGGTATCTGCTTTGCGGACCGCATAAAAAGCAATCACAGATGCAAGTAGATCAAAGCCAGAATGAGCAGCTTCTGAAATAATACTGACGGCCCCAGTATAGAATCCCACGATCAATTTCAATACAACCAAAACCGTATTAGAAATAACGGACAGCCTAGCAGTACGCTCCTTTAGATTACTATCCACATATCCCAATCATACTACCTCCTACCTTTTGCTCAGCAGCTCTATTCTTTGTTATAACCTTCAATAGCCTACACTATTCATACGAACTATAAAAGGTACCAAATTCAGCTCATTTTAAGCAGGCACTACAGCCCATAAATGAATCATGTGCCTGCCTATAGGATGACACAACAAAAAAGCCTGCAGGCCCTCTAAGGTCCCGCAGGCTTTCATACATACCTGCTGCTTTCCGCCCGGCTGCGCCATAATGGCCGCCTGTTCCTAGCATTATATTATATATAGTACCACATTGGGAATTTGCTTGTAAATATCTTCTTTTAGGGATTGATTGCTAAAGAACATGATAGGCGAGCTTAACTCATGATTTAATATGTACCACGTGGCTAATGGGGTATCCTTTAGCTGCAAGGGCCTTTTCTAATTCTTCCGTATCAATAATATCGGCCCGTATAATCATCTCAATTTTTCCATCGGGTAAGGCATAACTAACCATACTGGTAATATTGATATTCATTGCCAAAAATACTTCTGAAATTTCATGAAGCAATCCAATTTTATCTGTCACATCAAGGGTGAGACGAGTTTTCCCATCCACTAGACCCATAATATCAACAAAACTTTTAAAAATATCCGTTTCCGTAATGATGCCAGCGACTGCTCCTTGCTCATCGACTACTACCAAACCGCCAATGCGGTGGTTGTACATTAGAATTGCGGCTTCTTCCACTGTAGCACCGGTATTAATGCTAATCACTTCTTTTTGCATGATATCCTTAATTTTCATCTTCGCCAATAAGTAGTTAAGTTCAAAAATAGAAAGAGCAGTTGCTGGCGATGCCGATACCGCACGAAGATCTCTGTCAGTTACAATACCAACTAATTTTCCACCCTCAACCACTGGAAGACGGCGAAATTTATTATTACGCATAATCTCCGATGCATCTGCAATTGTTGTAGTCGAACTGATTGTAATTGGGTTAGCTGTCATCCTGCTTTCTACAAACATTTTCATCATCTCCGTTGATTTTTTATTAAAGAAAACGCACTAAAGATTTCATGTCAGAAATTATGAACAATACAATTTAGGAATTCACCTTTTGTCTTTCATAACACTGTCATTACTATCTTTAGTGCGTCTTATTGTTTAACCACCCAAATAGGCTTTACGTATTTCTTCACTTGCAGCCAACTCTTTCGCATCTCCGGAAAGAGTGATGCGTCCTGTTTCTAGTACATAAGCTCTATGAGCAATGGATAATGCCATATGAGCATTTTGTTCCACCAGCAAAACCGTAGTCCCGCTAGCATTAATTTCTTTAATAATAGAAAAAATTTCTTTTACCAGCAATGGTGCAAGACCCATAGATGGCTCATCTAAGAGCAATAGCCGCGGGCGGCTCATTAAGGCACGCCCCATAGCCAACATCTGCTGCTCGCCGCCTGACAACGTACCAGCTAATTGACTGCGCCGTTCCGACAAGCGAGGGAACTTTACAAAGACATTCTCCATATCTTTCTGAATCCCTTTTTTATCATTACGAATATAAGCGCCTAACTCTAGATTTTCTAGAACAGACATATTCGCAAAAACCCTTCGGCCTTCCGGTACTTGAGAAATGCCAAGCTTTACAATATCTTGAGCAACTACGCCAGCAATACTTTTTCCTTCAAAATTAATTTGACCTGCTTTCGGTTTTAACAATCCGGAAATCGTACGTAAAATAGTACTTTTACCAGCACCATTCGCACCAATCAAGGTAACAATTTCCCCTTCATTTACCTCTGCACTAATACCCTTTAAGGCATGTATCGCACCATAATAGACATCAATATTCTCGATTTTTAACATTATTCAACCTCCTCTCCGAGGTAGGCCTCAATAACCCGTGGGTTATTCTTGATTTCCTCAGGTGTTCCTTGAGCGATTATACTGCCGTATTCTAATACATAAATACGTTCACACACATTCATAACCAATTGCATATCATGTTCTATTAATAAAATAGTTAAATCAAATTCGTCTTTTATCCATTTTATCATTTGCATTAGCTGCTGAGTTTCCTGAGGATTCATGCCAGCCGCAGGTTCATCTAATAATAATAATTTAGGCTGAGCCGCTAGTGCTCTGGCAATTTCCAAACGCCGCTGCTCACCATAAGGTAAGTTTTTAGCAATTTCATCTTTTTTATCGCCTAATTTAAAAATTTCTAATAGCTTGATCGCTCTTTCTTCAATCTCTTTTTCTTCTTGATGGTATCTGCCTATACGCAAAACAGATTCTAATATTCCGTATTTTACATGAAAATGATAAGCGATCTTAACATTATCTAACACGGATAGTTCAGAAAAGAGGCGAATATTTTGGAAGGTTCTGGCTACCCCTTTTTGAGTGATCTGAAAAGGTTTGAGTCCAAGAATACTTTTATCATCAAAATCAATTTCACCAGTTGTCGGTTGATATACACCCGTCAGTAAGTTAAAGGCGGTTGTTTTTCCTGCTCCATTAGGACCAATCAATCCAATTAACTCGCCTTTGCCAAGCTCGATGGAAAAATCGGATACGGCCTTAAGTCCGCCAAATACTTTGGAAAGTTTAGTTGCCTTGAGTATTGCCACGCTTATTACCTCCCATCAAACGGCCAAAGATTTTAAGGCTGATTTCCTTATTACCAAATAATCCTTGGGGCCGATACAACATTAATACAATCAGCATTAATGAATAAATAATCATACGCCACTCAGGATAGCTAGCTAAGGCTGCAGAAACAAAAGTCAATAATATAGCCGCAGTAATCGATCCACTAATACTACCTAAACCACCCAATACTACAATCGTCAAAATATCAAAGGACTTCATAAAAGTAAAGGATGCAGGGTGAGCGATATAAAAGTAATGAGAGAATAAGGTTCCTGCAATACCAGCAAAAGCAGCACCAATCGTGAAAGCCATTACTTTATATTTCGTAGTATCAATTCCCATTGCCTCAGCTGCAATTTGATTCTCTCGAATCGAAATACACGCTCGGCCATGGGTAGAGTTAATGAAATTTCTAATAAAGAATA
>Ga0316600_10000222_pt1 | contig 32418 bp, 29 predicted proteins | sample OWC_soil_day5_CT_FD_207652 | JGI IMG/M metagenome (GOLD analysis project Ga0316600, IMG submission 207652) | Wetland soil microbial communities from Old Woman Creek delta, Ohio, United States - OWC_soil_day5_CT | ecosystem: Environmental > Terrestrial > Soil > Wetlands | place: USA: Ohio... | reverse complement strand
CACAGTAAGGGGATGTGAAGGAGTCGTACTCTTGTACGTCGACGAGCAGCACCTTACTGTAACGACGCAGATGGGTGCTTATCGCCGACCCGCGGCCTATCTGTCCATAGTTTGTCTACAAGCTGAGGTAGAATTTATTTTAATTCTTACCGTTTAGGAAGTTTTTGCTTTTTTTTTTAAAAGTTTTTACCGAAGCTTGTAATACATTGTGGTCAATCGAGGGAAGCTATCTGCATATTGACAAATTATGACGAAAGGAATTGTTATATGCAATCAAAAACGCAACATAACATCTTGTTGGCAGGTTTGTTCTTGGGTATTTTTTTTGCTTCGCTTGATCAAACGGTAGTAGGGACGGCTATGCCGAGAATCATCGGTGATTTAGGTGGCTTAAGCATCATGACTTGGGTAACCACTGCTTATATGCTTACCTCGACGATCGTCGTTCCTATTGCTGGAAAACTGGCGGATTTATATGGTCGTCGCATGATATATGTCATCGGAATTGCTATATTTTTGATTGGATCGATACTATGTGGAATCAGTTATTCCATGACCCAGTTAATTATGTATCGTGGCTTGCAAGGAATTGGAGGCGGAATTATGATGCCACTAGCGATGACAATTGTAGGTGATATATTTCCTCCTGAAACGCGCGGGAAATGGCAAGGGCTCATAGGGGCCGTATTTGGACTTTCATCTATCGTGGGGCCGGCAATAGGTGGTTGGATAGTTGACTATACTTCATGGCACTGGGTCTTTTTTATCAACATACCTATCGGAATTCTAGCAGCAAGCACTATTTATATTGGTCTACAAGGAGAAAAACCGCTAAAAGATAAAGTGGTCATAGATTATTTTGGAGCAGCGACCCTGATACTGGCTACCTTAACTCTCCTTCTTGGTTTGAATCTAGGCGGTACAGATTATCCCTGGTTCTCATGGCAAATCTTCGTGCTTTTGGGGAGTTCTCTTTTATCTTGGATAGCTTTTGTTTTAGTAGAAAAGAGTGCAGAAGAACCTGTGATAAATTTGGAACTATTTAAAAACAAAGTTTTTGTAATTTCAAATATTATAGGATTTTTGATGGGGCTAGGAATGTTTGGCGCTTTAATATTCACTCCTTTATTTTGGCAAGGCGTAATAGGTGCTAGCGCCACGCAATCAGGTAACATGATGCTTCCCATGATGCTTGCGAATGTTGTAGCGAGTATCCTCGGGGGAAGACTGGCAAATAAAGCAAGTCTTCGCGTGATATTTGTGACTGGGATGGCTTGTATGAGCCTAGCTTTTTATCTACTAAGCACGATGACTTTAGGTACTCCCTTGAAAGTGGCAGTCGTATATCTTATTGTCCTCGGTTTTGGCATGGGTTTAATTATGCCTATAGTTACACTAGCAGTGCAAAATGCTTTTCCGCCTCAGCAACGCGGTGTTGCTACATCAGTAACTCAGTTTTCGCGCAGTATTGGTAGTACGTTAGGAATGACTATTCTCGGTGTATTATTCAACAATTATTCAATAAGAATTATGACTAAAGATTTTTTCCCAAAAGTTATGACTTTTCCCGAATTACAGAATGGACCAATTGGTGTGATCATGGAAAAAGCACATTCCGATCCGCACAGCTTATTCAATATACTGCTCAGTCCAGAAGCCCTTGGGATGATTCCCATAGATTTACAGCAGGTTTTGTTGCCTCCCCTGAAAAGTGCCTTGGCCGAATCTCTACAGATCGTGTTTTTGGCGGCGATGTTTATCTCATTGGTTGGCGTAGGATTCAGCTTGCTCATTGGCAATATTTCTATAATAAAGAAACATTCAGATTCCCAGGTTGAAGATGCGGGAGTCGTCCTTTTTGCCGAAGGAGGCGCAACCAATGTGGAGATAGCTGCAGAGTTAGTTCCCGATCTGGTAGATAGAGACACAAAAAATAAGAACTGATTGCAATAAAAGCCAATCAAGTTCTCTCCATAAATATTTAGCACAAAAAAAGTCACTACTAAGGGTTACTCCATTAGTAGTGACTTTGTGTTTATGTTACTCGATGCAAATTAGTTGATAAATATCTGATTCTTGCGGATTAGAACAAGATGGATATTTTGTCTGAAGAATACGAATGGATAATTACGCTGCTAATACTCGTTGTGCGATCACACGATATGTAAATAATCAAAATCCACGAACCCACCCGTTGTTGTTGTTGCGTAATTAAATAAAGCAATGCGATATCCCATGAAGTGAGTCAATTTATAGGTCATTGATAATTGACTGCCAAGTTGCGTCCACGTACTGCCGTCCAAGGAATAATAAAAGGTGGCCTTATCGGTACAGTTAAGGAAATTGAAGTAAATTTTTAGATATACTTTATTCTGAGTAAAAGATTTTGACGCCACTTCGTTTAGGGCTCCACTCCCCCCGTTTGTACCCATGATGAGATATTTTCCCGAGTCGGTCTTCTTGACTCCCATTATGCCATAATCATCTTGAAATGCTGCCAGACCCGCATAATCACCGGACTTCATATTATTGGTCTCAATCGCTACTTCCCCAGTGCAAGTGGAGCCAACAGTTCTCTGTGATAAAGTATTACGTGCCAAAAAGATATTCGAAGCAATACTTCCAGTTGTTAGGCGCAGATACCCCGAGCGTGCACTCAAGGACCAATTGTTATTGTCCGGGTTATGATTCCATTGCCAATTCAGGCCAAGCTTCATTTTATTAAAATCATCACTGGTCAATAATGCGGTTTTAATTGATGAATTCGCTAGGGGAATGGTAAGCGTAGATGGCGCCGCTCCGTTAACGCCCATAATCGGCCAATTGTCGGTCCAAGTAACCGGAACTAAAACAGGAACCCGTCCAACTGCACCGTGATCCTGAAATAACATGGCATACCAAGCGCCATCAGGAGTGTTAAAAATCCCGCCTTGGGCAACGCCTCCGGATGCGCCGCTCAAAGTACTGTTTAAAACAACCTTGCCTTCCCAGGTACCAGTAAGGCTTGAAGATCGGTAACATGATTCAATCCTCCGACTTGTCCAACGAATATTGAAGATATAATACGTCCCGTTAATCTTATAAATATGGGAGCCTTCGAATAAGTTACTATCGGGCGATGTATATAATTTCTGGCTGAGTCCGCCTGTCTTGATGGCAGTTGCATCCGACGTTAATTCTTTGATGTAGACAGCGCCGGAGCCATAGACGATGTACACTTTACCATCATCATCAAATAGTAGCGAAGGGTCATGATAAACTGCGGATAAGACTGAACGCGTCCAAGGGCCGTTTATAATATCCGTTGTTTTGTAAATATAGGTTTTACCCATATCGTTCGAGGCAAAACAAACATAGTAGGTGCCGTTTTTATAACGTAAACTGGTAGCCCAGGAACCTTTACCATAGATTCCTTTGCCATCAGTCAAATTATGGGCGGAGTTATTTTCTAAAGTATTATAGACATAAGACACAATCTCCCAATTCACCAAGTCGGTAGAACGCATAATCGGCACACCAGGCATCATATGCATACTGGTACTCGACATATAATAATAATTACCTACTCTAATTACGTCTACGTCTGGAACGTCGGACCATATAACTGGATTTGAACATGTGATACTCATTATTTTCACCTCTTTCGTTATTGGTAACAGTATTCAAACTGTTTATTATTTTTAGGAAACTATTCTTGCTCAGACTTTGTGGACTTACTGTTATAGTTTCAACTAACAGTGCCGACAAAAGTAGTCACACTTTGAGCTGGCAGCCATGCCGTAAAGGCTCCGTTTGATACAGATAATGATGTGCCAGTGGCTATGTTTTGACTAGAGTCGGTAACATATCTCGACATTGTGGATACGGACCCATTTGAGAATACAAAATTTTGACTAATTCCTGAAGTGCTCTGGTTAATGGCAACGATGACTACTTTGCCGCTACCCTTATAGGAGGATACATAGATGTTGTTTTGAGGATTGGAAGTCGCAGTTACACGATAATAACCGGGACGGACAAATTTGGCGAATTGCCCCACTACATAGCCTCGTTTTTGCACTACACCGGCTTTGTTGAAGAAGCCATTGTAGTCACTGATGACCCACCACCAAGTATAGGCATTCATGTTAGCAAAGGTCATGCAGTCATGAATTTCTTTGGCTGTAGTTATGCATGCAGTTAATGTTTGATCATTGAGTAGGTGTTCGGTCATCCATAATTCCTTTCCTTTTGTACGGGCCAAGGTGTAATCTTGAATCGTGCCTCCATAAAGATGTCCGCCAATAATCGATACGTAAGAAGCAGCAGTAGAATCATTAAGCGTTGTATCTGACATAGAATGGTTAAAGTTTAACGACTCGGGCATAATCATTTTGGTAACATTGGCAATAATAGAACCGTGATTTTTAATGAAATCACAAAATTGAGCAGCCGTCCAAGAGCATCCTTCATAATCAGGGGTCCAATCTGGTTCATTCTGAAGTGAAATGGCATAAAGTGAAGCGCCATTATTAGAAAAGTAATTTGCAAAACTTTTTAAGTAATTTGCATAATTGGAATAGGATGAAGATTTCAGGTAGCCGCCGATAGTAGAGCTATTGCTTTTCATGGAAGCTGGAGGCGTCCATGGAGTGGCAAACACGTTAGCTCCTCTAGCTTTAGCCTTTTTTGCATTGGAAAGTTCATCAGTCCAAGCGCTATAGTTAGCACTACTCCAGTTCTCATTGGGAGCAATCCGTACCCGTAAAAGACTAAGTCCCATATCTGTGAAAAGTGTATTCATTTGTGCATCACTAAGAGCTCCGCACCACACACTAGCCGCCCCGAATCCTCTGATAATTTGTTGAGTAGACGTTAAATTTATATTGGCAGTACTTGTCGCTGCCATAGAATTAGACGTTGTACTCGTACTCATAAACAATTCCCCCTTTAAAATAATTTTGAATAGCCCGGTATGTCGGCTCTATTTATATACATTCATTAAGGAGTAAAAAAACAACTATTTATTTCATATTAAATCTTTTTATTTAATTTATATTAATACATGAGGTTTGGTCGGCATTTGATATGCTCCTCCTTGGAATAAACAGTTTTTATTATTTAAACTGCCTACTACATGGAGGAGCATATCATTTTTGTTTTAGAATATTGTTATATGAATTTTTATTTACCCGTTATCTATTTAAATAATTGAATATTTGGAAGGAATTTGATATTTGTTAACGAAGTAATATGTATAGATTACTAATATTTAACATTATTGTATTTATATGTCGTTAATTGGAGAACGATAGGCAAGGAGATGTTATGGTGCCCCAAAAAGCTTTAGTGTTATTAGCCGTATGTTTATTACTTACTTCAATACTAATAAGTGGTTGCGCAAATATGCAAGGCAAAACAACAAATGCCACGAGGAGTTACCCCAATAAACCGATTACTGTCATTGTACCTTTTAGTGCGGGAGGTGGTTTGGATCTTCTGGCGAGGTCATTGGAAAAGATGGCGCCTAAATATCTAGGACAGCCTTTAGTTGTTGTCAACAAACCTGGTGGAGCAGGCACCATCGGCTGGAATGAACTAGTGAACGCTAATCCAGATGGTTATACGCTTGGTATTAGTACCGTTGACGTACTCATCCAACCCTTATATGGAACAACGAAATATCACTACCCCACTGCCTTGGAACCTATTGCTCAAGCTACAACTTCATCATTTATAATGGTAGTCCCAACCGAACAGCCTTGGCAAGACCTTGAAGCTCTAATTAAATATGCCAAGCTTCATCCGGGACAATTGAAATGCGGTCATGCAGGAATAGGCGGAACAGCACATATTATTGGCGAAACATTCGCCAAAATTAATGACATTACTCTTGAACAAGTTCCTTTTCATGGTGCTAATGACGCGATGGTTGCTTTGTTAGGTAACCATATTCAAATTGCTTTTATTAATTCATCAACAGCCAAAGAACAAATAAAAAATGGCACCCTAAGAGCACTAGCAACGACAGGGCAGCAGCGACTTACTGACCCAGACTTAGCACAAATACCAACATTTAAGGAGCAGGGACTTGATATTGTATTAAACAATTGGTATGGAGTTGTAGCAACAAAAGATTTACCACCAGAGGTTAAAACTAAGCTAGAGGAAAGCTTCAAAGCAATCATTAACGATCCCGAATTTAAAGCTAATATCGAAAATTTAGGTCTACAAATTGAATATTTAAATGCTGAAGACTCAAAAGTAAAATGGTGTTCAGATGGTGACAAATTGGCTAAGACCATACAAGAAACTGGTATTTTAGAGCAAATCAAAGCGCAGAAAAATTAATATTGATGAAAACTGAATTATATTTTTCATTTTCTCTTAATATGAGATAGAAAAATGCCTTCAGAAGCTTGGCAATTATGATTGTTTAAATACATATCATTGCCGAAAGAGTGATTGAAGCACAAAAAGAGTATCAGAGATTGTTGAATATAAAATTATAAAAAAACTTCCTAATAGGTTTGAATTTATTTTAATTCTTACCTGTTAGGAAGTTTTTATTTTTCCTCTACCTATTTAAAGAAATGTAAAAACAACTGAATATTTGGAAGGAATTTAATATTTGTTAACGAAGTAATATGTATGAATTACTAATATTTAACATTAATGTATTTATATGTCGTTAATTGGAGAATGATAGGCAAGGAGATGTTATGGTGCCTCAAAAAGCTTTAGTGTTATTAGCCGCATGTTTATTACTTACTTCAATACTAATAAGTGGTTGCACAAATATGCAAGGCAAAACAACAAATGCCACGAAGAGTTATCCCAATAAACCGATTACTGTCATTGTGCCGTATAGTGCTGGAGGAGGATTGGATCTTCTAGCCCGTTCATTGGAAAAAAAGGCACCTCAATATCTAGGACAACCATTGATTGTTGTCAATAAACCGGGTGGGGCGGGTTGTATAGGTTGGAATGAACTGGCGAGTGCTAAGCCAGATGGATATACACTTGGCATTAGTGCAATTGATTTACTCATTCAACCCTTATATGGGGTAACCAAATATCATTACCCAACTGCCTTAGAACCAATTGCGCAAGTTGCAACTTCACCATTTTTAATGGTAGTCAATGCTGAACAACCTTGGCATGAAGTCGATGCAGTAGTTAATTATGCCAAACAGTGCCCAGGACAATTAAAATTTGGTCATTCAGGGATAGGTTCAACGTCGCATATTATTGGCGAAACTTTTGCCAATGTTGCAGGCATTACCCTTGAACGAGTGCCATTTCATGGCGCCAATGACTCTACGGTTGCTCTGCTAGGGAAACATATTCAAGTTGCTTTTATTCCGCCATCAACGGTCAAAGAACAAATTAAAAATGGTACATTAAGAGCACTGGCAACGACGGGTGAAAAGCGATTAACTGATCCAGAATTAGCCCAGATACCGACATTTATGGAACTGGGATTGGATATTGTATCAACTACATGGATAGGTGTGGCAGCACCAAAAAATCTACCACCAGAAATTAAAACAGTGCTGGAGGAAGGCTTCAAAGCAATGATTGCTGATTCAGAGATCAAGGCTAATATAGAAAATTTAAACTGGCAAATTGAATATCTAAACTCCGAAAACTCAAAAGCAAAATGGAGTTCAGATGTTAATAAATTGGCTAAGAGTATACGAGAAACTGGTATATTAGAACAAATCAAGACGCAGAAAAAGTGATACGGATAGTTGTGGAAAGGAGTTAAGGAGATAAGATTAGTTGCATTCATAATAAATAAGGAGATGTTGTAGTGCAAAAAAGATTATTGATATCGCTAACAGTATGTTTGTTACTTATTTCAATAATAATAGGAGGTTGTACAAATATGCAAAGCAAAACAACAACTGCCATAAAAAGTTACCCAGATAAACCTATTACTGTCATTGTACCTTTTAGTGCGGGAGGTGGATTGGATCTTCTAGCGCGGTCATTGGAAAAGATGGCACCTAAATATTTAGGGCAGCCCTTAGTAGTTGTAAATAAACCAGGTGGAGCAGGCACCATCGGTTGGAATGAATTGGTGAATGCTGACCCAGATGGTTATACACTAGGTATTAGTGCTGTTGACGTACTTATCCAATCCTTATATGGATCAACTAAATATCACTATTCCACTGCCCTAGATCCTATTGCTCAAGTTACAACGCAATCATTTGTAATGGTAGTCCCAGCCGATCAACCTTGGCAAGATGTTGCTTCTTTGATTAACTATGCTAAGCAATATCCAGGGCAATTGAAATTTGGTAATGTAGGTATAGGTTCGCCAGCACATATTATTGGTGAAGCATTCGCTAAGGCTGCTGACATTTCCCTTGAACAAGTTCCTTTCCGTGGCGGTAGTGAAGTAGCTATTGGTTTGTTAGGTAACCATATTCAGATTGGTGTTGTTCCTCCAGCAACAGTTAAAGAGCAAATTAAAGCTGGTACGTTAAGAGCACTGGCAACGACAGGTGAGCAGCGAATTACTGATCCAGACTTAGCACAGATACCAACCTTTAGGGAACAAGGTTTTGATATTGTACTAACTAATTGGTATGGCGTGGCGGCTCCCAAAGATTTACCGCCAGAGGTTAAAACTAAATTAGAAGAGGGATTTAAAAGCATGATTGCCGACCCAGAATTCAAGACTAATATCGAAAGTTTAGGTTTACAACTTGATTATTTAAACTCCGAAGACTCCAAAGGAAAATGGCGTTCAGATAGTGATAAGTTGGCTAAGGGCATACAAGAAACTGGTATTTTAGAGCAAATTAAAGCGCAGAAGAATTAATACTGATGGAAATACGGGAATATATTTTTTATTTCCGCTTAATATAAGTTAGAAAAACAACGTAAAGAATTAGAGCAAATGATGGATAATGTTATAGATGAAAATAAAGAAGCATTCTTGGAGTTGGCAAAATAATAGAGAGGATAAATGAACACAAAAAGTAGTTCAAATTAATATAGTGATGCAGAGCCTTCTGGGATTTTTAACCCAGAGGGCTTCTTTGTTTTCCTTTTACCTATCTGAATAAGCGTAAAAACAATTGAATAATTGGAAGGATTTTGATGTTTGCTGACGAAAGAATATAAAAAAATCTAATATTTAACATTATTGTATTAATATGTCGATAATTGTAAAACAATAGATAAGGAGGTGTTGTAGTGACCAAAAAAGTTTTAGTATTGTTATCAGTATGTTTATTACTTATTTCAATAATAATAGGAGGTTGTACTAATATGCAAAGCAAAGCAACAACTGCCACTAACATTACTAACAAATTCCCTGAAAAACCTATTACTATGATTGTAGGTTTTAGTGCGGGGGGAGGATCAGATCTTTTAGCTCGGGCGATGGAAAGAGTAGCACCCAAATATTTAGGCCAACCTTTGGTTGTTGTAAATAAACCCGGTGGGGCCGGAGCTATTGGTTGGAATGAACTAGCTAGTTCTAATCCCAATGGATATACGATTGGGATTGTTACACCTGAGCTACTGCTATTGCCATTGTATGGAGAAACTAGATTTCACTACCCAACAGCCTTAGAACCTATTGCACAGATTTCAACATTGCCTTATGTTATGGTAGTATCTGCTGATCATCCTTGGCAAAATGTTCACGAGCTAATCGAATATGCGAAAAAACATCCAGGAAAATTGAAGTTCGGGCATAGTGGTATAGGATCAATGCCACATATTATTGGCGAGACACTAAAAAAAGTTGCTGATATTGATATTGAGCAAGTTCCTTTTCGGAGTGGGAATGAAACACTTGCTGCTTTACTAGGCGGACATATTGATATTGCTTTTATGAATACACTGACACCTAGAAATTATATTAAAAGCGGTACGATAAAAGCATTAGCTGTGCCAACAAAACAAAGACTTTCTGATCCAGTTTTAACACATATACCAACGTTTGAAGAGCAGGGCCTTGATATTATATTTAATAGTTGGTATGGAGTAGCAGCACCTAAAGAGCTGCCACCAGAGATTGCAATAAAGTTAGCCGAAGGATTCAATTCGATGGTTTCCGACCCAGAACTTAAAAGTGATATGGATGCCATTGGCGTGGAACTCGAATATTTAAACTCCGATGACTCCAAAGAAAAGTGGCGCTCGGATAATGACAAATTAGCTAAAGTATTAGGAGAAACCGACATTCTTGTACAGATCAAAGCGTCAAAAAATTAATCACTGCCTAAATGAGTTAAAGTAGTTAAAAGTGTTTTCATTAAGAATGGACATGGAGATGATGTAGTGCAAAAAAGATTATTAATATTGCTAACAGTAGGTTTATTACTTATTTCAATGATAATGGGAGGTTGTACTAATATGCAAAGCGAAGCAACAAATGCCACAAAAAGTTACCCCGATAAATCGATTACAGTCATTGTACCCTTTAGTGCGGGAGGCGGAACGGATCTTCTAGCCCGGGCTTTGGAAAAGATAGCACCTAAATATCTAGGGCAACCTTTAGTTGTTGTCAACAAAGCAGGCGGAGCAGGCACCATCGGATGGAATGAGCTAGTGATTGCCAGTCCAGATGGTTATACGCTTGGTATGAGTGCAATTGATGTACTCATACAACCATTATATGAAACGACTAAATATCATTACCCAACTGCGTTAGAGCCAATTGCGCAAATTTCAACTACCCCATTGATCATGGTAGTTCCTGCCGAGCAATCATGGCAAGATGTTGACACACTGATTAAATACGCTAAACAGCATCCTGGACAATTAAAAGTCGGTCATTCAGGTATTGGTTCACCATCACATATTATTGGTGAAGCATTTGCCAAAACTTCTGGTATTACTCTTGAACAAGTTCCATTTCGTGGTGGTAGCGAATCGACTGTTGCTTTATTGGGTAATCATGTTCAAATTGCTTTTATGAATCCATCAACACTCAAGGAACAAATTAAAAACGGTACACTAAGAGCACTAGCAACGACAGGTGAGGAGAGACTTATCGACCCAGAATTAGCACAAATACCAACATTTAAGGAACTAGGTTTTGATATTGCATTAACCAATTGGTTCGGAATAGCAGCGCCCAAAGATTTACCACCTGAAATCAAAGTTAAGCTAGAAGAAGGCTTTAAAGCAATGATTGCCGACCCAGAATTCAAGGCTAATGTAGAAAATCTAGGCTTGCAAGTTGAATATTTAAATTCCGAAGACTCCAAAGAAAAATGGCGCTCGGATGGTGATAAATTGACTAAGACCATACAAGAAACTGGCATTCTAGAGCAAATCAAAGCGCAGAAAAATTAATATTTGATGCAAAAACACCTGTAAAATGTCTGCAAGGACTTTTTACAGGTGTTTTGCATTTAAAACTGATGTAGTTTTCCTATATTTATTCCTGAATCATTTTCAATAATTGTACTCGATTTTTGATGCCGAGTTTTTTATATATGCTCATAATATGTTTTTTGAGAGTATTGGGTGTGATAACTAGTGCTTTGCACATTTCTTCTGTAGCAAGCCCTTTAGCCATAAGTGACAAAACGCGTTCTTCACGAGCCGTTAATTGGTATTTGATACCGCAGTCAAAAGTTGATAACTTATCGCGGGTTTGTTCTTTTACAAGGTGTGCAGCGTGAAGCCGCAAGGCGAGATGATCTTTTAGCTGGTTTAGGATAAAAGAATCTCGATATGAAAAGTTGGTTGAGGTTTCACTGCGATAGAGCGACAGGATACCCAAAAATGTATTGTCAAAAGCTAGATTGATATGAATAATATGCCGAATGAAATTTGGTTTGCAAATTTGTTCATAATAAGTGGATTTTAACCATACTTTTTCATCACAAATGTCGGAATCTAAATATACAATATTATTAGCACTGAGTTTAATACCACGAGAATAGTCATACTGATAGTAGCGTTCCAAATATTGTTGTACATATTCGTCAGGAAAATTCAAAGTAATAGGCGAGCAAAGTGATAGATCTTGTTCGCTGGATGCAAGGTAAGAGGTTGCGCGGTCAAAGGGAATGACCCATTGCAGCTGTTTGAGTAAAATGGAGCGCATTTTATCAATATTGTGAATACTGTGGATTTTATAGATTATATCTGTGAGCACCATCCAAACATTATTACCAAGATAGTCCAAAAAAATCACCCCGATACCTAATTATATAAATGAACAGCTATGTGGAAGCTGTTCATCATTATGAAAAAATAATTTATATAGGATATTGCTTAAATTATAACATGTTTTACAATATTTCTACTACTTTTTTACCAGAAATTAAAGAATCGTAAATGATAGATGGTCAATGGGAGTAATTGAATTTAATGAATAGCTAATTTATAATGAAATCAAGAACTTAATATGTCAAGATGATAAAGGCAAGGGCGCTGATATTTCCGTTTATCGGAATCGGCGTGCTTGCTTTTTTCTTATCTAAAAGGGAGGGGTTTTTAAATGAGCAAATATGAAGTTATTCTCGACACACTACCAGCAGCGCAGGATAGAACTGAAATTTTATTTCGTCAAGCGGGTGATGGATTTATCCAGGTGGAGTATGGTCATGAACAACGAGTAGAATTATTGGATTCTTTTAGGATTCTGGCTGTCGACAGTAAAATTAAGCAGGCACATATCCATGGCTTAATCGAAACCGTACCAAGTTTGCGAGCAAATCTATTCCATTTTGATCCATTGGTTATTTCTCCCCAAGAATTGATTGTAGAAATAAAAAAAGCGGAAGAGTCGATTAAAGATGTAGATGATATGGTGATTGACTCTAGGATTATTACGTTACCTATTGCTTTTGAAGACAGCCAAACAAAAAAGGCGATTGAATTGTATCAAAAGCAAGTTCGACCTGATGCGCCCAATTGTGCCGATGGCTATAATTTGGAATATATGGCACAGTGTAATGGTTGTTCTGTTGATGACATAAAACATATGCTTTTAGATACGTATTGGTATAATAGTGGCTGCGGATTTTGGCCGGGGGGAGGATTTTTCTGGCCGATGGATCCCCGTTGTAAAATGATTGTACCTAAATACAATCCACCGCGGATCTGGACACCGGAAGGTGCTGTTGGAATTGGCGGAGCCTGCTTGTTTACCTATACTACCGCAACCGGTGGCGGTTATCAGCTGTTTGGACGAACCATTCCGACATTTCAATTAGCAATGAAACATCCGCAATTTAAAGATAAACCGTTTTTATATAATCCATCGGGGGATCGTTTGAAGTTTGTTGAGGTCTCAGAACAAGAAATCGATTATATTTATGAACATGTCCACAATAAAATTGATTATAAGTATGAAATACAAGAAAGTAAAATTGTTATAAAAGAATATTTAGAGTTTTTGGCTAATCCAGAAGTGCAAAAAGGTGCGGAAGACTTTGCTAAACGGCAAGCAGAAGGAGCAAAAAAAGCACCTAAACTTTAAAGGTAAAATGTGAGGAGGTCTAAAGCATATGTTAAAAGTTATAAAATCTGGTATAGAAATTTTGGTAGAAGATTGGCCGGGACGTTTAGGCTATATGGGATTAGGAATGGCTGCCGCGGGTGCGATGGATAATTTGGCCTTGCAGTTAGGAAATTTAGTATTACAGAATGAAGCCGGCGAAGCTGGTCTTGAAATTGCTGGGGGCTATTGTCATTTTGAGTTTATCGCAGACGGTGTCATTGCAATTTGTGGTGCAGATATGTCTGCGAAATTGAATGGTGAATCTGTTGCTTTATGGGAGGCAATTGCTGTAAAAACTGGCGATCAATTAGTATTCGATCATTTTGGTACAACGGGGTTCCGATCTTATTTATGCATTGCAGGCGGGATTGATGTGCCAGTTTATCTTGGTAGCAAATCAACGTGCTTGTTTGGTTCTTATGGCGGTTTCCAAGGGAGAAAACTTCAAGTTGACGATATTATTGAAGTTGCTAAGAACGCAAAAGAGGGGCTTGTCGGACGTAAAATCAATCCTAAATATATTCCGGGCTATACGAATGAATGGGAATTACGGGCAGTTCCAGGACCAAACTCAGTGCCGGATTATGTAACGGAAGCAGGGATGGACTATTTATTTTCAACAACAATGAAAATTTCACATAATGCGAATAGAGCTGCCTATCGTTTGGTGGAAGTGCCAGATTATTTTTGGGCTAGGGAAGATGGAGGAAAGGGCGGCAGCCATCCTTCTAACATTGTTGATCATGGTTATAATATGCGAGGTGCCATTAATGTAACAGGGAATACACCATCTTTATTGATTGCGGATGGACCAACACTTGGTGGTTTTGTCTGCGTAGCAAATGTGATTTATGCCGACTTATGGAAAATTGGACAAGGTATTCCATCAAGAGATAAAGTGCGGTTTAAATTAACGACTGCCGAGGAGGCTGCGGCAGCTCGCCGTGAAAGAATTGCTATGTTGGAGGCTGAAGACTTAATTATAGCGAGCATGTAATTTGTAAAAATAAAATAGGAATGAAAGTGCAATGGAGGAATAAAAAATGGAATACACATTAAAAGCACCGATGCCAGGGCTGGTGGCAAGAGTTATAGTAAATGAAGGTGAAAAAGTATCTGAAGGACAAGAACTTGCAGTTATTAATTGTATGAAAATAGAAATTAGCTGTCCAACGGGTAAAGCGGGAACGGTTAAGAAAATTCTTGTTGGCGAATGGGATGAAATGGATGTTGATACGCCGATGATTATTCTGGAAGTTTAAAGAATAACTGGATAGAGAGGTGAATTTACATTTATGATAAAAAAAATACTGATAGCGAATCGTGGGGAAATTGTCAGTCGTATTATAAAGACATGCAAATTTATGGGTATTGAGACGGTTGTAGTATATTCAGAAGCTGATAAAAATGCTTCGTATATCAAGCAGGCAACGGAGAGCTATTGTATTGGTGCACCAAGTCCGATCAAGAGTTATTTGAATATTGACGCCATACTTGATGTGTTGCAAAAATCTAAAGCAGATGCAGTTCATCCAGGTTATGGATTTTTATCGGAGAAAGCTGATTTTGCTAAAGCTGTTTCGTTAGCTGGGGCAAAATGGATTGGCCCAGATCCAGCGGTTCTGGAAAATATTGAATCAAAATGCTATTGCCGCAAGTTGGCCGATGATTTGAATTTGCCTGTGACACCGGGCACGATTCAGCCGGTTAAAAGCATACATGAGATTTATGAGCTTGCTAAGAATATTGGTGTCCCGCTGATGATGAAGCTGGATAAAGGTGGTGGCGGTAAAGGAATTCAACGCATTGATGAAATTCATGATCCGGAGAAAATGCAAGTTATGTTGGAGAGTTTGCGGCGTGTGGGATTGATGGCATTTGCTTCAGGCGATGTTTATGTAGAAAAAGTCATTGATCAGGCTAGGCATATCGAGGTGCAGTTTTTAGCGGATGAGGATCATCATGTGGTTTGTTTGGGGGAACGCGAGTGTTCAATACAGCGCCGTTATCAAAAAATCATTGAGGAGTCACCATCAGTGGTTGTGAGTGAAACCGAGCGGCAAGCACTGTTTTCCTATACGAAGAAGCTGATTGAAACAATGCAATATACTGGTGCTGGAACAATTGAATATCTGAGAGATATGGATGGAGCCTATTATTTTATGGAAATCAACGCTCGTCTTCAGGTAGAACATCCTGTTACAGAATATATTACGAATATAGACATTGTAGAGCAGCAGATTCGAATTGCTGCTGGTGAAAAATTGGCGATGCAGCAGCAAGATATTAGATTTTCGGGTCATGCTATTGAGTGTCGTATTTATGCTGAAGATCCAGATACGTTCATGCCTTCTCCGGGAATAATCAGCAAACTTTCTTTGCCGGATACCAAAGTGAATGACAGGCTACGGATTGATTCAGCAGCGGAAGAAGGCGGAAGTATCCCGCCATATTATGATCCGTTGTTTGCAAAAGTAATCAGTTGGGGAACTGACCGTTTAGCCGCAATCGAAATTTTAAAAGAGGGTTTAATGTCTGTTGTTGTGGAGGGGATCAAAACCACCATCAGAGCTGATTTGGAAATATTAAATCATCCGAAATTTGTCACAGGTGATATTAATACAGCTTTTCTTAGTGAGGAACGTTGTTTAAAGCCTCGCTGATGAAGTGATTTTAAGGAGGTATATAGCGTGAAAATTGATATCAATGTGGATATGGGTGAAAGTTTTGGCAGATATATTCTCGGTGATGATGAGGCACTGATGCCTTGGGTGAGTTCAGCTAATATTGCGACGGGATTTCATGCAGGGGATCCGTTAGTTATAGATAGAACGATTGCTTGGGCAAAAAAATATAATGTTGCTGTTGGCGCTCATGTAGGGCTGAATGATCGGCAAGGTTTTGGCCGCAGGCAATTCGATATATCACCAGAGGAGTTAAGGAGTGACATTTTGTATCAACTAGGTGCTATCGATGCTTTTTTGAAGGTACACAATATGACATTACAGCATATTAAGCCGCATGGGATTCTATATCGTATGGTGGGTGAACAGGAGAAATATATTGATGCTTTTTTGGATACGGTCGAAGCCTATAACAAGGATTTGTACATTATGCTGCATACGGGGTGTGAGGCTTTAAAACGTGCTGAAAAACGAGGCTTAAAAACGGCACCGGAAATTTTGATTGATCTTGGCTATGATACGGATGGTAACTGGATTTTAGAAAGAGTTAAAAAAGCAAGGTCACCGCAGGAAGTTGCCGAGCGGGCTCTGTTAGCTGTTTGTGATCAAAAAATAGATACGGTAGATGGAAAAATAATCAAAGTGCATGGGAATACCGTATGTATACATGGAGATGCACCAAATGCTGTAGCCGTAGCCAAAGCTGTTCGACGGATACTTGAAGGAGCTGGTGTCCAAATTGTCGCACTTGATTAAATAGGCTTTTATAATAAAATCTGGAATTTTCAAATTGGATAATGATAGATTTAAGATTAGGCGGTGACATGATGAATAATATTAATTCTTTAGATATTTCAGTGGCTGTGCTGGCAGCTGTATCTTGTTTGGGGGTTTTGATTGGTTTGCCTATTTGGGCTTTGTTTATTGGATGGGCTTGGTACTTCACCCTAGGAGCAACTTCGGCTGTTTTTAAACAAGGGATACCACCAATGTTTGTAGGATCTAGCTTGGCGGTACTGGCAATTGTTCTGATTGATGCTTTTAGCAGTAGTGTAGCACCTCTTATGGCAATGATTTTTGCTGTATTCATTACGGTCTTTTTGTTGATGCTGACATTGAAAATTGAGACGCTCAATTGTTCCTTGGTATCGTTTAATGCCTATTCGTGTATGTTTGCTGGTTATTATGCCACTTCGTTTCCAGCACAGACGGGATATGTAAGTAATTTGTTTTATGCGGTACTTTGGATTACCGGAGCAAATTTTTTAGGTTTAGTTTTTGGTTGGTTGAGTATTAAATTAGCTGGCGTAGGAAAAACAGTAAGTGAATAAAGAAATCAATAAGGAAAAAAGCTGCGTTTATTATTTTGACGTAGCTTTTTTCTGTATTTCGTTTTAGTGAGTTAAGGACATAGTGTGAAACCAAAAATCATCCGTTAAACCGTTGGATAATATGAGTTGTTACAAAAAAATCTCATTCAACCTAGTTCTTTATAAAAACTTCTTTTCAGATTTGAATTTATTTTAATTCTCATCTGTTAGGAAGTTTTTATTTGCCTTTTACCTTTTTAATAAACGTAAAAACAATCGAATAATTGGAAGGATTTTGATGTTTGTTAACGAAAGAATATACATAAATAGTAACATTTAACATTGTTTGGGGCGATATGTCGTTAACTGTAAAATAATAAATGAGGAGATGCTGTAGTGCAAAAAAGATTATTAATATTGCTAACAGTATGTTTATTACCTATTTCAATAATAATAGGAGGTTGTACAAATATGCAAAGCAAAACAACAACTGCCACAAAAGGTTATCCAAATAAACCTATTACCATTATCGTTCCCTTTAGTGCTGGGGGAGCAATGGATCTTGTAGCCCGTGCTTTAGAAAAGGAGGCACCTAAGTATTTAGGACAACCCATAGTTGTTGTCAATAAACCAGGAGGAACAGGCACCATAGGCTGGAACGAACTGACTAGTGCCAATCCAGATGGTTATACGCTGGGGATTAGCTCAATTGAGCTACTCGTACAGCCATTATATGGGCCAACTAAATATCATTATCCAACTGCCTTAGAACCTATTGCGCAAGTTGCGACTTTATCAACTATAATGGTAGTGAAAGCAGATCAACCTTTTCAAAATGTGGATGAAATCATTAAATATGCTAAGCAAAATCCAGGACAATTAAAATTTGGACACTCAGGGACAGGATCAATGTCACATATTATTGGTGAGACTTTCGCCAAAGCTGCTGACATTAATATTGAGCAAGTTCCTTTTCATGGTGCTAGTGAATCGACAGCCGCTTTATTAGGTACCCATATTCAAATTGTTTTTGGTAATCCTTCAACAGTTAAAGAGCAGATTAAAAATGGTACACTAAGAGCGGTAGCGACGACAAGCAAACAAAGACTCACTGATCCAGACTTAGCGCAAATACCAACATTTAAGGAACAAGGATTTGATATTGTATCAAACACTTGGATTGGAGTGGCATCGCCAAAAGATCTACCGCCAGAGCTTAAAACTAAGCTAGAAGAAAGCTTTAAAGCAATGATTGTTGATCCAGAATTTAAAACTAATATCGAAAGTTTAGGTTTACAACTTGATTATTTAAATTCCGAAGACTCCAAAGAAAAATGGCGCTTAGACGGTGATAAATTGACTAAGATCATACAAGAAACGGGTATTTTAGAGCAAATCAAAGCACAGAAAAATTAGTGATGCAAAAACTCCTGTAAAATGTCTGCAAGGACTTTTTACAGGAGTTTTTGTATTTAAAGCTGATGCGGTTCTGCCTATTAGCTTAAATAGTGCATCTTTTGAGAATTCTATATATTTTTTACTGGTATGGAGCTATTTTGATTTATTGTCGGTGTTATTTGGGATGTATTCCAATAGATCAGATAATTTACAGTTGAAGGTCTTGCACAACCTGAATAATGTTTCAAGTTTGATAGTTTCTATGTCAGTTTCTCGGTAAAGTTTGGCTAAATTATATCAAACATCTTCACAAAACATAACGTTACACATAAAAAATATTTATGTGGATGGTGAATTATTTGAAGATGCAACTTGTAAGGAATACTTACAAGTTCAAAATGAGGGCAATAGACAGATAAAACGTAATATCAAACATTATAACTTTCAAATGATTTTAGCCATTGGTTATCGGGTGCGCTCTAATGTGGGAATGCATTTTCGTAATTGGGCATCAAGCGTATTGACTGATTATAGTAAAAAAGGCTTTGTGATGAATGATGAACGGCTAAAAAATCCGCAAGCCTTTGGCGTAGATTATTTTGATGAATTGCTCGACCGTATTAAAGATATTCGTGCATCAGAAAAGCGTTTTTATCAGAAAATCGCAGAAATCTATAAGACTTCGATTGATTATGATGCAAAATTAGAAAGTACAAAGCATTTTTTTCAAACGGTACAAAATAAAATGCATTATAGTGTATATGGACACACAGCAGCAGAACTCATTGCCGAACGTGCCGATGCCACAAAACCCAATATGGGGCTTACCTCGTTTAAGGGAGCAAAGGTTCGCAAAGGCGACATAGATATAGCCAAGAATTATTTAACGCAAGAAGAAATTGAAGCGTTAAATCGCATTGTGGTGATGTATCTAGATTATGCCGACGATCAGGCAAAGCAACATATTCCAATGCATATGGCAGATTGGGAAGCAAAATTGAATGCGTTTCTACAATTTACCAATCGGCAAGTGCTAGAAAATGCCGGGAAAGTATCAGCCGTTATCGCCAAAGAATTGGCAATTAAGCAATATGCGTTGTTTGATGCAAATAGAAAACTGCAAAGCGATGCAGATATTACGGTGCTTGCGGAAGAAATAAAACAGTTAAAGCGATAAAATGAGGATGAAAAAGAAAAGTTAGAGATAAAGAGAAACAGCACTTTGTCTCTAACTTTTAGTTTTAATTTGACATTAATCATGTAAGTTGAGAATATATACTAATATACATTACAAAGGGGAGTGATAAAAATGCAATTTTTGCTATTAGATTTTGGAGTGATAGCTTTTATAATAAGCATAATTTCAATAACTTTTCATAAAATAAAATTAAAGACTACTGCTTTTAAACCTATAAATAATTAATTAATAACACATATATTGATTGTCATAAAATGGTAATAGAAATTAGGACGTTAACCTCTCCGCCTCCTTCGTCGGCACCTTTCCTATTAAGAGAAAGGTTTTACTCTACATCTAGCAGCATTACCGTCTCTAAAGGCTCTCCTAATAGGAGAGCTGGCGCGTAGCGACTGAGAGGTTAACGTTCCCATCATTCTAAATATTCTATATCACTTTAATAGGATGAACGATCAAAAACACTAACGATACAATTTTTCCCTGTATAAACCTAGTTAATTAAAACTCGTGAATTAATATAATTGACTCATAGTGAAATGTAAATTTGTATGTAATTTTAATAAGTTCTTAATTTATTGAATCGATGCATAATGAAAAAATGAACACAGATGTAAGAATTTTCTTATATCTGTGTTTATTTATATACAAATATGTTATTATTTGTATATGTATGGAATATCAAAATATTGGGAGGTGATATGTGTGCAGATATTGGTAAAGTTGGAATTGAATAAACCGGAACTACCAAAAGATTTTCGTCCGGTTTTTATTTCGCTGATCAAAAATAGCTTAAGCAGTTATGGTGAAGAATTTTTTGATGAGTTTTATAAAAAACGTGACAATATAATGAAAAAATTTACTTTTGGCGTAAGGATGAACCGCCCTAATTTTGTTGGTAACGTTATTCAACTTGGTGGTAATGTGATTAGTTTTACGTTAAGTACAGCTGACATGAAGGAAGCGATGGTTCTTTATAATGCAATGGTGAAGAATAAATCGAAAGAATTTCCTTTAGAGCATCAAAATATCATGAAAATCATGGCTGTAAAAATATTGCCACAATATAAGATCAATGCAAATGAAATTGTGATAAAAATGCTCAGCCCAATGGTGCTTCGTGAGCATAACCGTGAGACGAATATAGACCGATATGTGGATTGTACCTGTGCGGACTTTGCAGATGCAGCGAAAAAAATTGTACAAGCACAGCTTAGTATTTTTGCAATGGATGAAAATTTACTGCATGGTTTTACCATAGTTCCCGTTATGCCGAAAAAAACAGTAGTTACTGCGTTTAAGTATCATATTGACGTAAGTTTAGGGGTATATAAATTGACGGGGCAGTCGGAATTGCTCAATTTTCTTTATCATGCAGGGATTGGCTCAAGACGAAGTCAGGGATTTGGCATGTTTGAAGTGTTAGCCTAAAGGAGGTGGGATGGTGGACGAAGATTTTGTAAAAATAGAGATCAATGCTTTTTTATTTAATGCTGGAATTGTCGGTTTTCATTATTTATTAGAAAATATGGTAGCAATCAAAGGGCAAGATTACAAAATAGAAGAAAATGCTTTGTTTATTTCAAAGGAATTTTTAGAAAAGTCTGACCTCGCACAAGCATATATAGATGCACATATTCAAAAGTTTAGCGAAGATGCAACATTTACACGTATTTGCAAAGAGATTGAGTCAATGGAGTCATTAACAGAGAAATATGCCGCTGAGGAAAGCAAGGAACTTAAAAAAATACTAGATGATAAATATAAATATCTGTTAAATAATACAGGTTTAGCGAGAAATAGTTATTTTAGTGCATGTACTATTTTAGAGGAACAAGGTTATAAAATTGATTTAAGCGCATTATGCAAAAATATTAAGGAGGTTAAAGATTACCAAGAAAAATATATCCATCTATGTAAGCTGAAAGAAGTGCTGATCGAGGAAAAAGTAAAAGAAACGTTTCTGATGAAAGATATTATTTATGCAAGAATTAATTCGATTTGGTCAAATAGAGCTTTTTTGAATACAAGTAATTCAAAAAAGAATATGCATGATGTGTATGAAAAAGATTTTATTGCTCCTTTAAAAGGCTATTTAAAAGATTGTAAGCCCATAAAAAATAAAAAAGCCAAATCCTGCATTGAATGCGGCGTTTTACTGCCTAAAACCATAGACATTTCATTTCTTAATGATAGTGTCGATGATATGAGTCGAAAAAAATCACCGTTTTGGGATTGTAAACCAGATGCTTATATCTGCCCTTTATGTGCATTTGTCTATTCTTTAGCCCCGCTGGGATTTCAAACATTGGGCAGGAATCTTATTTTTGTAAATTCTAATACAAGCGTAGAGGTTTTGATTAGTACAAATAAAGGGATTGAAAGTAAATATAAAATAAAAAATTCCAATAAAGAAAATGAAAAATACCAGCTTATTTTAAATAATATGGTGCAGGGAATCATTGCCGAAAAGATAGTAGAGCAAAGTAATATCCAAGTGATTGTCAGGGATAAAGCAACGGAACGTTATAAGTTCACTGTAATTGCGAAGGATATTTTGGAAGTTTTAAATCGCTGTCAAAAAAATTTAGAAAAGCTTAAAGAGATTTCTATAGAGATCAGTCCGAAAGTGTGGATTAGTGTTTATCAAGAAGTACTAAAAAATGTTTTTGATCGTTCCAATCAATATGGTTTGCTCAATATAATATTGAAAAATTCTTTGAAGGAAAATACATTAACGATTTATTTGAAAAATGTTGTAGATATTCAAATAGAAATGTCAGGGGGGACAAAAATGGAAAAAGCAAATGCGGATAATGCGTTTTATCGTGGACGAGATTTAAGAAGACTGATCTGTGGCGAAAAAACAAAAGCCCAAGATGCAGATAATAAATTAAGGGGATTTGTCTATCAATTATTGAATGCCTTGCAGGGGAATGATCGTGAACAATTTTGGAATCTGGTATTTAGGATGTATTCAAGTATAAGTGTGCCAGTCCCTAAAGTTTTTTTAGAAACGTTTTCATCAGAAGATGAATTGCAATACTTAGGCTATGCTTTTGTTCTCGGTTTGAAAAATGAGAAATATAATAGTGAAGATAAAGTTGAGGAGGCATAAAAATGGCTAGAAGTGGATTAACGTTAAGCATTCTTTTTGAAGCAGAAAGTGCAAACTATGGTGAGGGCTTCGGTAATATTACTGTATTGAAAAAGTTAGGGCGGGACGATAGAAAGCAATATACCTATATATCTAGACAAGCACTTCGTTATAATATGATGCAGCAATTGGGGTGGGACAATACACCAGTGACTGCTCAAAACAAGGTTGTGCAGTTCGCACCGGAAGCTACTATAGATCAATATCCAGAAATAGATTTATTTGGCTATTTGAAAACCTCGGCAAAAACAGAAAACGAAAAAGGCGGTTCGAATAAACGCTCAGCAGTAGTGCGCCTCAGTAATGCGATTGCTTTAGAGGCGTATCGTGGTGATATGGATTATTTAACCAATATGGGGCTAGCTGCTAGAGAAAAATTAGAAAATGCGATTGCGCAGAGTGAAATTCATAAATCAATTTATGCGTATACGATTACGATTGATTTAGATCGAGTTGGTATCGATGGTACGATTAATTTAGATAAAAAAGAAAAAGCTAGACGTGTAAAAGATTTTTTAGACACGGTGCAATTTTTATATCGCGATATAAAAGGACGGCGGGAAAATTTAAATCCAATTTTTGCTGTTGGTGGCGTATATCAACGTAAAAATCCTTATTTTGAAAATCGTTTAAAATTAAGTGAAATGAAACTGAATGCAGATATTTTATTGCAAATATTAGATAGTAATGAGGATACCAAGCATAATAGCTTGGTTGGTTCTATGAGTAGTGTCTTTGCAAATGATCAAGAAATTCATGAAAAATTAAAACCAGTATCTATAACAGAAGTGTTTAACAAACTAAAATCAGAAGTGGATGCTTATTATGAATAAGGTAATTCGCTTAGAGTGCTCACAGCAATTGGCAAATTATCGTAAACCGACAAGCTTTCAAATTAAGGAGTCGTATCCATTGCCTCCCTATTCAACGGTCATTGGGATGATACATACGGTGTGCGGATTTACGGAATATCATTCGATGGATATTAGCATTCAGGGAAATTACCATAGTGCGGTAAGTGAGATGTATACAAAATATGCGTTTGGTATTGCTTATGATAAGGACAGACATCAAGCTGCAGTTAAAAACGGTGATAAACAAGATGGAATCAATATTGGTCCTGGTAACATAGAGTTGCTAACAGATATTAAGCTATTAATTCATATTCGACCAGAGCAGGAAGAGGATTTAGAGTTGATCAAACAAGGTTTATTAAATCCTATCGTGTATCCTGCCTTGGGGCGGCATGAAGATTTGTTATGTATTGATCATGTAGGCATTATCGAGATGAAAGAATCTAATAGAATCGAACTAAAATATGATGCCTATGTACCAGTGGATGGTATTCATGCGAAGATGATTAAAAAACTAGGTTCTAAATACAGATTAAATAAAGTTTTTGGTATCAATCCAAATACAGGGTTAAGGCAATGGGACAGAAAAGTTGAAGTGAGTCATGTAGCAAAAGAAACTGTCTTGGCAAAAGGTACTTGGTATATGGAGGATTCTAAAGAAGCAGACGGTATATTTTTAGCATAAAGTAAGGGCAAGTTCTTAATTTCATAGGAACTTGTCTTTCTTTCATTATGGAGGCGCACAGAATGGCATATATAGCAAAATCTAATCCGATTCAAACCGTAAAAGAACATACCGAAGAGTTACTGCTTTTATGGAAAAAGTTTTTAAAGTTATATGGTGATAAATTTAGTGAGCAGGAAAAAAAATTCATTTATTTAGCAGCTTTTTATCATGATTTAGGAAAACTCAATGCATTGTTTCAATATAAAATACACAAGGCGATAGGGCGTAAGTACGAAGACATTATTCCAAAAGCAGATGAAGAAGAAATACCACATGGTTTTCTAAGCGCATCTTATATGAATACAGAAGAATTAGAGGAGATTTATGGCGAGGATATAGAGATTGTAGTGACTGCGATTTATAATCATCATACAAGAACTGACAGTTATACAGAAGGGGCTTTTGGAAGGTATATCGACAGGTATTTACCTGATTCTTATGCCTACGATGCAAAACAGACGTTTTGTAAAAATACTGATTATTTAGATTTAGGACATCTAATTACTGCATTCACCAATAATCAAAGAAATAAAGATAATATGACGACGGAAGAAGCACATACTAAATGGCTGAAATACATCGTAGTCAAAGGCATGCTGAATAAACTGGATTATGCAGCGAGTGGAAGAAATCTTGACCAAGTAGAAATAGAGCCTTTGACGGCGGGCTTTTTAACAAAGGTTATTCAAGATCAATGGAAAGTGATTCGCCCAGTGCAGGACTATATGATGCATCGCAAAGATGAAAATTTAGTCGTATTAGCTGCAACTGGCAGCGGAAAAACGGAAGCTGCTTTATTTTGGCTCGATGGCAGCAAAGCCTTTTATACTTTGCCATTAAAAGTGTCAATTAATGCAATTTATGAGAGGATCAGTGGGCGGGAAGCGCATCAATATCATTATGATGAGGATAAAATTACTCTGCTTCATTCCGATTTATTGGCATATTATTTTGCAAAGCAGGAAGTATTTGAAAATAATTTTACAATAGAAGATCCATTGATTAGAAAAGAAAAAGCAAAGCTATTGGCATATCCTTTAACGATTTGCACAGTCGATCAATTATTTTGGTTTGTATTTAAAGCGATGGGAAGTGAAATCGTACCAGCGACCTTAAAATACTCAAAGGTAATTATTGATGAAATCCAAATGTATTCAGCAGAAATTTTGGCGTACATTATTTATGGACTCAAAATTATTACGCAGCTGGGAGGAAGATTCGCCATTATTACGGCAACTTTCCCACCTGTACTAAGACATTTTTTAGCCCAGCAGAATATTGATTTTCAGATACCAGAAAGCCCTTTTAGAGGGGAGTATGACAAACGTCATAAAATTCAATTCATTGAGACCGAAGATTTTGATTATGAAAAAATCATGGATGAAGCACAAAATAAAAAGGTGTTAGTTTTATGTAATACGGTGGGGAAAGCGCAAAGTGTATATGATAAATTAAAAGATCAAAATGAGTATGTAAAACTCTTACATAGTAGATTTATTCGTCAAGATAGAAAGTTATTAGAAGAGGAAATTATGAAGTTTTCTAATAGCGATGAAACGGGAATTTGGATTAGTACGCAAATCGTCGAAGCGAGTCTGGATATTGATTTTGACATATTGTTTACGGAAATGTGTCCGGCAGATAGCTTATTGCAAAGAATGGGGCGTTGTTACCGTAAACGCAATTATGAGGGGATAACTCCGAATGTGTATATTTATAATACAAAAAATGGCTGTGGTGCGAATAATGTTTACCAGTATGTTGATATTTATCAATACTCAGTAGATGACTTGCAAAAATATAATCATAACTATTTTTTAGAAACAGAAAAATTTGAATATATAAATGCAGTATATGATACAGCAAGATTGAAAGAGACAAGCTATTATAAGAAAATTGAAGAGTGCTTAAAAACCTTGCAAGATTTGCCACCATCAACGATAGATGCTGTAACGGCGCATCAGCAATTTAGAAATATTCAAAGCATTACTGTGTTGCCAGAAAAATTTTATCAAACTGACAGCGTACAGGATTATATAAAAATTATAAAAGATAAAAAACAATATGATATTAAAACTCGGATTAAAGCAGAAAACGACCTTTTGCAATATACAATTTCGTTAAATGCAAATTTATTAAAATCTAAAAAAGGAAGAGGCGCAATTGATCGATACCCAATCGAAGCAATTAAATGGTTGGGGATTCATCGCTGCACAAGGGTATATGACTTTGATGATTTATCTGGAAGTGGCTTATGTTTGGAAAAAGAAGATGAATCAGAGAATTTTGGTTGAGGTGAGAGCATGAAAAACGTAACAGGTGTGCTTTATTCTTACTATTTTTTATGTACACGCAAAATGTGGCTATATGCGCATGACATTAGCTTGGAAGATGAGAATGAACATGTGCAGATTGGCAAAATCATTGATGAAACTTCTTATAGTCGCGAACGAAAACATATTTTGGTAGATGATTGCATCAACATTGACTATATTCACAATGGTATTGTTTATGAAGTGAAGAAAAGTAAAAAAGAAAAACAGATGGCGATTAATCAGATTAAATATTATCTGTATGTCTTACATAAACACGGTTTGAAAGATATTAAGGGGATGTTGGCTGTTCCGAAGGAGCATTTAACGGAAGAAGTTTTTTTGACAGAAGAGGACATAGAAACAGTAGAAGCTAACTTGAAATTGATAAAAGAAATCTTAGCAGGAGCAAATTTACCGCAAATCATTGATAAACCTGCATGTAAATCATGTGCATATTATGAATTTTGTTATATTTAAAATATCTTGAAATGAGGCAGCTTACATGAAACAATCTTATTATGTTTTTTCTAATGGACACATTAAGCGTAAAGATAATTCGTTGCAGCTATGTCGTGAGGATGGAATGAATAAGGATATCCCTATAGAGCGCGTAAAGGATATTTACATTTTTTCAGAAATGACATTAAATACAAAATTGCTTGATTTTTTGGCGCAAAATGGTGTAATGGTACATTTTTTTAATTATTACGAATTTTATACAGGAAGTTTTTGCCCAAGAGAAAAACATGTATCGGGTTCGCTGTTAGTAAAACAGGTCGAGCATTATACTGATAATGAAAAAAGAATGGAAATTGCACGAGAGTTTATCTCTGGTGCTTATGATAATATCTATCGAAATTTGCGCTACTATAATGCACGTGGAAAAGATTTATCTTCGTATATGAATGAGATAAAAGTATTAAGTGCGCACATTCCTTATTGTAAAGACGTACAAGAACTTATGGGGATAGAAGGAAATATTAGAAAAATATATTATAGTGCATGGGACACGATTATTGATGTAGAAATTGATTTTGAAAAACGGACGAAAAGACCGCCAGATAATATGATTAATACATTGATTTCTTTTGTTAATTCAATTATTTATACAAAGGTATTAAGTGAAATTTACAAAACACAGGCAAATCCAACAATTAGCTATTTGCATGAACCGTCGGTAAAACGCTTTTCTTTGGCATTGGATGTCGCAGAAATTTTTAAACCGTTGCTCGCAGATCGTTTAATCTTTTCCTTGTTAAATAAAAAGATTATTGATGAAAATGATTTTGACAAAGATGTAGATTGTATTCGCATGAAAGATTCTGTTGCAAAAAAAATAATGGAAGCATTGGATGCTAAATTGAAGACAAGTATTAAACATAGAACCTTAAATCGTGAAGTTTCCTACAATCACTTGATTCGGTTGGAAGTATACAAACTAATTAAGCATGTGATGGGCGCTGATACATATAAGGCTTTTAGGATTTGGTGGTGATGTTACTTTGTATATGGTGCTGGTATATGATATAAAGTTGGATAAAGGTGGACCGAAAGTATTAAGACGTGTTTTTAAAATTTGCAAGAAATATTTGACGCATATCCAAAATTCGGTGTTTGAAGGAGAACTGTCAGAAAGTCAATTGATGAGTTTAAAGATAGAAGTTAAAGAACATTTGCGGGAAGAGATTGATTCTTGTATAATTTTTACGGGGAGAAATAATATATGGATGAAAAAAGAATTTATCATAAAAGAAGAGGATAAAACCTCAAACTTTATATAATCTGTCGATCCCTAATAATGCAAATTTATAGGGGGTACGACAGAACTCAAAAATACTATGTATTTACTGCACTATGGTCTAAAAGCAATAGAAAATTTTTTCGTGATTTATATGATAAAATAATATATCATGTAACATAGACAGAAAAGAAGAAGTTCTATACTGAAAAATAAGGCTTTGTGCATGTTCGCCCTTCGAATTGACTCATAATGAAATGTAAAGGTAGATACTACAATCGTTGTAATATCGGCACCGCACCTTCGAATTGACTCATAATGAAATGTAAAGGCTTACAACTTAATGCTTCGACAAATAACGGATCAACCTTCGAATTGACTCATAATGAAATGTAAAGTTAATTGTGCGTTTAACAATAAAATATGTTTCGTCTCCCTTCGAATTGACTCATAATGAAATGTAAAGGATAATATAATCAAATCTCCAGCTTCTAATCCTCCCCTTCGAATTGACTCATAATGAAATGTAAAGACTAGTACTTTATTTGGTCTTGAATAAGTCCCCGGTCCTTCGAATTGACTCATAATGAAATGTAAAGACACAAGGCTGGACTTCTGTTACAAATCTAGTTGCCCTTCGAATTGACTCATAATGAAATGTAAAGTTCCTTGTATGGAGACTTATTTGAGGAAGAATTACGGCCTTCGAATTGACTCATAATGAAATGTAAAGTGGCATGGACTTAAGGATGGTGGCTATTACGGTAGACCTTCGAATTGACTCATAATGAAATGTAAAGGACAAATTCAGCATGTGTCCAAGCTGCAATTTCTACCCTTCGAATTGACTCATAATGAAATGTAAAGGTCGCTTTCATCTAGTTTTACTTTGACTTTATTCATCCTTCGAATTGACTCATAATGAAATGTAAAGTTTACCGAAATTAGCAATAAAGTTTTTATGTTCCTCCCTTCGAATTGACTCATAATGAAATGTAAAGTTGATTAGATTGTTCCTGTTGTTGTTCTTGTTGAGCCCTTCGAATTGACTCATAATGAAATGTAAAGGTCGGACATTAGCAGAAGCTGATCCGATTCGGCTTTCCTTCGAATTGACTCATAATGAAATGTAAAGCGTGTTCTACCTCGTAGCCCCAAAATCGAATGTAAGCCCTTCGAATTGACTCATAATGAAATGTAAAGGGTTGTACTCCTCCGTGAGTATGAGAAAGAAAATCTCCTTCGAATTGACTCATAATGAAATGTAAAGGCTAATGGATGTACTCCCAATGTTGCAAAAATAGGTCCTTCGAATTGACTCATAATGAAATGTAAAGTGCGAATATTTAGCAATTAGCCCCGCTGATCACGTAGCCTTCGAATTGACTCATAATGAAATGTAAAGGTGCCTACAACAGCATGTTTTGAAGCGCGAATAGAAACCTTCGAATTGACTCATAATGAAATGTAAAGTAATTCTCTTTTACGTTTACCTTGTTCATTTACATCCTTCGAATTGACTCATAATGAAATGTAAAGACATGAAGGGTTTAAATGGGGCGATAATGATTAATCCCTTCGAATTGACTCATAATGAAATGTAAAGGTGCTAATTTGACTATGATAAACTTTTACATTATGCCCTTCGAATTGACTCATAATGAAATGTAAAGTTACTCTTTTAGCACTTGCGTATGCAGATTTCATTTGCCTTCGAATTGACTCATAATGAAATGTAAAGGAAAACGAACAAGAATGTATTATATATGATGGTAAGCCTTCGAATTGACTCATAATGAAATGTAAAGGATGAATGGCGAGATAAGAAAGATGTTGAATTGTCTGCCTTCGAATTGACTCATAATGAAATGTAAAGAAATAAAAAGTAAAGGAGTAAAATAAAATGATTAAACCCTTCGAATTGACTCATAATGAAATGTAAAGTTACAAAGCCTACGCGCAGGAGGTAACAGATGGTAACCCTTCGAATTGACTCATAATGAAATGTAAAGTCGGATAGCCTAATAATAAATTTATTTTCTACGGTTACCTTCGAATTGACTCATAATGAAATGTAAAGAGATCAAAGTTGCCAAACACCCTTGATTCTATTTCGCCTTCGAATTGACTCATAATGAAATGTAAAGTTGACTAAATCGTCTTTTAAATTCGTAAAAAATTCCCTTCGAATTGACTCATAATGAAATGTAAAGGAATTTTAAATACTTAGCGACGTCTATAATTTTATAACCTTCGAATTGACTCATAATGAAATGTAAAGATGCGATGCAAACCTACCAAATAAAATTATCCAAGTCCTTCGAATTGACTCATAATGAAATGTAAAGAGTTATATACGTTTAGAATGTGTCATAGAAGGGACAACCCTTCGAATTGACTCATAATGAAATGTAAAGAAAATTATACTCAGCAGACACATACATTTGCCAGTCCCTTCGAATTGACTCATAATGAAATGTAAAGCGTATCCCGACGGCGGCATAGGCGGCTCATGTAAATCCTTCGAATTGACTCATAATGAAATGTAAAGGTACAGCCAAAAGATTTAGAAAGATTAACTAAAGATACCCTTCGAATTGACTCATAATGAAATGTAAAGATACAATGACTTAGAACAACGCACATGCACAAAAGCCTTCGAATTGACTCATAATGAAATGTAAAGCAAGAAAATTCATCACGTCAAGGCGATCAAGTAAACCCTTCGAATTGACTCATAATGAAATGTAAAGACATGCGGAATTACAACAATTTGGTCATTATCACATACCTTCGAATTGACTCATAATGAAATGTAAAGGGGATTTCTCCGCCTTTCAGCAAAGGTCTAATTTCAACCTTCGAATTGACTCATAATGAAATGTAAAGTAGAAAGCGCTGGTTCTTTTGATCTTGATGCAGAACCTTCGAATTGACTCATAATGAAATGTAAAGCCGCCAAGCGCTGACCAATACCAACCATAATTTTGACCTTCGAATTGACTCATAATGAAATGTAAAGGATGAAGTTATTTACTCTAAATGGCTAGAAAGCGACCTTCGAATTGACTCATAATGAAATGTAAAGCCCGAACCGACTGTGAATATGTGATGCGGTTCTATGTCCTTCGAATTGACTCATAATGAAATGTAAAGATACCATCCATAAGTATTACCATCGGAATTACCAGACCTTCGAATTGATTCATAATGAAATGTAAAGTTATCACTTGGCGGTGCTGGATTCCCCTGTTCATCACCTTCGAATTGATTCATAATGAAATGTAAAGTTCCAAAGAATTTCGTTAAGTTTTTCCTTATCTTGCCTTTGAATTGACGCATTTTGAAATTTTGTGACTAGGACAAAATGACTTTCTCCTCAAAATTGCATTCATTATTATTCACCTAATAACTGTGTATTAATAAGTAAAAGATGATTTGTAAAAGCATGTAAAATAGATAATCAAAAAATAAACTTATATATAAACTAATTATTGTCTTTATAGTTTTAAAACGTTATAATAAACATATACTAAATAAACCAAAAACGCCCTGCGCTAACAGGACGTTTC
>Ga0316600_10000221_pt1 | contig 32504 bp, 28 predicted proteins | sample OWC_soil_day5_CT_FD_207652 | JGI IMG/M metagenome (GOLD analysis project Ga0316600, IMG submission 207652) | Wetland soil microbial communities from Old Woman Creek delta, Ohio, United States - OWC_soil_day5_CT | ecosystem: Environmental > Terrestrial > Soil > Wetlands | place: USA: Ohio... | reverse complement strand
AACGGAGTGGTACTCAAGAGGCTCAAGAGGACGGTTTGCTAAATCGTTAGGTGGGTAACCATGCGTGGGTTCGAACCCCACCCACTCCGCCATTTAATTTAAAAGTTAAGGCTTTGGAATATATTTCAAAGCCTTTTTTGTTGTTTGTAAATAATATTAATTAAAATGTATGCTATAAATTTGATGAGGTAGTTAGGCATTAATCTGTTATCTAGTGAAAAAGAGATTTAAAAGTAAGGGTTGTATTGCTTTAAAGACAGAGTGTTGTCCGAACTTGTCAGTATTAGATATATACCTAGGAAGAAATACGCTGGATAAAAAGATGCAGATTGTTGTTTAATAAAATTGAATGTTGAATTTTAACAGAACCCTCATATCGTTTGTTTATACTATAGAACAAAACGATATGAGGGTTCTGTTGTTTGTTATTAACTATTGAGGTTACTGAAAATAAATTAATTTTTAAATGAGAGCTTTTTCTGTGTTATTTTACCATTAAGTAAAATTTTATTAAATATTTAAAATTAAAAAACATATCTTATTTAAAATATGATATATACAAATTTTAAAAAGTGAATATTATTTAAATAATAAATATAGACTTTTAAAAATGATGGATGTATAATTAATTTGCAGAAAATTTTATATATTAAATTCATTTCATATCGTGTGTAACTATCGTTGTAGAAATCTTGATATTGAGTTCGTTGAAAAAAATATAAATTAAAGCACTTCAGCTAGAACTGAAGTGCTTTAATTTAAAATATTTAACGAATAATTACGGTTTCAAAAGCAAATCGATCATAGTGATGAATAGATACAGAATACTCGAACGCGCTACTGTTATCTAAATATGCGACTTGCTCTACTGTTGCAATGGGATCATGTTTATTGAGCAGTAGGTGTTCTTGCTCAAATGCAGTTGATTTTCTAACACGGATGGTGCGGTGAGCGCTTTGAATTTTTAGATTCAGATTTTCTTGAATATATGAGTATATGGATTGCAAAGCATGTTCTCTTTTTAATCCAGGGATGATTTCAATAGGCATAAAAGTGGTTTCTATACACATTGGAATATCATCTACATAGCGGATTCGGATGATTTTATATACAAAATCATCCGGCACAAGATTTAATTTGGATTTTGTTATTTCATCGGTGGGGATGATTTCAAAATAAAGAAGTTTGCTTGTGACTTTACAGTTGCTGTATAGTGCGCTCACGCCTCTAAAGTGATTGGCGATAATAAGTCTATTTATATCTTCTGGTGACAGGTTTTTAACAAAACTTCCGCAACCCCGTTTTTTTACAATTAAACCTTCGGATACGAGAATATCTAATGCTTTTTTTATTGTCATTTTACTAACGTTGTATTTTTCACAAAGATCCTTTTCAAAAGGCAACTGATGATTTTCTGGAAGAACACCTTGAGTGATTTCAGTTCTTAAATTATTCAATATTTTTATATATTTTAACATTGCCTCGCCCCTATAAAATATTTTTATTTAATAAAAGTATTTATTACTAGGATATCATATTGCATAAACAAGTGCGTGGTTTTTCACGTATGTTTTTAGAAAATTGCAAAGAATATATCATAAGGATAAAGGGGTAAAGGATGTTATGAATATTAAATTTTATTTATAAATATCAAAAAGAGAGGATGTAATATTATGAAAATGTCTAAAATTCCTTATATCTGTGGATTTTGTATAGCCTGTTTTTTAGGTTTTAATCTGCCGGTATATGCAGCGGATTCTCCAGATATGGTTGTTGTTGAACTTCAGCAGACTGAAAAAATTGCAGCACTGCCTTTGATTAGCCGCAGTGTTCCTGCATTTGCCTCATCAGATACGGCGGGGAATGCAAATGACAACAATTATCGAACATCATGGCATGGAGTTATACCGGGGTGGTTAGCTTATGATCTGTCGACGGTTCCAGAAGATCAACGCAGCAAAATTGTTGTAGCTTGGTATAGTGATAGTTATGACTATGATCCTACAATTAAAAGCCGTTCAGCCTATGGCGTGCTAGCGGATTATACCATTGAAGGCAACGTGGCTCCGGGAGGCGGCACCGCACCGGATTCTGGTTGGGTCGCGCTCACTGAGACGACGAATAACATTTATCATTCTCGCCAGCATGTGGTTGATTTTTCCGGTTATAATTGGCTGCGCATCAATGTGAGTAAGGTCAATAATGCCAATGGAAGTAGCACGAGTATTAATGTCGATGTACATAATGCACAAGCGGGTGTTGAGGATGACTGGATTATTTACGGTGATTCCATCACTGCTGGGTCGGCTGCGCTCAATGGCGTAGTAGGAACAATTGGACAGGTTGTGAATACTAAAAATCCGAATTATTTCCCAATAGTAGAAAATGGCGGTACTGGCAGTATTCTTAGTGCTGATGGTGCACATAAAATCAATGGATGGCTGTCGACGTTCCCAGGGAAATATGTCGGTCTGGCATTTGGAACCAATGATTCCTGGGGCAATCCAGGAGCTACCGATGCATATTATAAAAACATGGAATATATGGTTAAAACCATATTAGCTGCTGGAAAAGTCCCTGTGATATCAAAAATTCCTTGGTCGACTTGTGCTGATGTTGCCAATAATGTTCCAGGGTATAATGCAAAAATTGATGCTCTTTACACGGCTTATCCGCAAATCATTAAGGGACCCGATTTTTGGGCCGCTTTCAAGAATAAATCAGAATATCTCGGTCCAGATGGCGTTCATCCAAGCTCAAAAGGTTATGCATTGATGCGACAACAGTGGGCAGATGTTTTGCTAGGGATACGATAAGTTTTTGAAAATTTCTGAAGTTAAGGTAATTATGGTCGTGTGGGCTGTTTGCTCGTATTGACAAGGGAGTGAAAGAAGATGAAAAAATATATAACAGAAAAAGTATTTGTTGCTGTCGCCGTTGGTACTATGCAGTTGAGTCTAGGTATAAATGCTTTTGCGGCTACAGTTCCAACGACTGATGCCCAGACGACTTATTTACAGCAAATAAATGAAACTGTTAATCAAAAAATGGATGTGCGAGAACAGGAACGGCAACGGCTTGTTGAACAAGAAAATCAACGTCATCGTGAAGCGATGAAACAACGTCCTAATGAAAGTGAAGAAGACTGGCAGGATCGTCAGATGGAAGAAAATGAACGCCATGAAGTTGAATTGCAGAAAATTTTTCACAATACAAACAAGTAAAATTATGAGTTTCAAGCAACGGCTTCGTTGTTTCGGCATATTTTGCAGAAGGAGTCTTAAGACTAGTTGAAGTCTTGAAGTATATGCTTTTGTTTGAACTATACATGTTTATATTTTTATGGTGTATAGAATTGAAGAGAATAATGGTTATGTGAGGAGGATTTAGATGAAAAAGTTATTTTATTTATTTCTTATTATGGTTATGGTTACCGGAGCGTTTTGGGGGCGGGTTGTGAGTGCAGAAGAAAGCAGTTCGCCATCAACTGGACTAATTGTCAGTGCAGATGACGCAAAAATCCAATATTTTGGGCGTTGGGATCATTCAACGCCTGGTGTTGTACGTACAGGCCGGGGCGCCACGTATATTAAAGCCAATTTTACAGGAACTTCTATAAAAGTTCGGTTGCAGGATAAAGAAAATTTATGGCAGTATAGTATTGATGGCGGAGATGTAAAAAAATTCCGTCCGCAGGGAGCAGAAACCGTATTAGCAGATGCCTTGCCGGCTGGTAATCATAGTCTTTTACTGGTACGTCGTACGGAAGGGTATATGGGTATCAGTTCTTTCGGAGGTTTTGAACTTGCAGCTGGGGAACAGCTCAATGATCCAGACCCAGTAGCAGATCGCCGCATGGAATTCGTCGGTGACTCGATTACAGCTGGTGCAATCAATGAAGGCAAGGGAAGTTATGCAAATATGGAAAACGGCTATATGGCCTTTGGTCCGCAGCTCGCAAGAATGCTCAATGCGGACTGGAGCATAGTGGCCAAATCGGGTGAAGGTTTAATCCATAACTATGCTGAACCTTGGCCTGGAACGCAGGTTCATACAAAAGATCAGTATTTGAGAACTTTTTATACGGATGAACAGCCAGCGTGGGATCCGGCTACGTTTGCACCGCAGGCGATTGTGATTGCCGGCGGAACCAATGATTTTAGTGATAACAATCACAGGCCGACTCGTAATGAATTTGAAAAAGGTTATACTGAACTGATTAATACAGTTCGTGCTAAAAATCCAGATGCTGTTATTATCTGTGTAGAACCGGTACCAAGTTGGGTCGGTGCGGACAGCCGTCAATGGATTAGTGAAGTCGTAAAAACTCTTGGCGTAACGGATAAAAAATTGTATTTTGTGCCGATTAACGCAGATAAACCGCTTCTTGCGGAGCAAGAGTTTGTTGGAGATTCAACACATCCAACAGTCAAAGGTCATACAAAAGTTGCTGCTTATCTGAAAGATAAAGTTGCTGGGATTATGGGATGGTAATGGCATAAAGGGAAAAGGGTAACCGTGGAAAACTAAAGATAGTATTTTGTAGGAATGGGTAATGGTGTGTGCATTCCTACAAAATATAAATATATATTTTACGTATGAGGTGAAATGAATGTATATCAAACGAAAGCAATTAGCATATTTCATTGGACTATGTCTCACGGGTAGCGTGTTTTTTAATGGATTTATGGGACCGGTGGCGTTCGCAGCGGAACCGACAGGAAATATTACAGTGACGGGCGATAGTAATAGTCTTATATTTACAGACGCAAGTGGCAATACGGTTACAAAAAGTGGTTGGGATGCAATTGTGGAGATGAATGCTTTAGCGGCTGTAAGTGGCAATACGGTTACTGTTGACCATAATGGCACTAGCTATCTTGGACTCTGGGATGCAAAAATTCAAAATTTTGTTGAAGAAAGCACAAATACGGCATTTTTGCAAGATGTAGGAGAAATTGGAAACGTGACAGTTAAACAAGGTACTTTTAACGCACAAGATGCATCTAAAGTTACTACAATGGACGTGCAAGGTGGCACGGTACAAATAGGCGGTAAATCATCTGATAGTTATACTGGTGCACTTAATGCAACTGTTACAACGCTTACTATGGATAATGCTACTGATAGTTCAGTGGCATCAACGGTGTTAAATGCTGGTGGCAATATCACTACAGCTAATATAAAAGGAGGCAATTTCCAAACATTAGGTGGTTCGATTGGAACGTTGAATATAGTAGACACAGATGAAGCTGTAAGTGGAGGAACGGCGCATCAGCCATGGGTTATTCTCGCAGGGGATGACACACAGATTACAAATTTGAATATAAATCACAATAATAGTTGGAGTGCGGTAATCTTAACTGAAAATGTGAATATCGATACAGCAACTGTAGAACAAGGTACTTTGTATATTGGTAATCAATATGTAACAGCCAATTCTGCTTTTTCTGGTAAGATTAGTACCCTTGACCTTGAGGGAACTAGCAATCTAACTTTATATAATGCAGATTTGAATACAGATAAGCTGATTTATAATACGACGGGTACTGTTACCAATACTGGAGATCAATATAAAGTTACAACAGATGGCCTTACTGTTGGGACGAACATGACGACTAGTCAATTGAGTAATATGGCAAATTTAAAGCTTTTGCCGTATACGGTTACGCAAATTGCGATTACTGATAATTCGTCTATGGATGAGACAGAATTAATGAATACGATTATGGCTAATATGTCTGTTGGACAAATTGCTTTGGTGACAAAAGGAAATATTATAACGACATATGAGAAAACTGCAACTGGAATCAAAATCAATAGTGCAGAGGATAGTGAGTCGGATGAGACGAAGACAAAAAACTTAGAAAATGCGTTTAACCAAAAATTTTCGAATGTGGTGGTGAATCCGTTTGATAAAGATGCTGGAGCAATCACACCAGAGTATTTGAAGAATTTTGATGCAAATGCCAATATAACTACTGAGGCAAAGGCGTATGTGCATGAAGCGACAAAACAAGCAGGATTAGTTGCATCATCGCCGGTCTTAAATGGTCAACAGGCCGCGACTGTGGTGAACGGTGTGATTACAGGCAATGTTGGTGCGCGTACGGCTTCACTGAGAGCACAAGCAGCTAGTACATTAGATGTGCAGGGTGCAGAAGACCTGTCGAACAGCAATGTTTGGTTTACAGCAAAACATGGACGTACTGATGTAAAAAATGACAGTTATGCGACTTCTACGGTAAGTATAGATCATTACCAGCTAGGCTATGACCATCAGACATCCACGAATGCCTATTTCGGAGGTTATATAGGATCAACAAAAGGTAACATCGTTAGCAATGGCTATAAAACAAGTATTGCGCAGTCTATTGACGTTGGTCTTTATGGTACAAAGCTCTTGGACAAGGGACAGTATCTAAACTATATTACTCGATATGCGCTAACGAAAAATAAACTTAATGATAGCAATTGGGATACAACAGATTATGGTGTTACAGTTGAATATGGTAAAAAAATTCAGAAGTCGAAGTCAATATTCCTTATGCCATACATCCAATTTGATTATGATTATATGAATACCGATAGTGTAACATATGCTTCTGGTACAACAATTGACGTCAAGGATACGAATAATTTTAATGCAAAGATTGGGTTGAATCTTGAAAAAATTGATAGCAAGGGGAATTCTTTCTATGGCGGCGCAGCGTATGGCAGAGGACTTGCAGGTAGCTATATTTCATATATGAATAATATTGCTTTGCCAACTGTAGCTAATAATGCAAGTGTTGTTTATCTAAATTTGGGAATGAAGAGAATGCTAAATGAAACCTCATATGTGGATTTAAATTATGAAAAGACACTTTGTGATTATAATGGTTGGAGCGTACAAGGAAAATTCAATCTAATGTTTTGATTTTGCGCATAGAGAAAAGTATAGAATAAAGGGCAGGGACAGTAAGTGTATAAACTTTGTATAACGATAAATTTTACGTAGCTTTAAAAAACAGAAAATTGTGTAAACATCCAATATTAGATAAAATAAAATTAATATTGGATGTATTTTTATGGTAGAGTAAAAACAAGCTTTATCGGCAAGTTGAAGCTGTGTCGCAAAATATTTGGTATAATGAGATAAGAATAGTTCGGATTCGTGGTAGATTTATAAGCGATTTTGCGAATAAAATTAATAGTATAAGGCGGAGATATAAAAATGAAAAAAAAGTTTTTGTTTTTTATGGTGACGCTTTTATTAATGCGCCCATTATCGGTATTTGCGGCGCAGGAAAATGAAGTAGATAAGGCTATAGTAGATTTGTCGAAGCAGGGAAAACCTGACTTAAGGGCACAAAATCAGATTGAGGTATCGGAAGAACAGGAACTTTTGTATTTAGAGAATGAGGATCGGATTGCCCATGGCGCAAAAGCACTTGTTATGGAGGAACGTTTAAATACTATAGCCAGACTTAGAGTGGCAGAAGTTGTGAACCATTTTAGTCATGATCGGCCTAATGGTAGCCGTTGTTTTACGATCTTTAAAGAACAGGGGGTTCATTATGAGTCGGCAGGGGAAAATCTTGTGCGAGGTAAACAGCTCTCTCCTGAAGTGGCTTTAAAACTTTGGCTGGATTCACCGACGCATTGTCATAATATACGTTTACGGCGCTATGAAAAAACTGGGATTGCTCACATACAGACTGCAGACAGTGTGATATATTGGGTGCAAGTTTTTATAAAAGATAAATCTGAAAAATAATGTAATCGCTTGTCTGAAAGATAAAGTGTCTAAAACTATGGGGTGCATATAAATTCATAGTTGTCATAAAAATAGCAATTGTTGATGAGAACTCAAGAGAGTTTTATCGACAACTGCTATTTTTGCTTACCTTACATCCCGATAACGATATTCTTATAAACCTTTTATAGGTGAAATTTACATTGCTTTGCATTTTGACAAAAACCTATAGATAGGTTTTTGTCAATCATAATGAAACTATCGCCAATCGAAGGATTGGCGATAGTCGTCTAGAAGAAGAAGTATAAAACGCTCGTGATTTTGGAACGATCAGCATTGTTCCAAAGGGCTTTGCCCTTGCCATAAAAGACTGAACCAACGATATTTTTGTCGAAGGCATAAGCCATGTTGAGTTCAAAGCCTTTTTGTCCCGCGGAGATGCCATTGCTGTAGCCTGTTTTGATGATGGAATCCGAGCCGAGGTAGCGATATGCGATGGACATGCCGAAATTGTGGGGGATGCTTGGATTTATCCATGGGGCACCTTTATAATCTAATTCGAGATTATAGGTATTGTCTTGGCCTCCTTGGTTGCCGTGTGCATAACCACCTGTAAGAGCAAAAAGCGGTGAGAAGCGATGGTTAAACGTCATGGAATAGATGTTCAGGATGCCGAAGTCGTAGGCGGCTGATGTATAACGGTTGTAGCCTAGTGAGTAAGTAGTCTGCGGTGAAAAACGGTAATCGTAAATAATACCGAAATATCGTTTATCTGTTAATTCACCATTTTGTAAAGTACCCCAAGCATTGGTTATATTATCACCACCCCAGCTGCCATAGGTGTCACTCATAGCTGTCCAATGTTTTGGGTCATTCGTATAGGTACCATCAGAAAGCGTAGCAGGATGTTCAACATCTCTATACTGAACTAATTTGGCTAACATTTTATCTTTATCATAGTTACGACTGAAATCACCGTAAGTATGAAGTGCATTACCTGGTGCTAAATCCCATTGCGCGCTGGCTACCCGCCCATAAAGAACATGATAGCTGTATTTTGGCGCGTAATGCAGGAGTTCAACGCCGTTAATGCGAGCGTTCGTTACGAGTGCATTCTGTATGTAAGGTTCGAAAGAACCAATTTTAACGTGCTGTCCTTGCAAAGCGCCACCCATAATATCGCCCTCGGCCGTAAATTTATAAAGCGAAGAGTCATAGGGGGTTGCAGAATTTGTTGCTTGGTCTTGTAGCTTTTCAGCGTTAAATTTATCTCCCCACCATTCTGTCTCAATTTCAGCACTTACCTTCCAATTATCATTGACTTTAGCATCGATATATAAATTAAATATTTTTTCCCAAAGATGGCTGTCAACTTCCTTTTGACTCCAAAAATCTTGGTACTTCATTTCTGAATTTGACCCGTAACGATTGCTTTTTAGATACTCCATTTGATATTCACCATGGATTTTTACATTGTCATTGAGCTTGTTTTCGAGTTCGGTAACACGAACACCTAAGTTTTTGAGTTCGCCGGAAAATTCAGCTTGGAGTTTGTCAAGGTTATTTTTTTCAGCACTGCTCAACTCTTTTTTGCTGGCTATGGCGCTAGCGACTATTTTAGCCATTTCAAAACGGGTGATGTTTTCATCGCCTTTGAAAGTTTTATCGTTATAGTCGGCGATTACGCCAGTGTGCACGAGCTCAGAGACTGCCTTTCTGGTCCAATGATCTTTAGGTATATCGGAAAATGGATTTTGGCTAGCCGCCAGTGCAGTACTGGCAGTGCCGAGAATAAGTGCGGATAGAACAACGGTCGCGAATAAGTTTTTTTTCATAAGCAAAAATCATCCTTTCGGGAAAGTAAAAAGATATAAATGAAATCTTCTAATAAATGGCAAAAATCAGAAAATTTTCAAAATATCTAATTTCAAAATTATAAATTATCTAGATAAAATAATACATTAAAGAATATACAAAGTCAATTAAAAGATATAACTTTTAATTTAATGTTTTAAACATGCAGTTAAAAAAATAAAAATAATAATATTTACAATAAAAATAAAAGATATATCTTTATATTGACATATGATATAATCAAATATATAATACGGTATGTAAATAATTAAAATACAATACGATACTAAACTTTAGGAGGAATTCATATGAATATTTATTTGGTATGTAATGCAGGAATGTCTACGTCGATTCTGGTACGTAAAATGCAGGAAGTTGCAGAAAAACAAGGCCTTGCCGATCTTAAAATTGAAGCTTTCTCGGTTGAGATTTTGGACGAAAAAGTAAATTCTGCGGATGTGATTTTGATTGGTCCTCAGATTCGTCATATGGTCAATGATGTCAAGAAAGTAGTTGCGGGTCATTGCCCTGTTGCCGTTATTGATATGCGTGATTATGGGATGCTCAAAGGACAGAAGATTTTGGACGATGCGTTAAAACTGGTACAAAATTTATAGGAGGATAGAATAAATGGATACAATTGTTTCTAAATTTGAACAAATTTTAATGCCAATTGCTGCAAAGATTTCCAGTAATAAGTTTTTGCTAGCGATGCGTGATTCTTTTTCTGTGGTTTTACCGTTTATGATCGTTGGTTCTTTCTTCGGTATCATTGAATGGGTAGTTATTGATCCAATCGGAACTGTTATGGGAAGCGATGGTCTCGGTTTAGGACAGAAGATCACCGGACTTTCTGGAGATGCCTATTTGGGATCCTCTTTCGTGGCAGTTCTTAAGAGCTTGCAAGGGCTTTGTAATCTCGTTGTAACGATTGGTTTTGGTGTATTCTCCCTGTTTTTAGTTTTGGCATTTTCTTATCGTCTTGGTGGAATTTGGGGCGGAGATAAGTTTGCTACCGCACTCACAGGTTTAGGAGCTTTTCTCATCGTTACGCCACAACAAATTGGCAAGACAAGTGCATTTAGTCTTGATTATTTTGGTAATAAGGCGGTTTTGGCGGCTCTACTTGTTGCAACAATTTCTTCTTGGATTTTTGCGAATCTTTCGAAAAACGAGAAAATAAAGATTAATATGCCGGAAACTGTACCTCCGGCAGTTGCTAAATCGTTTGCCGTACTTATTCCGGTATTTATCACACTTGGTGGTTTTGCTGTATTTGCGGCAGTTATTTCTGGGTATGATCTCCCCCCGTTAAATGATCTTATCTATAAAGCGATTCAGGCACCGCTTATGGGATTTTCGCAGGGAATAGAATTTTCTCTTCTTTATCAGTTTATTGTCTGGTTTTTCTGGTGGTTTGGTATTCATGGCCATAATGTTACGGCAGCTATTCAGAACACAGTTTATATGCCAGCACAGCTCGCAAATCAAGATGGATCAGCAGCATATATTTTTAGCAATGGTTTCTTTGAAGCTGGTCTTATGCATGTTATGTCGCTTGTTATTGCAATTTTTATTTTTTCGAAAAAGGAAAGCTGGCGAGCAGTTGCCAAACTTGGTGCTCCGGCAATGCTCTTTAATATTCAGGAACCACTTGCATTTGGTCTGCCGATTGTATTGAATCCATTGCTCTTGATTCCCTATATTTTGGCACCATTAGCAAATACAATTGTTGGTTGGCTGGCTATTACTGCCGGATTGGTGCCGATTTTCCGCTTTGTAGTGCCGTGGACCATGCCACTTTTCTTTGGTGCTACGATCGGCACTGGTTCGATTGCCGGCGGTGTTTTGCAACTGGTCTGGTTAGTAATGGACGTATTCATTTACGCACCATTTGTTATTGCGTCAAATCGAATTAAAGATACAGAGGATACGGAAGAATAGAGGGATGATAATATGGACGAAAAAATAGTCGAAGAATCCATGCAGTTGATTCTGCATTCGGGGACGGGACGTTCGATGATTATAGAGGCTGTAGAAGCGTTGTGCATGGATGGCGACATTGCTGTAGCGCGACAAAAAATTGCTGATGCAGGGAAAGAAATTGGCGAAGCACATGATATCCAGACGGCATTGATTTCAGCTGAATGTGATGGTGAAGATATAGAAAAATCGGTGATTCTTATTCATGCCCAAGATCATTTTATGACAGCCTTAGCAGTTAGAGATATGGCAAAGTTGATGGTTCATATGTATGAGACCTTGACAGCGAAATACAAATAATAAATAATAAGGAGAAACTTATGAATATTCAGTATAAATTTCCCGAAAAATTTTGGTGGGGGGGCGCAACTTCTGGTCCACAAATGGAAGGCAGTTTTGAAAAGCCACACCAGAGTGTTTTTGATTATTGGTTTGATGTAGAAGCAAAGGCTTTTTTTGATGAGGTAGGGCCAGACGTTACCTCCAATTTTTATCATAGTTTTCGTGAAGATATTGCGATGATGAAAGAGGTTGGCCTGAATTCTGTGCGAACATCTATCCAATGGTCACGTCTTATTAAGAATTTTGAAACTGGTGAACCCGATGCAAAAGCAGTTCAATTCTATCATGATGTCATTGATGAATTCATTAAAAACGATATTTTACCAGTGATCAATCTACACCACTTTGATTTGCCTGTAGAACTTTATACACAATATGGTGGCTGGGCAGAAAAAAAAGTTGTTGATCTCTATGTTGTTTTTGCTAAAAAATGTTTTGAACTCTTTGGTTCTAAAATAAAATATTGGACGACATTCAATGAACCGATGGTTGTTGTTGAAGGACAGTATCTTTATGAATTTCACTATCCTAAACTCGTAGATGGCAAAAAAGCAGTGCAGACCCTGTATAATTTGAATCTTGCTTCGGCAAAAGCGATAGAAATTTTTCATCAGACAAAATGCGCCAAAGACGGTGGGAAAATTGGAATTGTATTAAACCTCACGCCGTCTTATCCGAGGTCAGAGCAGAAAGAGGACAAGGAGGCTGCAAATTTTGTAGAGGACTTTTTTAATAATTCATTTTTGGATCCGGCGGTAAAAGGTACGTTTCCTCCATCTTTGGTTGAAGTGCTTGAGAAAGACCAGGTTCTTTGGGAGTCTTCGAAGGAGGAAATTGCTATAATTCGCGAAAATACCGTCGATTTCCTTGGGGTAAATTATTATCAACCGAGGCGGGCGAAAATGAAAGAAACTCCATTTGATGAGTCAAATGGCTGGATGCCGAACAAGTATTTTGATGAGTATCAGCTCCCGAATGCTCGAATGAACCCTTATCGCGGCTGGGAGATTTATCCGCAAGCTATTTACGATATTGCAATACATATCCGAGATCATTACGGGAACATTCCTTGGTACATTTCCGAAAATGGTATGGGCGTTGAAGGGGAAGAAAAATATAAGAATCAGGATGATTATATTGAAGACGACTATCGAATCGATTTCTATAAAGAACATCTTACTTGGCTTTATAAAGGAATTCAGGAAGGTTCAAATTGCTTTGGCTTTCATGCTTGGACACCAATCGACTGCTGGTCTTGGTCGAATGCCTATAAAAACCGGTACGGGTATATAGCCGTTGATTTGAAAACCCAGAAAAAAACAATTAAGAAATCTGGGTACTGGATGAAAGAAGTTGCCGATCATAATGGGTTTTAATTCGTTTTAGGAGGGATGCATCAATGGGAAAATATCTTCAGACTGCTAGTTTATGTGTTCTCATGGGACTTGTTCCAACTGTTGTGCTTGCCAGTACGAATGGTGCTGATCCAGATAGCAGCGTTTATGTCAGTAAAACCGCTGTGCTAAATCCAGATAAAGCAAAAGCAGAGGCACCCAAAATTGCCGAGGTGCAGCAAAAAATACCACAAGAAGTAACCCTTGTGGATTCAGAGGCAACGCCAGAAACTATAAAATTATATAGCTATCTCTATGCGGTTGGCAAAATGAGTAAAGTCCTGTATGGGCATCAAAATGACACCCATCATAAGGCCTTTTTGCAGAAATCGGCTTCTTGGTCAGATACGCAGGATGTTACTGGTTCGGCAGCTGCAATTTGTGGGATAGATGCACTTTCTTTTGTTGGAGCAGAAATGGAGTTAACGCCAGCAGAACAGGCACAGGGAATTACGTTTGTTGATAAAGCCGCATCACTTTCCATTGAAACGGCAAAAAATGGGGCCATTATTACGCTCTCCTGCCATATGCCAAACTTTGAAGTAGTTAAGCAAAAAGGAAAGGGTGCTGATGGCAAATATAATTATGGCGGATATCTGCCTGGTGATATGCGGGGCAATGTTGTACCGCGTATTTTGCCAGGCGGAGATTTAAATGATGTTTATAAAGGATATCTTGATTTGGTTGCTGAATATGCACATAAGCTTGCAGAAAATAATGTTCCGATTATTTTCCGCCCGTTTCATGAGAACAATGGTAGCTGGTTCTGGTGGGGCGCGAAAGCAAAAAATGCTGGTACTTTAGAGGAAAGAAATGCGCTAGTTCGGTATACCGTAGAATATTTGCGGGATACAAAACAGGTGCATAATTTCCTCTATGCATATTCGCCCAATGGACCTTTTAGGACAGATGGGGAATATTTTAAAGATTATCCTGGTGATGAATATATGGATATTCTTGGTGTGGATTACTATGATGATAATCCGCCTGGCCCAGCGCAGATTGATCCATGGTTCCCCGAATTTCAAACAACAGTGAATCTTTTGGGAGAAGCGGCTAAAACACATCATAAACTTGCGGCTATTACTGAGGCTGGTGTGCGTGACAGCAAGAGCTTGGCTGTTGCGCATAATAAGAATATGGATTGGTTCAGCAATGTATCTGCAATACTTAGTAAGGCCAAGATTCCTTATTTTTTGACATGGGCAAATTTTACTTACGACAATAATTTCTATGAGCCTTATATGGTCAGTGAAACACGTGGACATGAGATGATCAATAAATTTATTGACTATTATAATGAAGAGAATTCAGTCTTCGCTGATGGGGTTGAAAATTATCGTGAACTTACTTCCCCAATCGTGAGGAATAAAAATTAAAAGTGAGGAGAAATTAAAATGAACAAAAATGTATGGAAGAAAGTATTCCCTATCACTCTTTCAGCGGCAATTTTATTTGGAGGAATGTCGGCTGTCCATGTGGCTGAGTTTCAGGCTTTAACAGCTAGTGTCGCAGAAGCATCACCTTCTAAAGCGTGGAATTTTTCCAAAGATATCGGTGCATGGCAATACAGTGGAAATTGGGAGTATAGCGCAGCGGATCCAGAAGTTGCTTACGATAGATCCTTTGGGGGTTCATTGAAACTTCCAGTCGATTTTACGACAGATGCGCAGAAATCTTGGAGTGAAGTTAAAATTACGGATGGTGCAATTAATGGTACGAAGCCGCTTGTGCTGAGCGGACAAAATATGCTGTCGTATGATTTTTATTTTACCTCCGATGCAATGAGTAGCGGTTCCTTTAAAACGAAAGTTTACATGAAGTCAATAGATGGAAAGGAAGTTGTAAATGCTGCACCAGATATCGACCTTTCCAAAGCGGTGGAAGTCAAAGGAACAAACTATAAAAAAGTAGCAGTGCAAGTGCCATTTGAGGCGGTTGATGCAAAAGTAAATTATATGGAGCTTAGTCTTGTAGGAAGTAATAATAACTATAAAGGCGATGTTTTTATCAATAATATCAATATTTCTAAAGAAAAATAAAGAAAAGGATACAAAGGAGATTTTGAAATGGATGCAAAAGCCTTAAAGCATGTTATACCGTTGACCTTATTTGTATCGTTGATGGTCGGGAATCTCCCGTCAACTGATCCTTATACAATGGCCCTTTATGGAGAAAAATTAGCGCAGGCAGCTGAAAAAGAAACGGTTAAGAAAGATGATGGCTATGTTCAAAAAACAGTGTCGACTGTAAAACAGGAAAAAATCAACTTCGCAGATTTGAATTTACCTGCTACGGTTCAACTGACTGATCCGGAGGCAACCGATTATACCGCTAAGGTATATGCCTATTTGCAGGCGATGGCGGCTTCGGATAAAAAATTATATGGACATCAGAATGATTTGCATAAAAAAACTGGCCGAGGTGGAAGTGATTCGGATACCTTTGATGTGGTTGGTGATTATCCAGCTGTTATCGGTATTGATGGATTGGCTTTCACGGGCAATGAGCTCAATCTGACCAGTGAAGAAAAAAAGAGTGGCATGACACTGGTCGATAAAGCGGCGAAGATTGGAATGTTGGCCAGTCAACGTGGCGCACTTGTGACGTTATCCTGCCATATGCCAAATTTTGCTCAAGTTGCGGCAAAAGGAAAAATCAACGGAAAATATAATTATTCTGGATATACACCGAATGTAACAACAGGCAATGTTGTTACACGTATTTTGCCTGGTGGAGATTTGAATGAAGTCTACAATGGGTATCTTGATATGGTGGCAGATTTTGGTCAGCAGATGCAAAATCAGGGTTCTAGTGTGCTTTTTCGCCCATTCCATGAGAACAATGGTAGCTGGTTTTGGTGGGGAGCAGCATTTTGTACTTCTAGCGAATATAAAAATCTTTACCGATATACGGAAGAATATTTGCGCGATAAAAAAGGCATTCATAACTTCCTATACCTTTATTCACCCAATGGTCCTTTGGCGAGTGAAGAGGAATATATGAGTAGATACCCAGGAGATGCCTATGTTGATATTGTCGGAGTTGATTTATATCATAAAAATCCAGTACAAAAAGACGAATGGATGACTTCATTTAATTCAACTATGGACGTTGTTCAAAAATTTGCTGCACATCATCAAAAAGTTGCAGCCGTAACGGAGACTGGGATTCTTACAAACCAAGGGGCAGTGCTCAAAAAAGGCAATCAGCGCCTAGATTGGTTCAATGAGATTTTAAGTGCGGTTTCAGACCATAAAATGGCCTATTTTATGACTTGGGCAAATTTTGATGAAACAAATTTTGAACAGCCTTATATGGTAAGCGATCAACGTGGGCATGAGATGATCAATACATTCACGCAGTTCTATAATCGTCCACAGTCTGTTTTTTCTAGTCAAACACCTGACTTATCGAAAATTCAGCTGACAAAACAAGCGGTTCGGAGCACCTATGGATACATTACATCACCAAACAGCTATGAGCGCCTTTGTGAGCCGACGGTACTGCGCACGAATGTTTTTGGCAGCGTGCAAACTGTGCGCTTTGTATTCAAGAATCGCCAGGGGGAATCCATCGGAGCTGTGGATGCACAAAATGTGCAAGAGCATGCATGGGAAGCGTCGATTACACAAGAAAACTTGGATGCATTAGGCAAGACTTTGGGGTCACTTGAACTGGAGATTGATGGTAAGGTAGAAGATGCCTTGACTGTGCTTTACAATATGCCGCAAGAAGAAGTGCCGATCAATCAGGTCGATAACTTTGAAAGCTATTATGGAGATAATAGCTTGCTGACGGCGGCTTATTCGGTTAATGCAGGAGCAGGCTGCAGTATTGAGCCGGCGGTTTCTTCGGAAGCTTCACTGCATGCAGAAGGAAATTATGGATTGGCTCTAAAATATAAACTTACAAAAGGCGGTTACGCAGGAGTTGTAAAAAATCTACATAGTGCTAATTGGTCAAACTATAATGCAATTCAATTTTGGCTCATGCCAGATGGGAAAGCACAGCAATTGATCATTCAGCTCAATGCCAATGGAGAAGATTTTGAAATCAATCTTGCCGACGTGACGAAAGAAACAACGCCCCGATTGGTAACGATTCCGTTCAGCCAGTTTAAAGGAAAGCAGCATGGTGTCTTTAATAAGGCCAATGTTCAGCATTTTGCAATTTATTACAACGCGCAAGGCAATGAAGATATCAATTCGGTCATGTACTTCGATGACGTGAAGGCAGTAGAATAGCTGATTTCATAGGAGGCCACTGACAGGGGAAGTAAAGGTAACGTGGAATGGTTAAATATCGACAGATTGCTGATGAAATACGAAAAAAAATTGCTGATGGTGAATTCTATTTGGGGCGGCAGTTGCCTTTAGAAAAAGAGTTGTGCGTACAGTATGGTGTAAGCCGTATTACAATCAAGCGATCCATTGATGAGCTTGTTAAGCTGGGGGTTGTCGTCAAACGTCGCGGCTCAGGAACTTTTGTCAAGTCTGTTGATGATGAGGAGTTTAAAAACTTCCGAAGGGGGCGTCAGTTTAGTGGCTTTACTGAAATAAATCATGGGCGAGAGATTTATACGGAAGTTCTTCAGTTTTCTATTGTGCATCCTGACGGGGAAATTGCGGAAAAATTGCAGATTCCTCCAGATGATTTTGTGTATGATATCATTAGAACCCGGTATGTAGATGGACGGCCAATTGTTATTGAATATACGAAGATGCCGATTCAACTGCTTCCAGGGATAAAAAAAGACATCTTAGAAAAATCTATTTATGCCTATATACAGGATGAATTGAAATTGAAAATTCAATCCGCACACCGGGCAATCTGTGCTGTTATGCCGAATGAGATAGAAAAAAAAGAGCTGGCGATTCAAGAGGTTTTGCCGCTTTTAGAAATTAAGCAAACCGCTTTTCTTGATGATGGCAGAGCCTTTGAATATTCGATTTCACATCATCGCGCCGATGAAATTACATTTAAAACCGTTAGTATGTGTGGGTAAAAGAAGAATATTAAAAACCGTTAGAGTTTTTTGATGATTACGAAGTTCGAATTTTAGCAGAATGTGAATATTTTAAGGCATATCATATGAATTTATATGGTATTTTGCGTATCAATGTGACGCCAATGTCTTTTTTGTCGATGCTTTTGCTGGATGACAAAATGACAATTGCTTACGCGGGTAGGAGAGATACACCTTGTTAAAGGCGATAGCCTATTTATTCCGGCAGGAAATGAAATTTATGACTGTAAAGGAACTGGAAATTTTATTTTGAGTAAACTATAAGATATAGATGAACTTATGTGCACGGGGCAAAATATGATTTGTCTCGTGTATTTTTATTTTGTTATAAATTTGATATAATATAGCTAGTGGTATTGTTATATCAATTAAAGGCAAATGCTTTTATAAAGGGGTAGAATGAAAGGAGGCGGGTTCATGGCTAAATATCAGGAAATTGCAGAGGATATTCACAAGAATATTGTAAATGGAAAATACAAATTAGGCGAACAACTTGCATTAGAAAAAGAAATGTGTGTTCATTATGGTGTAAGCCGTATTACTATAAAAAGGGCTGTTGACGAGCTGGTAAACATGGGACTTGTTGTTAAGCGCCGTGGTTCTGGAACTTTTGTTAAGTCGATTGATAATAAAGAATTCAGAGAACTGAGTATAGCACAGCAATTTACGGGTTTTTCGGAAGTTTATCGTGATAAAAATATTCATACTGAGCTTATACGTTTCGATATTGTGCGCCCAACCGAAATGGTGGCAGAAAAATTGCAGATTACAACCGAGGATTTTGTTTACAATATTATTCGCGTACGTCATGTAGATGGAAAACCGATTGTTGTAGAATATACGCAGATGCCGATTCAGTTAATACCTGGAATTAAAAAAGAGATTTTAGAGAACTCTATTTACGCTTATATCCAGGAAGAACTGCGTTTTAAAATTCAATCTGCGCATCGCAACATTCGTGCAGTTATGCCAAATCAAATTGAAACAGAAGCACTAAATATCCAAGGGGTACTACCATTATTAGAGGTTGAACAAGTTGCTTTCTTGGATGATGGACAGCCGTTTGAATATTCTATTTGCCGCCATCGCGGCGATGAATCTGTTTTTAGAGCAGTCAGCATTCGCTAGTATACTTTCATTATGATCAGAAAATCAATATATACATAAGAAGAAAATTTTTATGGCTGTTTATCAAGTACTGGAGTATTAATAAAATAAAGTGAATGTTAATCAGGAGGTGTTGCTCCTGATTTTTCCATTTAGGCATTGGCTACGTATACGCCGTTATAATATATAGCGTTTCTCCTGATATCTGTCGTATGAAACTATCGCCAATCCGAAAAATGTAATTGGTGATAGCTAAATTTTAATTATTTTTTTTAATAAGTATGTTGTGCACTAATATGTTTTGTTATATAATTAAAAGAGATAACATTATTTATGAAAAGATATAACATATAATGATATGAGGTGAAGTTATGATACAAGAATATATGGTATTTGATATTGGTGGTAGTGCTGTAAAGTGGGCCGTGATTGATGGTACTGGGAAGATAAAGGAGAAAGAAAGTATTAAGATTGCCAAAACCGTAAAAACATTTTTTCAAGACTTATCAGAAATTTCGAAAAAAATGAAAAAAATATACAATTTGGCAGGTATTGCAATTAGCGCACCAGGTGCAGTCGACAGTGATACGGGAGTAATTGGTGGTTTTAGTGCTATACCGTACATTCATGGGCCGGATTTTAAAAAAGAATTGAAAAAGCGTACAGGTCTTATGGTGGAAATAGAAAATGATGCGAACTGCGCGGCATTGGGAGAATGTTGGCTTGGTGCTGGCAAAGCTAATAAAGATATGGCCTTTATCGTATGTGGTTCTGGTATTGGTGGAGCAATTATAAAAGACAGAAAAATTCACGCTGGTATCCATAAACATGGTGGTGAATTTGGATATTGTCCACTGGATTGTTCGTTTGATGAAGAGGGTATACCGTATTTTTCAAGTTGGAGCCAAATGGGATCCACTAGAGGTTTGGCAGAGCGAGTTGCAGAACGTAAGGGCTTGGTAAAAGATGAATTGGATGGCCTCGCAGTATTCTCTCTTAGTGCACAAGGGGATAAGATCGCTAAGCAGGAGACAAATAAGTATTATTGGTATATGGCCATGGGAATCTACACGATCCAGTATATGTATGATCCAGAGGTAATTCTTTTGGGCGGTGCTATTAGTGAGCGTTTAGAATACATTGATGAAATCAATGAGCGTCTTGAATATATGATGAAAAGCCTATCGGGGCTTGAAGGCAAAATCAAACCGGTGATTAAGCGGTGTGTTTATGGCAATGATGCGAATAAACTCGGAGCTTTATATAACTATTTACAACGACAGCAGCTTGAACTATAGGATAATTGTATTAACATTTCATCAAGAGGAAATGTATCTGCTGAAGGCAGCCGTTGTTGTTTCAATTCCATAGGATAGTACATTTAAGCTTTATGTGTTTGAAAAAAGCTGGTGTTAACAGAAAGGGGAGTTTGGGTGTGAAGATATCGTTATTTTGTAGTGGTGGTTTTTCGACAAGTTTATTAGCTAAAAAAATGAAGCAAGCTTACGAGGCTAAAGGAGTAATGGAGAATACAGTTGAAGCCTTTGACTTCGCAATGATTGATGATGTTGAAGATGATGTCGAGGTTATTATTATTGGACCGCAGATTTCTTGGGCATTTGATCAGGTCAAGGTTAAGTATCCAAATAAAAAAGTAATACTTCTGAGCATGGCGGAATTTGGTTCGATGGATGGAAATAAAATCATTGATACTCTAGAAGCTGAAGCCGAAAATAGTTTATAAGAGAGTGAGGGAAAATCATGACGAAAGATAAACGATTTGATGAATTTCAGCGGAAGTTTACGATGATTGTAGGAAGAATCGCGTCAAATAAAATACTATTGGCGCTGCGTGATACATTTGTACTTTCTTCGTCAGTCATTATGATTGCTGGATTTGCCGTTATGCTTAACAGTGTATTCTTGGATCCAAGTGGTATTGTTTTTGGACCGTCAGGCTTAAATTTGGGGGTGGAAATTTTTGGCAGTCAGGAAGCTTGGATGAACTCAGATTTCATGAATAATTTGAAATTTGTGCAAGCCTTATTTGCCTTCTTTATCCAAGGGGCAATGGCAATCAATACCCTGCTAATTGTTGTTATCTTTTCCTATATCATTTCAAGAAAGTTTTTTCCGAAGAATAAGGAGCATATTGTATCTGTCCTTTATGCAATTTCGGCTTATTTTATTTGCTTGCCGTGGAATTACGTGGCAATTGTAAATAATCAAAGCGTAACGCTCAACGGTGTAGTCAATCCAAATTTCTTAGGGCCGCAAGGAATGTTTTCCGGTCTTTTGATTGCAGGATTTTCCGTTTATCTCTACAATAAATTACTCGAAAGAGATATTTCGATAAAGTTACCGGATTCGGTTCCGCCGGCTGTAGCTAGAAGCTTTGAGTCTTTGATTCCGGGAATGCTTACGTTGTTCGTGTTTATCTTATGTACAGCAACCAGTAATAAGCTATCGGGGGTTTCTATGCCAGAGCTGTTTTTGAAGATGTTGCAGGAACCAGCAATGGCGATTTCTGGAACAGCAGCATTTGCCATAATTTCTCAAACGACTTGGTCATTGTTCCAATGGTTTGGCATACATCCAAATTCTATATGGGGGCCGATTTACGGTGTTACTTGGGGGATTGCTGATACGGAAAATATGATGGGGGTAGCACATCATCTGTATTCTACGTTATTCATGAATTTCGCAACGGTTGCTGCAGGGACGTGTTCTCTTACACCAGTTTTGGCACTGCTTTTGTTCTCAAAATTAAAGCAGTGCCGTCAGGTGAGCAAAATTGCTTTGGCACCAGCTATTTTTAATATCAGTGAACCAATTACCTTTGGACTGCCAATCGTATTGAACCCAATTTATTTTATTCCGTTTGTTCTAGTGCAGCCACTTTGTTTCTATATAGGTGTGTTTTTTATTGATATTGGGTTTATTCCAGTAATCACGAATAATGTTCCATGGACGGTACCACCGCTTATTTCTGGGGTCTTGTTTACCGGAAGTATCAATGGTGCGATTGTTCAGCTTGTTAATTTAACTGTGTCAACCTTGATTTATTTTCCATTTGTAAAGATTGCTGATGCAATGGAGCTTAAAAAGCAAAAAAATCAGGTGAAAGAGCAGAAATTAGCTCCAGAAATTAAATTAAAAAACGAAAAAAATCAGTCATTGGAGGGGGCAACAGTATGAGTGAGCAAGATACAGAGGAGGCAATGAAACTTATCTATATTGCTGGGAATGCAAAATCTATGGCAATCCAAGCAATTATGCTTGCTGAGGAGGGAAAAGTAGCAGAGGCGAAGGATAAACATAAAGAGGCAAAGGATGAGTTGCATAAGGCGCATGATATACAGACTAGTTTGTTAACCCGTGAAGTTAACGGAGAGCAGATTGAAAAGACCTTGTTACTTATTCATGCACAGGATCATTTTATGTCAGCTAGTACAGTCATAGATCTCGCTGTACGATTTATTAAGTTGTATGAAACCAGAAAATAAAAGTATCAAAGGGGACGCTTGTGAAAAATGTTTAGTTTAAATCCAACGTTTACGGATCATATGGTTCTGCAAAGAGAGTGTAAAGTTCCTGTATGGGGTAAAGCTACCGATGGCGAAAAGATAAAAATTGAGTTTTGCTCGCAAGAAAAAGAGGGAATTAGTAAAGATGGTAAGTGGAGTATTTTACTCGATCCGTTAACAGTCGGTGGCCCATTTACTATGACTGCCCATTGTGGTGATGAAGCTATTGTTTTAAAAGATATTTTGATTGGCGATGTATTTGTAGCTGCTGGACAATCGAATATGGAGTTTAGGCTTAAAGATGAACTCCAAGGAACGCAAGCAATTGCTGAATCTTATTGTGAGCAGATTCGCTACTATAATGTTCCGCAGATTGAATATGAGGATGAGATGAGAAAAATTCCGGATTTTATGGATGGAAAATGGGAGGTTTGTTCACCTGAAAATTCGGGAGATTTTTCAGCCGTAGCGTATTATTTTGCTAAGGAACTTTATGAGGACATCAAAGTTCCGATTGGTATTATTAACTGTAATAAGGGAGGAACATCAGCTTCATGCTGGATGGACGAGTCATACTTAGCGGTGGATCCAGAACTTAAAAAAATCTATTTGGATAAGTATTTAGAAACAATAGAACATTCTACTGAGGCGCAGGAAGATCAACGCACAACCGGATATATGGAAAAATTACAAGAATATATGAAAGATCTGGAGGAATATAAGGAAGCGCACCCAGAAATGTCATTGGGAGAGGTTAAAAAAGTTGTTGGGCATACGCCTTGGCCACCTCCATTGACTCGGAAAACGTTTGTGCGACCATCAGGTCTCTACCATACGATGCTGGAAAAAATACTTCCTTATCGAGTGAAGGCGGTTCTCTGGTACCAGGGAGAAGAGGATACCGTAAATTGTTTACTCTATGAAAAATTGTTTACACAGCTTATACAAAACTGGCGACAAGCTTTTCGGGATGAGACCCTTCGATTTATTTTTGTGCAACTGCCGTATTATGATGATGATAAGATGGATAAGCATAAAAACAGCTGGGCAATTTTACGGGATCAACAGCTTGCTGTTTGGAGAAATGTTGCTTATACTGATATGGTCGTAGCAGTCGATTGTGGAGAGAAATATAATATACATCCGGTAAATAAACAGCCGGTAGGTCATCGTTTGGCTTTGATGGCAAGAGAACAAATATATCATGAAAATATAAATGCTCATTCGCCACTTTATCGTTCTATGGAGGTTCTTCAGGATGGTAGAGTTCTCTTGAATTTTGATTTTACTAGTCAGGACGGTCTGGCTATTGATGGAAAAAAACTCAAAGGTTTTGAAGTCTGTGGCGAGGATGATTGTTTCGTTACGGCGACGGCTTTTGTTGATGATATAAATCGAGTGGTCGTTTATCAGGAGTCGGTAAAGCATCCTAAAATAGTGCGGTATGGTTGGAAAAATTACGATGAGGTTAATCTCTATAATAAAAAAGGATTACCAGCAGTACCATTTATGGCAGAAATATTTAAATAAAGTTGAGCTGCTTGGAAATATTTATTGCTTCCCTTGTTTGGTGTTATCATTACCATGAGTATTTTTATCAGCCTTGATGTCGAAGCACACGTCGTTGGTTTTGATTGGCTTGCGATTGGAGTTGTTTATTTATCTCTTGTCACTAAAGAGTTCCATGCGCCAGTGCCTCAGATAGAATTAGGCTAAATTGCATATCGTCTTGCCAATGACATTGTGTTAATCGGCAGAAAGTTTTAAAGTATAAAATAATAGAGAGCTTGGCAAAGGAACAAGGCCTCTATTATTTTTATGCCAATTTACGTTTCTGTAAAATATAAATCAAAAACACGATTTAAATCATTGAACCGCCGTTGACGAAAGGTAGGCTATTGCCTACTTAAGTTAGATTTTATGCAGTTAAAACAACATCTTTCATTCTACCAATAATATGCTATAATGAAATTAATGTAATACTGTAGATTAATATGGAGTATGAACTTTATTAAAAAGATACTGTCTACATAAAGAAATTTTATAAATTGTATCGGTGCTCTTTATAAAAAGAGAGATCAGGCTTGATTAAGAAGTGTACCCCGTTTTAAGTACATAAAAATAATGAAAATTGTATAAGAAGTAATTCTTATACAATTTTTTTATACAATTTGTGAAAAGGATGGATACGCTATGTCAAATCTTAATGATACATTCACGAATACGGACTCCATTTCTCAGCAGAAAATCGGCATAAAAATCTGTAGTATTTATGCCTCTGTAGGAGGCTTATGGATCGTATTTTCTGAGCAATTAACTTTTTATTTGGCTAGAAATGTTGATGAAATAGTCTTAATGAACACCTATAAGGGGTGGGGGTTTATTCTACTGACAACACTACTTCTCTATATGCTGATTCAACTTTTTCTTCGTAAAATAGTTAAAGTCAACGAGCGCCTTAATCTCTCGAATCAATCCTTGGAGGCATCTTATGAAGAGCTTGCTGCCTCAGAAGAAGAACTACGTGCGCAGTATAGCTTGCTTGAACAGCAAAATGATGCATTATATACCAGTGAACAAAATCTTCGTGGACTGTTTAATGATATACTCACTGGAATTATTATCTATGAAATTATTCGCGATGATAAAGAAAATTTTCTCGGATTTCGCTTTCTAGACGTTAATCCGGCTTTTGAAAAGTTAACTGGCTTCAAAGGAAAAGATGTGCTTGGCAAAAATGCTTTAGAAGTTTTTGCGCAGACCGAAGAATTATGGCATGATCCATTTAAAATAGTCGCCGATACTGGCAACCCTTATTCATTTACTTTTTTTGATCATGAAACAGAAAAATATTTTGAAGGAACTGCTTATCGTCCCGTACCTGACAAAGTTGCCATACATTTCTTTGATTGCACCGTTCGTGTTATGAGTCAACAAAAAATTGAACATATGGCTTATCACGATTCACTGACCCAGTTACCAAATCGTTATTTTTTTCAAAAATATCTGCGACAAGCACTTACTGTAAATGAACGACTGGCAGTGATGCTCCTAGATTTAGACGATTTCAAATTGATTAATGATACCTTAGGACATGCAGTTGGAGATGAACTTTTGCAGGAAATCAGCAGGCGATTGTTATCCATCCTACCAACGAAAGATATTGTATCCCGCTTGGGCGGAGATGAGTTTATCGTCCTGATCACAAATCCCCAAAGTTTGGAGAAGCTTGACGACCTCGCCCGAAAACTAAGTCGGGCCATTTATGAACCTTGGTATCACAACGAAGTGGCCTATCAAGTATCCTGCAAAATCGGCATTGCCCAATTTCCAACTGACAGCTCCGCGGTCGATACATTAATTAAACAGGCAGATATGGCAATGTATCAAGCCAAAGAACAAGGCAACGAAACGCACCTGTTTTACCAGTCAGCTATGGAAGTAAAAGTAGCCGAGCGAATGGAAATTGAACGCGAGTTGCAGCTCGCTATAGCGCGTGAGGAATTCGTCCTTCATTATCAACCGCAGGTTGACTACACTGGTAAAATACTAGGAGTGGAGGCCCTTGTTCGTTGGCAACATCCGACAAAGGGGCTGATTCCTCCCTTGAAATTTATTCCCATCGCCGAAGAAAGCGGCTTGATCCTTCCTATGGGCGAATGGATATTGAAAACTGCCTGCAGGCAAGTCGGAGAATGGAAAAAAGCGGGGCTTCCTCCTGTAACTATGTCGGTCAATCTTTCAGCAAGGCAATTCCTTCAGCAAGATATATTGGAGAAGATTTCAATGATTATAAACGAATCTGAAGTAAATTCTCGGCAGATCGTACTAGAAATCACGGAAACAGCTGCCATGAAAAACGCTGAAAAAACTGTGCAAATATTACAGGGATTAAAATCACTAGGCATTAGAATTTCTCTCGACGATTTCGGAACAGGGTACTCTTCGCTACTTTACTTAAAAAGATTTCCGGTTGATTCAATCAAGATTGATCGTTCGTTTATCGTCGATTTTAGCACCGATTTAGAAGGTGCCAGCATCACTAGAACCATAGTGTCGTTGGCTAAAAACCTAAAATGTAAAGTTGTTGCCGAAGGTGTTGAAACAATTGAACAATTGAATTTCTTAAAGAAACTAGAATGCGAAGAAATGCAAGGGTACCTGTTCAGCAAACCGTTGCCTGCACAAGAAATAACTGCATTGTTACAAGACAATAAGGCAAAGTAGTTTGATTTTTAATAGTGATAAACCCGCGAATAAGAACTGCAACATGTCAACATACTTTTATGCTTTGTTGATGTAGGTTGGGATATCTAAGATAGGAACTTTAGTATTGAAATATGAGAATAATTTTTTGAATGCATAGTAGAATAATGATATAATAATATCATTAAAATGTACAAGAGGTGAAACGAATGATTATAAAACCGTCAGCTTCACTCCGAAACGAATATGCCGCAATATCATCGCTTGCGCGTGAAACACGTGAGCCAATCTATATCACAAAAAATGGGGAAGGTGATATGGTTTTGATGAGTATAGAGGCGTACGAAAAAAGAGAACAGATCTTGGCACTTAGAACAAAAGTTTTGCAAGCAGAAGAAGAAAGAATATCTGGAGCGAAGACTTTGAGTATCAGTGAGGCCAGAAAAGGACTGGTTGAAAGACTTCATGAGATATGAAATCAAAATTCTGCCGACAGAATGGGAAGATTTAAAGAAGATTGAAGATTACTATTGTATACAATTCAGTGTGCAATCGGCACTAAAAGTGAGTCAGCATATTTTAGATACCTTAGAAAAGTTAGAAGATTTCCCTGATTCAGGTTCGCTTACGCCAGATACATGGCTAAATGAACAAGGCTACCGGATGATTATTTGCGAAAAATTTGTATCCATTTTTAAAATAATTGGTAATGCTGTTTATGTGTATCATATAGGAAATACGCAGATGGAATATACAAAATTGTTTTATTAGGTAGCGTTTGCAAAAGAGTATTAATAGAAAGTTAAGGCTTTGGAATTTTTCCAAGGTCTTTTTTGTTTTTATATTCAAAATTTGCTGAATAAGTAAAGCGAATGAACAAAAAAACCACCTACTATTCAGGTGGTTGATAAAAGTTATTAGTGTGATATGCAGATTTGTCTTCAAATCTGCTAAAAACCACGAATGTTCGAGAAGCTTTGGTGTTCTTTCTCAATATCGATTTTAAGTATATCATCAATATATGTAAATTCTACTCGTCCTGTATCATCTTCGCATAGTTTATAAAGACTCTTTTTTCCAACGTAATCAAAAACCATATACTGGTTACCATTAGAATCAATTAACGTACATTTAATATACTTAACCTCTGCTAATTCAATTGTACTATTAGAAGTATAGACAGTTATCATACAGTTACTCGATTGCCCTCTTTCCAAGAAATTTTATCTCTCTATTTTTTACTACTCTTCATGTCGAATACACTAGATTGCACAACAGTAATTGTGGCATGATAAGATTTCGCCGCTCCTGCAAAATATACATCGCCACGATGGGCATCCATCTCCTTTGCCATTACCTGCAACCATTCAATAAGTTGTTGAGCATCGATCATTCGGGGTTCTTTTGTCATACTTACGTCTCCTTTCGCCCCAATCATCGGCTAAATAACTATTAATTATTTAAATTCATAAACCGATTATTAATTGAAAAATTTATTTCTACTATATTTTACACTTCTCTCCAATTGGAATAAACCGGAATAAACAGTGAATTTCACCCTAAAAAAGCGTAAAATTAAAGCAGTCTGCGTGACCAAATAGCCAACAGACTGCTTTTTTATGTATCCATTTTTTTGAATTCAATCGGTGTATACCCTGTATAACCTTTAAATAGGCGACAAAAGTAATCTGAGCTACTATAACCAAGCATTTCACTTACTTCATAGTTTTTATATTCACCTGTCGCTAACAGATACTTTGCATGTTCCATTTTTACTTTAGTGACGTAATCAATAAAATTATATCCCGTTTTCTGCTTAAACAACTTGCCAATATAATCTTTGCTTACATGTACTTCGTTAGCGATATCATCCAGTTTTATATTTTCTTCTACATGCTCCATTACATAGCGACAGGTTGTTCCGATTACGCTGTCTGGACGATGTAGTTCATATTTTTTTATGATTTCCAGCATCGTATTTATACAACTCAAAAACTTTGCCTTAAGAGCATCAATGGATTCTACAGGAATCAAAGTCTCGTTAAAGACTATTTCCTCAAGGGTTCCCAGCCAAGGAAAACTCTTATTAATTTCCTCTCTGAACTTCAAGAGCATTTTTTTCAGCAGTATACCTGTCTTAACTAGGTCTTGATTCGTTAAATTAAATAGTTCTAAACAAGTACTTGATGCTTCATCAATAGCTTTATAGTCACCGATCATCATTAAATCAATAAGTTTCCTTTCCTGATCCTTCGGGTAGAAGAATCTAAGGTTATCTTCGAATAACATTTGTTTTTCTTCGTTTCGTCTTTTTTGCAGGTAGTTTTTTTCATCCAGATGCATTTTTACCCGTGTTAATGCTTTACTAAGCACATTATCGTCTATTGGTTTCATTATGTAGTCAAATATTCCAATGCGTATGCCTTGTTGGGCATATTCAAAATCATTATATGTACTCATGATCATTAAACAAATATCTAAGTTTCTAGCTTTAAGCTTACTTAAAAATTTGAGCCCGTCCATACCAGGCATTCTGATATCGGTAATCGCTAAGTCAAAATCTTTTTCAGTTAGTTTTTCTAACGCGCCCACGCCGTCGCGCGCTTCAGCTTCAATAGTGAATCCACACGATTCCCAATTTTTAAATTGTCTAAGCCCAAATAGAGTGGACTCATCATCATCAACAAGCAACACTTTATACAAAGCATATCCCTCCAGTTCAACATACTGGTTTAATTATAGCAAATTTTTACAATAATTTGCTATAATTAAAAAAATATTGAAATACACCTACAGTTATAAATGATTTCTTACAAATTTATTTAATACCAATAATACCTTAAACTAGCACAAGACCTTTAATGTTTCTATAGATAGTATCTAAAAAGGTTAATTGATTGACTGAAAAGAATTATTTTTTACAAAGATAGATAAAGCCTACCAGTTTTATCTATCTTTCTTTTTGCCTAAAAAGCAACGAATAAACATTTTAAACATCAAAGATGTTCTAAGTCTAATTTTTCACATAGTTAGCGCTCCTCCTCGGTGAACGAGACCTCACGACGCTCAATGTGTGCGCTTGGCGGCACAGTGACCTTCAGTATAGCTGGTTTGTCTCCTGTCTTATATCTAGTATAACTTTACAAATCCTTATCGTTACGTGGATATTAGAAAGGAATAAAAAGATTTTTGTCTTTTTATATCAAAAGGAGGCGTTTTTATGAAAAACATTAACCAAGCAACATCTGTATCCACCAAAGAAGAACCTATAAGAATAGGTGTCGCAACAACACCCGCGGAAAAAAGGGAAGTCTATCGATTGCGCTACAACATTTTCGCCGAAGAGATAGGCTATGATCTTTCAGAGGTTGACCATCAAAACAAACTTTTATATGATGATTTGGATGAATGGGCTATATTGCTTACTGCTCATATTGGAACGACACTTATTGGTACGGCGAGAGTAAATATTGGCAGGATATCAGATTTTTCTTCCGATTTAGTACAGATTTATCGCATGGCTAAATTTAGGAAGTTTTACAATAAAGAGGATGATCCTTGCTTTACAGTGATTTCAAGAGGGATGATCACTCGACGATATCGCAGTTCAGTAGCAATGTACTTGCTTATAGCAAAAATGTATGAGTTAAGTTGCAATTATCAGGTGAAATTTTCTTTTTTAAATTGTAATTTTCATTTAATCTCATTTTATGAACATTATGGACAAATTCGGATTGACAAAAATACCCTGGACCCTAACGATAAAAGTTCTCTAACCAGTATGGTCATGCTGATAGACGATGTTGAACATTTGCGTGCTGTAGGTTCCCCTTTATTTCGAATTGCTCGGAAAAGAACAGCATTAAATAATAAGGTAACTGATTGGTTTTATTCAGAGTTTTTTCACGAAATTAAAACAAATGTTAATAGCCGACTAGTTACTGAGGATGAGCTATGGGCTATTATGTTTCGGTACTTTGATAATATGCCCACTCAAAAAATATCCCTATTAAATGGATTATCTATTTCAGAAGTAAAACTTTTTTTACATTCCTGTACCAGCATTGTTCATTGTCATATTGGAGACTGTATTACATCGTGTGGCAATATAAGCCAAGAACTAATTGTTTTACTATCAGGAAAAGCACAATCTTCACAGAAAGGTACGATCTTGCCAGGAGAATATTGTGGTGACAATGGTTTGGTTGGACTAACAAAACATGTCTCAACAGTTATAGCTTTAGACGACTTAGATATTTTAGTCTTATCCTATTACAATTTTAGTAGTTTTAGAAAGCGCCGTCCTGATATTGCGCGTAAAATACTTAGTAATTTATAGAAATGGTTTTATAAAGGATGTTATAGCGATTGTATAGTGGCAGACGGATTCTTGAAGCTTATGTAAAATTTTGTTATGATATTAAGAATATGTAACTATGCTATTTTTTCATAAGGAGAGATTAATATGAGCTATCTTGAGATATCTAATCTTGTAGTATTGGTAGGACTGAATCTAACAATTCCTATATATGCTTATTTATATGTCATTTATCGCGAACGTTTTTTTGGCATGTGGACCATGGCGTGGATTATATTTTTTATTAGGGTCTTTCTCTTTGATTCTGGATGGATTGATTGGGAGGGGGCAGTTTTTGGCTCCCTCTGTTACCAAGCCTTATACATTATAGCTGGCTCTCTTCTTATTTTTGGTACATATAATTTTATCAACCAATCATTAGGGGAATATTGGTTATACAGTGTCGTGATTATAATAATTGTGAGTATTCTGCTTACGATAAGCCAATTACCATTTGTCTATAAACTAATTCCTCTTACTTTGTTTGGGGCTATTGTACTTATCTACACTGGTTATATTTTCACAAATATTAAAACTAAAACGCAATGTCTGGGCAAATATGTTACAGGATATTCTTTTATTTTGTGGGGCATCATCACTTTGGTAGATCCTTTCTTGTATGCGCATTACCATGATATGGGAGAATATTCGATGGTTAACGTCATATGTGCAATATTACGTCTATGTATTGCAGGTGGTATGTTTTTAGTATATTTTGAAAAAACAAGAGAAGGTTTGATTAGTAATCAAGAAGCTCTTCAACAAGTTAACTTGGAACTTCAGAAAACTAACCAGGAACTTAATCATTTCTGCCATTCCGTAGCTCATGATTTTAAAGCACCATTACAGTCAATCAATAAGCTTTCTAAATATCTTATACGTGATTATGCCGATAAGGTTGACAGTAATGGACAGGAGTTAATTACACATATTAAAAACAAATCAGCGGAAGTTGTTAACATTACCG
>Ga0316600_10000219_pt1 | contig 32714 bp, 26 predicted proteins | sample OWC_soil_day5_CT_FD_207652 | JGI IMG/M metagenome (GOLD analysis project Ga0316600, IMG submission 207652) | Wetland soil microbial communities from Old Woman Creek delta, Ohio, United States - OWC_soil_day5_CT | ecosystem: Environmental > Terrestrial > Soil > Wetlands | place: USA: Ohio... | reverse complement strand
TGGGCGATATTAAAAAAGTAGTATTGGCATATTCCGGAGGTCTTGATACATCAGTTATCATTCCTTGGTTAAAAGAAAATTATAATGGTTGTGAAGTTATTGCAATGTGTGCTGACATCGGGCAAGGCGATGAACTAAATGTAGTTCATGACAAAGCGCTTGCTTCTGGTGCTAGCAAAGTATATATCGAAAGTTTAACAAAACCTTTTTTAGAAGAGTACGTATGGCCAACCTTGCAAGCTGGCGCAGTATATGAAGGTAAATACCTACTAGGTACTTCCTTTGCACGTCCACTTATTGCAAAAAGATTGGTTGAAATCGCTGAAATAGAAGGCGCAGATGCAATCGCTCATGGCGCTACTGGTAAAGGAAATGACCAAGTTCGTTTCGAATTAACAGTAAAAGCATTGGCTCCTCATTTGACAATTGTTGCTCCTTGGCGTTTATGGGATATTCGTTCCCGTGAAGATGCAATTGCCTATGCAAAAAAACACAATATTCCAGTAGCAACTAGCAATAAAACCTACAGCATGGACCGTAATATCTGGCATTTAAGCCATGAAGGTTCCGATCTTGAAAATCCTTGGAATGCGCCAAAAGATGAAATGTACTTAGTATCAAAAGCGCCTGAACAAGCTCCAGATAAAGCAACATATGTAAATGTGGACTTTGAAAAAGGTATCCCAGTTGCTGTGGATGGCGTAAAAATGGATTCAGTTGCATTACTTACAAAATTAAATGAACTTGGTGCAGCAAATGGTATTGGTATCACGGATATCGTTGAAAATCGTCTTGTTGGGATGAAATCTCGTGGCGTATACGAAAATCCAGGCGGAGCAATCCTTTATTATGCACATCGTGAATTAGAATATTTATGCTTAGACCGTGCGATGCTTCATTATAAAGAAGGCGTAGCAATTCGTTATGGCGAGCTCGTATATGATGGTATGTGGTTCTCACAACTTCGTGAAGCTTTAGATGCTTTTGTAAAACAAACACAAGAAACTGTAACTGGTACAGTTCGCGTGAAACTTTATAAAGGTAACATCATGTCCGCTGGGGCAAAATCACCATATTCCTTATATAGTGAAGAATTTGTTACTTTCGAACGCGATGAAGTTTATAATCAAGCCGATGCAGAAGGCTTCATTAACTTATTTGGTCTACCACTTAAAGTTAGAGCTTTAATGCAACAAAAAGTAGGTAAATAATGGGCAAACTCTGGGGTGGAAGATTTTCAAAAACAACCGATGAGATGATCAACGAGTTCCAAGCATCTATCTCGTTTGATAAACGTATGTATCATGAAGATATCGCTGGTTCTATCGCCCATGCAACCATGCTTGCAAAGTGCGGTATCATCTCCGAGCAAGATAAAGTGGCAATCGTTGACGGCTTAAAAGGCATATTAGCCGATATCGAGGCAGGCAACTTCTCTTTTGAAGTTGCCCTCGAAGATATTCATATGAATATCGAAAAACGTTTAACCGATCGCATCGGCGAAGCAGGCGGTAGACTTCATACCGCGCGTAGTCGTAACGACCAAGTTGCCCTTGATACCCATATGTATGTACGTAAAGAAGTTGCAAATATCGCAAAGATTCTGCTAGATATGGAAAAAGCTTTGGTAGAGACAGCAGAAAAAAATTCTGATGTGATCATGCCAGGCTACACGCATCTACAACGCGCGCAACCTATTTTATTCTCGCATCATTTACTCGCATACTTCTCCATGTTAAACCGAGATTTTTCTCGATTACAAGGGGTTTATGAACGCGCAGATATCATGCCGCTAGGCGCTGGCGCACTTGCTGGTACGACATTTCCTATCGACAGACATTTTGTAGCGGAGCAACTCAACTTTGGTGCGGTGTATAACAATAGTTTAGACGCTGTAAGTGATCGCGACTATATCTTAGAATTTTTATCCTTTGCATCTATCTTAATGATGCACCTTAGCCGTATCAGTGAAGAAATAATTTTATGGTGTTCAAAAGAGTTCTCTTTTGTTGAACTTGACGATGCACATTGCACAGGTTCAAGCATGATGCCACAAAAGAAAAATCCTGATGTGTCTGAGCTTGTAAGAGGTAAAACTGGTCGGGTCATTGGTCATCTTATGGCAATGCTTACCACGGCAAAAGGTTTACCACTTGCCTATAATAAGGATTTGCAAGAAGATAAAGAAGGCTTGTTTGATACCATTGATACGGTAAAATTCAGCCTAAGTGTCTATGCGCAAATGATCAAAGCAATGCGTGTAAACAAAGATGTCATGTTATCGGCAGTCAGAGAAGATTTCTCCAATGCAACAGATTTAGCAGATTACCTCGTGAAAAAAGGCCTGCCATTTAGACAAGCCCACGAAGTATCAGGTAAAAGCGTACACTATTGCATTGAAAACAATAAATGGTTGATGGATTTATCCTTAGAAGAATTTAAACAATTCTCACCATTATTTGAAGCCGATATCCTAGAAGCGATCAAAGCCGAAACCTGCGTAAAAAACCGCAATTCCTTTGGTGGCACTTCCTACAAACAAGTAGAGCAAAACTTAAAAACTGCACAAGAAATCATGGGTAAACATCAAGCTGTGATTGATGCTTATCAGAAAAAAGCGGTTGAAGTGAAATAATAATGAAAGCGACGATTCCGAAAGGAGTCGTCGCTTTTTTGTAATTGGGACAAGGGGACAGGTTGGTTGTCCCCTATAAAACGGAATTTATTTAGGTTATAAGGTAGCGTTATTTCAATGTTATAAAGAGAATAGGGAATACTCAAAGCTTCTGATGAAGAAAAAGTGAGTGTTTGGCAGGGGCTTTTATTAAGTAAATTAAACTGATAGATTAATAGAAGCAGTGGTAGTATCTGTAGTTGCTGGGCTGCTCTGACCTTGGGCTGCTTTCGCAGCAGTATCCCACGCTTGATTGTATGTGCTCAAAAGCTCAGACTCACGGGCATTTTCGGCCTTTGTTCCATAAAAAGTCCAGCCGTTATTGGAATAAGTAGCGATCATTTCCCCATTGCTGTCGTAAAATTCAGCGTAAGAAAGGTCAGCTTCTTGATTGTTATATTTAGCGGTGCCATTTAGGTAGCCTAGTAGGGTAACGGTTTTTGACTGCGGTTTATTATTTTTGTATATTGTCGTTAAACCCGCTGTAATAATGTTTTTTCTGTCGGGAGAAAAAACAGAAATATAACTTTTTGCTAAGCTCCTAAACCCAGCAGATTCCGATTGAAATTTTCCTGCTTCTTGGTCTTTCTTTGCCTGCTCGATTATGGCGTTATTGTATTGTTTATCACTCATGCTAGGCGCTGTCTTGGTGTTGAAATGCCAATCAGTATAGTCAGGTAATTGCACATTTTTTCTTTTGACTGAATCAGACAATAGGCGAGTTTGTGAAAAGCTAGTATAATCTTCTATTCGCATTGTCTATGTACTCCTTACGATGTAAATTTGCCGAAGTTTGCCATATGGGGTGGTCATTATTGGTTTTAATAAAACCATTTCCTTTCTAAATTATTTGAAATTTGTAGCAACTAGTCTGATATCCTCTATACTATATATCGGAATTCTAAAAGAAAAATAAAGGGGAGAATTTACCTATATTTTACACAAATAGGATAAGGAAATTAAATCTAAAAGAGTCTAATTGTTAAAACTTAGAAAGAATCAGGGGGAATCGCTTTGTATAGCGATTCCCCCTGATAAACTGATTCTTAAAATGTATTCGTATTTTCATGGGACAAGTAACGTGCCCTCGTGTACTTATAAATTCATTGTATTTTTTTTGAAGGCGGCTATCATTTCGCTGGTCAGGCTCATTTGCAGTTCGTCTTCTAGTGGAATATTTTCCCGTTCTACCCAGACGCCAAGCGCGAGTTCATCAGTTTCTAGTGTGATGGCATCATCGCCGTCGAGCTCGGCAAAAAATCCGGCAAGGAGCGTATCGGTAAACGGCCACGGCTGGCTTTTGTAAAATTTCAGGTTTTTTACTTTTAGACCAGCTTCTTCTAGTACTTCACGATGAACGGTTTGTTCGAGGCTTTCACCGATTTCTACAAAACCGGCAATTAGTGCATGGCGGACGTGTTCTCTTCCGGCATATTTTGTTAAAAGGAGACGGTTTTTGTCATATACACCGACAATGATCGCTGGTGAAATTTTGGGGTGAATCTGAAGATTGCAGCTGTCACAATAGAGCATGCGCTCTTTATCAGATTTCTTCAAGGGAGTCTGGCATCTGCTGCAAAATTTATGATCTGCATACCAGCGGTTTAGCTGCCAGCCGACAGCACCAGCAAAGGAACGCCAATATTTTGGCTCTGAACGGAAGCGACGGACATTTACATAGATCCAGCCTTCTACGGAATCAAGCCCTTGTTCGTCTGTCAGATAGTAATTAATTTCATTGATGGTGAAAAGAAATTGTGCGCTCTCTATAAGCGAAGGATATTTTTCTTGAAAATCGGCAAAAGACGGGTACCATAGCTTGTCTTTATCTTCTTTTATTAGAACTGTATCTCCCTGATATGAAAGGAAAAGATCAGATACTTTGGCTTTTTGATGTTTAAAATTATTATTGAATATTTTTGGTTCGATATCCTGGATCATAAAAATCACCCTCTCATGGATTTGCAGAAGCACATTGTCTGTTTTTCTGCTTTAAATATTAATGCTTAAACTATATTTTAATGGATTATAGTGCTTGGTGCAATTTTTTCTTACTGTAAATGTATTGCATATTATATAAAATATCACAATATAATTTTTATCTATATTATAAAAAATTAACCGATTAACGCCAAGTCACTTTCAATGGAGCTCGATCTACCAGTCGTTTATAACTGTATTTAGGATAACCAACGATAATCCCTCCAGTGACTATTAACTCTTCTGGAATGTCCAATACGTTAAGCAACGGCTGATAGCCAGACCTAGCACATGCCTCGACAAGACCTGCATAGCATGTTCCTAAACCAAGACTTGATGCAAAGAGTTCGGCATAGGCAAGAGAAAAATGGGTGTTATCACGCCCACGCGCAAAATTTTTCTCGGACAGTGCTAGGATAAAGCATGGTGCATTTCGCAAAATAACATCTATCCCTGTTTTATGATAGTGTTCTACTAAATCTGTAAAATGAGTTGCCGATGCTTCTCCTAGGGAGATTGCTTCATCCATCCAAGCTATCGTAGCTTGGGTAATAGCCTGTAGCGTATCCTTATTATCTATAACTAAGTACTGCACACCTTGGGTATTGTTACCCGTAGGGGCTAATCTAGCAACATCTAGTAGTTTTAGAATTTTATTTTTTTGAACTGCATCTTCTTTATACACACGTATAGAGCGTCTGCTCCGAAGAAAAGTTTCCGCCATTTCAGCATTGAAAACTGGAGTATTATCTAACAAAATTTGACCGTTAAGCGGCGCGTGAGCATGATCTAATGCCGACTGGGGGCAGACAGCAACACAATGCCCACAATCGATACAGGTAAGCCCAGCAGCGATTGGAACCTTTTCCACAGTCATTCCAATATAATTTTTTGGACAAACCCTAGCACAAATGCCACAGCCAATACATTTTTCCTTATTTACTTTAAGCAAACTCATTCAAAATCATCCTTTCTTTTATAAAACGATCGTACTGTAAAATTAGCCATATACCAATATTCTGTATGATATAATTTATTTTTATCATCATCTCATTTTACAAGAGTATATTTAATCATCGAGTGGTTTTGAATAGTTAAATACTTCTTCTGACCAAGCACGTGACCATTCCCCAAATGGACGCAACAATTCCATGAGCTCTTTTCCCCGCGTAGTTAATTGGTAACCATCATTGTTACGTTCTACAATATCGGCTTCTCGAAGCTCTTTGATACGGGTGTTTAATATTGTAGGAGAAATTGACTCGCACCGTTTCTGAAGTTCTCTGAAGGTAGAAGAGCCTTTCTGTAAATTCCAAATGATACCCATTGCCCAATTCTTGCCTAAAAGATCAAAGAGAGCCATAATTGGAACACCAGATTTGGAACCTCTAACGGGTTTACCTGGACATGGAGCAGACATATTAATTCCTCCTTAAGAAATATCTCTCAATATAATTTTTGCAAAAAGCTCCTCGCTCGTAATAGAAAAGCGAGGAGCTTTAAGTAGTGTTATCTTATTTGTTAGCTAATTTTTCAAGCAATGTCTGACCACCGATACCAATACTATCAGGTTCATATTCCTCAATAAAGACAGTGAAAGCACTTGCTGGAGAATTGGTAACTTCAACAGCTGCAGAAGTTAATTTCTCAATCAATTCCTTTTTCTTTTCTGGCTGAGTTCTTTTCATTTTCATTGTAATTACTGGCATAACCGCACCTCTTTCTACTATGTATCTTTAATATGTGCGCTACAAAAAAAGTAGCACTATTGATATTATAGCATGCTACATTTTTTGTAGCAATATTTTTTTGAGGTTTATTAAGTGGTACGAATTTAGATTGTTTCTAAATATTAATATAAATATCTATTTTTTGTTGACAGTCTAACAGCGTCTTCTTTTATCTTAGAAGACGCTGTTTTTGTAAGTGCAATGTAATTGTTTTGTATTTAATGGGCTGTTTCTGATTCTGAACGCTTAGCCAGCAATTCTTCCAGATGTAATTGTTTATTTTTTTCAATATAGCGGCGGGCAAAAATTTTGGGGATGGTTGCACCTACGGTAATGCTGATAATAATTAAAATAGCTTCTACACCGTTTTGTATCCCTGCCATAAGCGCAGCCGCATCCAGATTTTTTATATTAAGAACCGCAAAGAGAAGCCGATAAAGAAGCACTCCGGGGATCATGGGAATGACCGAGGGAATTGTAATGACATGGACCGGCGTATGAAACCAGTGCACCGCTTTGAGTGCGAGCAGGCTGACGGCTGTTGCACCGACAAAGGCGCCGATTTCTTGTGTCATGCCGAGATCGATGACGCAAAAATTTCGCAGACCGATCGAGATTATACCACCAACTGCGGTTGCAGCAAGAAGCCGAGGCGGTACATTGAATATAATGGAGAAGCCGACAGAGGCGATGGCAGCGGCAATCGCATCAGATAAGTAAATACTGTGCGGGGCTATATTTAGAGAAGTAAAAAAGTCAGGAACGTTGCCAAGCCGTATCGCCAGAACGATGCCGAAGGTCATACCGCTGACGATTAAAAGGGTATTAATCGCTCTTGTACTGCCAGAAACAATATAATTGTTCAACAGATCATCAATGGCATTGATCAATGGAATGCCCGGAACGATAAATAATGTGCAGGCAATCAGTGGATACCAAGGTGTTGCAGAGCCGGGGAAAAAATGCGTAAAATATGCCAACATTGTTGCTGTAAATGCAGAAATAGATATTCCGGCATAGGGATTGATCTCCATTTTATTGCAAAAGTGGCGAACAGAAAAGGCGATACACGCGCAAAGTGCTGTCCAGAAAAATGCAATCCAGTCACTGCCAAACAGCTTGCAAAAACCTCCACATGCTAGCCCGGCAGCAATAGCGGACAGATAAAACGAATAATGGCGGTGGTGTTCCAGTTTTTGAATACGCTCTAGCTCAGCCTCATACATTTGCAGGGAATATTTTTCTTCCATTGCCCGCCAAGACAGCTTGCTGATGGCGGAGATTACCGTCATATTTACACCGTGATGCCGACATTTGCGAAAACTCGTATACGAATGGTCATCATCGCTGATATTGAGCATCAGTGTTGTATACATAATATGCATATGGATCTTTTCTTCCGGAATACCCATAAAGGCAGCTGCCCGCGTCATGTCGCGAGCAATACGGTTGGTATCGGCACCGCTTTCCATGAGAAGCTGTCCTGTATGTAAAAGCAGGTGCAGTTTATAGCCGATTTTAGCGTAAGGGTCCTGAAAAATATGTTCGCCAGTCTTGGTCATGATCACTACTCCTTTATCTTAGAATAGAACTATTCTACATATAAATCAAATGCCTATTTTTCATAAAACCAATTACTTTTGCTTATCGCTTGGAAAAAAGCCATTGGTTTGTCTCATTCTTTGTTTTATTTCGACAAGGAATAGAGAAAAACATGCTGAAGCCTAAATTATTCATACTTTGGGCTGTCAAGCGTTTACTCCTATATGCTCAAAAAGAAGCTTTCCTTGGTGACCCCAATAGTGAGTAAAGGGCTGCGGATAAAATCCCAGTCCTTTACTTATTGGTGTATTTTGGTATAATATTTTAATAGGTGCTATCATAAAACGGTAGGCGGTCAATCTTGCCCCCAAAAGGGGGGGATGCCCATGAATGAGACGAATGTAACATTGTTGCTTTTCATTGTTCTTGTGGTATTTTTGCAAAAAAAGTAACCGCCCTCCAGCTCGCAACTTGAGGCGGTAAACTTTTTACTTATACATTTTGGGGCTGACCGCTTATCGGTAGCACCTTGTTTATATTTATTATAACCATAATTCAAAAAAATATCAAACGTAATTTTTTTGTTGCCTATATAGACAAGGTAAGGTATGAGAGATCGATGGATGATTTTTATTGCTTAAATTTTTAAGATGGTTGATTGTAACTATGTTTAAGAAGTTTGAGGTGGAAATATGGATAGTATCAGAGAATTGATTGAAAGATTATACTCTAAAAATAATAAAGTTGCATATCAAGCATTACAGTTATTAGAAGCTGAAAGCGAAAAATCCAATGCTGTCTATAAATTTTTCGATAAGTTTGCTGAAATGATTGAGGATAGTAATTCATATATCAGAACTAGAGGTATTACTTTAATATCTACTAATGCTAAATGGGATACGGAAAATAAAATTGATGAAATTATAGATGATTACTTAAAGCATATTTTAGATACTAAACCAATTACAGCAAGGCAGTGTATTAAGGCATTGCCGAGTATTGCAAAATATAAATCGGATTTGGTTGAATGTATTAGAGAAGCTTTAATGAAAGCAGATATAATGATATATGGTGATAGTATGCAATCATTGGTGTATAAGGATATTTTGTCCTCGTTAAAGAAAATCAACAAAGACATGGGGAACTAATTGCATAAATAAGGAAAATTGTCCATTTGTTTTGTTGGGCTCTCCTAATAGGAGAGCTGTCGCACAAGCGACTGAGAGGTTAACGTCTCCATCTTCCAATAAATTTATAGACAAAGTGAAGTGTACTTTTGTCTGTCAATCGTTTGTTCCCAACTGTTGACAATGTATAACATTTGATTTATGATAAACAATATAAAGGTGCTACCGATAGACGGTTCACCTGACAAAAGATATAGGGCAATCATTAAAGATTAACCGCTAAACTCTGGCCGGAGGGGCGGTTATCTCTTTTTTATTGCGATAATGTAACCTGTAGCCAGTATTAGTAATACATAAAGCTCCAAAGTTCCCATATGCTCACCCCATTTCTGTGGGGAAGGTGAACCGCCTACCGTTATCGTAGCACCTATCTGCATTATAACAAATAATGTCAAAATAGTGCAAGGATAAATAGTAATGTGGCAATCAATATATGCTTAAAAAGGAAACTCCTGCTGAATTCTGTATGAATTTGGCAGGAGTTTTGAGCGTTTATGAGAATATATAGATTTAATAGTTAAAATTTTGATGGCAGGTTGAGGCGGGAAAAGTGTCGGAGGTAATGTCTTAGGAAAAATCGACAAGATCTACGTCCCCGTGCCGTCAATTTATTTTCTGTTGTCTTTTTTAGGTATTGTTTTCACAATAAATGTCCCTTAGTGTTTCAAAAAATCTGATGAACCCGCAATCTATTTGCTGAAACGGTAGGGGGGATAGTTTAGAAAGGGGATACAATGTCAAAAGTTAAAAATGAACACTATGTTCCTAGAATATACCTTGAAAATTTCTCGGGTAAAAAAAAGCAAGTTTATGTATACGATAAGAGTTTAGACATTCAATTTAAAACTGGTGTTAAAAATATAGCTTGTGAAAAAGCATTTTATGATTTTCCTAATCAGGATAATGAAGAACAAATTGTTGAAAAAATGTTTTCCGAAATAGAAGGTGACTTTGCGAAGACATTAAAAAATTTATTGAATTTAGCTCATAAGAAGACCAATATACCAGAAGATTTTAAGGCTGTTTTTTCGCCTTATGTTGTAATACAGATGTTAAGAACACTTGACTTTAGATTGCAATTTAGAGAAACGATGGAAAAAGGCATGAAAGCTTTAAGTTACATATTTCTTAAAAATAATAGACCTGATCTAGAGGGGGCAAAATTTAATATAAAAGTGAAGCCTGAAATAGAATCAGTTTTGCAAGCAAAATTTATGTTCACTAAAGATACGATTAGCGAATATGCTTCAGTACTTGCAAATCATGTATGGGTGATAGGTTATTCAGAAAAGAAAATGGCATTTTATACTTCTGATAACCCTGTTGTTGTGATACCTCACAAAGAATCAGATATCTTTTCTTATGCCGGAATTGCATCAGAAGATGTTGAAATTGCATATCCGCTAGATCCGTATCATATTCTTTTAATGTATCATCAATCCCATTATAAGAAAAATCCTTTGTTGGCTAGTTTTTTGAAGGATAGAACTATTTTACCTCTTTTTCATGATAATGTTACTTTCTATAATAGTTATCAAGTTACGAACAGTACTCGCCAAATTTACTCATTTGATGATGACTTTAATCTTGCAAAAAAGATTTGTCAAGATAATCCAGGGTATACTAATCCAAATCGTTCCAGAGTATGTATTGAAAATCCTCTTTTACCACAAGATTTTAATAAGTAGAATAGATAGGTGACGCGTATTTTTGTATATAAATTTATGCTGAAAATAGCTAAGTTACTAGACAAGGTGACGCGTACTTCTGTCTAAGTTTTTATGTAAGAATATATATGCCTTTTTTATTAGCAAGTTTTTGACAACATTATCGTAACAAAAGGGATTATCACGCTGGAGATAATTTGAAAAAAACCAACAAAAAAACATGATTTTCATCATAAAAATCATGTTTCATTCTACTTTTACTTGCAATCCCTAAAAAGTGTAATATAATTAGAAATAGGTGGAAATTAAAAAAGTCGCCGTGTCCTGAGAGTGGTGGAACACTCTGAGGCACGAGCAGGTGTACTAGCACCTACACGTAACAGCTAGCTGTCTACGACGACAATTTATTATACCGTGCTTTTCTCTTGGTGACAAGGGAGATGATTTGTTCGGTATGATGTGATTGAAGTTTTGGCAGGGGGCTTAGCGTCTGCATGCAATTAAGATATAGCAAAGCGCATGTGTAGGTTGGATAAACCCGCGCATGCGCTTTTTTGATTTCCCCTGAAACAAACTGTAGGTTGGTTTCTCCTGCTAAATTTTATATGAATTTGGCAGGAGTTTTTTCTTTTTTAGGGAACGGATAAAAATGTAAAATATTGAGTATGAACGAATTTAATTAAGAGTATAGAAGGAGTTTATAATGCAACAAAAATCACGAATACTTTTCATTGATAATTTAAAGTCTCTCGTTATTATTCTTGCTGTTTTAATACATGCCGCGGTTACCTATAGCGGGATAGGAAGTTGGTATTATAAAGAACAGCCTGAGCAAGGTTTAATTTCGATGCTGTGCTTTTTCGTTCTCCAGACCTTTAGCCAAGCGTATTCTATGGGGCTAATGTTCCTACTAGCTGGTTATTTTGCAGCGGTGTCCTATGAACGAAAAGGTTGTACAAAGTTCATTAAGGAGCGTCTTATTCGTTTAGGCGCTCCGACATTGCTATATATGTTAGCAATTACTCCATTTATGTACTACTTAATTGATTGGCATAATATCAGGACACAAGGTTCGTTGATAGAAACTTACCTCAACTATGTGCTCAGTCTCCAATTTATTGGAGGAACAGGCCCGTTATGGTTTGCTTTGGCATTACTGATTTTTTCAATAGTATATGCGCTTATTCGAGGGAGGAATCGCGGACTTCAACCTGCTGATAAGTCTTTCTCTCTTGCTATAGTGGTTAAACTTATTCTTCTGCTCACGACCAGTACCTTTGTTATTCGCTTTGCCTCGCCACTTGATACATCTGTTTTTAATATGCAATTATGCTATTTTGCTCAATACATTATTTTGTTTTCTTTTGGTATTCATGCGCAGAAAAATGATTGGTTCTCGAAAATCGAATATCGTTTTGGTAAAAAGTGCATAGTGACAGCCGTTATTCCTGGAATCTTATTTTTGCTAAGTATTGCTTATTTTGGTGGAGCTTTAGAAGGTAACTCAGATGTTTTTAAGGGTGGATTCCACTGGCAAAGTCTGGCGTTTAATTTTTGGGAATCTGTTACTGGTGTATGCATGTCGGTAGGGCTGATTGCTTGGTTCCGACAAAACGCTAATTGGCAGAATCAATTACTAAAAAAAATATCGGATAGTGCATTTGCTGTGTATGTCTTTCAAGCTCCTATCCTTGTTTTAGTAGCACAGATAATGCAAATCTTGATTCTTCCTCCTCTTTTAAAGTTTTTAGTACTTTCCGTACTTGCGTTGCCAATAGCGTTTTTAGTAGCCCAAGTTATTAAAATGATACCGCTATTTCGTACCATTACTAAATTTTGATTAGTAGGTTCCTAAAGTCATATGTCAATGGATGTTTTGGATCTCCTGAGATAAGGTGATGGTTATTGTTCTTTGGAGTGTAGTCTTTTACGTAAAATTTTATTAAGAGAAAAACTGTCCTTTTGTATTCTGGTAAGAAATAAGGATAGGATCGATTTGTTTTTTAGAATGACATCAATTGCTTGCATTTTTTGAATGAAAAATCTGGCAATTGTGCCTACCAAGAGGGATGCTATAATGGTTCCTTCTCGAATACCATCTAATTCATGGAAAAGATAAAATGAAATAATTATCCCAATTACAACAAGAGAAAAATCAAAACAGATTTTTATTCTTCCAAAGTCCTTATGAAATACTCTTGAAATTGCTAATATAACGCCCTCTCCTGCCAATATAAGTACATTGGCAGTTACTTCTATGCTTATTCCGAAAGCAAGAATAATACAGCTTAACAGTAAAAGCAGCCATTGTATAATAATATGATTGACCTGTATCCCTGAGACAAGATACATTGTAAAATCCGTAAATATGCTAAAAACTACAGCGACTATTAACTGTAGTACTTGTATTAATTCAAACTCACGTCTTAACAAAATGATTTGAGCGATGATAAATACAATATGCATAATAAAAGTAAATTCACCCATTGTCAAAGGAAGGCCTAAACTTAATACATAAGGGACACATGAAATTGGGGAGGTTCCTAAAGTTGCTTTAGTAGATAAAGCAACGCCAAAAGCCATAATAAATAATCCAATTACAAATAAAATATATCTTTCAATTAATTCATTTTTTAACATAAAAACATCTCTTTTCACGATATCTAGCAATAAACTATACACGAATTTAATCTGCAGATAAATTCGTGTATAGTTTAAATAACATTTCTAAAAAAAATTTTTGCTTTTCTTCTGATATATTGACGAATGCCATTTTTTCTAGTTTCTTAAAAATTTCATCAATTTCGTTTGATTTTTTCTCCCCTTTATCAGTAAGAAAAACATATAAGGATCTACGATTTCCATTCAGTTGTTTGCGTTCAATGAGTCCCGCATTTTCCATTCGTCCTAAAATACCTGTAACAGTAGCAGGCTCTAGTTCACATGATTGGCTAATTTTTTTTTGTTCAGAGCCGTTATTAGTTTTTAAAAATTCTAGTATTTTAGGCTGCCCTGGAGAAAGGCCAATTTTAGCAACTTCAGATAATGTTTTTTTATAAAAGCTTGTATGGGTGATTAAGAGTAAATAATGTAATGATTTTTCCAAATGTATTACCTCTTTTAATATGAGCATGCTAATAATTAGCATGCTCACTATTGCTATAGATATATTAATTCTAATTTATTTAATTGTCAAGAAAATACAGAAGTAAATATTGAAAAATGAATTTGTGCAAGGTTATCATCAAGTGAAAATCATAGTGCGACAGCCCTTTTCTCTATGCAATTAACTACAAGAATCATGCCGGGATGTGCGGCCATAATCATAGCTTTTTGTATATTTGTGTCATCGGCTTCATACCTATATGTAGGATATTTTTTATGTTATAGGAGGTTGGCGGATGTCAGAGAAAACGGTTAATATCCCTATCTCGTTGTTTGAGTCTCTTGAAGGCAGATATTTTGTCGGGCAGACTGAACTGTTGAATTTTGGCAATGGTACAAATGCGGTGGGGAGATTATTTAACCCTACGCATTCTCGGGTGAATTTATTTGTAAATGTAATTACGATTTCTAACTTAACCCAAACTGATTTTTTGGCTCAAATTTGGTTTAATGCCGAACTGCCAGAGCCAGGGACTGTTTCTAGATTAGTAACGCCGGCTAACACGGCATTATGCCCGAGACCGAGACCGGAAGTAGTGTTACAGTTTGCGCAAAATCTTCAGGGTACTCCAATCGGGGGCGCCAATCCTTTTGATCGAGTGATTCCGCCGATAACGACGGTTGTAGATGAGGAAGATGGAAAGTTTATTCTTCCGCCGGGAGGTTCTTTTGCTATCTTTTTAGTCGGACAGGGAAGTATTTCTCTACAGGCTCGGATTGCTTTTGGTTGGTGGGAAACAAGGGGAGACAGTGGGGTTTACAATTAAGGCAAGGTGACGCGTATAATAGTAGAAGCTCTAATACTTAGCCAAAATAGAAGGAATTGAATAGTAGATAAAGAAATATCTAAAGTGAATAAGTTGTTCTAATTCAATACTCATCAAGGAATATGAGAACATGGATGAATAGAGTATGTTCTTAAAAGATGGTCTAAATAATCTAGATGATGAAAGGCGGATCGAAGATGAAGAAAAGTAAAGTGGTAATGACCGGGAGGCTTATGGCTCCAGCTTTAGATCGCATACAAGAGGTTTGTGAGGTTAGAGCATGGGAAAAAGTTGATCCAATTCCGCGCGAAAATTTATTTGAATGGCTTAAAGACGCTGAAGGCCTTGTTGTGACAGGAAATATTCAGGTTGATGAAGAGCTTTTGCAGCATGCACCAAGCCTTAAGGTGATTGTTCAATCAGCAGTTGGTTATGATAATATAAATATTGAAGCTTGCACACGGCGGGGTATTTTATTTGGCAATACACCAGGGGTTCTTGTTGATGCAACCGCTGATCTGGCATTTTCGCTACTATTGTGTTCGGCGCGACGAATTCATGAGGGGTGGGAGTCTGTACGTACTGGTTCTTGGCATTCAGGGTGCAAGATTCCTTTTGGAATTGACCTAGCTGGTAAGACTCTTGGTATAGTAGGTATGGGACAAATCGGAGTTGCGGTTGCGAAGAGGGCAAAGGCTTTTGGTATGAAGATTATTTATTATAATCGTAATCGTCGTTCGAATGATAATGAGATCGGTGCAATTTATGAATCTTTTCATGGTTTGTTGGAGCAGTCTGACTATGTTATTGTGTTGACACCTTTATCTAAGGAAACAAGAGGTTTGTTTGGGCGGGAGCAATTTAAGAAGATGAAGTCTACAGCCTATTTTATTAATGTTTCACGCGGCCCAGTTGTAGATACTGATGCGTTATTAGATGCTTTGAGAACAGGCGAAATCGCTTATGCGGCACTTGATGTGACTGATCCAGAACCGTTGCTAGGAGACCATCCATTGCTAACGCTTCCAAATATTCTGATTACCCCGCATATTGGCAGTGCTACTATAGAAACCCGTACTGCAATGGCACAACTAACGGCTGATAATTTACTTGCGGGATTGTCAGGTGAGCCATTGCCTGCTTGCGTGAATGCTAATGAGGTTAAATGAAATTTGCTAATACATGGTTTTATCTTTTGCTTAAAAAAGCCCAACTATAAAATTTATATCATAGTTGGGCTTTCCTCTATTTTGTTTAGTTGTCGACAGGCTAGAATAATGTTTAGTCTTGAACGTGGTCTTTTATTATTTTTAAGTTTGGCATAATTTTTTTGTCAATAATAATCCATACAGCAAAAAATGCTATTATTAATATAGGTATTGTTATCATAAGATTACCTACAAAAGCTTTATAGATAAAAAAGGTAATTGGCATTGTCGTACCTGTAAAAGAACTAATCATCATCCCGTTAGGAATGCTGTCACCTAAACCAACTGTTTGAGCCGCAGTGGTTACAATCGATGCGGTCCATGTCCCAAAATAGAAATAAGGTATAAATGCAATTGTACATAAGATAATACTGCGAAATATATTCCCATTTGTTACTGCGACACACATCGCTACTTTATATGGCAATGCACCTAAATCAGCAAAAGGTAAAAAATTATTTCCGGGAAGAATAACGGCAAGAGCAATTAATATTGGCACCATTAATAAAGCAGTAGTAATGACGGCGGGATCTCCAAATAATACCGCAGGATCTAAGCCAATAAATATGCTTCTACCATGTAATTTTTCATCTGTTAATTTCTTTGCTTTTTCAGAAATAGGTTTTAACCCTTCAACAAATAAATGCGTCATTCGTGGTAATAACAACATGGCAGCCGCCATGTTTATACCAAGGCCGAGTGCCTTATAGATATTATAATCAGCAAAAATACCAATAAACGTACCTAAAATCAAACCAATGACAAGCGGTTGACCAAAAACACCTAAGTATTTGCGAAGTGTTTCCATATTGAAATCAATTTTATTCAATCCAGGTAATTTATCGAATAATAAGTTAAGCGGCGCAACTACAGGTAAATTCATCAAGGCATGGAGAGCTGGGATGGTTACGCCTGGTATTTTATAATAGTTACTGACTAAGGGAGCCGCCCAGTCGGCCATTTTGAACATGACTAATGCAGTGCAAGCAGCTGCAGCTACTGAAATAAGTATGCTGTTGGTTGCAAAATATACAAGGGTTCCCATTGTTAACCCGTGGTGATAATTCCAAATATCTACACTTAATGTATTCGTTTTATTAAGCAACAACAATATAATGTTAACGGACATAATTGCTAATACAACAATAGGGACGATCGGCGAGCTCCATCCAATTGCTGCTACAGTGCCAAAGCCCATATCAATGACATTTAAATGAACGCCCATATGTGTGACCATTGCTTTTGTTGCTGGTCCCAAACTTTTAGCCATGAATTCAATGACTATCTTTAAGCCAGTAAATGCAGCCCCAACGATCAGGGCGCTTTCTAGTGCTTTACCGAAAGATACCCTAAAGACGATGGCAATTAGAAAAATAACAACTGGAAGTAATACAGTTGGTCCTGTATCAATAATACCCTTAAAGATCGCAAAAAAATCCATAATAATACACCTCTTAATTTTTTTATTCATTTACAAAAATAGAAGTAGAAAAATTGCTGCTAGCATCGTAGGAAAAGAAATTCTAAACGAGGCAAAAAGGGATTACACCAATTTTGATGAAGAAGGAAAATCTTAAAAAAATAAAAAAATGAGAAAATTCTACCAATTACATAGTATAGAAATAAGAATGCGATGTAAAATTAAAAAAAATGATTGTTGATGATTCAATAAAATGATGAAGTATTTATTGAAATTATGATAAATAAATAAAATTCAAAGGTACAATGATTAGCAAGAACCGGGATTGGTTTCCCGATAATCAGCAGCAAATTCGGCTTGTTTCTGACGGGGGATACCGATTCATAAGCCTTTACGCTGTAGGCAATGAAGTTTCTAGGACAAAGCAAGGGATTAATGAAAAGGGCTTTGCCGTTGTTAGCTGAATTTACGCTCAAAGATTTATTTGACGGTAAGGTGGATTTATCCTAGGTTGAATGATTTAACAATATTGCGCACATGGTTTGGTTATTTTTAATAGAACCCGGGATGTTGTCTTTTGGCATTAAACCTACACAGAGCCATTGTCGTATTTACTTTCTAGCTATGTTATAATAATAAAACTATAAATCCTAATAAATTTAATCGTGCAGGGGAGTAATACTATGCTGTCGGAAGAGGTCATAAAACATCAAGCGGCTACAGGGTCGTCTTATAAAAAGGGTTGTTATTATTACGAGACAGGCCATGTAGATAATATCGAGTTTTTTTCAAATGAAAATTTATTTGTGGCTCAAGTTCTAGGACGCGAAATTTATGACGTTTCCATAGAATTTGATACGCATAACAAAATAAAAAGCTATGATTGTGATTGTCCCGCTTTTTATGAGTATAACGGGGCGTGCAAGCATATTGTAGCGGTACTGAAGACGATCAAAGATGAATGGGATAACTATTTTTCTAAAGAAAGTAAGGTTATTCGTTTTTCAGATAAACAAATGAAACCAAAGGTCGAGTTATCAAGACATGCACAGGAAATGTTGAGATTTTTTATGCAAAAGTCTGCGGCTAGGCAGGGGGAAATATCTCCTACCCCTGTTCGTCTTACTGCCACCTACACATTTTTCATTGGTTCTGGGCATAAGCAAAGTTCACTGAAATTCTCGATTGGTACTGAACGGATGTATGTAGTGAAGCATATCCCACAGTTGATGGAAGCACTAGAAACCAATCAAGTTTTGTATTATGGAAAGAATTTTGCTTTTGAACCAGAGAACATGGTATTTGATACAGAATCACAGCAACTTGTAGATCTGCTGTATCAAAGCTATATAGAAGAAAAACAGCGTAGTAGCTGGAACTATTATGCGAGTTATGGATCGGTTTTCTCTGATGCCAGGCATTACGCACTGACCAATCGTACGTTGCAGCAGTTTTTTACCTGCATGGCTGATCAAGCATTTGATGTAGAAATGAATGATGAACAGATTAAAGGGATTACCATTGAACGTGGGCGGCCTCAGCTGAATCTGACGCTTAATCATATCAAAGGTGGTGTCCGTCTGGCACTTGATCTAGCGCCAAGGGAAGTTCTATATGGACTAGATGCCGATTTTGAGTATATATATTATCAACAAAAAATTTATCAGGTGGATGCTGAGTTTTCCCAATATATAAAACCAATCCTCAATTGTTTTTCAGCAGAGCGCGCAGTAAGTGTAGATATACCGGAAAGCAGTGCTTCAGAGTTTTTCTCAGGAATGCTACCTGCGCTTGAAAAAATCAGTTCGGTTAAGCTTAAATCTAATGTTTTAGCGAAGTACTCGCGCCAGAATCTTGATAAAGCAGTGTATTTAGATAAGCTCGAGGGTGGCATGAGCGCTCGAATTGAATTTCGTTATGGAGAAAAGGTACTGCAGCTTAAGGATGATAAAGTGCAAGGTGAAATCATGATTAACGGTAAGGTGCTTTTACGTTCTACAGTGGAAGAAATGCAGTTATTAAATTTGTTTCGCAAGTATAATTTTTCTTGGGAAAATGGACAATTGGTACAATTGGACGAAGAACAGGTTTATTTGTTTTTGCAGGAGGGAATTGTTGGATTAAAGGACATTGCTGAAGTTTTTTATACGGATGCGTTTAAAAGTATTCGGATTAAAGAGAATAGCAGTATTTCCGCAGGGGTTCGTCTTAATACAGAGACTGATATGCTGGAACTTTCGCTGAGCTATGAAGATATCTCGCTTACGGAACTTATGGAGCTCTTAAGTGCCTATAAGGTAAAAAAACGGTATCATCGTTTGCAGAATGGGGCGTTTATTCCGCTTGATTCACCAGAATTTGAGGTTAGTGCAAGGATGCTTACCCAGCTTGGTGTCCGTTCAAGTGATTTACAGAAGAAAGTCATTGAACTTCCGAAGTATCGAGCGTTATATTTAGATAGCTTGGCTCGCGAAACTGGTGAATTTCATATGGAACGCAGCAGTGCTTTTAAGAAAATGGTACAGGACATAAAAGAACCAGAGGATGTAGAATATCAGGTTCCAGAGGGCATCCAGGGTAAACTCAGAGGCTATCAGAAAACAGGCTTTAAATGGTTAAAGTCTTTGGCGAGTTATGGCTTTGGCGGTATTTTAGCAGATGATATGGGATTGGGAAAAACCTTGCAGGTGCTTACCTTTTTGTTATCTGAAAAGACGGATACGGCGCAGCCTTCGCTAGTCATTGCACCGACGACGCTTGTCTATAATTGGGAAGAGGAAGTGCAAAAATTTGCGCCAGACCTAAGAGTTTTGGTGGTATCAGGTAATCCAGAAGAGCGGGCAGTGCAACTTCAGGAAATTGACGAAGTGGATTTGGTCGTAACCTCGTATGCCTTGATTAAGCGGGATATTGAGTTTTATGAAAAAAAGAAATTTCTGTATTGCTTTTTAGACGAAGCACAGCATGTGAAAAACCCGAATACGTTGAATGCGAAAACCGTAAAAAAAATTAGAGCTAAAAATTATTTTGCGCTAACAGGCACGCCGATTGAGAATACCTTAACAGAGTTATGGTCAATTTTTGATTTTATTATGCCGGGCTACTTGCAAAATCATAAAGCCTTTACCAGTAAGTTTGAGCAGCCTATTGTAAAAAATCAGGATAAACAAGCCCTCAGTGAACTTAGTCGCCATATCAAACCCTTCATTATGCGGCGGATGAAAAAAGCCGTGCTTAAGGAACTGCCGGAAAAAGTGGAAAGTAAACTAAGCTGCGAGATGACAGCTAAACAGACCAAGCTTTATACTGCGTGGGCGTTGCAGGCGAGAAAAGAGCTTGAAACTGAAATTGCCGCACAGGGGTTTTCAAGAAGTCAAATAAAAATTTTAGCGTTGCTCACAAGGTTAAGACAGCTTTGCTGTCATCCATCCTTATTTATTGAGGATTATTATGGCGGCAGCGGAAAGCTTGAAGTTTTTAAGGAGATTATCAAAGAGGCAGTAAGCGGTGGTCATAAGGTACTTGTTTTTTCTCAGTTTACAGGTATGCTAGCGATGATTAAAGAAGAGTTAGTCAATATGGAGATATCCCATCATTATTTGGACGGATCAACGCCCGCGGAAGAGCGGATCAATTTGGTCCATTCCTTTAATGCTGGCGCTAAAGATGTATTCCTCATTTCACTTAAAGCAGGCGGTACAGGACTGAATCTGACAGGGGCGGATACGGTTATTCATTATGATCCATGGTGGAATCCTGCGGTAGAGGATCAAGCAACAGATCGAGCGTATCGTATTGGACAGAAAAATTCAGTACAGGTATACAAATTTATTGCGAAAAATACAGTGGAAGAAAAAATCTACGAACTGCAAAAGAAAAAACGAGAAATGATTGACAGCTTAATAGAGCCTGGAGAAAATTTCTTGACGAAACTAAGTGAAGAAGAAATCCGTAAGTTGTTTGTTCTCTAGACAGGGTGATGTATAGTTCATCAATTATCTGGCAAACTGTTCTGGAGTTGCAAATCTTTATCATTTTAGCAGGAATTTTAATTTCTTGTGATAATTTGTAAATTTAGTAGTGAAATAAAGTTTCTGGTTGACCTAGAAATAAATTTATACGAGGAGTGTTTACTTTGGAATATCGCGTAGAGAAAGACTCTATTGGAGAAATTAAGGTACCGGCCGATAAATTATGGGGCGCTCAAACACAACGTAGCTATGAAAATTTCCAAATTGGGACTGAAAAGATGCCAATGGAATTGGTACATATCTTTGCTATCTTAAAATGTGCCGCTGCTAATGTGAATAAAGAATTAAATTTGATTGATGCCATTCGGGCAGATGCGATTATAAAAGCTTGTGGTGAAGTGCAAGCTGGCAAACTGGATGCACATTTTCCTTTGGCAGTATGGCAAACGGGCAGTGGAACACAGTTTAATATGAACGTGAATGAAGTGATAGCCCATCGGGCAACACAGATATTAGATGAAGCGGGCGTACATATCAACATTCATCCTAACGATCATGTAAACCGCTCACAAAGTTCAAATGATATATTTCCAACATCGCTTCACGTTGTAGGGTTAACACTCATCAAAAAGAGTTTATTTCCAGCTATAGATGGCTTAATCGATACCTTAGAAGCTAAATCGGCAAAATATATGGAAATTGTAAAAATAGGTCGTACCCATCTTATGGACGCTACGCCACTTACTTTGGGACAAGAAATCAGTGGTTGGGCTCGGATGTTAAAACGTAATAAAGAAATGCTGCAGGTTGGTGTTGAGTTTTTACGTGATTTAGCAATGGGGGGAACTGCCGTAGGTACGGGAATCAATACGCATCCAGAGTTTGCTGTAAAGGTCGCAGCTGAAATTAGTAAATTAACAAAGGAAAAATTTCAAACAGCACCCAATAAATTTCAAGCCTTGTCCAGCAAAGATGAAATTGTTGCTGTACATGGGCTATTAAAAGCGCTAGCAGCTGATCTTATGAAAATTGCGAACGATGTACGTTGGCTCGCTAGTGGCCCACGTTGCGGAATTGGTGAAATCACGATTCCAGCCAATGAACCTGGAAGTTCCATCATGCCATCAAAAGTAAATCCAACCCAAGCAGAAGCGCTCACAATGGTTGTTACCCAAGTTTTTGGCAATGATACAACCATCAGTTTTGCGGCTAGTCAAGGAAATTTCCAATTGAATGTATTCATGCCAGTCATCGCGTATAATCTCATTCAAAGCATAAGATTACTAAGTGATAGTATAAATTCATTTAATCATAACTGTGCCATCGGCATCGAGCCCAATCTGCAAACAATAAATTCCCATTTACATCAATCTCTTATTTTAGTTACAGGGCTAGTGCCTTTAATTGGTTATGATAAATCAGCTGAAATTGCAAAGAAAGCGGCAAAAGAGGGCATCACCTTAAAAAAATCCGCATTAGCATTAGGTTATGTAAATGAAACTGACTATGAACACTATATGGATGTAAATCATTTGATAAAACCTGAGTAAGCAGGTATATTCAATAACTGTATACCAATTCTTTTAAGTTTTAATTAGCCCTAAAGCCCATGGAAACTATCGGCTGTAGATAGTCTTACAGGCTTTAGGTCTAATTTATCATTGTAGAATAATGCTCCTCCACAAGCTCTAGACGTATTTATTTCACGCTTGCTACTCCAAAGTAAGTTACCTATTACTCTTTGATTTGTGTTAACATAAAGGATGAAAGAAAATCATAGCATTTTTATCAAAATAAAAAATAAACGATAGGTAGTAATAAATATATGCAAACATTGTTCAACGCACTAATTTTAAGTGTAACAGAGATCTTTTATCTAGTTGGAGTACTCATCGCAGTAGGAACATTACTAGGTTGGATTCAATCTATTTCAAATAAATGGGCTTATCAAGCATTTGGTAAAATAGGCATTTTGTTAACTGGTTTTATAGGAACACCAATACATGAAGCCGGTCATGCCATTATGTGTTTATTATTTGGACATAAAATCAACTCCATAAAATTTTTTACGATGAGTCCGAACACAACAACACTTGGCTATGTAAATCATAGCTTTAACAAACATAATCTATATCAAGCAAGCGGAAATTTTTTCATCAGTCTAGGACCACTTTTTAGTGGAACAACAGCGATACTATTTTTTATGTATTTGCTAGAACCCAGTACTTTTAACGCACTGCAAAGGTATGTAATAACCGCACCTTTAGCTCACAATACAATCCTGAGTCTTATCGAATGGTCGGGGCGTTCTATGGCTGTCGTGTATACAGGAATATGCAGTAGCAAAAATGTTGGTTCTCCTAGCTTTTGGCTATTTTTAGTATTGACAATATGTACAGCATCACATATTGCCTTGAGTAAGGAAGATATAAAAAATGCGATATCGGGGTTGGTTGTCACATTATTTACGGTTGTGATAATCAATATGGTTGCGGTGTTCGGGGAAATAGAGACGCTAAAATACGTGCTAATCGTTGCCAAATACAATATATATTTGATTTCGGTGCTATCTGTAGCCATCGGATTTTCCCTCATAACAGCATTCATTATGGGCCTAGCATATAAAATAAAAAGCTTAATGATGCGTTGACTACTTCAAAATTATAAAATCCCAGTTGCCATTAAAATAAGGCATCTGGGATTTATTTATTGCGTAGTGAAATCTCATTTGTAATCAGCGTGTTGGCTATCTGTTTTTTTGTGCTAAAAGATCGATAATGATGGTAATTCCCATGCCGGAACAGGAAGCATTGTAAGCTGTAGCTAATTGATCTAATTCTAAAATGATTTTGGGTGTTATGCCGTGTTCCGCAAAAATTTTATCTGCACGAATTCGCGTATCGTTTCCAGCCCTTAAAAGAATGCAGGGATCCCTAATGACAGCCCATTTTTCAATGCAATTAACTTCAAGAGAAATGTTGTATCCCTCGTATATCTTGCTCTTTGCCTTTCAATACTTCTTCGCGTAAGGATTGCCAGATCAGTTGAAATAATTCATTATAGCGAAGTGTCGTGCGAATTTTTGCTATATCACGTGGCCTTGGCAGGTCAATATCAATGATCGCTTTTATCGTGCCGGGATGGGCGGTCATAATCATAATGCGGTCGCTGACACAAAGTGCTTCATCGATACTATGGGTAATAAAGACCGTGGTCTTTTTGGTACGATCCCAGATTTCGAGAAGTTCTTGTTGGAGAATGATGCGATTTTGTTCATCTAAAGCGCCGAAGGGCTCATCCATGAGGAGTATTTCCGAATCATTGGCAAAGGCTCTGGCTACGCTGACTCGTTGCTTCATGCCCCCAGAAAGCTGGCAAGGATAGGCCTTCATAAATTTTTCTAGGCCGATCATTCTAATATAGTATGTGGCTGTTTCGTAGCGCTGCTTTTTTGATATCCCGCGCATTTTTAATCCATACGCCACGTTATCTATTACATTCATCCAGGGGAAAATAGATTGCTCTTGAAAGACCACTGAACTTAGCGGGCGGGTGTCATCACGTGAATTGATGGAAATGGTGCCAGAGGATGCTGTTTCCAGACCAGCTAAAATACGCAGCAAAGTAGTTTTCCCACAGCCACTAGGCCCGACGATAGAGAAAAATTCGCCATTTGGTATTTTCAGATTGATATCGGTGATTGCTGGGACATTGCCTTGGGGCGTTTGAAAGATCTTGCTTACCGCATCAATTACGATGCGTTTTTTTATTTGGCTCATCGTGATTCTTCCACACCTCCTATTGTTTCCATGGTAGAGCTAGCCGTTCTAACCAATCTAAAATAAGGGAAAAAATATAGCCGAGTACCGATAGCATAATCAGGGCGACGAACATTCTTTCGATATCAAACATGTCATACGCGCGCCAGATCATCCAACCGATTCCCGCCTGCGCTGCCGAGAGTTCAGCGGCTACGATTAAAATCAAGGCCATGCCCATGCCGAGTTTTAGACCAGCAAAAATCATCGGTAAAGCGCCCGGTAGTGCTACGGTTAAATAAAAGTTTCTGCGATTGGCACCAAAGCTTTTGGCTACATCGAGATAGATTTTATCGATATTCAAAACACCAGTTAGTGTATTGATTACGACCAAATAGAAAACGCCAATGGCAATGGTAAAAATTTTTGAAGTTTCACCAAGCCCGAAAATTAATAGAATTAGTGGCATCAAGGCGAGTTTAGGAATGGGATAGGTTGCATTGATCATTGGTTCTAGTGACGACCGTACCCACGGCGATAGTCCCATGGCAATGCCAATTACAATGCCGGGGATGGCACCAACGGCAAACCCTAAGAGGATTCTCTGGACGCTGATGGCTGTGTGATAGAGTAATTCGCCGGATAAAAGCAAGGGGAGGAAGGCTTTCATAATAAAATAGGGACTGGAAAATAATCGAATATCAATGGCATTCATTCTAGCTAACAGTTCCCAAAGAAGTAATAGCGTTAACGGCGATAGGATAGACATAATGCGAAGAATGGTTAAGTTGTTCATTTGTATTTTCATGTGCTTACCTCACAAAGCATTCAGTGTGATGCTTTTGGTTTATTTATAAGGCCCTAAGATTTTTAAGGCAAAGTCAACAAAACGATGATCGATTACATCATAGAGCTGAATATCCGAGGTTAATAGATTGTTTTGTTTATACCAAGCCAAATCTAAGGCAATGCCTTTGGTTTTTAAATAGCCATCAGGATTTAAGCCAGTTGGATACATTTTTTCATATAATACTGGATCTTTGACAACGGAATATTTGCAAAGAATATCAATGATTTCCGACCGGTTTTTATCCTTAAAGAAAGCATCATTATAATCACGAACAGATTTTATATAGGCGGTCATAAAGCGATTGGCTACTTCGGTATTTTTGGTTAAACCTGTGCCAAATACCAGTAATGCGGTTTGGGCATCGGGATCGTATTCGATTGGATCTTTCCAAGGGGATAAGATTCCTTTGCTGATCCCTTGGGTAATAAACGGTTCAATGACCATCGCGGCATCGATGCTCTGATTGCTTAAGGATACCAGCATATCAGGGAAGGAACGAATCACTTGTACATCGACATCTTTTAATGTCATATTCCCTTTGTTTAATACGCGGTCTAAAGACAATTCATCTAAAGAAGCAGTGCCGACAACGGCTATTTTTCTCCCCTTAAGATCGCTGTAGTCTTTGATGGTATTTTCTAAATCTTTACGGATGACTAGGCGGTAATAGCCTTGACCGGGAATGTTAATCCCTTTATCGGCAACGATTTTTACGGGGATGTCGCGGGACATTGCGTTAAATAGACCAGAGGATGAAACCGTTGCGCCGACATCCAATTGTCCAGCGGCGAGTTGATTGATCATTTCTTGACCGGAACTAAATTGAATCGGTTCAATTTTAATGCCGAGCTCTTCATAATAGCCCTTTGCCATGCCGATCAAGATGCCAGAGTCAGAACTGACCTGTTTCATTCCTACTTTAACAACCGTCGTTTTACTAAGGGGCGATAACGTAGGCGCCCACGCTGGTGCTTGATCGTTTGCTGTTTGTACCGTGCCATTTGACGTGCAACCTGTAAGTAAAAATAGCCATGTTATGATCAAACATGTGACTTTACATAGCTTGTGTAGTAACATGATATCCCTCCTATATTGATTGTGGTAGTTCATAGTATTCATTGAGAAGGCTTTGGGTGCGAAGCGTTTTTTATAAAAAAAGGTACTAGCTCAACATCAATTTGATGCTAAACTAGTACCTTATTTTTATTACGTATTCTATAGGTAAAAGTAGTTAAGTAGATTACAATGCTTTATCAACGTTCGTGTTTTTACCACTTTTTTTCATGAGAAAATAAAATGGTATGCCGATGATTAATCCACCTAAACCAATTAGAATTTTACTCATATCGGATTGAATCAATAGCCAAATGCTAACGAGGATTGAGACAATCGGGATGATTGGTCCAAAAGGAATTTGCAAGGAACTTTTTACGGCAGGATTCTTTTTTCGTAAAATGATTACAGCAAGGCAAGTCGGTAAATATTGCGTAAAACGGGAAACTACACTGATTGCCGCGAGCTGTGTGAAACTGCCAGAGATGGCGATGAGGATAGCAACCGCCGCCGAGAAAAGAATCGCAACATAAGGCGTGCCTTGTTTGTTGTATTTAGAGAAGACAGTTGGTAATAATTTATCATCGGACATCGCTACAATATTTCTTGGTGTTAAAAATGAGGATGCAATATTGATGCCACCAATCGAAATTAAAGTGCCTGCGGTAACTAAAATACCACCCCATACACCGAGAAATTTCGAGGCTGCATCAGCAACTGGCGTTTTTGAATTGGCCAGTTCTGGCCCGAGAATACCAATGGATACCGCTTGAATTAAGATATAGATCACAGAAACAATCATCATGACCGTAACAATCGCACGAGGCAGGTTCTTTTCAGGATTTTCCATATCTTCAGCAGCGGAAGCAATGGATTCAAACCCTGTAAAAGCGTAAAAAATCAGTAGTGCTGCTGCCCCAAATGTTTCTGATTCATAATGACCATTTAAAAAGAACGGTGTGAAATTACCACCATTGATAAAAAAGATACCCACACTCGTAAATAAAACAAGTGGGAAAACCTTACCTAAGGTAACAACATTGTTTAATAGTTTGGATAAGTTAACGCCCATAACATTGATCAAGGCAAGAAAACCAATTAATAAAATAATGATTGCTTTTTGCACGAGTTCATTACCTGCTGCGGGAAAAATAGCGGACAATGCAGTTGCAAAACCATTTGCCATCGTTGCCCAAGCAATGATGCTAACAGCAGCTTTCATAAAACCTACTTCAAAACCAACAAATTCGCCAAAGGCCGCTTTAGCATACACATAAGGGCCACCATTCTTCTTAAATAAGCCACTTAGCTCAGCAAAGCATAATGCCATCGAAGTTGCCAGTAACATATCGAAGATAATGACGACTAAACTAAAAGAGCCAGTTAAAGAGTAAGCTTTATTCGGTAATAAAAATATCCCTGTACCAATAATTGCATTGATCCCTAGCAAAACGATACTCCAAAAGCCAAATTTATTTTTGCTCATGATGAAATCTCCTTATTTTCGCACTTCGCTATCAAAAGTTTAAATAGTTTCAACATATCATCGTTACTTCCTGCCATCATTTCTGGATGCCACTGCGTTGCTAGAGCAAAAGAACCGGCGATTTTTTCAATTGCTTCGATAATTCCATCCTTCGCTACCGCAGTTACTTTAAATCCTTTAGGCACATCCTTTACAGACATATGGTGAAAGGAGTTTACGAGTGTTTCCGCGCCAAAGATAGAATAGAGCGCAGAGTCCTTGGTGATTGTAACCGTATGGGAAGGTTGTGATGGTGTATGACCTTGAGAATGTTTAATGTATGAACCTGCCGATAAAGAACAATCCTGATATAAAGTTCCGCCACCGACAGCAGCGAGCATTTGACAGCCGCGACAAACGCCTAAAATTGGTAAGTGCATGTCCAAGGCATGCTTAATTAAAATAGCGTCAAAGGTATCTCTATCGTTCATGGTCATTCCTAAAAGTTTATGTGGTTCTTCACCAAATAATAATGGGTTTACATCATAACCACCAGATAAAATAAGGCCATCAATCATTTCTAATTGTGCTTTAATAATTTCTTCATTTGTGTTTAAAGGAAGAATCAGAGGAATTCCCCCGGCAGCGATCACAGATTTTACATAGTCATCATTTACATAAGAACGTTTATAACCTGGAAACATACCTCCTTCATCGATTAATATATTGCCTGAAATACCAATTATTTTCTTCATAGTTCCACCTCTTTACCTAGTGTAATATATTTTAATTTAATTGTAAATTAAAATAAACATACTAATCATATATGCTTATACTAAAATAAATATATAGTAGATTATTTTAACGTTCATTTCTAATGCGTGGCTTAAAATTTTAGATGTTAGAAAAATTTTAATTTTTATGTATTATTTTCAGTTTAATTTACCAATACTAGTCTTGTACATCTATTGAATAAATCAGGTATTCCTTTAATAAATAACAACTATTTCATATAAAAAGGTTGTTTTTTTTTCTATACATGGTAGTATAAAATTATATTTATAAAAATTATTGATAGGATTTATAAATGTGGCGATGATAGGGAGGAGATTAACATGTTAGAGATAATTGCAATGACTGTAAAAGATGCCGAGCACATTGAAGCTGGCGGAGCTGACAGAATTGAACTTGTTAGTGCCTTGAGTGAAGGTGGGCTTACACCTAGTTATGGCTTAATCGAAGCGGTAGTAAATAATGTTAACATACCTGTAAATATCATGATTAGACCACATGCAAAAGGATTTTACTATACCAATGATGAAATAGATTTGATGAAAAGGGATATTATCATCGCAAAAGAACTAAAGGTAAATGGTGTTGTTTTTGGTGTATTAGATGAAGAAGAAAATATTTCTGAACCTAAATTACGGGAGCTTTTATCTGTATGCGATGGGCTTGAGGTTACTTTTAACAGGGCAATTGATTTAATCAACCCAGTTACCGGAATAAAAATTTTAGCAAAGTATCCGCAGATTACAAAGGTTCTTTCTTCTGGAGGAACAGGTTTTATCAAAGATAACATACCAGTGCTAAATAAAATGACAGCGCATGCAGGTCATATTCGTTTGCTCGTGGGCGGAGGATTGACGATGGATAATATTGATACCATTATGCAAGAGGTCAAAGGTGTTGAATATCATTTTGGCTCTGCGGCTAGAGAAAACAGTTCCTTATTTGGTGAGATTAGTACTGAACGAGTTAAAAAATTAGTTAATATAATAGGTAAAGATAAATAAATAAAAAAAATGGCAAGAAGTGATTTTGCACTTCTTGCCATTTTTTTATATTGCCTGCATAGCTGCGCTATGCGCATGAATATACGAGGTATCATAAAGTGGGATATTCGTATCGGGTTGTTGTATTAGAAGACCAAGTTCTGTGCAGCCTAAGATAATCGCTTGGGCTTTTTGCTGACTTAGTTTTTTGATGATCGCAAGAAATTGTTTCTTTGATTCAGGATTGATTTGTCCTAAACAAAGTTCATCGTAGATAATGGTGTTTATGATTGTGCGATCACTTTCTTCGGGAACAATTACATTGATATGATTGGCGATCAATCTCTTTTTATAGAAGTCTTGTTCCATCGTATATTTTGTACCGAGTAATGCAACTGTAGTGATTTCATCTTTTAAGAGTGCTTGTGCCGTCACTTCAGCAATATGTAAAATCGGAATATGAATAGAAGCTTTTATAATATCTATGACTTTATGCATCGTATTGGTACAAATCACAATAAAGTCAGCGCCCGCTTTTTCAAGTGAAGCAGCAGCTTCGGCTAAGATCTGACCACTTTTGCTCCAATCCCCCGATACTTGACACGCTTCGATTTCTTGGAAATCAACGCTGTACAGCAGGCATTTCGCTGAATGTAAGCCACCCAATTCTTGCTTTATTGTTTGATTGATTATCTTGTAATATTCCGTGGTGCTTTCCCAGCTCATTCCACCGATAAGACCAATTGTTTTCATTGTCATCGCTCCAATATTTAGTTAATATAATAGACATTGTAACATTATGGGTGTAGGTGCTCAATGATAAAGGTGTAGGGAATACAATATTTTTTTCTAAATGGAAAATAGTGTGCGTGGAATAGACAAAACGTAATTTAAAATGAATTGAGGTTAAAAAAATGCGAACGATTTCTTGACATGTATACAAAAAAAGCAATATAATGAATACATTACGAATTTAGATATGTTTCAAAGCGCAGGCTTTGAACTGTATGTTTAGATGTTTAAGGGGATGGAAAAAATGGCTGAAATCAAATTTGAAAAAGCTACAACGTTAAAAGAAAAACCAGATGTATCCAAAATTGGATTTGGTACGAAGTTTTCTGACTATATGTTTGAAATGGACTATAATCCAGAAGAAGGTTGGCATGATCCACGGATTGTACCGTATCATGATATTACAGTCAGTCCAGCAAATACGACACTTCATTATGGTCAAGCGATCTTTGAAGGTATGAAAGCATTTAGAACAAATGATGATTGTATTGTCATCTTTAGGCCACTTGATCATATCAATCGTTTAAATCGTTCAGCAAAAATTTTAGATATTCCTGAGGTGGATGTAGAAACTGTTCACCAAGGATTACGTAAATTAATTGAAATCGAAAAAGCTTGGGTTCCTGCAAAAAAAGGCACTAGCTTGTACATTAGACCATTTATTTTTGCAACGGATCCATTTTTAGGGGTAAGCGTAAGCTCTACTTATAAATTACTGATCATTCTTTCGCCAGTTGCTGCTTACTACGCTGCAGGTTTCAATCCAGTTAAAATCATGGTAGAAGATACTTATGTTCGTGCAGTGCCAGGTGGTCTTGGCGAGGCAAAAACGCCAGCTAATTATGCAGCCAGTTTACATGCGGGTCTTGTTGCGCATGAAAAAGGGTATGATCAAACACTATGGTTAGATGGTGTTCATCGTAAATATATTGAAGAAGTTGGTTCGATGAATATTCTATTTAAAATAAAAGGTGAAATTGTCACTCCAGCACTTTGTGGTAGTATTTTAGATGGTATTACGAGAAAAACGGTGCTTGCGGTTGCGAAAGAGTGGGGCGTACCTACCTCAGAACGTCGCATTAGCATTGATGAAGTGCATGAAGCTTATTTGAATGGCGATCTTGAAGAAGTGTTTGGTTCAGGTACAGCTGCTGTAATTTCTCCAGTGGGCGAACTATTCTATAAAGGCGAGAAAATGGTGATCAATCATGGCGAAATAGGGCCATTTGCGCAAAAATTATTCGATCATATCACAGGCTTGCAAAGTGGTGAAGTAAAAGATACATTAGGCTTAGTCGAAGTAGTAACAAAACTATAATCTAACGATTTTAAACCTCTTGCTAGCTTTGCAAGAGGTTTTTTCTGCGCTTTTGGATGGAAAGCAGGAATTTACATACAATATAAGAACATAGTAGTATAGTTGCAAGTTTTAATTATAAAAAATATAGCGTTTATTGTTGGTCTTTTTAAGTAAATTTTATGATATTTAGGAAAAATTTTCAGGAAATATAGTACTATTGGTCTAATTTTCACTAATGCTACAAAATTTTAATAATTTTCCATGGATTTAAAAAGGATTTTACCATTATAAAGAGAATAGCAATAGGAATAATAGTTGAGGGGTTTTGTGTATGCCAATACAAATAAGAGGATTATTATCAACCATTAGCTTCCTTGATTTAGTTGATATTCTGATCGTAGCATTTATTT